>NMRC01023677.1_pt1 | contig 11853 bp, 11 predicted proteins | sample 1520911 | NCBI WGS metagenome assembly NMRC01 (sample SAMN07342169, study PRJNA393822) | plant metagenome | isolation source: fluid collected inside the plant's | place: USA: Vermont, Morristown, Molly Bog | reverse complement strand
GGCAAGGTCAACAGCGTGCGCGAAGCGCTCGACATCGCCCGCACGGCGCGCTCGATTTTGGGCGGCGACGGCATCACGAGCGCCTTCCCGGTGATGCGCATGATGGCGAATCTTGAGGCCGTGCGCACCTATGAGGGCACCGATGAGATTCACCAGTTGGTGCTCGGTCGTGAACTGACCGGTATCGCGGCGTTCGGAGGCTGAACGATGCTGAGCGTTGCTGCTGCGGTGGATGCCGCCGTTGGCTCAGGTGTCGTTCGTGCGTCACGTACCGAGCGAGCTGCCTGGCTCGAAGCGCTCGCCGCAACACTGGAAGCGCACCGAGACGAACTGGTCGCCCTTGCGGCGAGTGAGACGCAGCTCAGTGAGGCCCGGCTCACCGGCGAAGTCACCCGCACCGCCTTCCAACTGCGCTTCTTCGCCGGGGTCATCCTTGAGGGCTCCTACCTTGAGGCGACAATCGACGAGCCCGATCTTTCGCTCATTCCGCCGCGTCCTGAACTGCGCCGGATGCTGCGGCCGCTCGGCCCGGTTGCCGTCTATGCCGCATCCAACTTTCCCTTCGCATTCTCGGTGCTCGGCAACGACACCGCATCTGCCTTGGCTGCCGGATGCCCGGTGGTGGTCAAGGCACATCCGGGGCACCCGCAGCTCTCTCGCCGGGTTGCTGAGTTGGCGACGGCTGCGCTGGCTGAAGCTGGAGCTCCGGCTGGAACGTTCGCCCTGGTCGAGGGCATGGATGCGGGCATCGCCCTTGTACAGCATCCCGGCATCCGTGCGGCTGGCTTTACCGGCTCAGAGGCCGGCGGTCGGGCGCTGTTCGATCTTGCCTGTGCCCGCCTGGCACCGATCCCGTTTTACGGGGAGTTGGGGTCACTCAACCCGGTCGTGCTCACCACGGCCGCCGTTGCCGCCCGCGGTGGCGAGATCGCGGCTGGGCTGGTCGGCTCGTTCACCCGAGATGGCGGTCAGTACTGCACCAAGCCGGGCCTGGTGTTCGCACCGGCGAGTTCCAACTTCGTCGCGCAGGTGGCGGAGGCCTATCCCGCGGCCGTCGCCCAGCGCCTGCTGACCGCGGGGATGACGGCAAACTTTGCCCGCATTGCGGGGGAGTTGGCCGCGCATCCGGCGGTTGAGCTTGTTGGAGCGCCGGGCGATGGCGAGGCCAGCGAGCCAAGCCAGCCGGTCGTCGTTGCGGTTGCGGCTGAGGCGGTGCTTGCCGACCCTGAGCTGTTCTTGCGCGAGTGCTTCGGTCCGCTCACGCTCATCGTGCGCTACCGCGACGAAGCGCAATTGCACCAAGTGCTCGGCTGCATTGAGGGCTCACTCACCGGCACCGTTCACTGCGAGCCGGGCGAAGACGTCACAGGCCTCACCGCCGTGCTGGTCGAGATTGCCGGCCGGGTGCTGTTCAACGGTTGGCCGACCGGTGTGGCCATCGCCTGGGGTCAGCAGCACGGCGGCCCGTGGCCGGCCACGACCGCAGCGATCCACAGTTCGGTTGGCGCGACGGCAATCCGCCGCTGGCTCACCCCGATCAGTTACCAGGAGGCACCGGCCAGCGTGCTCCCTGCTGAGCTTCTCGACGCCAATCCGCACGGCATTCCGCGCCGGGTGAACGGTGTGCTGATCGTCTAACTGCCGAGCGTTCCGGGGCGAGCGCCAAGCAGCGCCTCTGAGGCTTGGGTCATGTGGGTGACGTAGGGCAGTGCATCCGTTTGCCGCACCAGGGCCTGAGCGTTCAGCCCGTCGAGCATGCCGAGAATTTGCCAGGCTGAGTCGATCGGGTTGCTCACATTGAAGCTGCCCTCGCTTTGGCCGTTGCGGATGATGCGGGCAACGAATCCGGTCCAGGCGCGCATTTGGCTGCGCACCTCGTGGGCGAGCGCCTCGTTGCGCCGGCCGAGTGCGTATGCCTCGACCCAGACGACGGTGATGTCTTCGTCGCCGCCGCCAAGGGTGGCCAGAATGAGCGCACGCATCTGCTCGGCCGCGTTGCGGTAGCGGCTGACGAGTTCGACCAGCTCACGCAACTCCACGGTGACGATCTCGCGGAACGCGCGGGCGATGAGCAGTTCGATACTCGGTTCGTAGTGGGTAATGAGCCCGCTCGCCACGTCGGCCCGGCCGGCAACTGCTCGCAGCGTGATTGCGCTCAGCCCCTGTTCGCGCGCGATGGCGACGGCGGCCGCAACGATTTCGGCACCGCGCTCGCTCGGAGCTTTGCGCACTCGTGCTCGCGAGGTGCTTGACAGTGTTTCAGTCATCTCACAGCCCGTTCCTTATTGAGCAATCGCTCAATAGTAGCAGCGAGGAGCATGTTCGGAATGCGAGCGTAAGATCAAGGCCTGCGGAGCGAACGGAACCTCATGCAATACATCACACTCAACACCGGCGCCGAAATGCCCATCCTGGGCTTTGGCGTCTACCAGATTCCCAATGACCAGACCCAGCCCGCGGTGGAAGCCGCGCTTGAGGTGGGGTACCGCTCGATCGATACCGCGGCGGTTTACCGCAACGAAGTAGGCGTTGGACGGGCCATTGCCAGCAGCGGCATTTCGCGGGATGAACTCTTCATCACCACCAAACTGTGGCGGCAAGCCCGCGGTGAAGACAACACCCTGCGTGCCTGCGAGGCGTCGCTTGACCGGCTCGGACTTGAGTATGTCGATCTGTACCTGATCCACCAGCCATTTGGTGATGTGTACGCACAGTGGCGTGCCATGGAACGGCTCTATCGCGAAGGCCGAGTACGCGCAATCGGAGTATCGAACTTTCACAGCGACCGACTCGTCGATCTCATCCTCAATAACGAGGTCGTGCCAGCCGTCAATCAGATCGAACTCAATCCCTTTCACCAGCAGGTTGCTGCGAGCGACTTGATGCGCAGCGAGGGTGTGCAGGTGGAGTCGTGGGGTCCGTTTGCCGAAGGCAGGAATGACCTCTTCAACAATCCACTGCTCGCTGCGATCGGTCGCACCCACGGCAAGTCCATTGCCCAAGTGGTGTTGCGCTGGCTGATTCAACGCGACGTCGTTGCGATTCCGAAGTCGGTCACCCCGGCCCGGATTGCCGAGAACTTCGAGGTGTTCGACTTCGAGCTGAGCCCCGAAGAACTCGCCCAGATCTCCAGCCTCGACCAGGGCGTCACGCAGTTCTTCGATCACCGCGACCCGAAGGTGGTGCGCCGCATCAGCGCGATTCGCTCGGAGTGAGCACGCAGCGCTGCAATCCGTGCCGCGCTCGCGGAGTGGGTGCATCCGGTCGCGTGAAAGCCTGTTGCGTCAGTGAGTCGCGGAAGCTCGTGGCCGGGTGCTGGCCCGGTGTCGGATGAATGTTGCCGGTTCTCGAACGATTGGCGTTGGCAACTCCGGGTTGAGCAAGGCGATCAGTTGCTCAACCGAGGTCTGGGCCAGCAGTTCGGCGTGCAGGTCGACCGAACTCACCGGCGGATCGGCCGAGCGCATCGCCTCAAGATCGGAACCGCAGATGATCTGCAATTGTTCTGGGATGCGCAGCCCGCGTTCCTTCGCGACCTGCAGCGTCCCCATCGCGTGCAAGCCGGTGAGCACATAGATCGCGTCAATGTCGGGCGACTGCTCGAACATCGCTTGGGCTGCGAAAACGCCACCGGCAACTCCGCTTGCCTCGGGCTGCGCGCGCAATGTCATCCGAAGACCGCGCCGCATCGCTCGCTCACACACACGCTCAGTTCCCAGGTTCCACTCGTTGCGATCGGTTCCGAGGAGCACGCCGATGTGTCGCGCTCCGGCCCCTGCCAAGTCGGTGAGCACCTCTTCACAGATCTGCTCAGTCCAGTTATCGACCGATGGCACCGACGTCTCCATATTGGGTGCGGCGCCAGCGGTGATGGCCGGGATGCCGGACTCTTCGAGAAAGCGCAACAGGGGATCGTCCTCGAGCGGGTCGATCAGCAAGAACCCATCGCAGGCCAAGGCCGTGCCGGGTGCGCCTGGTTCGGTTGGGTCGGCAACCAAAATGACGGCGTAGTCGTGCTCGAGCGCGGTCAGTCCGGCGGTTCCAGCGAAGCGAAAGAAGTAGTCAATCTCGCTATTGAGTTCGATGGTTTTCTCACCGAGTGACCGCAAGACGAGCGCGAGCACACCGAGCCGACTCTTTCGCAGGCCGCTGGCCAGCACATCCGGTCGATACCCCAACTGATGCGCAACCGCACGCACGTGCTCGCGTGTGGCGGCCGCGACGGTGCCGTGCCCGCTGAAGGTGTGCGAGACGGTGGTCGCCGAGACCCCGGCTTTGCGCGCAACATCATGGATGGTCGGTCTCGAGCGCACTCTGGTCATCGGGGCTATCACGTTTCGTTCAGATGAAATTTTTCAGGAATCCTTGTCCAAATCGATTTGGATACTTATCGTTTCACAAATACACGTCCTTCGCCAGTGGCGACCTACCTGAGGAACCCAGATGAATAGCTCCCCGACCATCGAGCTCGTCAACGACGACGTGCCGCTGGACACCACCCGCGGCATCGAAGCTCACGGCATCGATCACATCCCCGAATCCGAACGATCAGGGCATCCGAAGCAGCTCTTCGGGGTCTGGGCCGCCTCCCAGATCAACTACCTCGGCTTGATCGTTGGCGCCACGCTCGTACTGATGGGGCTCTCGTTTTGGCAGGCGCTCATCGCATTGGTCATCGGCAGCGCTTCGGGGTGCTGCCAGGACTCATCTCCGCATCGGGCTCGGCGTCCGGCACCCCGAGTGAGATTGTGATGCGCGCACTCTTCGGCATCCGCGGCAACCGGATCAACCAGTTCTTCAGCGGGTGGCTCGTCAACGTGCTGTACCTGGCGCTGAACTGGTCAGCAGCCGGATACATCGCCTTCAGCTTGCTGCGACGGATGGGATTGCCGCTGAACTCCTTCGGTGAGGCCGCAGTCGTGGTCATCATCGCAGCATTGACCCTCGTCGTCAGCGTGTACGGCTACAACCTCATCACCCGGCTCTACCAACCGCTGAGCTGGATCCTGGTCGCCGTGTTTGCGCTCACCGCCGCGTTCGTCTTGTTCGGCTCGTCGTGGCACTTCGCCGAGGCCAAGCCACTTGAAGGGGTGCAATTTTGGGCCACACTCGTCTCGGGTATCACCCTCATCGCTTCCGCTCCACTTTCGTACACGAATGCCGCTGACTTTGCGCGCTACCTCCCATCGAGCACGACGGTTCGACAGACCGCCATGTGGGTCGCGCTTGGCTTCCTCGTGCCCGGGGTCCTCATTGGCGCGCTCGGCGCATTTGTGGCCACCTCGTTCGCAACCAGCGACCCTCAATCGGCCCTTGAGCAACTGCTCCCAGCCTGGTTCACTCCGATCTTCACGCTTGCGGTCGTATTCGGCACGATCGCGAACAACGCCATGACCGCATACAGTTCAGGCTTGGTGCTCCAAACCATCGGGGTCAAGTTGCGGCGCTCAGTCACGGTGCTGATCGACGGCGCGATCGGAATCACCATCACGCTGTTTGCGCTACTGGTCTGGAACTTCCTCGACACGGTGAGCAATCTGCTGCAACTGATCGTGGTGGTCACCGCCCCACTGATGGCGATCTACATCGCCGATGTTCGACTGCGCAAGAATCGCTACGACGGCACCCTGCTCGAAGACGACAGCCAACACAGCGTGTTCTGGTTCAACGCCGGCTACAACTTGGCCGGTGTCACGAGCTACCTGCTCGGCATGGCATTGGCACTGTGCTGCATCTCGACGAGCATCTTTGTTGGTCCGATCTCAGCATGGATGGGCGGATTCGACCTCTCATTGACCGTGGGATTGATCGTGCCCTTCTTCCTGTACACGGCGCTCATGAAGCGATACTCAGCTGCACAACGGACGCTGTCGTGAGTGCGGGAGAGGCAGAGCTGATGACGACGCAGACCTTGCTCAGCAATGCGCGCATCCTGAGCTTCGGGGGCGATCCCTCCGGTGAACGATCAGGCGAACCAACACCGGCCAACGCGGATGCGCTGCTCATCGAGGGCGAGCACATCGCCTGGCTCGGCTCCGAGTCTGCCGCCAGCGAGCTGATGCCGAATGCCCGTCGGATTGACCTCGGCGGCGCAACGGTACTCCCCGGATTCGTCGACGGTCACGCGCACGTCATCGGCACCGGGCAGGCCAGTCTCCAGGTTGATCTGTGGGGGGCCAGCTCGCTCGCCGAGATCCAGCAGCGCATCGGTGAATGGGCGCGCGAACATCCGACGGCACCGTGGGTGATGGCTCAGGGCTGGAACCAGGCGGCGATTCCGGCGGCTGAACCGCACCGATCCTGGCTCGATGCGGTGGTGCCTGACCGTCCGGTGGTCGCTCAGACCTACGACTACCACTCGATCTGGCTGAATTCAGCCGCCCTGGCCAGCCTGGGGATCACGAGTGAAACGGTCGCGCCAGAGGGCGGGCGGATTGCGATGGATGCGGATGGGCCGACGGGGTACATCGACGAGACCGCAATGCAACAGTTGGTCTGGCCGCAACTCGAAGCGCGGCAGAGCGACAGCGAGCGAGCGTACTTCCTCGAAGCCGTGCAGCGAGCATACGCCGAGTCTGGCGTCACCAGCGCAACCGATATGGCCATGGCAGAGGCCGATTTGGCGGTGCTTGAACAGGCTGAGCGCGCAGGGGAGCTCAGCGTTCGGGTTCGCGCCTTCTGGCGGGTAGATCACTTTGATGACCCCGAGCTCCGACGAGCGCAATTGCAGCGCGCAATCGAGCTCGCCGCACGCGGCGGCTCACAGTGGCTGCGCGTGGTCGGCATCAAACTGTTTGTCGACGGCACGATCGATGGATGCACGGCCGCGCTCTCAGCGCCGTATGCCAACGGCAGCCATCCCGACCCCATCTGGTCAGCTGAGGAGCTGACTGACATCGTGACCGAGGCGGATGCTGCTGGCCTGCAAATTGCGATGCACGCCATTGGCGACGAGGCCGTGCACTCGGCGATCGACGCACTCGAGCACGCGGTCGCTGTGAACGGGCCTGCCCCGCGTCGCCACCGCATCGAGCATCTTGAGCTCGTGTCGGCCGCTGACATCGCCCGTCTGGCCAGGCTGGGAATCACCGCCAGCATGCAGCCGGTCCACGCTGACCCGGCCATTCAGGCGAATTGGCGCCGGATGCTCGGCGACGAGCGGATCGAACGCGGCTTTGCCTGGCGTGAAGTCTCGGATGCCGGAGCGCGCTTGGTGTTTGGCACTGATTCCCCGACCTCGCCGTACCCGCCACTGCCCAATATGTATGTGGCAACCACTCGGGAATCGGCACTCGACCCGCAAACCGAGGCGAATCATCCGGCGCTTGCTGTGCCGATTCGAGACGCGCTGCAACATGCAACGGCCGACGCGGCATGGGCGTGCGGTTCCGAGCATGAGTTCGGCCACTTGGCTCCTGGGATGCTCGCGGACTGCATTGTGCTTGATCGTGAGGTGTGCTCGGCTGACCCGGCTGAGTTGCTTCAGGCGCAGCTGCTCGCGACGATTGTTGGTGGTCGCGTCGTCTACGCCAGTGCGGCTGGCCGGGCCCTCGGCCTGCGAACCGCCGGGGAGCCGAAGGCTGGTTGACACCGGCGCGTGTGAGTCGGTACAGTCCAGATATCTGGTTATTGAGCAGTTGCTCAATAAGAGCCGAAAGGACTGCTCACGATGAGCTGGAACATGCCGCCCGAGTGGGCCCCGCACGACCGCATCTGGATGGCCTTTCCTCGGGTTGGCTACACCCTCGGCGATGATCCCGATTCGGCCGAAGAGTGCTGGGCCACCTGGTCGGCCGTGGCCAACGCGATCACCGAGTTCGAACCGGTCAGCATGGTGGTTGACCCCTCGGCGATCGACCAAGCCCGCGCTCGACTGAACCCTGCGATCGAACTGGTCGAGGCACCGCTCGACGATTTCTGGATGCGCGACATTGGCCCCACCTTCGTACTCGGCCAGAACGGCGAGCTTGGCGGCGTTGACTGGACCTTCAACGGTTGGGGCGCCAACGCCTGGGCCACCTGGGAGAACGACGACCAGATCGCCAGCGTGGTGGTCGGCGCCTCAGGAGCCGAACACCTCTCCTCGGCCCTGGTGAACGAGGGCGGCGGCATTCATGTCGACGGCGAAGGCACCGTGCTGCTGACCGAAACCGTGCAACTCGACCCGCGCCGAAACCCGTATGCCACGAAGGCGCGTGTCGAAGCCGAGTTGGCCCGCACCATCGGAGCGAGCCACTGCATCTGGCTCTCCCGCGGTCTCACCCGTGACTACAAAACCCCCGGCACCCGAGGTCACGTCGATATGGTCGCCTGCTTCGCCCAGCCGGGAACGGTGTTGCTGCACTGGCAGACCAACCCCGAACACCCCGACTACGCGGTCAGCCGGCAGATTCGCGCCGAACTCGAGCAGGCTCGGGACGCGGCCGGCCGCGCCCTGCGCATCATCGAGCTCCCAGCACCCACCGCGATTCGCGGCCACGACGGCGACTGGGTTGACTACAGCTATGTGAACCACCTCGTCGTCAACGGCGGCGTGATCGCCTGCGGCTATGGCGAGCCAGAGGCTGACGCCCGCGCCGCCGAGATTCTTGCCGAGGCATACGGACGCAGGGTGGTCACCATCGACGCGCGACCCATTCTGGAGCGCGGCGGCGGCATCCACTGCATCACCCAGCAGCAGCCGAGCCGAACCGCTCGCTGAACCGAGCCGCTACGCCGAACGAATCAACACGAGGGAGTACCGATGAGCTTTGCGGTCGTCGAGAAGAGCATTGCCCAATTGCGTGCCGCACTGGAGTCGGGCGAGACCACGAGCGTCGAGCTGACCCGCGCCTACCTCGCCCGCATCGAACACTACGACCGGGGCGGTATTCGGCTCAACGCTCTCGTCGAGCTCAACCCGCGTGCCCTCGATGAAGCAGCGGCCTCGGATGCGCGTCGCGCCGCAGGCCAGAGTCTCGGCCCGCTCGACGGCATCCCGTTCACGGCGAAAGACTCCTACATGGTGGCCGGTCAGACCGTCGCGGCTGGCTCGCCAGCCTTCGCCGAACTCGTCGCCCGGCGCGACGCCTTCTCGATCGCTCGACTGCGCGAGGCAGGTTGCGTGTTCATCGGGCTGACGAATATGCCGCCGATGGCCAACGGCGGCATGCAACGCGGACTCTACGGTCGGGCAGAAAGCCCGTACAACGCCGACTACCTCACAAGCGCCTTCGCCTCGGGCTCCTCGAATGGCTCGGGTACCGCAACCGCGGCCAGCTTTGCGGCCTTTGGTCTCGGCGAGGAGACCTGGTCGAGTGGCCGCGCCCCGGCATCCTGCAACGCGCTGTGTGCCTACACGCCATCCCGAGGTGTGATCTCAACCCGCGGCAACTGGCCGCTCGTGCCGACGATGGATGTGGTGGTGCCGCACACCCGCTCGATGGCCGATCTGCTTGAGGTGCTGGATGTGCTCGTCGCCGACGACCCAGAGACGCGCGGCGACTTCTGGCGCTCGCAGCCGTGGATCGAACTCCCGGCGGCCAGCAGCGTGCGGCCGGAGTCGTATCCGGCACTCGCGGCAGCCCCGGATGCGCTGGCCGGCATGCGCATCGGCGTGCCCCGCATGTTCATCGGCACCGACCCCGATCAGGGCACCGGGACCGGCATGGGAGCGTCAACCGGCCAGAAGATTGAGCCGCGCCCGAGTGTGCTCGCACTCTGGCAGGCGGCTCGCGCCGATCTGGAGGCCGCTGGAGCCGAGGTGATTGAGGTCGACTTTCCAGTGGTGACCAACTACGAGGCCGACCGCGCTGGCGCGCCGAACGTGTTCACCCGCGGCATCGTGCCTGAGGCGTTCTTCGATGTCGAGATCTGGCAGTTGTCGATGTGGTCGTGGCACGATTTCTTGGCGGCGAACGGCCAGCCCGGCCTGGATGCGCTCGCCCTCGTTGACGGCCCACAGATCTTTCCGCAGCCCGAGGGCGCCCTGCCCGATCAGTACGGTAGCTTCGACGCCGACATCTCCGACTATGTGGTGCGCGCCCGCCGCGACGGCATCATCGACCCATTTGCGGGCGCCGAGGCCCCGCTCATCCGGGCCGGCCTTGACGGCCTTGAGGCCACCCGTCGTCTCGACCTCGAAGACTGGATGCGCGAGCTCGGCCTCGACGCCGTCGTCTTCCCGACCATGAGCGACGTCGGTCCAGCCGATGCCGACGTGAATCCCGCCTCCGCCGAGATCGCCTGGCGCAATGGCGTCTGGGTCGCCACCGGCAATCTCGCGATTCGCCACCTCGGTATCCCGACCGTCACGGTCCCGATGGGCACGATGCCCGACATCGGCATGCCCGTCGGCCTCACCTTCGCCGGCCCGGCCTACTCCGATACCGCGTTACTGCGCCTCGCCGCCGCCTTCGAGTCCATCCGCCCCCGACGCACCGCACCGCCACGCACCCCCGAACTCTCGGCACCTTCCGGCTCGCGAGTGGAATGGAACGACGCCGAGCGGGAGTATCGTGAGCCGTGCGCGCCGGGCGAGCACTGAGAGCGAGCCCGTGAGAGCGAACACTCAAGAACACACCTCAGGCGATCGATTTGGGGATGTGCCGCGAAGTGGGTACGCTGAATGAAGCCAAAGACCGTTGGTCATCGTGCTCGCAAGAGTTCGATCGAAGCTGTGCAGACGCACGGGCCCACGCAGGTGACATAGAGAGAGTGTTCATTTGAGAGTTCTCAAATGGGTTTCCAGCTCCGTGCGCTTGCGCCGGAGCTTTTTTCATGCCACCGGTCCGCGAGACGCCACACCCGTGGCGGATGACAATCAAGTAGGAGTAGCCATGGCGAATAAGGAAGCCTCGGTCGCCGAACTCACGGAGTTGTTCCAGAGTTCGACCGCCGTTTTGCTGACTGAATATCGTGGCCTCACGGTGGCGCAGCTCAAAGAGCTGCGTCGTTCGATCCGTGCGGACGCGAGCTACGCCGTGGTGAAGAACACGCTGACCAAAATTGCGGCCAATGCTGCCGGAATCACCGAGTTCGACGATGCCCTTGCGGGCCCGTCGGCGATTGCCTTTGTGCACGGTGACCCGGTGTCGGTTGCAAAGTCGCTGCGTGACTTCGCCAAGGCACACCCTCTGTTGGTAGTGAAGGGCGGCTATTTCGATGGCAAGCCACTGACTGCCCAGGAGGTAGGCAAACTCGCCGACCTCGAGAGCCGCGAAGTGCTGCTCGGCAAGCTTGCCGGCGCATTCAAGGCCTCGCTGTTCGGAGCCGCATATCTGTTCAACGCACCGCTGTCGCAGGCCGTTCGCACGGTCGACGCACTGCGTGCAAAGCAGGAGTCCGCTTCCTAATCCGAAGCGGTGAGTAACTAACCAAGGAGAAAACAATGGCAAAGCTGTCAACTGAAGAACTGCTTGAGCAGTTCAAGGGCCTGACCCTCATCGAGCTCTCGGAGTTCGTCAAGGCCTTCGAAGAGACCTTCGAGGTCACCGCTGCCGCTCCGGTCGCCGTCGCTGCTGCGCCGGCCGCTGGTGGCGCTGGCGCTGCCGAAGAGGTCGAAGAGAAGGACTCGTTTGACGTGATCATCGAGGCCGCTGGCGACAAGAAGATCCAGGTCATCAAGGTCGTGCGTGAGCTCACCTCGCTTGGCTTGGGCGAAGCGAAGGCTGTCGTCGACGGTGCCCCGGCACCGGTGCTCGAAGGCGCCAACAAGGAAGCCGCTGACAAGGCAAAGGCCGCTCTGGAAGAGGCTGGCGCAACCGTCACCGTCAAGTAGTTCACTCTCGAACTGCCCTGCGAACCCCCGGCTTCGGCCGGGGGTTCGTTGCTGTTTCAGCGGGAGGTACGCGCTCGGCTGCCCCGTGCCCGGCG
>NMRC01022704.1_pt1 | contig 12178 bp, 12 predicted proteins | sample 1520911 | NCBI WGS metagenome assembly NMRC01 (sample SAMN07342169, study PRJNA393822) | plant metagenome | isolation source: fluid collected inside the plant's | place: USA: Vermont, Morristown, Molly Bog | reverse complement strand
GCTGTGACCCTCGGAGCTGTGACCTTATGCGCTGTGGCGGTACGCGGTGAACTCCGGGAGCTCTGCCTGCGCGCTCTCGTTCCAGAGCGCACTGCGACGAGCCTCCTCGTACTTTCCAGTGATGTAGTCGCGCAATACCTCTTGCTCGATCCGCCAGGTGCCGACGCCGAAGCGTATGGCCGGGAGTTCGCCGCCGAGCACCAGCTCGGTGACCTCAGAAACCGTGAGATTCAGGAGCTCGGCAGTATCGGCAATCGTCAGCAGCCGCCCAAATTCGTCGCTCATCGACCCAGTATGACCCCCTCCCGCGCTCAGCTGGGCTGTGCCAGCGCAATGTGGATAACTTTCTGCGCCGCGGCTGCGTGTTCTGCATGATGAAGTCCGAACCAGGCAGAGGGATGGACAGATGGCACACCGGCGCCGAATCAAGAAACTCGAACGTGGCTCGGGCCGAACGCTCGACCTGCGGCTCGTCATCGGCGTCGTGCTGGTGGCCACATCTGTGAGCGGAGTCGTTGCGCTCGTTGCGGCGCTGGATCGCAGCGTCGCGGTGTACGTCACGGGCGAAGCGATTGCCAGCGGTGAGCCACTCAGCACCGCCTCGCTGCGCATCATTCAAGTTCGTCTTGGCGACAGCCTGCCCCAGTATCTTCGACCCGGCGACGCCGTTGACGGCCAATTCACCCGGCGCTCGTTTGGTGCCGGCGAGCTGATCGCGAAATCGACCATCGCATCCGCCAGCGCACCAGATCAGGTGACGACCGTCATCTCCGTCTCCGACGCGCTTCCCGCCGCGGTGCATCAGGGCAGCCAGGTGGAGGTGTGGGCTGTGCCTGACGGTACGCTGCGGGCTGAGCAGATCGTTGAACCAAGCACAGTGTTAGACACTGCCGAAGTGGTGCGGATCACGCACGCCGACGGCTTTGCCGCAGCAGGCACCAGCACCGTCGAACTGCGCATCCCGCGCAGCGCCCTGCAGAGCGTCTTGGCCGCCCAAGCCATCGGGATGCGGTTCACCATCGTTGCGGTCGGCGCACCGTGACCCGAGTACTGCTCGCCACGATGGGGCCGGGCACCGAACTCGCGCTCGAAATCGAACTGTGGGGGCATGTGCTGGTGGCCAACCCGACGACTCGGGCCGAACTCGATCAGCTGCTGCGCGAGGCACGCAATTCTGCGAGGGGTATCGAACTCTTGGTGGTGCAGGCGCAGCCTGAGCTGCTCGATTCCGAACTCGTCGCCGAATGCACCGAACAGGGGATTGGAATGTTGGCGTTCGCCGACGCGCCGATCGATGTTGTCCGCGCATCCCGCTTCGGCATACCCGTGTTCGGCCAAGCCGAACTGCGTGAGCGATTGCCCCAGCTGCTCAACGAGCGAATGCACGGCGGCAGCGTGACAAGCGATGGCCTGGTGTCGGCATCGGATCAGCTCGAATCGCCACCGCTCGGCCGAATCGTTGCGGTCTGGGGTGCACCGGGGGCTCCCGGTGCGAGTACCGTTGCCGCGAATCTCGCGGTCGAACTGCACCGGATACTCGCTGAGCATGCCGGGCAGGGCTCAGTGCGTCGCCGACCCCGAGTGTGTGTGGTGGACGCTGATACGTGGAGTCCGGCGATTGCGCCGATGTGGGGCGTCGTTGCCGATACCCCCGGGCTTGCCGCAGCCGGGCGCCTTGCCGAGCTCGGTTCACTGAGCGAAGATGAGTTTCTGCGTCTCGCCCTGCCGGGGCCGGATGGCGTGTTGGTGCTGAGCGGACTGACGGCGCTTGACCGCTGGCCCGAGCTCAGTGCGTCCCGGGTTGCAGCGGTGATGGGTGCGCTGCGGAACTGGTGCGAGCTCGCGGTCGTCGACCTGGGCAGTCGGCTCGACCTCGACGCCGAGCGGTTCAGCGACCCACTCGCTCCCCGTCGCTCGACGGCGGCTCGGGTGGCCCTCGAACACGCCGATCTCAGCCTCGGCGTCGGTGCTGCCGACCCGGTCTCGCTGGCCCGTCTGGTGCGCGCCTGGCCCGAGTGGGCGGCGATTGCTCGTGATTCGCAGTTGATCGTCAATCGCTTGCGCATCTCGGCGCTCGGTCTACAACCAGAACGCCAGGTTCGTCAACTGTGTGAGCAGTTCCTGCAACTCGAACCGCTTGCCGTACTCCCAGACGACCCACACGCCGCAGATACCGCCGTGCTACGCGGGATGCCACTTGCTCAGTTGGGCCGGTCGGCCCTGCGTCGTGGCATTCTGCAGTTAGCTGGGGCGGTTCACGAACGCGTGCACACCTCGAGTGCTCCGGCCAACCTACGATAGGAGGCATGGCATCCATCAGCGACCTCGTGCTTGCCCGCCCTGATCGAGCCCAGGCCGATGTTGACTGGTTGCACATGTTGGTGCGCGAGCTCCAGCTCCTGGCCGATCTGGCGTTCGCCGATCTGGTGTTGTGGGTGCCGGATGGGGCTGGTGAGTTCAGCTCGGTCGCGCTCTCCCGCCCGTCGAGCGCCGCGACCTTGTTCTATCGAGACTTTGTCGGGCAGCAGGTGCCGAGTGACTGGAAAGACCTCGTGCAGTCCGCATACGAGGTCGGCCAAATTGTAGATTCCTCCGCGCTTGACTGGTTTGAGGAGATTCCAACCCGGCTGCGTGCAGTGCCAGTGCGTCGCCGCGAGGAGGGGACCGGTGCCGTATTCGGGCCGATCGCGGTGCTCACTCGTCACACCAATCTGGGCCAGACGCGCGCTTCGAGCCGTCAAGAGCTCACCTCGAACGACGCGGCAAATGAGCTGTTTGCCATGATTGCCGCCGGGGACTTCCCCGACCTTGGTGCTCCGACCGGTCAACGCCGCGGGGCGCCGCGGGCATCTGACGGCATGATTCGCCTGGATGTGGACGGCTTCGTTACCTTTGCGAGCCCGAATGCGCTCTCGGCCTACAACCGAATGGGCTTCGCCGACGAACTCGAAGGTGAGTCGCTCGCCGAGGTGACCACCGAACTTCTGGTCGACAAACACAACATCGATGAGTCACTCCCGCTCGTGGTGACCGGGCGGGCGCCGTGGCGCACGGAGATTGAGGCGCAAGGCGTCTCGGTGTCGTTGCGTGCCATCCCGCTTCGGCTCACGGGGGAGCGGATCGGAGCCATCGTGTTGTGCCGCGACGTGACCGAGCTGCGCCATCAAGAGCAAGAACTCATCACCAAAGACGCCACGATCCGCGAGATTCACCACCGAGTCAAGAACAATCTGCAGACCGTGGCATCGCTCCTGCGCATCCAGGCCCGGCGGGCCACCTCAGATGAGGTCACCCACGCGCTCGGCCAGGCGATGCGGCGGGTCGAGGCGATTGCGGTCGTGCACGACACCCTTGCCGCAGGGCTCAGCCAGAACGTTGACTTTGACGAGGTCTTTGATCGGATGCTGCTGCTCGCAGCTGAGGTCGCCGTGACCCACAACACGACCGTGCATCCGCGCAAGACCGGCACCTTTGGCACACTGCCGTCGAGCTACGCGACCCCGCTCGCACTCGCGCTGACCGAGCTGGTCACCAACGCCGTCGAGCACGGCTTGACCGGCCGAGAAGGAAGCGTCGAGATTGTGGCCGAGCGCAACGACGAAACGCTGGACATTCTGGTGCGAGACAGCGGTGCTGGCTTGCAAAAGGGCCGCATCGGCAGCGGCCTGGGCACGCAGATCGTCCGAACCTTGATCGAGGGTGAATTGAGCGGCTCAATCGAGTGGAACAGCGCTCCGAACGCAGGCACCGAGGTGCGCGTCACCGTGCCGTTGCGTTGGATGAAGCTCGACTGAACACCGGATGCGTGAGTGCTTAGCCAGCGCGGCGCGCGCGGGCGGCACGGCGTTTGAGCGCACGGCGCTCATCTTCGCTCAGCCCACCCCAGACGCCGGAGTCTTGACCAGACTCCAGGGCATACTGCAGGCAGATTTCCGTGACCGTGCATCGTGCACAGACGGCTTTCGCCTTCTCGATCTGGTCTACCGCCGGTCCGGTGTTCCCAACTGGGAAAAACAACTCGGGGTCTGCGGTGAGGCAGGCGGCCTTATCGCGCCAATCCATGAAACTGCTCCTTGATCGTGCCTCGCTCCGGGACTCGGAGCGAACGGCCAGGGCGTGAGAAGATACTCAAAGAAGATCTGCCCACGACCCTGTGAGCGGCGCACTGGCCCCGACCATGGTGTCACGTACACGCGCGAGAAGCAAGAGATTGAATGAAGTATGTCTGAATTTGGTGGTTTTGATGTGCCAAGTACGGGCCGCGCGGCGCGTTCGGGCCGCATCCTGAACTGGCTCTTGTTCGTCTTGGTAGCAGCTGAGGCTGCGGCGCTCTGGGTCGCCACTGCCTGGTCGATCAGCCAAATGCTGGGCGAATTGGATGCTGATTCGAGCCCGGATGCGGCCAAGAGTGCCGTCGCACTGGTCGTCGTCGTCGCGCTCGCGGCGCTGTGGCTCAGCGCAAGCGCGGTCGGGATCGCTCGTCGGCGCGGCTGGGCCCGCGGTTCAATAGTGACCTGGCAGGTGATGCAGGTGGCCATTGCGATCGGTGCAGCCCAGGGCGAACGCCCCAACTGGCTTGTGACCGTGGTGCTGCTGGCTTCGGCGATTGCCGTGGTCGCACTTATCCTGTCGCGCCCGGTGCGAGCCCTGTACTCGCTCGATGAACCGGAGACGGACCGGCCAGAAGCGAACGCTTAGTCGATTCCGAGATCGCGGCGCAGCTTGGCGACGTGACCGGTGGCTTTGACGTTGTACATGGCGTGCTCGATCACACCCTGCTCATCGAGCACGAAGGTCGAGCGAAGCGTTCCCTCAACCGTCTTGCCGTAGAGCTTCTTCTCGCCGTAGGCGCCGTAGGCGCGGTGGACGGCCAGATCGGGGTCGGAGAGCAACGGAAAGCTGAGGTGATCGCGCGCGGCAAACTCGGCAAGCTTCGCGACCTCGTCTTTGGAGACGCCGAGCACCTCGTACCCCGCGCCATTGAGCGAGGCGATGTTGTCGCGGAAGTCGCAGGCCTGCGTAGTGCAACCCGGCGTCATCGCGGCCGGGTAAAAGTACACAATGACCTTCTTGCCGCGCAGAGCGCTGAGGCTCACGTGGTTGCCGTTCTGGTCGGCGAGGGTGAAATCTGGGGCGGTCTGGCCGGGGATGAGCTGAGTCATGGTCTCAGCCTAACCCTCGCTGATCGGCGGTTTGACCCGCTCGCTCAGGATGCGCTTTGAAAACTGGCGATGAGTCGTTGGAACGAGTCGAGCCGTGCCAACAGCAGGTCGTCGGGTCCGGTGGCGCGCGCGTGAACGGCCTCGGCGATCGCGCAGTCAGGCGCGTTCGCCGCGTGCGTGCATCCACGCGGGCACTCGGCGAGCTCGGCGAGGTCGGCGAAGGCCTCGAGCAGGTGCGCCGGGTCAACGTGGCCGAGGCCGAACGACCGGATGCCAGGGGTGTCGATGACCCAACCATGACGTCCGTCGCGTTCCAGTCGCAGTGTCGAAGATGACGACGAGGTGTGCCGACCGCGACCGGTGACCGCGTTGACCACACCGGTCGCACGGTCGGCGTCGGGAATGAGCGCGTTGACTAGGGTCGATTTGCCGACACCTGAGTGCCCGACGAACACGGTTCGATGCCCGAGCAGGGCGTCAACGAGTTCCTCGGGAGGTGGCTGGTCGCTTCGGGTGCGCAACACCGGCAACTCGAGGCCAGCAAAGTGCGCCAGGAACGGTTCCGGATCGGCGAGGTCAGTCTTGGTGAGGCAGAGCAGCGGAGCGATCCCGGCGTCGTAGGCGGCCAGGAGGTAGCGGTCGACCAAGCGCACCCGAGGCTCGGGGTTGGCGGCCGCGCAGACGATGAGCAACTGATCGGCATTGGCCACGATGACCCGCTCGACCTGGTCGGTGTCATCGGCACTGCGCCGCAGCACGGTCTCGCGTTCGCGCACCCGCACAATACGCGCCAGTGCGCCATCTTCGCCGGAGCTGTCCCCGACCACCGAAACGAAGTCGCCGGTCACGACCGACTTGCGTGGCAGTTCACGGGCCGTAGTCGCGATCAGGCTCCGCTCGCTTGGCAGCCCCTCGTCAAGCAACAGATGGTAGCGCCCCCGGTCAACCCACAGCACCATGGCCTCAAGGGCATCGCTATGGGCTGGACGCACCTTGGTTCGTGGGCGTGAACCTTTTCGATTGGCTCGAATCCGCACCGATGATTCGTCGTACTGTGAGTCATCGTCCTCGTCGGGTGGCAACCAGCTCATTCGCCTCCGATTGCTCGATCATCAACTGCGGGCTGAGCCGATGCCGCGTGCGCGGAGGCTTGGGCCCCGAACATCGTGTTCCACAGCTGGGTGAACTGGGGGAGGGTCTTACTGGTCGCGCCGATGTCGTCAACCTCGACGCCCGCGACCCGCAGACCGATGAGCGCACCCGACATCGCCATCCGATGGTCGGCGTAGCTGTGCCACAGGCCGCCGTGCAATTCGGCCGGCTCGATGGCGATCCCGTCTTCGAGTTCACGGGCGTTGCCGCCGAGCCCGTTGATTTCTGCCACGAGAGCGGCCAGGCGGTCGGTCTCGTGCATCCGAATATGGCCGATGCCATGAAATTGACTTGGTTCATCGCTGAGTGCGGCGAGTGCCACAAGCGTTGGAGCGAGCTCACCGCCGGTGCTGAGGTCGAGATCGACGCCACGGATGCGGCCGTCGCCGCTGACCGTGACCCGCCCAGCCATCGCGACTGACCGTTGCCCCCATTCGTGGCAGGTAGTCGAGCAGGTCATTGCCGACCTGGGTGGTCTGGTTCGGCCAATCGAGCACCGTGACCGAGCCGCCGGTGACGAGCGCCGCCGCCAAAAACGGAGCCGCATTCGACAGATCTGGCTCAATGACGGTGTCCCGGGCGGCAATCGGTCCGGGATGCACGATCCAGTACCCGGCTTCCGGTACCTCTACCCGCACCCCGCGCGCGCGCAACGCCGCGATGGTCATTTCGATGTGTGGCAGGCTCGGCAGGCGTTCGCCGCTGTGGCGCAGCTCAACCCCGTTGGCGAAGCGCGGCGCGGCCAGCAGCACGCCGGAGACGAACTGACTCGACGCCGAGGCGTCAATACTGATCGAACCGCCAGCGATCTCGCCGCGGCCATGCACGGTGAACGGGAGTCGATCTGGCCGATCACACGCCACATCCACGCCGAGAGCGAGCAACGCCTGAATGGTGCCACCCATCGGCCTGTTGCGAGCATATTCATCGCCATCAAAGGTGGTTGGCCCAAGTGCCAGGCCAGCAAGTGGTGGAACGAAGCGCATGACGGTGCCAGCCAGGCCGCAATCAATCGAGGTTGAGCCGAGGAGTTCTTGGGCCGGATGCACCACGAGGGACGGGCCGAATGGTCCATCCCCTTCCTCACGAATGCCAACGCCGAGGTTGCGCAGTGCCTCAATCATGAGCGCGCTGTCGCGTGAGTGCAGTGGTGCGCGCAGTTGCGAGGGGCCATCGGCCAGCGCAGCCAACACCAGTTCACGATTGGTCTGCGATTTCGAGCCCGGAAGTGACAGCGTCGCCGAAAGCGCGACGTTGCTGTGAGGTGCAGGCCAGCTCGATGACTCGTCAATGGGCGCGTCGTCTCCATAGGGGTTGAACCCCGGCTTGGAATAATGCTGTATCGCCATCGGTTTCTAGGGTAGTGCCAGTCTTGACCGCCCCACAGCCCGATGCTGAGCTCTTCGACGCGCTCGCCATAGGATGGGAGCCGATGACCGAGCCAGCCCAGACCAGTCACGCCGACCTCACCGCGGCATTTGAGGCGCAGGCGTTCGAATACCTTGACCCGCTCTACGGCGCTGCACTGCGCATGACCCGCAACCCTGCGGATGCGCAAGATCTGGTGCAGGAGACCTATGCGAAGGCCTTTGCCGCCTTTGCGCGCTTCGAGCAGGGCACCAATCTCAAAGCCTGGTTGTACCGCATCCTGACCAACACCTTCATCAACGACTACCGGAAGCGGCAGAAGCAGCCGTACACCCAGGTGGTTGAAGAACTCGAAGACTGGCAGCTCGGCGGCGCGCAATCGATGTCGGCGATGACCGCGCAATCGGCCGAGGCCGAGGCGATTGACCGGATGCCAGCATCCGTGGTGAAGGACGCGCTCAATGAGCTCTCAGAAGACTTCCGCATGGTGGTGTACTTCGCCGATGTTGAAGGCTTTTCGTACCAGGAAATCGCTGACATGATGAACACTCCGATCGGAACCGTAATGAGTCGGCTGCACCGTGGCCGCCGGCTGTTGCGCGAACGACTCCGCGGCTATGCCAACGAGCAAGGGATCGGGCTTGAACAGAAAGGAGCGTCATGACCGACTGTGGTTGTGAACAGGCACAGCGCTCGCTCGAAGAGTATTTGCACAACGAGTTGTGCCGCGAGGATGCGGCAGACATCCGCGAGCATATTGCCAATTGCCCTGACTGTGCCGACGAACACCAAGTGGGGGCGGTGCTCACCGATGTGGTGCAGCGCGCCTGCAAAGACGATGCGGCACCAGAGCAATTGCGCACCCAGGTGATGACCCGGCTTCGCCTGATTCAGGCGGCCCATCCGCTGGCACCCGTCGGCTGCCACTGCGGCCACACCGATGGTCGATGCAGCTGCGGCGACGCCTGCGGCGGTTAGTCGGAGAGCGTGAGCGCCTGTCGAATCAGTTCAGCTTGCTCTGCTGCGTGACGCTTCGGTGAGCCGACCGCCGGTGAGGCTGAGGCTCCGCGAGACACCACCTGCACCGGAATCGGTCCGAGCTTGTTGGTCGCCAGAATGAAGTACGGCCATGCGCCCTGGTTCTCCGGCTCATCCTGCACCCAGACGAACTCGGCATGGGAGTATCGCTTCGCATCACCCGAAGCTCCTCTGACGGCAGCGGGTAGAGCTGCTCAACGCGCACCAGCGCAATTGCCGGGTTCGGGTTCTTTTCCAGCTCAGCCAGCAGGTCGTAGTAGACCTTGCCAGAGCACTCCACCACGCGCTTGACGAGCGATGGGTCGGTCACTCTCGGGTCGTCGATCACTTTCTGGAAACCGCCGGTGGTGAAATCGGCGACCTCGCTCGTTGCCCCGCGCAGCCGCAGCATGGCTTTAGGGGTGAACACGATCAGCGGTCGGCGCGGACGCTGATAGGCCTGCTGACGAAGCAGGTGGAAGTAGTTCGCCGGGGTTGACGGCCGAGCGACGGTCATGTTGTTCTCGGCGCACAACTGCAGATAGCGTTCCATTCGCGCACTGGAGTGATCCGGCCCCTGCCCCTCGTAGCCGTGCGGCAGGAGCATGACGACGCTCGAGTGCTGGCCCCACTTCTGCTCGGCGGCGGAGAGGTACTCGTCAACGACGGTCTGGGCTCCGTTGGCGAAATCGCCGTACTGCGCCTCCCACAGCACCAGCGCATCCGAACGCTCAACCGAATAGCCATACTCGAAGCCGAGCGCGGCATACTCGCTCAGCAACGAGTCGTAGATCCAGAACCGACCTTGATTCTCGCTCAGGTTCGTCAGCGGCAACCATTCTTGCCCGTTCACCCGGTCGTGGAACACCGCGTGACGTTGTACGAAGGTGCCGCGGCGCGAGTCCTGGCCGGCAAAGCGCACGGGGGTGTGCTCGAGCAGCAGCGAGCCGAGGGCAAGGATCTCGCCGAAGCCCCAGTCGATTTGGCCGTTGCGGCTCATATCAACGCGCTTATCGATGAGCTGCTGCAACTTCGGGTGCACCGTGAAACCAGGCGGCTTGTTCGCATAGGCGTCACCGATGAGGGCGATGACCTCGGGGGTGACCGCGGTGGTAATCGGTTCGCTCAGCGGCTCAGGCTCTTTCGCCGTGAAGCCGACGATGGGAATGGGTGAGGATGCGGCTTCGTGCGTTTCGGCGAAGGCACGCTCCAAGCGGTCCTGGAAGTCGGCGGCGGCGGCCTCCAGCTCGGCGTCGGTGAGGTCACCGCGACCTACGAGCGCCTCGGTGTAGAGCTTGCGCACCGAGCGCTTGGCCTCGATCAGGTTGTACATGAGTGGCTGGGTCATCGCGGGGTCGTCGCCCTCGTTGTGTCCGCGGCGACGGTAACTGATGAGGTCGATGACGACGTCGCGATTGAACGCTTCGCGGTACTCGAAGGCCAGTTCCGCGATGCGGACCACGGCCTCTGGGTCATCACCGTTGACGTGAAAAATCGGCGCCTGGATGGTCTTTGCCACATCGGTCGCGTAGACGGAGCTGCGTCCATCGTGCGGCAGGGTGGTGAAGCCGACCTGGTTGTTGATGACCAAGTGGATGGTTCCACCGGTGCGGTAGCCGCGCAACTGCGAGAGTTGCAGGGTCTCGTACACCACACCTTGTCCGGCAAAGGCGGCGTCGCCGTGAACCAGGATCGGCAGGATTGAGAAGACGCCGATGCCCTTACGGTCTTGTTTGGCACGCACGATCCCTTCGAGCACGCCGTTGACCGTCTCGAGGTGGGACGGGTTGGCCGCGAGGGTGACGGGCATCTGCACGCCGTTGTCGGCGGTGAAGGTGCCCTGTGTGCCCAGGTGGTACTTCACGTCACCCGAGGTTCCGGTGGTCGCACCGGTGCCCTCGAACTCGCGGAAGATCTGTCCGTAGGTCTTTCCGGCGATGTTGGAGAGCACGTTCAGCCGACCGCGGTGCGCCATCCCGATGGCCGCTTCGTCGAAGTTCGCCTTTGCGGCTGATTGCAGCACGCCATCCAGGAATGCGATCGCCGACTCCGAGCCTTCGAGCGAGAAGCGCTTCTGGCCGACGTACTTGGTCTGCAGGAAGGTCTCGAACGCCTCGGCCTCGTTGAGCTTGCTGAGGATGCGCAGCTGCTCTTCCTTGTTCGGCTTTTCGTACTTGCGTTCGACCTTGTCTTGGATCCAGCGGCGCTGCACCGGGTCCTGAATATGCATGTACTCGATGCCAACCGTGCGGCAGTATGAGTCGCGCAGCACGCCGAGAATATCGCGCAGCTTCATGGTCCGGCTGCTGCCGAAGCCGCCGGTGACGAACTTCCGGTCGAGATCCCAGAAGGTCAGTCCGTGGGTTTCGATCTCGAGGTCAGGGTGCGTTCGCTGCCGGTACTCAAGCGGATCAATGTCGGCCATCAGGTGCCCGCGCACGCGATACGAGTTGATGAGCTCCTGAACCCGAGCGGTCTTGTCGACCACCTCTGCCGTGTCTACCGAGAGGTCGGCCGCCCAGCGGATCGGGGCGTATGGGATGCGCAGCTTCGTGAAAATGTCTTCGTAGAAGCCGTGCTGGCCGATCAGCAACTCGTGCACGAGCTTGAGGAACTCACCAGAGCCAGCGCCCTGAATCACGCGGTGATCGTAGGTGCTGGTGAGGGTGAGTGTCTTCGAGATCGCAAGGTCGGCGAGGGTTGCTTCGCTGGCCCCCTGGAACTCCGCCGGGTATTCGAGCGCGCCGGCGCCGATGATCGACCCTTGGCCTGGCATCAACCGCGGCACGGAGTGGACCGTGCCGATGCCGCCAGGGTTGGTCAGTGAGATGGTGCCGCCACTGAAGTCGTCGGCGACCAGCTTGCCAGCTCGCGCACGCTGCACGAGGTCTTCGTATGCGACCAGGTACTCGTTGAAGTTCAGGGTCTCGGCCTGCCGAATTGCCGGCACCATGAGTGAACGGCTGCCGTCGGGCTTGGGGAGGTCGATCGCGATGCCGAGGCCGATATGTGCTGGCTTGACCAGTGACGGCTTCCCGTCGATTTCGGCGTAGAACACGTTCTGGCTGGGGAACATCTTGAGTGCACGGATGAGCGCCCAACCGATCAGGTGGGTATACGAGATTTTGCCACCGCGGGCTCGAGCGAGGTGGTTGTTGATCACGATGCGGTTGTCGATCATCAGTTTCGCTGGCACGGTGCGAACCGAGGTCGCGGTCGGAACGGTGACGCTCGCGTCCATATTTGCGGCGAGCGTCTTCGCGACGCCTTTGAGCGCAAATACCTGATCTTCTTGCGGCTGGGCAACAGGAACCGGGGTCGTGGCGACCGGAACATCGGCAGGGATTGGCTCCGGCCGAGCCGGGGTTCCCGTGGTATGGGCTTGGGGCGCGGGGCTCGCGCTGCTTGTGGCGACCGGCTCGGCGGGCGGCTGAGCCGGCTGGGCGGCTTCACTCGGCGACGGCATGGCGCTTGGCTCC
>NMRC01023620.1_pt1 | contig 12594 bp, 9 predicted proteins | sample 1520911 | NCBI WGS metagenome assembly NMRC01 (sample SAMN07342169, study PRJNA393822) | plant metagenome | isolation source: fluid collected inside the plant's | place: USA: Vermont, Morristown, Molly Bog | reverse complement strand
TTCACACTCCTGGTCAAAGACCTGTATTCCTCGTACAAAGACCTGCCGCTGACCATCTACCAAATCCAGGACAAGTACCGCGATGAGATGCGGCCGCGGGCTGGGCTGTTGCGTGGCCGCGAGTTCACCATGAAGGATGCCTATTCCTTCGACGTGAGCGATGCTGGCCTTGATGCTTCGTATGCGGCCCAGCGGGCAGCCTACGAACGCATCTTTACCCGGCTCGGGCTCGAATATGTGATTGTCAACGCGGATGCTGGGGCGATGGGCGGCTCCAAGAGCGAAGAGTTCTTGCACCCCACCCCGATCGGCGAAGACAGCTACGTGCGTTCGGCTGGCGGATACGCGGCAAATGTTGAGGCGTTCACCACCGTGGTGCCCGATGCGCTGCCGATTGCCGGGCAAGCCGAGCCACAGCTATTTGATTCGCCCAACACGCCAACGATCGACACCCTCGTCGCGCTCGCCAATGCCGAGCATCCGCGAGCGGATCGCGCCTGGACCGCCGCCGACACGCTCAAGAACGTCGTGCTGGCGGTGACGCAGCTCAGCGGTGAACGCGAGCTTGTGGTGATCGGCCTGCCTGGCGACCGCGAGATTGAGCTGAAGCGGGTGGAGGTCGCGTTCTCTCCTGCTGAGGTTGAACCCGCCAACGAGGCGGACTTTGCGGCACATCCGGGGCTCGTGAAGGGGTACATCGGGCCCTGGTCGCCCAGTGGCGCGGTGCTCGGTGCCGAATCAGCCACGGGCATCCGCTACCTGCTCGACCCGCGCGTGGTGGATGGCTCAGCCTGGATCACAGGCGCCAACGTCGACCAACAGCACGTGTTCAATCTGGTGGCTGGCCGTGATTTCGTCGCCGATGGTGTCATCGAGGCCGCCGAGGTGCGCCCCGGCGACCCGGCCCCCGACGGCTCCGGCCCGGTGGAGTTGGCCCGCGGCATGGAGATCGGGCACGTGTTTCAGTTGGGTCGCAAGTATGCCGAGGCGCTGGGTTTGCAAGTGCTCGATGAGAACGGCAAATTGGTCACGGTCACGATGGGCTCATATGGCATCGGGGTCACGCGCATTCTTGCGGTGCTCGCCGAGCTCAACAACGATGAGAAGGGCCTGATCTGGCCCGCAGCGGTCGCGCCGTTCGATGTGCACGTTGTTGCGGCGGGCAAAGATGAGGTGGCGTTCACGGTTGCCGAAGCGCTCGCAGCTGAGCTTGAGACCGGCGGGCTGGACGTGCTGCTCGATGACCGAGCCAAGCTCTCACCGGGGGTCAAGTTCGCGGATGCCGAACTCATCGGCGTGCCGAGTATCGTGATCGTCGGGCGCGGTGCCGCCGAGGGCCGCGTTGAGCTCTGGGACCGCCGCACCGGCGAGCGTACCGAACTCACCGTCGCTGATGCGGTTGAGGCGCTTCGCGCCTAAGTCGGAGAGGAATACGCTGTGGAACCTCAGCAATCGCTTCGGGTCGTTGTCGCTACTCCGCTGAGCGAAGAGCTCGCGGCCGAGATCGCTCAGTCTGAGCCGCGAATAGAACTGGTATTTGAGCCGGAACTCTTGCCTCCGTCACGCCACCCCGGCGACCATGTTGGCGACCCGTCGTTTCAGCGAACGCCAGAACAAGAGGCGCGATTTGAGCAGTTGCTCGCCGCGGCGGATGTGCTGTACGGCATTCCCGGCGAGGAGCCAGCCCGCTTGCGTGCGGTGGTCGAGCACAACCCACAGCTGCGCTGGGTGCAGGCGATGCTCGCCGGAGGTGGCAGTCAGCTTCGCGCGGCGGGGCTCAGCGACGAACAACTCGCTCGGGTCACGGTGACCACCTCAGCCGGGGTGCATGCTGAACCGCTGGCGGAGTTCGCGCTGATGGGCCTCCTTGCCGGTGCCAAAGACCTTGGCAAGCTCATCCAGCGCCAGGCCGAGCGGCGCTGGGGTGAGCGTTGGACAATGTCGATGCTCTCGGGCCAGCGGGTGCTCGTGGCCGGCATGGGGCATATCGGTCGGGCGACCGCCAAGAAGGCCACCGCGCTTGGGGCGCGGGTGTTTGGGCTGGGTCGGAGCGAAGCCGATGAGGTGATCGAGGTGATTCATCCCGACGATCTCGTCGCCAGAATCGGCGGGTTCGACTCGGTTGTGCTCGCCTTGCCAGCCACCGCAGCCACCGAGCACATGTTCAACGACGAGGTGTTTCGTGCGATGAAGCCCGCAACCACGCTGGTGAATGTTGGCCGCGGCACTGTGGTTGACGAGTCAGCCCTCGTGCGGGCCATCGAAGCAGGCACGGTCGGTTTTGCCGCGCTCGATGTGTTCGAGGTTGAGCCGCTGCCAGCCTCCAGCCCGCTCTGGGAGCTTCCTTCGGTGCTCATCAGCCCGCACACCGGGGCGCTCAACCCGGCTGAAGATCGCCTCATTGCCCAGCTCTTTGTCGAGAATGTCGGGCGGTATCTCGATGGTCGCCCGCTGCTGAACGTGGTGAACACCCGCGAGTTCTACTAGCCGTCAGCCGCCCGGCCGCTTGCAGGCTTGGCTCGGCGCTCGACGTGCGCTGTTTCCGATCCGGGAGCGACAAGCGGGCGAGTTTCGGCTACCGTTGAGGCGATGCGCGTTCGCGCGCGAGAGCTGAATATGGAGGAACCCAGTGGATATCGATCTGAGCGTGTTGCGCATGATGGAGCGGGAGAAAGAGATCCCGTTCGACGAACTGGTGACCATCATCGAACAGGCGGTGCTGACCGCCTACCTCAAGCACCTGAATCCCGATCAGCACGGTCATATCCCGGCCAATGGTGCGCGTGCCGAACTCGACCGCAAGTCTGGCCACATCACCGTGTATGTGCCCGAACTCGATGACGATGGCAACGTGATCGGCGAGGTGATTGACAGTCCCGACGACTTTGGACGGATCGCCGCCCACGCAGCCAAGCAGGTCATCAACCAGCGGCTACGCGACCTCGCTGACGATGCGGTTCTCGGCGAGTTCCGCGGCAAAGAGGGCGATATTGTCGCAGGCATCATTCAGCAGGGGCCGAACCCGCGCATGGTCCACATTGACCTCGGAACCGTCGAGGCGATTTTGCCGCCCGAGGAGCAGGTGCCGGGCGAGGAGTACCCGCACGGTTCGCGCATCCGGGTATATGTGACCAACGTTGGCCGCGGCATGAAGGGCCCGTCGATCACCGTGTCGCGCACTCACCCCGGACTGGTCAAGAAGCTCTTCGCGCTGGAAGTGCCCGAGATCGCCTCTGGCGTGGTCGAGATCGTCTCACTCGCGCGCGAGGCTGGCCACCGCACGAAGATTGCCGTGCGGGCGACCGAGCCGGGCGTGAACGCAAAGGGAGCCTGTATTGGCGAACTCGGCCAGCGAGTGCGCGCGGTCACGAGCGAACTGGGGGAGGAGAAGATCGACATTGTCGACTACTCCGAAGACCTCGCCACCTTCGTCTCGCACGCGCTTTCGCCGGCAAAGGTGTCCAGCGCATTCGTGCTTGATACGGCTACCAAGTCGGTGCGTGCCCTCGTTCCCGACTACCAGCTCTCGCTCGCCATCGGCAAGGAGGGCCAAAACGCCCGCCTCGCCGCCAAGCTCACCGGCGCGAAAATCGACATCCAACCTGATTCTGTGATGGAGAGCTGATTCTTGATGGTGCCCAGTTCGCAGCAGGCGGTCGGGGCAGAGCGGCAGAGCCGAGCATCCGGCCGCAGCACGCTGCGGTGCCGAGCAGGGCAAGATACGGCGCCAAACACCGCAGCACAGAGTGGCCAATGCAAGGAGTGTAGGATGGAACCGGTCAGAACGTGCATCGGGTGCCGTTCTCGGGCTCCGCGATCGCAATTGATTCGGCTCGTCATCCACGCCAACGCGCTGCGAATAGACGAGACCAAGTCGGCTGCTGGGCGGGGGGCTTGGATTCACCCGGACCGTAGCTGCGTCGAGCAGGCCGAGCGACGAGGTGCATGGCAACGTGCGCTTCGTTGGAGCGGACCGCTCGATTCCACCCCCTTACAGAACAGGCTGAACGGCTAATGGACAACTAATGAGCGGCTCGAAATGAGTACCGTCCGCTAATCACGCCTGCCCCGGTTCCGGGCGCAGGCTCGGAACAGGAGAAATGTGGCTAACCCACGCGTTCACGAAATTGCAAGTGAACTGGGTGTCGACAGTAAGGTCGCACTCGAAAAACTGAAAGAACTTGGCGAGTACGTCAAGGGACCGTCGTCGAGCATTGCTCCGCCGGTGGCCCGACGACTCAAGACCGCCCTCGAAGAGGCTGGCCTGGCCAACCCGGCCGCAGCCGCCGAAGAGAAGGCCGCCCCCGCGCCCAAAGCAGCGCCGAAAGCCGCGCCCAAGCCACCGGCAAAGCCGGCAGCGCCCGCGACCGAAGCGGTCGTTGAGACCGAACAGGCTGAGGTTCCGTTGAGCGTCGCCGAGCGCGAGGCGCTTGCCCGCGCCCAGGCCGAGGCGAAGGCGAAAGCCGCAACTGAGGCGAGCCCGGCTGCTCCGGCTGATGCGGCTGCTCCGCGCCCACCCCGCCCGGGCAACAACCCCTTCTCGCCCAACCAGAGCATCCCGCGCCCGCAAGGCCCGCGCCCCGGGAACAATCCCTTCGCTTCGGCGCAGGGGATGGGACAGCGGCCGAGCCCGTCGAACATCCCGCGTCCGATGGCTCCGCGCCCTGGTGCCCCGCGCGTTGGCGCACCAGGCGCTGGTGCTGGCGGCCAGGGTCGGCCAGGCGGCGGCGGGGGCCGTGGTGCCGGAGGCGGATTCAACCGTCCAGGCGGCGGCGCTCCAGGCACCGGAGGTCCGGGTGGCTTCGCTGGTGGGCCAGCGCGTCCGGGTGGTGCCGGTGGTCGCGGTCGTGGACCGGGCGGCGGCACAGCCGGTGCCTTCGGAAAGGGTGGCTCAAAGAGCAAGTCGCGCAAGTCGAAGCGGGCGAAACGGCAAGAATTCGAGATGCGCGAGGCGCCGTCGCTCGGCGGCGTGAGCGTTCCGCACGGCGATGGCAGCACGGTGGTGCGGATGCGCCGCGGTTCGTCCATTTCTGACTTTGCCGACAAGATCAACGCGAATCCGGCGAGTCTGGTGACGGTGCTGTTCCACCTCGGTGAAATGGCAACGGCGACCGAGTCGCTTGACGAGGCCACCTTCGAGGTGCTGGGCGCTGAGCTCGGTTACAAGATTCAGATCGTCTCGCCGGAAGATGAAGACAAAGAGCTGCTCGAAGGCTTTGACATCGATCTGCAGGCCGAACTCGATGCCGAGGACGACGAAGATTTGCAGATTCGTCCGCCCGTTGTGACCGTCATGGGCCACGTTGACCACGGAAAGACCCGACTGCTCGACGCCATCCGCAACGCCAACGTGGTTGAGGGTGAGGCCGGCGGCATCACCCAGCACATCGGTGCATACCAGGTGCACACCGAACACGAGGGCATCGACCGGGCCATCACCTTCATCGATACCCCCGGTCACGAGGCGTTCACCGCCATGCGTGCCCGTGGCGCGCAGGTCACCGACATCGCCATTTTGGTGGTTGCGGCCGACGATGGCATCATGCCGCAGACCGTTGAGGCGCTCAACCACGCCCAGTCTGCCGGTGTGCCGATTGTGGTGGCGGTCAACAAGATCGACAAGCCCGACGCCAACCCGGCAAAGGTGCGACAGCAGCTCACCGAATACAACCTCGTTGCCGAAGAGTACGGCGGCGACGTGATGTTCGTTGACGTCTCGGCGCGCGAGGGCATCGGCATCGCTCAGTTGCTCGATGCCGTGCTGCTCACCGCAGACGCCGGTCTCGACCTGCGCGCGAACCCGAACAAGGATGCTCGCGGCGTGACCATTGAAGCCAAGCTTGATAAGGGCCGCGGCGCGGTGGCAACCGTGCTGGTGCAGTCAGGAACGCTTCGGGTGGGCGACGCGATTGTCTCGGGCACCGCATACGGTCGCGTTCGTGCCATGCACGACGAGAACGGCGCAAAGGTCGAGGAGGCAACTCCCGCTCGGCCAGTGCAGGTGCAGGGGCTGTCGAGCGTTCCGCGGGCCGGTGACACCTTCTTGGTCACCGACGAAGACCGCACCGCGCGTCAGATCGCTGAAAAGCGTGAGGCTGCCGAGCGGAACGCCCAGCTGGCCAAGGCCCGCAAGCGTATTTCGCTGGAAGACTTCACCAAGGCGCTCGAAGAGGGCAAGGTTGAGTCGCTCAACCTCATCATCAAGGGTGACGTGTCGGGTGCCGTTGAGGCGCTGGAAGAGTCCCTGATGAAGATCGAGGTTGATGATTCGGTGCAGCTGCGCATTCTGCACCGCGGTGTGGGTGCGATTACCGCATCCGACGTCGACCTGGCGACCATCGACAACGCCATCATCGTCGGCTTCAACGTGCGTCCCGATGTCAAGGCTCGCGAGCGGGCGGCGCGCGAGGGCGTGGACATCCGCTTCTACTCGGTGATTTACAACGCCATCGACGACATCGAGGCCTCGCTGACTGGCATGCTCAAGCCTGAGTTTGAAGAGGTCCAGTCGGGTGTCGCGGAGATCCGCGAGGTGTTCCGTTCCTCGAAGGCTGGCAACATTGCCGGTGTCATCGTGCGCTCTGGCACCATCACGCGCAACGCGAAGGCCCGAGTCATCCGCGACGGTGTCGTGTTGGCTGACGGTCTGGCGATTGATTCGCTGCGTCGCTTCAAGGACGATGTCACCGAGGTCAAGACCGACTTCGAGTGTGGCATCGGACTCGGCAAGTTCAACGACATTCAGATCGGTGACGAAATCGAGACCATCGAAATGGTCGAGAAGGTGCGCGGCTAGGAGATTCAGATGGTTGATGAAGCACGTGCGAGGAAACTCGCCGACCGAATCAAGGTGATTATTGCCGAGCGTTTGGAGAAGGGTCTGCGCGATCCTCGCATGGGCTTTGCGACGATCACTGAGGTTCGGGTGACCGGCGATCTGCAGCACGCCACGGTGTTCTACACCGTGTATGGCACCGAGCAGGAACGGCAGGACACGGCTGCGGCGTTGACCGCGGCGACCGGCATGCTGCGCACGGAGGTGGGCAAGGGCATCAACACCCGGCTCACCCCGTCGCTCGAGTTCGTGCTGGATGCCCTGCCAGAGGATGCGGCACACCTTGAGGAACTGCTGCGCGAGGCTCGTGAGCGAGACCAGGCAACGGAAGCCCTTGCCTCGCAGGCTGAGTACGCTGGCGACCCAGACCCATACGTGAAGCCTCGCGAGTTCGACGAGGAGTAGCCGCTCGCTCCTGCGCGGGCAGCTGTGACAGAGGATTTCGGGCCCTGGCTCCAGAGCGGGCCTCGGGCGTGGAATCTACTGTCGCCGAGCGACCTACTTCGCGTCTGGGTTCGTGACGTTCTTCGGGGTGTTTGACTTCTTCGGAGCTTTCGGGCTGCCCTTGAGCTTGGCGATCTCGTGGTCGATCACGCTCGGCGCGAGCAGGGTGCCAGCTCGGACCGCGCTAATGGCGTTGAAGAGCGCACCGATGCCCATGCCGAAGATCACCCAGCCCGGCCAGAACTCGCCGAAACCGGTCATCATCCACACGACGATCACCACGATCGACACGCCAAGCCATGTCCACAGGTAATTGATGAAGCTTTGTTGGCGCTTGATCCGGCTGATGGCGAGTTCGCGCAGTTCGGCGTCGGAGAGTTCGGTCATGGCCTCAGCCTATTGCGTGACGGTCGGCAAGCGGTACCAGCTGGTGAGCTTGGCTGCGGCCATTGTGTCGGCACCCACGCCAGCAGGTTCGGCGGGATCGGTCTCGCCGCGTTCATCCAATTCGATCAGCCCATCGGCCAGGAGTGAGTGGATGGCGCGGCCGAGTTGTGCCTGATCGGCCCAGCGGTTTGTGAGCTCGGCGTGTGGCACCGGTTCCGGATGCTCGCGCAGCGCCGCGAGCACGATCCCGCGCACCTGCCGGTCGCTCCCTTCGAACTTGGCTTGCCGCGGCCGCTTCTCGGGCGCATTTGCCGGGTAGCCCGCTGCCCGCCAGGCGCACTGCGCCGACACCGGGCAGCGTTCGCACAGCGGGGCGCGCGCGACGCAGATCACGGCGCCGAGTTCCATGATGCCGGCGTTGAAGCGCTGCGCGTCGAGCGCCTTGTGGGGAAGCAGTTCGGTCATCGCCGCCAGATCACCCCGCTCGGAGGGCATCCCGGCTGCCGCGACTCCATCAACAGCCCGAGCAATGACCCTGCGGGTGTTGGTGTCGACCACCGGCTCACGGATCGCGTAGGCGAAGGCCGCGACGGCGCGGGCGGTATACGGACCGACTCCTTTGAGGGCGAGCAGGGCATCCACGTCGCTGGGCACCTGACCGTCGTGACGCGCGACGATCTCGACGGCTGCTTGGTGCAGCCACAGGGCACGACGCGGGTAGCCGAGCCGATCCCACATGCGCACCGCCTCGGCGGGGGAGTCGGCCGCGAGGTCGGCCGCGGTGGGCCAGCGGGCCAGCCAGGCTTCCAGCCGTGGCACGACCCGCGAAACCTGGGTTTGCTGCAGCATGAACTCACTCACCAGAATGCCCCACGGGCTAAAGTCTTCGGCCCGCCACGGCAGTTCGCGGCCAGCGGCTTGATACCAGGCGACGATGGCGCGACTGAATGCCTCGTTCACAGTGCTGGCACGCCGCGTCGCTGCAGGGCATCGCGCAATTGTTCGGGGCTGAGGAAGATGCCGGTGGTCTCCACCTCGTGCACGATGGCCGTGAGCGCACGGTTGACCGGCGCATCCAGGCCGTGCGCCTCGGCGGTGCGCACCACGGCCCCGTTCAAGTACTCGACCTCGGTGAGTCGGCCGCGCCGGATGCTCTGCAACATTGACGCGAGGTTCGGCACCGGCCCCATGCCGCGTGCCATGTCGAGCGGGATCTGCGCTGCCCGCTCAATCGGCCACTCGGCGAGTTGCGTCACGAGCGTCGGGTCGAGCTCGTGCAGGCGAGCGAAACGCACCCCGCTGGCGATCCCGATCTGGGCCGCCTCGCGCATGGATGCGGTCAGGATCGCGAGCAGGCTCGGCTCGGCGGCAACCTCCTGCACGCTCAAGCCCGTGATCGCTGGGGGAGCGTTGACCATATTGAGCACGAGCTTGGTCCACAGCGCGCCTTCGAAGTCGTCGATGGCCTCGCACGGTACGGCCTGGTTGAGGATGCGCGCAAGTTCGCGGCTCGCCACGTCGGCTGGGCCGGTGCCGCGCCCGACGAAGCTGGGTTGCGGGTTGGTGACGGTGACTTCGCCGGGTGCGCTGATGTTTGCGGCGATGAGCGAGATCACACCGAAGAGTTCGCTGTTGGGCACGGCAGCTTGCGCGGTGCCGAGCCCGTCAATTCCGTTCTGCACCATCGCAAGCGGCACCGTGTCGAGCTCCGAACGGTGCGCCTCGAGCGCTCCCGCCGCGTCATTGGCCTTGGTGCAGATCAGCGCGAGTTCAATCCCGTCGAGCCGCTCGCCGACGCTGAGCGAGCGGTCACCTGCCGCGAGGTGCGCCTCACCGAAGCCACCGTGCAGGTGGATTCCGTTCGCCGCGATTGCCCGCAGTTGCTCACCGCGCGCGACCAGCTGAACCTCGTGTCCGGCCAGTGCGAGGCGTGCGGCGAAGAGGCTGCCCAAGGCACCGGCCCCGATGACTCCGATCCGCATGGCATTAGCCTACGTGGCGCTGGGATGTCACTGACGACCGTCGGTAGACTCGGGGCGTGCCCGCCGGAATCCTGCTGATCGATAAACCGCGCGGGCTCACCAGCCATGATGTGGTTGCACGCAGTCGGCGCCTGCTCGGCACCCGCAAAGTGGGGCACGCTGGCACACTCGATCCGATGGCGACGGGACTGCTGATCCTCGGTGTCGATTCTGCGACACGGCTGTTGCACTACATCGTCGGGCTCGAGAAGGAATACCTGGCCACCATCCGGCTCGGTCAGAGTTCGTCGACCGATGACGCTGAAGGCGAGCTGGGCCAGCGAGCGTCAGCTGAGGCGCTCGCCGCGATCACCGAGGCGGAGATTGCCGAGGCCATGGCGCAGTTGCGTGGCGAGATTTCCCAGGTGCCGTCGACCGTGAGTGCGATCAAAGTTGACGGCGAACGTGCCTATGCCAGAGTTCGCGCCGGAGAGCATGTTGAGTTGGCCGCGCGCTCGGTGACCGTGCGCGAGTTCGAGTTGGGTGAGCTGCGCCGCGGTGCGGAGGCGATTGAACTGGATGTGCGCGTCGTCTGCTCATCCGGTACCTACATTCGGGCCTTGGCTCGCGATCTCGGGAATGCGCTGGCCGTTGGCGGTCATCTGACCATGTTGCGCCGGAGCCGGATCGGCCAGTTCCGCGTCGATGACGCCCACCGACTCGATCAGTTCGAGTCGCGCGATTCGCGCGATTCTCGCGACTCGCACGACACGCTTGAGCCCGCCCGGGTCGTGATTCCGTCAGCGGTTGCGGCGGCTGCGCTGATGCCCGTTGTGCACGTCGACGCGCAACAGGCGATCGATCTCGGGCACGGCAAGCGCATCCAGATGGCGGATGCGCCTGCTTCGGGAGTGCCGGGTTCGGCTGCCTCGGCTTCGCACGCGCGGGATCAGGCAGCCGCCTCGTTCGCCGCGGCAATCGACCAGGATGGACAGCTCGTCGCAATCATCCAGCCGCACGGCGAGACCTGGAAGGTCGCAAGCGGCTTTCCGCCCGAAGCGCCTGCCGCGTCACGACCAGACGCACCAGTGGCGTCACCACACGAAGGGTCCGTCCAGTGATTGATTGGTTCACCACGCTGCTGGTGATAGTGGCATCCATTGCTGCCGTGCTCGGCGTCGTCCTTGGCTTGCTCGGGCGGGTGCCAGGCGATCTCGTCATGGGGGCGACGGCGTTGGTGTTCGTGCTGCTGCTGGTTCAGCTGGGGATCAGTATTGTGGCGCCGCTCGCGGGTAACCACCCGACCGGCAGTCTGCTGGAGTTCTGGGTGTATCTGGTGTCAGCAACACTATTGCCCGCTGCTGGCGGTTTCTGGGCATTGCTCGAACGCAGTCGCTGGAGCACCGTCATTCTCGGCATCGCCAACCTGTCTGTCGCCATTATGGCGTACCGGATGTGGCAGATCTGGACCGTGCAGGGCGCCTAGCGCCACTCGGCAAGCGCATAGCAAATACAGTATTCCCGCAAAAAAATGCAAGACCATTTCCCGATTTTGCTCATCTGCGCAGCTATTGGTATTCAGTGCGGATCCTGTGCGAAGCTACTTCCGTAACTCGCACTGACGACCACCTCGACGGTGCGTTTTCCGCACGAAGGAGTGGTTGTGACGACGAATGCGATCTTGACCCCAGCGAGTTCCGGCAAGTTGAAGCGGAACCTCGGCCTCTTGGCGATTGTCGGCCTCGGGCTCGGCTACATGACGCCGACCGTCGTCTTCGACACCTTCGGTATGGTCGCCCGAGACACGAACAATGTTGTGCCGGCTGCCTATGCCGTTGCGCTCGTCGTGATGATCTTCACCGCCATCAGTTACGGCAAGATGTCTGGCGCCATCCCAAGCGCCGGCTCGGCCTACACCTACGCTTACGAGTCAATCCATCCGAACGTCGGCTTTATGGTCGGCTGGACCTCGCTCGTCGACTACATGCTGCTGCCAATGGTGAACTGCCTCATCATTCGCAGCTACATGGAGGCGCTCTGGCCGGATGTTCCCGGTTGGGTGTGGGTGGTCATCTACTGCGCGTTCATGACCACGGTCATTTATCTCACCATGCGCGGCACCTCGAACATCAACATGATCCTCTTGGCCTTCTCGATCGTTGTCATGGCGGTATTTGTGGTGATGGTGATCGCCCAGTTGATGCGCGGCGAGGGCGCCGGCACGATTGCATCTGCCCAGCCGTTCATCCATGATGGCGTGACCTTAGGCGCGGTGCTGATGGGGGCCACCATCGTGTGCTTCTCGTTCATCGGCTTCGATGCGGTGACCATGTACACCGAGGAGGCGAGCAGCCCCAAGATCATGCCTCGCGCCATTTTGCTGACCGTGGTGATCGGCGGGGTCATCTTCCTGGTGACCTCCTACTTCACTCAACTGCGCTTCCCATCGTTCGAGGTGTTCCCGCAGGACGCCCTTGAGAACAGCACGCTGCCGGAGATCGGGCTCCAGACCGGCGGCACGGTGCTGCAGGCGGTGCTGACCGCAGGCCGGGTTCTGCGCGACACTTGCTTCGGGCTTGGCCTCGCACGCCTCCGTGTCTCGGATGCTCCTGGTGATGGGCCGCAACAATGTTCTGCCGAAGCGGTATTCGGTTTCATCAACCCCAAGACGCACACGCCGACGTTCAACATCGTGTTGGTCGGCGTGGTGAGTCTTGGCGCTGCAGCGTTCACCCTTGAGCTCATTGCCGCGTTCATTAACTTCGGCGCGCTCATCGCCTTCACCTTCGTGAACATCTCGGTCGTGGCCTGGTTCGCCATCCGCAAAGGCCGTCGGCACACTCCGAAAGACATTTTCCGCTTCATCGTGATGCCCGTGATCGGCATGTTGCTGACTGGCATTCTCTGGGTCAACCTGCACCAGGATGCACTCATCGGTGGCATGATCTGGGCCGTGATCGGCCTCGT
>NMRC01021986.1_pt1 | contig 12599 bp, 12 predicted proteins | sample 1520911 | NCBI WGS metagenome assembly NMRC01 (sample SAMN07342169, study PRJNA393822) | plant metagenome | isolation source: fluid collected inside the plant's | place: USA: Vermont, Morristown, Molly Bog | reverse complement strand
ACGGCGTCGGGGAGTGGTGCACTGCGGTCGATCATGACGGTCGTGCCGTCTTGCATCTTGTACGGCAACGGTGCGGAGGTCGCGACCGGGGAGGCGTGTCCGTCGGGTACGCACTCATCGTCTTGCCTGGTGGCACCAGAAATTCTGCGTTGGCGCCAGTCCCAGCGCATCCGCTGAGCATCAACGCGACGCCCAGCCCAACGGCCACACTGCCCGGAATGACCCGGTATCGCTTCGGATTCATGATCGTTCCCCTCTTACGGAGTGTATCGCTTCGTGTCAATCATCTAGAGGGAGGATGACGCGCATCGTTGCGTTCCTTGGTGGCTTACCGGGTGAGGGCGACGCGGGTTGTGCCGATAGCGAGGTCAATGGTGACGCCGAGTCCGGCGGCGAGGCGGGTCAGGAGCGCGAGAGTTGGGGTGCGGGCACCGTTCTCCAGGGCGGAGATAACTGCTTGGCTCGTGCCGGCCCGTTCGGCAAGCTGTGCCTGGGTCAGGCCTGCTGCTTCACGGGCGTCGTAGATGAGTTCTGCGGTCGCGCGGCGGAGCTTGGCTTGCGCGTATTCCTCGTCATACGCTTTCCGCTCGGCAGGACTGAGCGAGGCGAGGTAGGCGTCACGGTGTTCACGGAACGTGAGCGGCATCTCGGATGGTGTGTTCATAATGATTCCGTTCTCGCGGGGTTAGTGTTCTGACTGTCGTCGTTTGAGAGCTCGTCGTGCCCGGATGAGTTCTCGCTGCTCGTTGTTGCGTTGCTTGTGAAACTGGGTGAGGGTGATGATTCGGCGCTCCGGGTTGAAGGTGTAGGTGATCCGAACGTTTCTGTCTTCACAGTCGAAGCGCAGCTCGAACAGCTTGTCGCGCAGCGGCCGCGACCACGGCATTCGCAGGAGGTTGCCGTGTTCTTCGAGCTGCTCCAACGCGAGGTAGGCTTCGGCGCGGCCAGCCGTCGAAAGCGAGTCCAACCATCGTTCTACCTCCTGCGAGAACTCAATCGTCCAGGTCATGACAGTCCAACTTTACATAATCGCATTATATTCCTTCAAGTATATTATGCGCGCGGCATATTTATGGTGTTTTCAGCGTGCTGTGAGCGGATTCGCGACCATGCCGGGATGCGGCGTCCGTCGGGTACGCGCCCATCGTCTTCCCCGGTGGCAGCAAGATTCTGCGTTGGCGCCTGCCCCCGCGCATCCGCGCGACGCCCATTCCAACGGCCATGCTGACCGGAATGACCCGGTATCGCGTCGGATTCATGATCGTTCCCTTCTGGGCCGGATTCTCACTTCGTATCACTCCACTTGATAGGGTCAGCCGCGCAGTTGTGGATGAGTAGCTGAGCAGGTCTTGCTTTCGACACGCCGCGAGATGATCGAACATAGATTCGAATCGGCGTAGTGTTCTCCACAACGGTGAATGCCGTGTTTCTCACACTAGATACCTCCGCTCCGGCCGCAATGTCGGTGGATGCACCTAGCGTGGCTCACACATCCACCAATGCCTTGTCGTTGATGCAAGAGGGTTCCGGCTCTCTGGCGGATCGACAGCCGGTAGGCAGCCACCATCGAACACAAGGAGCACGACATGCCATCACCCGCAGAACGCGATAAAGCCCTCGACGGGGCGCTCGCTCAGATCGAACGCCAATTCGGCAAAGGAACCGTTATGCGGCTGGGCAGCGAAGAGCGTGCTCCCGTTGAGGTGATTCCCACCGGATCAATCGCCCTTGACGTCGCACTCGGCGTTGGCGGCTTGCCCCGCGGCCGCATCGTTGAGATCTACGGCCCAGAATCATCGGGTAAGACCACACTCACCCTGCACGCCATTGCGAACGCGCAGCGCGCTGGCGGTATTGCCGCATTCATCGACGCCGAGCACGCGCTCGACCCCGAGTATGCCCGAAAGTTGGGCGTCGATATCGACTCACTCTTGGTGTCGCAACCCGACACCGGTGAGCAGGCACTCGAAATCGCCGACATGCTGATCCGTTCGGGTTCGATCGACCTCATCGTCATCGACTCTGTTGCCGCGCTCGTGCCCCGCGCCGAGATCGAGGGCGAGATGGGTGACTCACATGTGGGTCTGCAGGCGCGTCTCATGTCGCAGGCGTTGCGCAAGCTCACCAGTGGACTGAACCAGACCAACACCACCATGATCTTCATCAACCAGTTGCGCGAGAAAATCGGTGTGTTCTTCGGCAGCCCCGAGACCACCTCCGGTGGAAAGGCACTCAAGTTCTACGCCTCGGTGCGACTCGACATCCGCCGCATCGAGACGCTCAAAGACGGAACGGAAGCAGTCGGTAACCGCACCCGAGTGAAGGTGGTCAAGAACAAGATGGCCCCGCCGTTCAAGCAGGCCGAGTTCGACATCCTCTACGGGGTCGGCATCTCACGCGAGGCTCATTGATTGACTACGGCGTTGACCAAGACCTCGTCAAGAAGTCGGGCGCCTGGTACACCTACGACGGTGACCAACTCGGACAGGGCAAAGAGAACGCACGAAACTTCTTGATTGCCAACCCCGAGATTGCCAACGAGATCGAACAGAAGATTCTCAACAAGCTCGGCATCGGCGCGGAAGCGCAAGCGATTCGGGCAGCCGAAGCAGCAGCGGCTGCGGCCGCAGAGAAAATTGCCGAAGAGACCGCACAGGCCCAAGCCGCCAAGGCTGAGCCTGCCGGTGCCATGCGCAAAGGCGCCTAATGACTGAGCAACTGCGAGGCGGGTCTTCGGCCAACACCGAAGACCCCGCCCCGGTTGCCTATCTTCCCTGGGTGCAGCCCGGCGATGAGCCGAACAACCACCCAGCTGCGCGGGCGCTCGCGTCAGATCCTTCAGCAGCAGGTGTGTTCAGCAGCGTGAGCGATGAATTGACTGCCGTCGATCGGGCCGATGCACTTGTGCTCGCCAGACTCGCCCGCAAAGGGCTCTCGCGTCGTGAGGTCGAGGTTGAACTGCGGCACGAACTCAACGAGACCGAAATCGAAATCGCGCTCGCACGCTACGAGCGGCTCGGCTACCTCGACGACCAACTCCTCGCTGAGCACATCGTTCGCGTAGAACGCGAGCGCAAAGGCAAAGGAATCTCCGCTGTTCGACGCGAACTTGAGGTTCGCGGCATTCCAGCTGCAATCACCCACACCCTGCTCGCAGAGTTCGACACCGAGCAAGACCTCGAACGCGCCACGCAGCTCGCCGCAGATCGCCTGCGCCGTCACAACTCCGAACCCCGCGAGGTGCAAACGCGTCGGCTCTTCGCATTCCTGCAACGCCGAGGCTTCGACTCGTCCACCATCAGCGCGGCCATTCGTGCCGCACAACAATCGAACGCATCCGGCTCCGACTTCTCAGCCTGAGCCACCGCCCGCACCACCCGGGCCTGGCGAGGCCAGACGCTGCCGAGTTTGCTCGCGTAGAATGTGCAGGTTATGACCGAATTGCTCACCACCGCCCGTTCAGCTGCGCAACGCAGCTATGAGGTGCGCACCTTCGGCTGCCAAATGAACGTGCACGACTCCGAACGACTCAGTGGATCACTCGAAGCGGCCGGATACCGCGCAGCAGCATCCGATGAAGAACCAGACATCGTCGTCATCAACACCTGCGCCGTTCGAGAGAACGCCGACAACAAGCTCTACGGCAATCTCGGCTACCTCGCATCCGTCAAACAACAGCATCCCGGAATGCAGATCGCCGTCGGCGGCTGCCTCGCGCAAAAAGACAAACACGTCATCCTTGAGAAAGCACCATGGGTTGACGTCGTGTTCGGCACGCACAACATGGGTGCTCTGCCCCGCCTACTCGAACGCGCACGGCACAACCACGAAGCACAAATCGAAATCCTCGAATCGCTCGAAGTCTTCCCATCAACGCTGCCGACCAAGCGAGACGCCGCCTACAGCGGCTGGGTCTCCATCTCGGTCGGATGCAACAACACCTGCACCTTCTGCATCGTTCCGGCACTGCGTGGAAAAGAGAAAGACCGCCGCCCCGGCGAAGTGCTCGCCGAAATGCAATCACTCGTCGACGACGGTGTTATCGAGATCACACTGCTCGGCCAGAACGTGAACAGTTACGGCGTCGAGTTCGGCGACCGGCTCGCCTTCGGCAAACTCCTCCGCGCCGCAGGCGAAATCGACGGGCTGGAGCGCATTCGCTTCACCAGCCCGCACCCCGCCGCGTTCACCGACGACGTCATCGACGCCATGGCCGAGACCCCAACAGTGATGCCGCAACTGCACATGCCGCTGCAATCCGGCTCCGACCGCATCCTGAAAGCAATGCGCCGCTCCTATCGCTCTGAGAAGTTCCTCGGCATTCTCGACCGCGTGCGCGCTCGCATCCCAAACGCAGCCATCTCGACCGACATCATCGTCGGCTTCCCCGGAGAAACCGAAGCAGACTTCCAAGAGACCCTTCGCGTCGTCGAGCAAGCCCGTTTCGCCTCAGCCTTCACCTTCCAGTACTCGATACGCCCAGGCACCCCCGCCGCCACAATGGCCGACCAGATCCCCAAAGCGGTCGTGCAAGAACGCTACGAGCGACTGGTCGAACTGCAAAACCGCATCTCTCTCGAAGAGAATGAACGACAGCTCGGCCGCACCGTCGAGGTGCTCGTGTCACAGGGTGAGGGCAAGAAAGACGCCGAAACACACCGAATGAGTGGTCGCGCCGAAGACGCGCGACTCGTTCACTTTGAAGTTCCATCCGGTTCGCCGCTGCCACGCCCCGGCGATCTGGTCACCGTGCAGATCACCCACGCGGCACCATTCCACCTGCTGGCCGACTCGACCGACGGCGCGCCACTGCACATCCGTCGAACTCGCGCCGGAGACGCCTCCGAGCGGGCCGAAACCGAAGCCTGCGGCACCGGTATCACTGAGAGCGAATCGGCACCTGGCCGGGTCGCACTTGGCCTCCCGAGCATCCGAGTCGCCGATTCGACCAAGCCGTCACACTAGCCATGGCCCAACTCTGGGCGGTGGTCGGTGCCACCGGAACAGGTAAGTCATCGCTCGCCATCGAATTGGCACACGCCCTCGGCACACGCGGCGAACCGGCCGACATTGTCAACGCCGATGCCATGCAGCTCTACCGCGGCATGGACATCGGCACCGCCAAACTCAGCCTCGAGCAACGCGAGGGAATCCCGCACCACCAACTCGATGTGCTCTCACCCCGCGACGAAGCATCCGTTGCCGCGTACCAGCGAGAAGCGCGACATAACATCGATCAACTGCTCACCGCAGGCAGGCACGCGATCCTCGTCGGCGGCTCAGGGCTGTACGTCTCAAGCGTCATCTTCGCCTTCGAGTTCCCCGGCACCGATCCGCAGATTCGCGCCGAACTTGAAGCCGAGCTGGCCGAGCGCGGTCCCGGCATGCTGTTCCAACGCTTGCAGGCACTGGATGCGTCCACGGCCACCAGCATCGGCCCGCACAACGGCCGCCGACTGGTGCGCGCACTCGAAGTGATCGCCATCACCGGCCGCCCCAGCGCCGCCCGGCTGCCAGACCGGCCCGAGTGGTGGCGCACCGCCAGGATCGTGCGGCTCGAACGCAATCGAGCCGAATTGATCCGGGGCCTTGATGATCGCGTTGTCGAAATGTGGCAGCAGGGCATAACTGAAGAAGTCGAAGGCCTGCTGGCGGAGGGCTTGGCCGAAGGCCCGACCGCATCCAAAGCCATCGGCTACGCGCAAGCCCTTGCGCAACTGCGTGGCGAGCTGAGCCACGACGAGGCGATTGCGCAGACACAGCAGCTCACCCGCAACTACGCAAGGCGCCAGGTCAACTGGTTTTCGCGTTACCGCACGGCACTGCGTGCAGAAGCCGGGGCGCCCGATACGGTCTCGCGACTGCTCGCTGCGACCGAGCAGGATGCGTAAACTGTGCGAGTGGCGCGCCAACTGCAATTCACCAAAGGTCACGGTACCGGCAATGACTTCGTGCTCGTTGCCGACCCTGAAAATGCCGCGCCGCTCAGCCCAGAGCAGATCTCCCGCGTGTGTGACCGCCGCTTCGGCATCGGCGCCGACGGACTCATTCGTGCCGTGAGATCAACCGCATTGCCCGAGGGCGCGGCCGCCATCGCCGAAGACCCCGACGCCGTCTGGTTTATGGACTACTGGAACGCGGACGGCTCGGTCGCGGAGATGTGCGGCAACGGCATCCGGGTATTCGCGCGGTTTCTCATCGAGAGCGGCCTGCTCGAGACCAGCCAAGCCGAACTCGCCTCCGGCGACACATTGCCCATCGCCACCAGGGCTGGCGTCAAATCAGTGCAACGCACCGGCGCCGAATTCCAGGTCGATCTGGGCGGTTGGCAGCTTGACCCGAGCGAGGTCACCGTCCATGCGCACGGTCTTGAGGTGCCGCGGCCGTCCGTCGGCATCGCAATCGGGAACCCGCACCGTGTGGTCGCGCTCGCCGATGACGCCGAGCTCGCCGCCCTCGAACTGCACCGCGCGCCGTGGCTCGACCCGGTGCTGCCCGACGGCGCCAACATTGAGTTCGTCGTGCCCGCCGATCCGCTCGTGGTTGACGGGATCGGCCGCATCCGGATGCGCGTGCACGAGCGCGGTTCAGGTGAAACGCTCAGCTGTGGCACCGGTGCCGTCGCGGCAGCGCTTGCGACCCGCTACTGGGCCGGGCAGGGGGCTCCAAACCATTGGCGCGTGCAGGTACCGGGCGGAGTGCTCGGTGTGCGGATGTTCCCCACCGAAGACGGCGAGCACGTCGGCCTCTCCGGCCCGGCCGAACTCGTCTACCGCGGCGAGTTCAGTCTCGATTCATAGCCTCGCTACCGGCGGTGTAGCGCAGTACCCGGTATCCCATCCCGACCGCGGCACGCTCGACGGTGGCCGGCGCGAACGTCTCCGCCATCCAGCGCTGCAACGAGTCTGCCCCCAGGTTCTTCTGCACCACGAGCCAAGCGTCAGCGCCCGGAACAAGCCGCGGCAGCCACTGCTGCAGCAGTTCGTGCAGCGCCGCCTTCCCGATCCGAATCGGCGGATTCGACCAGATCTCAGCGAACCGCAGTTCGCTCGGCACCTGCTCCGGTCGCACCGCGCGCACGTTGCTCAGGCCAAGCCGCGCGGCGTTGCGGCTGAGCACATCCAGCGCTCGGTCGTTGACGTCAATCGCCCAGACGGTTGCACCGGGAGATTCCATCGCGAGCGAGAGTGCGATCGGCCCCCAGCCCGCACCAATATCGAGCAGGTTTCCGGCGGTCGGGGGAGTCGGCGCCTCGGCCAGCAGCACCGAGGTGCCGTCGTCGATGCGGTCGGGTGAGAAGATGCCGCTCGCCGTTTCGAGTTCCAGCTCGCGTCCGCTCAGCCGCACCCGCAGTACCCGGCGCTCTGCGGCGCTGGCGGGCTGGGCGGTGAAGTAGTGGTCGGGGCTGTTCGCTGTCGGCACAGTGACGAATCTAATGCAGCAGCATAGGCTGGAGGCACGATGACTGACCCAGAAGCCGAGTTTGCAGACGAGAGCCTCCACACCGCTTCGAGCGTTGATCGCATTCTGGCCGGTGCCGATGCGCGCGCCCGGGTCTTCGGTGACGCCCAGGCATTGCAGTCAGCTGGCAGTGACGGAACAGAGCGTGATGGCGAGCAGCTCGATCGCGCCGAGCGGGCGGCCCTGCGCCGGGTCGCTGGGCTGTCGACCGAACTGCAAGACGTCAGTGAGGTCGAGTATCGTCAGTTGCGCCTCGAACGAGTGGTGCTCATCGGTGTATACCCGCAGGGGCAGCAAGAGGATGCCGAAAACTCGATGCATGAGCTTGCTGCGCTGGCCGAAACGGCTGGCGCGGAGGTGCTCGATGGCTTGCTGCAGCGGCGACCGCATCCGGACCCATCGACCTATCTGGGTCGCGGGCGGACCCAAGAACTCGCTGAAGTGGTGCGCGAACTGGGCGCCGACACTGTGATCGCCGATACCGAACTCGCACCGAGTCAACGCCGTGCGCTCGAAGATGCGGTGAAAGTGAAGGTGATCGACCGCACCGCGGTGATTCTCGACATTTTCAGCCAGCACGCCAAGAGCCGCGAGGGCAAGGCGCAGGTCGAGTTGGCCCAGTTGGAGTACCTGCTGCCGCGACTGCGTGGTTGGGGTGAGTCGATGTCGCGGCAGGCCGGTGGTCAGGTCGGTTCGGGCGGTGCCGGGATGGGTTCACGTGGACCGGGTGAGACCAAGATCGAACTTGATCGTCGCCGCATCCACTCACGGATGGCTCGGCTGCGCAAGCAGATCGCTGCGATGAAGCCGGCCCGGGATGCCAAGCGGGCCAACCGGGTGCGCAATGCTGTGCCGTCGGTGGCCATTGCCGGCTACACCAACGCTGGCAAGTCGAGCCTGCTCAACCGAATCACCGGTGCCGGTCTGCTCGTTGAGAACGCCCTATTTGCGACCCTGGATGCGACGGTTCGGCGCACCGAAACGAGCGACGGTCGCCGCTATACCCTCACCGACACGGTTGGGTTTGTGCGCAATCTGCCGCACCAGTTGGTGGAAGCATTTCGTTCGACCTTGGAAGAAATCGCTGATGCTGACCTGATTCTGCATGTTGTTGACGCCTCGCATCCCGACCCGGCGAGCCAGCTGAGCACGGTGCGCGATGTGCTTGGCGAGCAGGGTGCTCGCGGCATCCCAGAGCTCGTCGTCTTCAACAAGGCCGACCTGATTGATGCCGATCGTGAGATTCTGCTGCGCACGCTCGAGGCCGATGCGGTGTTCGCGTCATCGCGAACCGGCGCTGGCATCGATCAGGTGCTGGCGCGCATCGCCGAGATGCTGCCCGACCCGGCCGTTCCGGTCAACCTGGTCATTCCGTTTGAGCGTGGCGATCTCGTTTCAGACCTGCACGAGACGGCGCGCGTCGACGAGCTGAGCTATGAGTCGGACGGCACCCACATTCGGGCGCGCGTCTCACCCGAACAGGCCGCCCAGTTGGCCGGCTTCGCCCACGCGGGCTGAGTGCCGGACGCGCGCCGAGCGATCACCGCGCATGGTCTTGGCCTGGACTGGCGCCTGTAACACTCGTAATAAACCGTATGCGCGTGCGCCGCTCGCCTACGCTGTTCATGACGGGCGAACGCCCGTGGAGCGACCGCCGAGCCCGGCACCCGCCCGCGAGTGAACACACTCGTGCGCACCGAATATCCCCGAGCTTGGAGCTGGAATGCCGCACCCGGTCTCGTTTGAGCTGATGCCACCGCGCAACTCGACAGCCGCCATTGCGCTCGGGAGAACCATTGACCGGCTCGCTGAGGTCAGTCCAGCGTTCTTCTCGGTCACCTTTGGTGCGGGTGGGTCCAACCGCGAACACTCGCTGACGGTGCTGCGCTACATTCTGGCGCACACCTCCGTTGACGCAATGGCGCACCTGACCTGTGTTGGCTCATCCCACGCCGAGGCCAACCGCTTGGTGCGTGAGTTTCTCGATGCCGGGGTGACCTCGTTCTTGGCCTTGCGCGGTGACCCGCCGACTGAGACCGCTGACGGTGTCGAGCCCGAGATCGGTGACCTGCACTCGGCCGCTGAACTCGTGCAGCTGATTCTTCGCGTGCAAGAAGAACGCGAACCGTTTGCTCAGGAGCAGTTGCGCGGTGTGCCGGGGGCTGGCCGCATTCGCTCGCGCCAGCGACCGGTTCGGGTTGCTGTGGCTGCGTTCCCCAATGGGCACCCGCGCTCGCAGAGCGCTTCTCAAGAGTTGGATGCGCTTCTCGCCAAACAGGTCGCTGGAGCCACCATGGCCATTACCCAACTGTTTTGGCACGCCGACGACTACTTGGGATACGTCGAAGCGGCTCGGGCGCATGGGGTGAGTATCGACATCCTTCCCGGCATCATGCCGACCACGAGTTCGGCTCGGCTTGATCGCCTTGAGACACTCACCGGGGTGTCCACCCCAGTAGAGTTGCGTTCGGCTCTCGCGACCGCCGAGACCCCCGAGGCTGCGCTCGCCATTGGAACCAGCCATGCGGCCCAGCTTGCTGAGCAGGTGCTGCGCGGTGGCGCCCCCGGGCTCCACCTCTATACCTTCAACCAACACGAGGCCGTACTGGCCACCCTTCACCAACTGCGACTGCGTCAGCAGTAGCGCCAGAAAAGGAACCACCATGAGCACTGCTTTTCCCACCGGTACGATCCTCGGCTACCCCCGCATCGGCCCGCGCCGCGAATTGAAGAAGGCCATCGAGTCATACTGGGCCGGTCGCAGCACCGTCGATGAGCTTGAAGCCACGGCGTCCGAGCTGCGTGCGGGGGTCCGCAACCGCCTCATCGAGCTGGGCCTTGGTGCAGACGACGCCTCCATCCCGGAGAGCTTCTCGTACTACGACCAGGTACTGGATGCGGCGGTGTTGAGCGGCGCGATCCCCAGTCGATTCAACCGACTCGTCGAGGCCGACGGAAGCATTCCGCTTTCGGCATATTTCACGATTGCTCGTGGTGAAGGTGACGACGCTCCGCTGGAGATGACGAAGTGGTTCGACACGAACTACCACTATCTGGTTCCCGAGATCGGCCCGGAGACCACCTTCCGTCTGGCCAGTGACCGCATTGTGCGTCAGTTCGAGGAGGCCAAGGCCAGCGGCGTGCTGACCCGACCGAGCGTGGTCGGCCCGGTGAGTCTGCTCTTGCTGAGCAAGCCGAGCGATACCGCACCGGCCGGGTTTTCGCCGCTCTCACGGCTGGCCGAGCTGCTGCCGGTGTACGTTGAGCTGCTACACCGCCTGCATGCAGCGGGTGCGAGCTGGGTGCAGCTCGACGAGTCTGCGCTGGTCAACGAGAGTATCGAGGTGCCGCGTGCGGCACAGTTGGATGCGCTGCGCGCGGCCACGGAAACGCTCGGTGGCCTGAGCGAGCGGCCTGCGATCTTCATTGCCTCCGCCTATGGCAGCCTCGGTGACGCGGTTGACGTACTGGCGGCAAGCCCGGTTGAGGCGATCGGCTTCGATCTGGTCAAGGGGGCCGTGCCCAACGAGCTCAGCCCGGCAACCCTCGGGGGTCTGGCGGCCAAGACGCTCGTCGCCGGGGTGATTGACGGTCACAACATTTGGCGGGGCGATCTGGCAGCGGCATTCGAGCGTGCCCGCTCGCTGCAATTGCTGAGCCCGCATGTGGCTGTTTCAACGTCGACCTCGCTGCAGCATGTGCCGCACGATGTGGCAGTTGAGTCCGCTCTGGATGCCCGTTTGAAGAGCTGGTTGGCGTTCGCAGACCAGAAGGTTGCCCAGGTCGCCGTCTTAGCGCGCGGCTTGAACGAGGGCGAAGCGTCCATCGGTGTGGAACTGGATGCGGCAACGGCCGCGCTGGCTGACCGCGCATCTGCTCCTGGCGTGCAGCGGCCGCAGGTGCGTGAGCGCCTCGCCGCTCTCACCGAGCGTGACTTTGGCCGTGAGGCGTATGCGCGTCGGCTTGAAGCGCAGGAGAGCGCGTTCGCGCTCCCGCTGCTGCCAACCACGACCATTGGTTCCTTCCCGCAAACCTCTGAGATTCGCCGGGCTCGCGCGCAGCACAACCGCGGTGAGCTCAGTGCGGCCGAGTACACCCAGGCGATGCGCGACGAGGTCAAGCGGGTGATTGAGCTGCAAGAAGAGCTCGGCATCGATGTGCTGGTGCACGGTGAGCCTGAGCGCAACGACATGGTGCAGTACTTCGCCGAATTGCTCGATGGTTTCGCGGTGACTGAGCACGGTTGGGTGCAGTCATATGGCACCCGTTGCACCCGGCCGTCGATCCTGTGGGGTGATGTCTCCCGTCCGGCGCCCATGACGGTTGACTGGTCGAGCTATGCGCAGAGCCTGACCGAGAAGCCGGTCAAGGGGATGCTGACTGGTCCGGTGACGATCCTTGCGTGGTCGTTCGTGCGCGACGATCAACCGCTCGGTGACACCGCCCGGCAGGTCGCGCTGGCCCTTCGCGATGAGATCGCCGACCTTGAAGCGGCCGGAATCACGATGATTCAAGTCGATGAGCCGGCACTGCGCGAGCTGTTGCCGCTCGAGCGTGCGAACCATGCGGCCTACCTCGACTGGTCGGTGCGTTCGTTCCGGCTGGCGACCGCTGGGGTCGAGCGCAGCACCCAGATCCACACCCACCTCTGCTACTCGGAGTTCGGCGTGGTCATCGATGCGATTCGCGGGCTGGATGCAGACGTGACGAGCATCGAAGCGGCCCGTTCGCGCATGGATGTGGTCGATGACCTGCGCGAGAGCGGCTTTGACTCGGGCGTGGGCCCTGGCGTGTACGACATCCATTCGCCCCGCGTGCCGAGCGCTGCCGAGGTGCAGGAACTACTGGAGCGAGCGGTTGCGGCTGTTCCGGCCCGCCAACTGTGGGTGAACCCCGACTGCGGACTGAAGACCCGCGGCTACGACGAAACCGTTGCGTCCCTGCGCAACATCGTCGCGGCAACAGCGGCGGTTCGACAGCAACTGCCCAACCCAAGCAGTTAGTCCCAACCACTTCCGTTTGGCGCTCGCCGACAAAAGTAGGATACTTTCAGAATCAATTAAGAGTGATTCAGTGAGGGTAATCCGTATATGAGCATGCGCCGAAGCATTCGAGCAACAGTTATAGCTGGCTTAGTC
>NMRC01004207.1_pt1 | contig 12758 bp, 11 predicted proteins | sample 1520911 | NCBI WGS metagenome assembly NMRC01 (sample SAMN07342169, study PRJNA393822) | plant metagenome | isolation source: fluid collected inside the plant's | place: USA: Vermont, Morristown, Molly Bog | reverse complement strand
GAACGCATCCACCATGCGCTCTCGCGGGTGCAGAGCCTGCTCGGACACGAGCAGGTCGGTACTGCGGTGCTTCGGGGCGGCCGGGCATTAGCCGAGCGGCAGCTGCTGGTTCCCTGGGGTGATGCACCGCCGAGGCACACGCGGCGCGAACAACCATGGCCTGGCGCACTGAGTGAGCTCGTGCCAGCGAGTGTCATGGCCGAGCCGGTGCCGGTTGAACTCTGCGATCAGGATGGTCGGCAGATCCTGGTGAGCGGTCGAGGTGAATGGAGCTCGCCCCCGGCGCAGTTGCGTCTGGATGCGGCACGGTTGCGTGAGGTAACCTCCTGGGCTGGTCCATGGCCGGTGCAGGAACGCTGGTGGGATCCGGGTCGGGCGCGCCAGGCGTACCGAGCACAACTGATTGATGCCACCGGTGATGCCTGGTTGCTGATTGGCACCGAATCGGGCTGGTGCGTCGAAGGCAGGTACGACTGATGGGCTTCTCAAATCCGCCGGTGCCGTGGGCAGAGTTCGAGCGGACGCTCTCTGATCGCCGCGCGCCAAAGCCGTCTGACTCATCCCTCCTGCTTCGCCCAGCCGAAGAGGATGTGCCACACTCCCGAAAACGTGCGCCGGTCACGCCACCTCCCGCTGTGCTCCGTTCTGAGAGCGAGCAGCACACGCCCTACATTGAGTTGCATACCCACTCGGCGTTCAGCTTCCTCGACGGTGCCAGCCAGCCGCAGGCACTCGTGGCCGAAGCAGCTCGGCTCGGACTTACCGGTCTGGCGATCACCGACCATGACGGCTTCACCGGGGCGGTGCGCTTTGCCGAGGCTGCCGAAACCATCCCGGAACTGCTGACCGTTTTCGGTGCCGAGCTCTCACTCGAACTCAGCGAACCCCAGATGGGCCAGCCTGACCCCGAAGGCTCGCACCTGCTGGTACTGGCCAAGGGTCTGCCGGGCTATCACGCCCTGTCCGCTGCCATTACCGAGGCGCAACTGGCCTGCGATGCCGAAAAAGGCCGACCCGTCTATCAGCTTGACCAACTCGCCGAGCAACTCGCTGGTCAGGTTGCCGTGCTCACCGGGTGTCGGAAAGGTCAATTGCGTCGCGCTCTGGCATCCGGCCCGTTGCAAGGCCCGGATGCGGCACGCACCGAACTCCGGCGCCTGTGTGAACGCTTTGGGTCAGAACACGTCTGGGTTGAGCTGATCGATCACGGGCACCCGAGCGATCAGTGGCAGAACGAATGCCTGATCGCCCTCGCTGCCGAGCAAGGGCTCGGTGTGGTTGCCACGAACAACGTGCATTACGCCACGCCAAGCGATGCTCCGCTGGCCCAGGCGCTCGCCGCGGTTCGCGCCCGGCGCAGCCTCGACGAAATCGACGGCTGGCTTCCGGGCGGCCACACCGCACACCTGCGCTCCGGCGCAGAGATGCTTCGACGCTTCGCGCGCATCCCCGAGGCGGTACACAACAGCGTCAGGCTCGGCCAGGAACTCGCGTTTCGCTTGCGCAGCGCTCGGCCGAAACTGCCAACACAGCAGGTTCCCAGTGGCTACACCCCGATGACTTGGCTGCGTGAGTTGGCCTGGCGAGGTGCCGCAGAAAGCTACGGCGACCCTCTCCCAGCCGGGTACCGGGAGCGAATCGAACGCGAACTGCGGGTGATCGAGGAGAAAGACTTTCCCGGATACTTCTTGATCGTTCACGACCTCGTCATTGAGGCCAAACGGCGCGGGATTCTTTGCCAAGGGCGAGGCTCTGCTGCCAGCTCTGCGGTGTGTTACGTGCTCGGCATTACCGCGGTTGACGCGATCAAATACGGCTTACCCTTCGAGCGGTTTCTCTCGCATTTGCGCGATGAAGAACCCGATATCGATGTCGATTTCGATTCAGATCGACGCGAGGAGATCATCCAGTACGTGTACGAGAAGTATGGTCGCCGCTCGGCCGCGCAGGTGGCGAACGTCATTACCTACCGCCCCAAGGCTGCCGTGCGAGATATGGCCAAGGCGCTCGGGTATTCACCTGGGCAGCAGGATGCCTGGTCGCGGCAGGTGGAACGCTGGGGATCGATCGTTGGCACCGACCATGACATCCCCGAACCGGTGGTGAACCTCGCCACACAGCTGCTGAAGTCCCCTCGCCATCTCGGCATCCATTCTGGCGGAATGGTGCTCACTGAGCGCCCGGTTGGCGAGGTCTGCCCCATCGAACACGCCCGAATGCCCGGGCGAACCGTGCTGCAGTGGGACAAAGACGATTGCGCCTGGATGGGGCTGGTCAAGTTCGATCTGCTCGGGCTCGGCATGCTGGGTGCGATCGCACACGCCTACGAACTTGTCGCTGAGCACCTGGGCGAGCGCTGGGATCTGCGCACGATTCCCAAAGAAGAGCCGGGTGTGTACGACATGCTCTGCCGGGCCGATGCCATCGGTGTGTTCCAGGTGGAAAGCCGTGCCCAGTTAGCCACACTCCCCCGACTGCGGCCGAGAGCCTTCTATGAGTTGGCAACCGAGATTGCCCTGATTCGGCCCGGCCCGGTGCAAGGTGACGCAGTGCACCCGTATATCCGGCGAAAATCGGGCCGCGAGAAGGTGAGCTACCCGCATCCGAAGCTCGAACCGGTGTTAGCGCGCACCCTCGGGGTGCCGGTGTTTCAGGAGCAGATCATCGGCATTGGAATGGCCATCGGCGGCCTTGACCCTGCCGAGGCCGATCTGCTGCGACGCGCAATGGGGTCCAAACGCGGCATTGAGCGCATCGACTCGTTACGCCGCAAACTCTTCGATGGGATGGCGCGCAACGGCATTGAAGGCGCTGAGGCTGAACGGATGTACGCGCGCATCCTTGCCTTTGCCGACTTCGGCTTTGCCGAGAGTCATTCGCTGAGCTTCGCGCTGTTGGTCTATGCCAGTGCGTGGTTGAAGTTGCACTATCCCGCAGCCTTCCTTGCCGCGTTGCTGCGCGCCCAACCAATGGGGTTCTATTCGGCCCAGACCCTCACCGCCGACGCCCGCCGCCACGGTGTTCAGACCCGCCGGCCAGATATTGTGCGCTCCGGAGTCGATGCCGGGCTTGAACCGTTGGATGCCGGTGCCGACCCCGCAGGCGTGCGAGCAACGGGACGTGACGACTGCCGCTTGGCTGAGCAGCCCCCAGTTGGCGAGTTCACCGCAAGCGACCAGGACACCGCCCGTGCCGAGCAGGACTCACATCGGCGTGATGGAGAACTGGTCGTGCGATTGGGGCTCAGTCAGGTCAAACAACTGGGACGTCCCGCCGCTGAACGTATTGTGCGGGCCCGCGAGCAAGCGCCCTTTGCCGACCTTGCCGACCTCTCCCGGCGAGCCGACTTGAACACCGAGCAGTTGGAGGCGCTTGCGGCGGCAGGCGCGCTTGCGAGCTTCGGCCTGTCGCGTCGCTCGGCGCTCTGGGCTGCCGGTGAGGCAGCCGTTGACCGGGCCGAGTACCTTCCTGGCACCGTGACCGTCGTGCAGCCGCCATTGCTGCCGTTGCTCAGCCCGCAAGAGCAGACTGTCTACGATGTCTGGGCGACCGGGCTGAGCCCTGACGAACATCCGATTCGGCACCTGCGGCCAGCTTTGGATGCACGCGGTGTGCGGCCGATCCGCGAACTCTGGGAGCTTGAATCAGGCACAAGGGCTGAGGCTGCTGGTGCCGTCACGCACCGGCAGCGGCCCAGTACCGCCGGTGGGGTGACCTTTGTCAACCTGGAAGATGAGACCGGTCTGCTCAACGTGGTTGCCAGCGTCGGGTTCTGGAAACGCTACCGCCGGGTCGCCAGAGAGAGCCCGGCGCTGATTGTTCGCGGAATCGTTGAACGTACCGATGAAGGGGTGCTCAACCTCGTCGCCGACCGCTTCGAGGCACTTGCCTCGCCCGCACTGCCGCGCTCACGAGACTTTCGTTAGCCGATCGTCGCACCGAACGCTAGGCCGAGCAGGTAGGTGACTCCGGCGGCCCCCAAACCGATCGCGAGTTGGCGCAGGGCTCGCCACAACGGCGACGTGCCCGAGAGCAAACCGACGATCCCACCAGTGATCAGCAGGGCGATACTCACCATGATGAGGGCGACGATCACCGCGGCTGTCTCGTTGAGGCCGAAGATCCACGGCAATACGGGAATGATCGCACCTGAGGCGAAGAACAGAAAGCTCGAGACCGCGCCCCCATCGCACTGCCGACCGCCTCGGAGTCGTTCGCGGCCTGGTTGGCGCGTGCGGTGGCGATCGGGCCGGTTGGCGGAGGGGTTGCGGAGTTCTTGACGTGCTGGATTACCCGATCGGCATGCGCAATCGACTCAGCCTCATCCATGCCACGAGCACGATAGACCAGGGCAAGTTCGTTCGCATCGAGGTCAAGATCTGGCAGAGCCGCCTCCGCGGCCGGGTCGGGTTGGGAGGCATTGAGCAGCTCACGCTGTGAGCTCACCGAGACGAACTCACCCGCACCCATCGAGAGGGCGCCCGACAATAGCCCGGCAACACCGGAGAACAGCACGACCGATGGCGCGACACCGGTCGCACCGATACCGAGCACGAGCGCAAGGTTTGAGACCAGTCCGTCATTGGCCCCGAACACTGCGGCGCGGAAGGTGCCAGAAAGCTTGCGCCGGTCATGGGCGGCCAGATTGCGCACGACCTCGGAGTGCACCAGTTCGTCGGCGGCCATCGCCTTGGTGGCCGCGGCATCCGTCGCATACGGTGAGCGGCTCTCCGCACGTTGGGCCATCGCCAGCACGAACAAGGTTCCAAAGCGGCGTGCGCCCCAAGCGAGCATCCTGGTGCGCAGATCGGCTTTACCGTCGGCGGCTTCCGGCCCGAGCAGGTCGATCCAATGCTGGGCGTGACGTTCTTCGGCGCTGACCAGTGCCATCAGAATTTCGCGGTCGCTGCCTTCGGAGCGTTCGGCGAGCTCGCGATACACGGTCGCTTCGGCACGTTCGTTTGCGAGGTAGCGCTGCCAGCGGCGCCGAGTGGATGCAGGGAGCGGGCTGTGCGGTGACATCCAGCCAAGTGTACCGGGCTTCGGAGGCCGCTTCTGGCTTAGCGGGTGAGCGCCGCCCAGCCGTCTCCGCTGGCATGCTCAAAGATGAGATTGGTTTCTGTGTGGGCCACTGCGGGATGCCCGGTGAGGTGGTTCAACACGAAGTCGCGCAGTTCGTAGGCATCGCGAGCGGCGACGTGCAGGAGGTAATCTTCGGCGCCAGCCATATGGAACAGCCCAATCACACCGGGCAGGTGCGGCGCAAGCGCACGAAAGTCGTCGATGTCAGCGCGAGCGTGGCGCACCAGTCGAACGGCGATCAGCGCCTGCAAGGGAATGCCGAGCTGGGTGAGATCGACATCGGCGTGATACCCCCGAATCGCCCCAGAGGCCTGGAGCTTGCGCAGTCGAAGCGAGACCGTTGACTCAGCAACGCCAAGGGCGGCGGCAAGAGCGGCACCGGAGGCGCGCGAGTTCTCGCTCAGTGCGGCCAGCAGCGCACGGTCGATCTGATCAAGCTCGTCAGCCATCTGCACATTCTTGCAGCACTTGACGAACGATCGCTATTTCAATCGACGACGCAAGGCGTCAATGCGATGCTGGAGCTGAATCACGCTCGCCCCAGAAACCGCCGGCCCACCACAGCTTCGCCGCAGCTCAGCATGGATGAGGCCGTGCGCTTGGCCGCTTTGCCGTGCGTACAGGGCCACGAGGCTGTTGAGTAGTTGGCGCTGTTCTTTCAGCGTGCGGTAGATCGCTACTGGTTCATCGCTCTCGGAACCAGCATCGGTATCCGACGCGGAGCTGTGGCGATCGTCGATGCGTCTGGCCTGTCGCGCTTGCCGATGCCGCAGCAGTTCAGCGACCTGTTCGGGCTCCAATAGGCCGGGGATGCCGATGAAGTCGTGCTCTTCTGGGGTGCCGGGCTGGGCCAATGTGCCGTATTCGTGGCCGTCGTACATGACTCGATCAAAGGTGGCGGCAGAGGCGATCGCCGCATAACTGCCCTCGAGCAGCGCCTCGCTCGCCCGCTCCTCACGGTTTGCGGCGGCGACCATCGCGTCTTCGTCGGTGAAGCGCTCATCTTCGGATTGCGAGACCCGGTCGAGCGCATGGTCGCGTTCGAGTTCGAGTGCGCGGCCAAGGCGAGCAGGATCGGCACATTCGGCACAAACACGGTCGCCATCTCGCCGCGCCGGCGTGCCCGAACGAATCGGCCGATCGCCTGAGCGAAATACAGCGGGGTCGCAGCGCTGGTCGCATACACGCCGACCGAAAGTCGCGGCACGTCGACTCCCTCTGAGACCATTCGCACCGCGACCATCCATCGGCTGCTGCCCTTGGCGAACGTTTCGATCCGCTCGCTCGATGCCGGTTCGTCACTGAGCACGAGTGTTGGCGCTTCACCGGTGATGCCGTGCAGGATGGCCGCGTACTCGCGCGCGAGCGCCTGGTCGCTTGCAATGACCAGCCCTCCGGCATCGTGCACCTGTTCACGTACCTCGCTCAGTCGGCGGTTGGCGCTGGCCAAAACGGCCTGGATCCACTCGCCGCTGGGTTCGAGCGCGGTGCGCCATGCGGCGGCGGTGATATCGGGGGTGTTGTCGTCGCCGAGCCTGGCATCCATTTCGTCGCCCGCTTTGGTGCGCCAACGCATGTGCCCCGCATAGACCATGAACAGCACGGGCCGCACAACACCATCGCGAAGCGCCCGACCGTACCCGTAGCTGTAGTCGGTGCGCGACATCCGGATGCCGTGTTCGTTCGGCGCATACTCCACGAAGGGAATCGGAGCCGTGTCTGATCTGAATGGTGTTCCGGTGAGTGAAAGCCGCCGTTCCGCACCGGAATAGGCCTCACGGACCGCATCACCCCAGCTCAGGCTGTCACCGCCGTGGTGCACCTCATCGAGAATCACCAGGCTCCGTTTACTCTCGGTGATCTCGCGATGCAGTGCTGGCCGAGCCGCGAGCTGAGCGTAGGTCACCGCGATTCCATGAAAACTGCGGCCGTACCGTTTCTCAGCGTTGGAAAACCCTGGGTCGAGCCGAATGCCGGCGCGGGCGGCAGCATCCGCCCACTGCTTCTTGAGATGCTCCGTTGGCGCAACGACGATGATCTGATCGACCGTTCGCCGGGCCCGAAGCTCCGCCGCGAGCCGAAGCGCGAAGGTGGTTTTGCCGGCGCCCGGCGTTGCCGCAGCGAGGAAGTCGCGTGGCTCGCTCGCAAAATAGCTCGCAATGGCCTCCTCCTGCCAGGCACGCAGCTTTGCAACGGTGCCCCATGCGGCGCGTTCCGGGAATGCTGGCGGCAGGTGCTCGGCTGCGGCGACTCCGGGCAACGAACTTGTGCTGCCGGTGAGTGGATCGGTACCAGCGGCGGCGGCTTCACCGAGCCCCGCTTCTGAGACTCCCGCCAACTCATTCATTTGTTCCAGAATATCCGCTCCAAAATAGTCATATGACTGCGTGGAAGAAGTATCTGGCGATCGGCGACTCATTTACCGAAGGAATCGGTGACCCTGACGAGCGCGTACCTGGCGGCAATCGCGGATGGGCCGACCGGACCGCCGAGGTGCTCTCGGCACAGACCGCCGACTTCGGCTACGCCAACCTCGCGATTCGGGGTCGGCTGATCCGGCAGATTCTCGCGGAACAGATCGAGCCAGCGATTGAGTTGCAGCCTGATCTGGTCACCCTCGCCGGCGGCGGCAATGATGCGATCCGTCCGGGCAGTGACCCGGATGAGATCGCTGCGCTCTTTGAGTTTGCGACCCAACGGCTGTGTTCAACCGGCGCGACCGTGGTCTTGTTCAGCGGCTTCGATGTGGGGTTCGCGCCGGTATTTCGACGCATTCGAGGCAAGGTAGCGATCTACAACGAGAACATTCACGCCATTGCCGAGCGGCACGGCGCCGTGGTAGCCAATCTCTGGGGGCTCGACGAGTTGCAGGATGCGCGGTTGTGGACGAGCGACCGGCTCCACCTGAATCCGATCGGTCACCAGACGGTCGCCCGGATGCTGCTCGAACTCCTTGGGGTCGACCACCCGTTCGCACCGGCCTTCCCTCCCCCGCTCGAGATCAAGTCATGGCGTCAAGAACGCGGTGAGGATGCCGTGTGGGCGAAGGAGTATCTGGGCCCGTGGATTAAGCGGCGGCTCACCGGCGCATCCTCCGGCGACGGCATCACTGCGAAGCGACCGAGCTTTCTGCCAGTGCCCCAACTTAGTGAAGCTGATTTGGGTGACTGAGCTTCCACCAAGCGCTCGGGCCAGCGAGCGCCGTCCCCAACTGCAGCTGGATCTCCACGCTCTGGTTTCCTGAACGGGCGGTGAGCGTTCCGGCCTGTGCCCCTGCGGCACCGCTCGAGATCGGCGCAATGTGCTGCTCGACGGTCACTGCCTGGTCGCCGAATGAGACGAGGTGTGCGTCGGCGGCCGCCCTGAGATCACTGTGCGCCCCCCATACGGTGCTGAGCTGACCGACCGTCGCACCAGCGGTGGTGATCGGAATGTCGTGGAAGGCGCTCTGTGCGCTTTTCAGAAACGCGGTGACTTGGGAGTGCAGACTGTCTTCACTACTCGCCCGAGCAACACCCCAACGACGGTCACCTGCTGCGTGCCGACGGTGAAGTTCGACGAGAACAGCAGACAGTAGCCGGCCTCGCCGGTCGTTCCCGTCTTGACGCCATTGATGCCGAGGCTGCCGAGCAGGGTGTTGGTGTTGGTGAGTGTTCCCACGCCGGGAATATCGGCGCTGGTGAGTGAGACGATCGAGGCGAGCACCGGATTCGCCAGTGCGATCTGTCCGATCGTCACGAGGTTGGCCGGGGTCGACACATTCTGTGGCGAGAGGCCACTGGGTTCAACCAGGTGTGTGTCGCTGAGACCGTGCGCCTGCAGCCAGCTTGTCGCCGCCGTGACGAAGGCGTCTTGTGAGCCGAAGGCCCAGTTCGCCAGTGAGATCGCGTAGTTGTTGGCTGATGGCAGCAGCATCGTGGTGAGGCTCTGTCGTTCGGTGAGTTGTAGCCATCGCTCACCGGCGCATTCGAGCCGTCTTCGGCAATTACTTGCTGGTAGATCGCCACATCGCTCGCGCCGTAGGTGATGACAGAGCCCTGATCTGTCCCGCTGAGGGGCTTTTGATTCAGGATCACCAGCGCGGTGATGACCTTGCTAATGCTGGCAATCGGAGCCGCGCTCTGGCTGCCTGAGCTGGCGATCACGCCGTCGAAGCCGGAGGCTCCGAGGGCTACACTTCCATCGCTCGGGAGCGAGAGGTCCGCTGCGGTTCCGCTCAGACTGCTTGGGATACTCAGCGTTGCGGCCGCAGCAGGAGGCGTTCGGCTCAGCGTCACAACGGTGTAGGAACCGCCGACCACAACGATGATCGCGAGCAGGGCTGCGATCCCCGCCCAGATTCGCCGCCGCCGGTACATGGCTGCCTGTTCGGCTGAGTGTCGAGTGCGCGCAGACATCTTCCTCAGCCTACACATTGGCTGTGCGGCTGACTCGCTCAGGCCGGGGCGTGCCGTTCCCGCGGGCGCACGGCCCACAGCGCAACGGCGCTTGCTGAGGCAACGTTGAGCGAATCGACCCCGTTTTCCATCGGAATGGTCACGATCTCGTCGGCGACCGCCAACGCATCCGTGCCGAGGCCGTGCCCCTCGCTGCCGAGGACGAGCGCGAGTCGATCAGGTGCCCGAGCCGCGAGCCGGTCGAGTGAGATGGCGCGGTCGTCGAGCGCGAGCGCCGCAATCGAAATGTCAGCCGCGTGCAGCAACCGGGCGGTTTCCGGCCAACTCGGCATGCGCGTCCATGGCACTTGCAGCACTGTGCCCATGCTCACCCGCACGCTGCGGCGATACAGCGGATCGGCCGAACTCTGGCTGACCAGCACCGCATTGGCACCGATCCCGGCAACGGCACGAAATGCGGCACCAACATTTGTGTGATCGGCGATGCCGTCAAGCACGACTATTCGGCACGGCCCATCCCCCAGTTCACCCAGCAACTCGGTCATGGTCGGCAGTCGAGGCCGACGCATCGCCGCGATTGCACCGCGATGAACGTGAAAACCGGTGAGCGACTCGAGTACCTCCTGGCTGCCGAGATAGACGTCGACGTCGCTGTGGTTGACGAGCAGTGGGGTGAGCGCGTCGAGCCACTTTGCTTCGAGGATGACCGAGATGGGATGGTGCCCGGCTCCGATGGCCCGCCCGATGACCTTGGCCGATTCGGCCAGGTAGATCCCGGCCGCCGGTTCTGATCGAGAGCGCAGTGCGACGTCGGTGAGATCGCGAAAGACGGCGAGTTGTGGGGCGCTTGGATCGCTGAGTTCGTGCAGGTTCATTCGTCCTGGCCGGCCAGTTCGGTGATCGCCGTCGCCAGCGCGGCGGCCGAGGCGGCCCAGCTGTAGCGAGCGGCATTCTCGCGCGCCGCGGCTGAGCGCCGAAGCCATTCGGCGGGGTCTCGCAGTGCGGCAAGTTGCTCTGCAATCGACTCGGCGCTGTGCGGGTCGCAGTAGCGCGCGGCGTCAGCGCCGATCTCTCGAAAGATCGGGATATCGCTCACCACAATTGGTGTTCCGCGGCTGCCAGCTTCCACCAGCGGAATCCCAAACCCCTCATCAAGCGAGGCGCTCACCAGGGCGGTCGCGTGGTCGAGCGCATCGGCATACTCGGCATCACTCACACCGTTTCGGAAGACCAGCCGCGCGTTCGGTGCAATCGAACGGAGTCGCCCCTGCTCAGCATCGCTGACCCTCGAGAGCAGCTCAAGTTCCGCATCGGGCAGCAGCTCCATGGCACGCACGAGCGTGTCGACGTTCTTGTACGGCATGAATGAGCCCATGTAGACGATCCGGAACTGCTTCGGTGGGGTTCGCTCTGCCAGAACCGGGAGCGGAAGTGGATCTGCGGCGTTAGGCACCAGCAACACCGGTCGACGGGTCAGCGAGTGCTGCGCGATGAGGCCTCGGGTGGTTTCCGAGACGGTGGCTACCGCATCCGCCCCGTTCAACAGCATTCGTTGTGGCCACCAGGCTCGGTGGTAAAGCCGCCAAAGCACGCGCACCAACCATGGCAGATCACGCGGTGGGGTGGGGTGGGCGTAGTAGATCAGGTCGTGCACCGTCAGGATGAGTCGGTACTTGCGTCCGCGCGAACCCATCGTCTGCATGGGGCTGAACACCACGTCTGGGTGCAGGGCATTGATTCGTCGAGCGAGCAACGGCTCGCCGAGACTGGTCGGGGCTGACCCGCGCACCCACGGCAGCGCTGGCAGGAGTTCGAGCTGTCGTTCGTCGCTGATGAGCATGGTGAGTGGGAGGAGTTTGGCCAGTTCGGTGACAATCCCCGCGGTGAACCGGCTGATGCCATCGTGCGCACCGATCCGCACGTAGCGGCAGTCAACAAGAAGCTTCACGGCAGCTTCGCCAGGAAGTCGCGCATGTGCTCGACCGCAACCGCGGGGGTTTCATAGTGAATCAGATGACCAACCCGCGGAATCACTCGCAACTGTGCGTTCGGGATTCGCTGTGCGAGCCGCCGCTGAGCTGGCAGAGCGGTGATGTCATCGCGTTCTGCGACTATCAGCAGTACCGGCAGCGTGATGCGTTCGGCAACTTCGGCAACGTTGTGGCTCACTGATGTGGCAAAGGCGGCCAGCAGGGCATCCCGGTCGGCAAAGTTTGAGAAGTACTCGTCGTGCTGCTGGTGGATGAAGCGACGCATGACCGGGTCGGGGCTTTTCGCCATCGATGCGCTCATCACGCGCACGATTGCCGGATTGGCCAGGAGGGCTCGACCGGCTCGTTCCGGAAGTGCGGCGCTGAGCTTGTAGTAGGCGATCGCCGCCTTGGTGAGCACCCCGCGCGGTCCCTCAAGTGCTGGCGCGCCGATGGGGTTGACCAGAATGGCCGCATCAGCGCGCAACCCGTTCGCCAGCGCGGCCGAGACCACAATGGAGCCGAAGCTGTGGCCGAGGATGATCGTGCGGCCGCGTGCTGGGCGCAGCTCTGCGACGAAGTCGAGCAGCCAGGCCACGTAGCTGTCGAGGTTGTGTGGCTGCTGCTCGAAGACCCCAGAGGCACCAAAGCCCGGCAGGTCGGGGATCACGAATCGTTGGTTCGGCCAGAATGCCGCAAACAGTTCGAGCCCGTGATGGTCGCCTCGAAAACCGTGAATGGCAATGATGGTGTCGCTTGAGTCCTCGGGGCCGTATTCCCACCAGTGCGTCGTGGCCCCACCGATCACTGCGTGTCGCTCGCGCGGAGCGAGCGCAGCGAGTCGTTCGGGGTAGACGAAGGTTCCGGGCATCCACACCAGTGTAGGAGCCGCAGGCAACACGCGTGCGCGCGAAGCGGTGATGTCGGCGGTCGGCCGTAGCCTGGGGCTATGGGCAATTGGAGCGAGCGGCTGGCGGTATTCGACCTTGAGACGACCGGCGTGAATGTCGAGCGTGATCGCGTGGTGACCGCCCACGTTGGCGAGATTGACGGCAGCGGTCACATGACCCGCCGACGCGACTGGCTGGTGAACCCCGGCATCGAGATTCCGGATGGGGCGGCCGCTGTTCACGGCGTCAGTACCGCCAAGGCCGTTGCTGAAGGAATGGATGCGGGCACGGCTGTGGCCGAGATCGTTGCCGAACTTGAGAGCTTCCGCACCCTGGGAGTGCCGATCGTTGCGTTCAACGCCGCCTACGATTTCACACTGCTCGATCGCGAGGCGCGGCGGTATGGCCTCGCACCGTTT
>NMRC01022328.1_pt1 | contig 12937 bp, 11 predicted proteins | sample 1520911 | NCBI WGS metagenome assembly NMRC01 (sample SAMN07342169, study PRJNA393822) | plant metagenome | isolation source: fluid collected inside the plant's | place: USA: Vermont, Morristown, Molly Bog | reverse complement strand
AAGCCAGTGCTCCGGGTCTACCTCCGTGCCGTTGGGATGCGCGGCGCGCCCCTCTCGCACCACCGAGCCCGACAGCGCCGCACCTCCGCCAGCGCCAGCCTCGGCGTCAACGACCACCAACTTGCACGACTGGGTCGAGCTGTCGAAGCCGGCAACTCGCATGGTTAGCGCGCGCCCATCAGATGTTCGGTCGCCAACTGCTGCAAGCGCACGAAGCCGAAGCCTTTTGCGTTGAAGTAGCTGCTCGGGTCGAAGTCCTCAAGGCACTGCGATCAGCCAGCAGCGTTTCGATGCTCTCGCCTGGGGCGAGGGTCGGCACCGACAGCTCTGGCACACGCGCGGCTGCCAGGGCCTCCTGCACCTCGGGGTCGGCACGGAACGCGGCGGCACGCTCTTTGAGCAGCAGGTACGTCCGGATGTTCGCGGCAGCCGACTCCCACACGCCCCGCTCATCCTCGGTGCGGCTGGGCTTGTAGTCGAAGTGACGCGGACCGGTGTAGGCCGGGCCGCCATTGGGGCCGCCGTTTTCGAGCAGGTCAACGAGTGCGAAGGCATTGTGCAGGTCACCGTGACCGAACACGAGGTCTTGGTCGTACTTGATTCCGCGCTGGCCGTTGAGGTCGATGTGGTACAGCTTGTCGTGATACAGGGCTTGCGCGATGCCGGCGGCGAAGTTCAGCCCGGCCATTTGCTCGTGACCGACCTCCGGGTTCAGACCAACCAGCTCGGGGCGTTCCAGCGAGTTGATGAAGGCGAGTGCGTGACCAACGGTCGGCAGCAGAATGTCGCCGCGTGGCTCGTTGGGCTTGGGCTCGATGGCGAAGCGGAGGTCGTAGCCACGTTCGGTCACATAGTCACCCAGCAGGTTCACCGCCTCGCGGTAGCGCTCAAGCGCCGCCCTGATGTCTTTGGCCGCATCGTACTCGGCACCCTCGCGGCCGCCCCACATGACGAAGGTCTTGGCGCCCAGCTCGGCGGCGAGGTCGATGTTGCGCAGCACCTTGCGCAGCGCGAATCGGCGCACGGCGCGGTCGTTGGAGGTGAAGCCACCGTCTTTGAAGACCGGGGCGGAGAACAGGTTGGTGGTGACCATCGGCACGATCAGGCCGGTTGCGGCCAGCGCATCCTTCAGGCGATCTATCTGGCGCTGCCGCTCGGCATCCGTTGGGCCGAAGCCGAAGAGGTCATCATCGTGGAAGGTCAGGCCGTATGCGCCGATTTCGCTGAGCCGTTCGACGACGTGCACCACATCAAGTGCCGCGCGGGTGGGGCCGCCGAACGGGTCGGAGCCGTTGTAGCCGATGGTCCACAGGCCAAATGAAAACTTGTCTTCTCGGGTGGGTGTCGGCACCGGTTTCTCCTCAATGCTCCGATATGTTGTTGACAACAACATATCGGACGGTGGCCTGAAATGCCAGAGCAATTTCGCAAAGCGACCGAGCAACTTCGCGCCGACAATCTCGCACGGGTGCTCACGCTCGTGCACCATCACGGACCGCTCAGTCGCGCCCAGATCACCCGCGACACCGGACTGAATCGCTCAACGGTCGGCCAGGTGGTGTCCGATTTGGTGCTGGCCGGCTGGGTGCGGAGCAGGAGCGAATCCGCAACAACGGGGGTTGGCCGGCCCAGCCCACTGGTCGAAGCGGTCGAAGACGTGGTGGTGCTCGCGGTCAATCCCGAAGTCGACGGCATCGAGTTGGCTCTGGTCGGGCTGGGCGGGGTCGTTCGTGCCCGGGCGCACATCCCCGGTTCAGCCGCTGACCCGGATTGGGTGGTGCGAGCAATCCAGGATGCGTTGCCGAGCTTGCGCGCGCAACTGCGGACCCCGATCACATTGCTCGGTGCCGCAGCGGCCGTTCCTGGCTTGGTCGATACCGACGGCGTGGTTCGGGTGGCCCCCCATCTGGGTTGGCGGGAGGTGCGCTTTGCCGAGTTGCTCAGCGAGGCTCTCGGGCTTCCAGCACAGGCCTCCAACGATGCGCACCTCGGCGCCTTGGCGGAGCAGACGTTCGGCGGTGCGCGCGGCGTTGCGGATTTTGTCTACCTGAACGGTGGTGCGAGTGGGATCGGTGGCGGCATCGTCGCTGGGGGTGTTCCCCTTGGCGGTGCGGCTGGCTTTGCTGGGGAATGGGGCCACATGGTGGTGGCTAGCGACTCGCGCTGGTCGGATGCGGAGGGGGCAAGCCTCGAACGGCTCGTGAATCGTTCCCGACTCCTCGACGCGGCCGGGCTCGCAGCATCTACCGAGCAGGCTGACGATGCGCTCCAGGGCAATGAAGCCGAACGCGCGCTCGCCGAGCTTGCCCGGCGCCTTCGCTCGCTCGCTTCCACGCCCGGCGACGATGGACTGCGCGACGAGGTCGACCGGCAGCTGCTCGCGCTCGGCACCGCACTTCGCAATGCCGTGAATGTGCTCAACCCCTCGCTCGTGCTGCTCGGAGGATTTCTCGCCGGTCTCTCGGCGGCCGTGCCAGGGGCGCTCGAACAGCAGATTCGATCCCAGGCCCTTGCGCCGGCCGCTGAGGTCGTGCGTGTCGTCGAGGCCCAACTCGGCGGCGACATTCTCCTCATCGGCGCTGCGGAGTTGGTCTTCCAACAGCACTTCAGCGCGCTGACTGCGCGCTGAGCTCCTGGCGGACGGCGCAGCGCTATCTGATCTCGTGCCGCGCGGCTTTCCAGTAGCCAACGAAATCGATCTGTTCTTTGGGGACTCCGTGTTCGACCAGTCGGCGGCGTGCGGCGCTGACCAAGCGTTGTTCGCCAACGATGAAGCCGTGCACCTCCGGGCTGATCGGGGTCTCGGTGAGGGCGCGCAGGACGCGGGTGCCGGGCGTTTCCTCGCTCGACGCGCGGGCCAGCCAGGTGACGTTGATGCCGACCGGATGCTCGAACTCCAACCAGTCCTCCGGGCTCGCCGCTTCAAGCAGCACCTGCCCGGTCGCATCTGCTGGCAGTGATCCGCAGATACCGGCAACGGCTGGCAGGCCGGTTTCGTCGGCAATCAGCAGCAGGTGCTTGGTACCGCGGCTCGGCGCGAAGGTGATTCCCTCATCCAGCAGCAGCACCGGCTCGCCAGCTTGGCAGTTTCGGCCCACTCGGCCGCTGGTCCGGCCTGGCCGTTGGCATCGCGGTGGAGCACGAAGTCCACATCGAGTTCCAGGCTGTCTGGCCGGAACGCGCGAACCGTGTAGCTGCGCATGACCGGTCGCGCCGATTCGGGGATGCGCAGGAACTTGAGGTAGCCGCCGAGGGTATGCGCCTTGGCTGGCACCCGCGCGAGGCCGGCTGGGCCATGCACCGGCAGGAACAAGCGAAACCATTGGTCATAGCCCAGTGGCGAGAAGGCGCTGAGTTCTGCTCCTCTGAGCGTCACGCGCATCCAATGCGGCGAGAGCCGTTCGGTGCGCAGAACCTCTGCGCGCAAGAGCGGCTGTTCGCTGGGAACGGTTCGGGCGGAACTCACGCGGGCCACGAGGGTCCTTTCGGAGAGCGGCCTCATCACGGCCGCTGAGAATGTTAGGTAATCCTAAGCTAATACGCTGCGTGCTCAGGGGGCAAGGCTCAGTTGCGCTGGTTCCAGCGGAAGGTCACTCGCGCCAGCACCAGGCCGCCAAGCAGCCAGATCCCTAGGGCAATCGCCACCCCGCCGAGGTTCCAATTGCCACCCTGCTCAAGGGCCGAGAAATTCTCCGGCAAGAACACATAGCGCATCCCCTGTGCCATCCACTTGAGTGGAAAGATGCTGGCGACGTTCTGCATCCAGTCAGGCAGAACCGAGAACTGAATGTAGACGCCCGAGATGAATTGCAAGATCAGCAGCGGCGGCACCACCACCCCGGTCGCGCTGCGCCGAGTGCGCGGGAGCGTCGAAAGCGCGATCCCGAGCAGCGTGCAGCCAGCCAGACCGAGCACCCACACCCAGGCCAGCACGCCCCAGCGCTCCCAACTGTCGGGCAGCTTCACGCCGAACAGCAGCGCGCCAATACCGATGACCAAAACCGACTGAATGAGCCCGGCGACGAACACCTGGCCGAGTTTGCCCAGGAAGTACGACACGGGGCTGAGTGGTGTCGCCCCCCAGCGCTTGAGCGTCCCACCGGTTCGCTCGTTCGCGATATCGATCGCGGTCGACTGTATGCCGGTGAGAATCAGCCCGGATGCGAGCATGGCCGTCACGTAGTACGTTGCCGCACTCACCTTGTTGCCATTGGCATCGCTTCCGAAGTTGGAATCATGAAAAATCGTGGCGAACAGCATCAACATGATGATGGGGAACAGAAAATTGAACACCATCGAATCCGTCGAGCGAACATAGCCGAGCACTTCGTATCGCACGCGGCCGATGCCGCTGCGCACCACGCTCATCGTGCGACTCCGTCTGATTCCAGTAGCTGCGATTGCCCGATCATGCTCAGGTAAATCTCTTCGAGTCGCGGGCGCATGACCTCGAGGCCGGGCGGTTCTGCACCGCCGTGCTCGGCCAGCAGCGCACTGACCACTGCTCCTGGCTGCTCGGTGATGCGTTCCTGCAGTCGGCCCTCAGCGTCTCGCCAGCGCACCCGAGGCACGCGGTCTTTTGGGTCACCAATTTCGCTCATCGGGCTCACCTGCAATAGGCGACCACGATCGATCACGCCGACACGCTGCGCCAGGTACTCTGCCTCATCGAGATAGTGGGTGGTCAGGATGATCGTGGTGCCCTGCTCGCCCAAGCTGCGAATCAGCTGCCAGAAATCGCGCCGCGCCTGCGGATCGAAGCCGGTCGTTGGTTCGTCCAAGAACAGCAACTCGGGGCGTCCGACGATGCCGAGAGCCACATCCACTCGGCGCAATTGCCCTCCGGAGAGCTTGCTGAGCCGAACGTCGGCCTGCTCGGTGAGGCCGACCGATGCGATGACCTCGTCGATGTCGCGCGGTGCTGGGTACAGCTCGGCGAAGGCGCGTAGTTGCTCGCGCACGCTGTACGGCGCCGGTTCGGATTCGTTTTGCAGCACCACCCCGATGCGGGCTTTCCATGCGGCATTCGCGTGCGCCGGATCGACGCCGAGCACGCTCACCTCCCCGCTGCTGCGGTCGCGGAAGCCCTCAAGAATCTCCACCGTCGTTGACTTTCCGGCACCGTTGGGGCCGAGGAGTGCAAAGGTCTCGCCGGCGAAAATATCCAGATCGATTCCGTCAACCGCGGTGAAGCTCCCGTAGCTCTTTCGGAGCCCACGGATGCGCACCACCGGCTCAGCCGCATCCTCAGCGATGGTCGGTGCTGGTGGCGCGAGATCACTCATCGCATCAGCCTATTGCGCCGTGCGAGCGACGCTCAGTGACTTCGCAGGTTTTTGCAGTCCCTGCAACATATAGGCTGACGGCATGTACATCCTCGCTAGCTTCAGTATGCGCAATCGTGCCCTGATCGCGTTGGTGACCATCGTCGCCGCAATCTTCGGGGGCCTCGCCATCACGAGCCTGAAGCAAGAGCTCATTCCCTCAGTTGAGATTCCGCAGATCTCCATCGTCACGGTGTATCAGGGGGCCTCGCCTGACGTCGTGAACAACGATGTGTCGGGACCGATCGAAACTGCGATTCAGGGCACGACCGGCCTCGACACCACGAGTTCAACCAGCTCGACCGGACTCTCGGTCGTGACCGCCAGCTTCGAGTACGGCACCGACCTCACCTTCGCGCAGAACAAACTGCAAACCGCGGTCAACCGCGTCCAATCGACGCTCCCGACGGGCGTCACGCCGAACGTTCTCGCCTTCTCGACCAGCGACATCCCGGTCATGCAGATTGCCGTCACCGGCGTGTCCGACGTCTCAGCGCTCACCGACACCTTGAACCGCACCACCGTCGGTGAGCTGCAAGATATTCGGGGCGTGCGTGCCGCGAGTCTGACCGGCGACATCGGGCAGCGCGTCACCATCGAACCGGATGCGGCGAAGCTTGCCCAATACGGCCTGAGCACGGCCGCACTCAAGAACGCCATGCAGCAGAACGGCGTGCTGGTGCCCGGCGGCACCATCGACGAGAACGGCAAAACCTATGCCATTCAGATCGGTTCGAAGCTGACTTCCACCGACGAAATCGCCGCGCTACCGCTGATTGGCGGGACCAGTTCTCAGCTGATCGGCGGCGAGGTGGTGAAGGTTCCGGCGCAACTCACCATCGCTGACGTTGCAACGGTGCAACTGGACGACAACCCCGTGACGAGCTACTCGCGGGTCAATGGGCAGCAAGCCCTCAGCATTTCGATCACCGCTGTTCCCGGCGCCAACACGGTTGACGTGTCTCGCGCCGTGAACGCTGCGCTGCCCCAGTTGCAGGCCGAACTCGCCTCCAACAACCCGGGTGCGAAGTTCACCGTGGTCTTCGACCAAGCTCCCTACATCCAGAAGTCCATCAACGATCTCGCGAAAGAAGGGCTGCTCGGTCTGCTCTTTGCCGTCGTGGTGATCCTGCTGTTCCTGTTCTCGGTGCGCGCCACCCTGGTCACCGCGATTTCGATTCCGACCTCGGTCCTGATCACCTTCATCGGTCTCCAAGCCGCGGACTATTCGCTCAACATCCTCACCCTTGGGGCCTTGACGATTGCCATCGGTCGAGTCGTCGACGACGCGATCGTGGTGATTGAAAACATCAAACGACACCTCGTTGAGGGGGTCGACCGTGCGAGCACCATTGTGCGCGCGGTGCGTGAGGTGGCCGGGGCGATCACCGCATCCACGCTCACCACGGTGGCCGTTTTCCTGCCAATTGCGCTCGTCGGCGGGATCACAGGCGAACTCTTCCGGCCGTTCGCCGTGACCGTCACCCTTGCGCTGCTCTCGTCGCTCTTCGTTTCGCTGACCATCGTTCCCGTGTTGGCGTACTGGTTCTTGAAGCCGACCCCACTGGCCAAAGCGGTTGGCGGCGAGCTGGATGCGCTGCCAGAGCAAGCGGCACCGCTCAGCGCGAGCGGCCCGGCGGCTGCGGATTCTGTGACGGGCCGCCCAGCTCCGGTGGCGCTGGATGTTGCCGAAGAACTCGCCGTCGAGCACGAGAACCGGCTGCAACGCGGGTACCTGCCGATTCTGCGCTGGACGCTGAACCACCGGGCGATCACCCTCGTGGCGGCCGTCGCCGTGCTGTTCGGCACCCTTGCCGCGGCGCCACTGCTCACCACCAACTTCCTGGGCAACTCGGGTCAGAACACTCTGGTGGTCACCCAGACCTTGCCGGTCGGAACCAGCTTGGACCAACTGGACCAGCAATCGCGCCAGGTTGAGCAGCTCATCCGTGACACCAAGGGCGTCACAACGGTGCAGACCTCGGTGGGTGCTGGTTCCAACAGTATTTCGTCGCTCTCGGATAACTCCAGCAGGATCACCTACTCCATCACCACCGACCCGAAGGCGGATCAAGAGGCGCTGCAGTCGAAGGTGCGTACCGAGATCGAGAAACTCGGCAGTGACGTCGGGTCGATCTCGGTCGGTGGCCAGTCCGGGTTCGGATCGAACGCCATCGAGATCGACATTAAAGCGACCAACGATGCTGATCTTCGGACCGCAACGCAGGCCGTGCTCGACCAGCTCGGGCAGGTCAAGGGCTTGGCTGAGCTCAGCTCGAATCTCTCTGACACGCGCGATTTCGTGCAGGTTGTCATCGACCGCGACAAGGCCGCATCGGCTGGCTTGAGCGAGGTCGCGCTGGCCTCGTTGGTGGCGGGCCAGACCACGCCAACGGCAATCGGCACCGTCGTCATCAACGAAAACACCCTGAACGTGTACGTGCAGTCGGCCAATGAGCCAACGACCGTTGACGGGATCAGCGCCATAGCGGTGCCGACCCCGACCGGCGTCGTGCGTCTTGACAGCCTCGCCCAGGTGGAGACCGTTCCAGGACCAACCAACATCACGACCGTCAAGGGCCTGCGTTCGGCAACCGTCAGTGCGGTGCCCGCGACCGACAACGTTGGTGGCGCAAGCGCCGCGGTGTCGAAAGCGCTCACCAAGGTGGATCTGCCAAGTGGCTCGTCAGCGAGCCTTGGCGGGGTGGCAACCGACCAATCTGATGCCTTCAGTCAACTTGGCTTGGCGTTGCTGGCTGCCATCTTGATTGTGTACGTGATCATGGTGGCCACCTTCGGTTCGCTCTTGCAACCGCTGCTCTTGTTGGTCTCGATTCCCTTTGCCGCGACCGGCGCCATCGCCCTGCAGATCGCCTCGAACATCCCGCTCGGGGTCCCGTCGCTCATCGGCGTGCTGATGTTGGTGGGCATTGTGGTCACCAATGCGATCGTGCTCATCGACCTGGTCAACCAGTACCGGCGACGTGGGCTCGATGTGCGCGAATCGATGTTGCACGGTGCCTCACGTCGTCTCCGCCCGATTCTGATGACGGCGTTGGCGACCGTTTTTGCGCTGCTGCCAATGGCGCTCGGGTTGAGCGGGAACGGTGGCGGGTTTATCTCGCAGCCGCTCGCGATCGTGGTGATCGGCGGCTTGGTATCGTCAACCGTTCTCACCCTGGTGGTGTTGCCAACACTGTACGTCGCGGTCGAAGGTTCGCGTGAGCGTCGCCGTGCCCGTCGCGCCGCGCGCAGCCATTCGGCGTAGTTCAGTGTGCAGCCAATAAGCTGAGGGAATGGGTGCAGAGTTGCATGAGGATCCGTTGTGGCCGCGAGCGGGAAACTGGCCGCTGATCGAAGAATTGCCGGTGGATGCGCGGGCCGATCTGGGCATCCTCGGTGTTCCCGCACACCTGACCTCACTGTCTGCGACGAACGCACACACCACTCCAGCTGCGGTGCGAGAAGCGCTGCGCCGCTACAGCCCAGCCCTCATGCCGGATCGCAGTGTGCACTCCCGGCACGAGCCGCGCGAGCTCGGCCTTGGCGGATACATCGACTTCGGCGATGTGCCTGAACCCGATTCGGCTCATGGCGAGGCGCGAACCATCGCGCGGGTTGCCGAGGTGCTCGACCGAGCATCCGTTGCCGTTGTGATGGGCGGCGATAACTCGATCACTGTCGCTTCTGCGCTTGGCGCCTGGGGTGAGCATCTGGGCAGCGCCGGTCTGATCACCCTCGACGCGCACTACGATCTGCGCGATGGAATCTCGAATGGTTCTCCGGTGCGACGCCTGATTGAGGCGGGGCTCGACCCTCAACGCATTGTGCAGATCGGCATTGCGGATTTCGCAAACTCGGTGCACTACGCCAACCGGGCCGCCGAGCTGGGCATCACGGTCGTGCACCTCGACGAACTCCGTCGTCGTCCCCTGCATGAGGTGATGGCCGAAGCGCTCGAGCTTGCCGGTGCCGCCGGTGGACCCATCCATCTCGACATCGACGTCGACGTCTGCGACCGATCGGTCGCTCCCGGATCGCCCCGCTTCGGTGCCGGGTGGATTGCAGGCCTGGGAGTTGCGCGCCCTGGTGCGCCGGGCGGCGCAGGATGCTCGCGTGCGTTCGGTGGACATCGCCGAGATCGACGCCTCGTCCGACAGCGCCGATCAGCGCACCGTTCGACTGGCCGCCCTCTGCATACTTGAGGTCGCCGCCGGCATCACTCAGCGCACGTGATGCGGGGTTGGCACACCGCGCGCTCGTCACGCGCCGCCCGGTCGCGGGGTTAGTCTCGAAGATATGAGTGGCATGCGCGGAGTTGGCGGCAGGGGCCGTGCCCGTGTGAGCGGCGGGGACTTCGAGGCTCAGCGGGCGTTGAACGCCACCGCACCCAAGATCGATCATCTGCTTCGCCGGATCAGTGCCCTGTTCCTCCCGCATCGTTCGGCGATCATCCTCACGGTTGTGCTGGTGCTGATCGGGGCAGCGCTTTCGGTGATCCCGCCGTTTCTGACTCAGCGTGCCTTCGATGTCGGCTTGTTTCCGAAGTCCGGGCCGCCCAATATTGGAACGCTGACCGAGATCGTTGTGCTCATGATCGCCGTCTACATCAGCTCGGCGCTGCTGGGCGTTTGGCAGACCTACCTGACCGCATCCGTTGGGAATCAGGTGATGGGGGCGCTTCGGGTTCGGCTGTTCTCGCATCTGCAGGCGATGGAGTTGAGCTTCTTCACCAAAACGAAGACCGGCGTCATCCAGTCGCGGCTGCAGAACGATGTTGGCGGGGTTGCCAACGTGCTCACCAACACGGTGTCGAGCGTGCTGGGGAACACGGTAACGGTGATCGCCGCCTTCGTGGCGATGACGCTGCTGAGCTGGCAGTTGACGTTGATCGCGGTCGTGCTGATGCCGATTCTGGTGGTGGCCCAGCGCCGGGTCGGGCAGGTACGCGCTCGCATTGCCACCAAGACGCAGGAATCGCTCTCGGATATGACGGCGATCACCCAGGAGACGCTGAGTGTTTCCGGCATTCTCTTAGCCAAGAGCTTCAACCGGCAGGGCACCGAGGTGGCTCGATACGGCGCCGAGAACGACAATCAAATTCGGCTGCAGGTACGCCAGGCGATGAGTGGCCAGTGGTTCTTTGCGATGGTCAGTATCTTCCTGTCGAGCATCCCGGCAATCGTGTATCTGGCGTCGGGCTGGTTGTTGCGTGGTGGTGCCACCAACATCACGGCTGGCACCATTGTTGCGTTCACCACCGTGCAGGCTCGACTGTTGTTCCCGTTGCTCGGCCTGATGCGGGTTGCCCTCGACTTGCAAACCTCCGGTGCGCTGTTCGCCCGCATTTTCGAGTACCTCGATCTCAAACCGGCCATCGCTGATCGGCCGGATGCGCGGCCGGTCGACCCGAGCGGACCGCTCGGCCGGGTGGAGTTCGATCACGTCGTTTTTCGCTACCCGGATTCGCGCCCCGAGGAGCGCAGCACCCTCGATGACGTCTCCTTCGTGATCGAACCGGGGGAGTTCGCCGCCTTCGTCGGCCCATCCGGTGCGGGCAAGACCACCCTGTCGTATCTCATCCCGCGCTTCTATGACGTGACCAGTGGGCGGCTCTTGTTCAGCGGTGTGGATGTGCGTGAGCTCAGTCAGGAATCGCTGGTCTCGCACATCGGCGTGGTCAGCCAAGAGACTTATCTGTTCCACGCCAGTATCGCCGAGAACCTGCACTATGCGAAGCCGGATGCGAGCCAGGCGGAACTGGAGTCAGCCGCTCGCAGCGCCAACATCCATGACACGATCATGAGCTTTCCCGACGGCTACGACACGCTCGTGGGTGAGCGCGGCTATCGACTCTCCGGTGGTGAGAAGCAGCGCATTGCCATCGCCCGCGTGCTCCTGAAAGACCCAGCGCTGCTCATTCTTGATGAGGCCACAAGTGCACTCGATTCGCTTTCGGAGCAGCTTGTGCAGCAGGCGCTCGATACGGCCTCTCGGGGCCGGACCACGATCGCGATCGCCCATCGGCTCTCGACCGTCATTGCCGCTGACACCATCTTCGTGGTCGATCACGGCCGGGTCGTCGAGCGAGGCAGTCACCATGAACTCCTCGATCTGGGCGGTACCTACTCCCGCCTCTATCGCCAGCAACTCGCCGAAGCCCCTGAGGTGACCCCGTAGTTCATTCGCGCTGGAGAACCAAGCGTGCTTCTGCTTCCCGCGCACTGAGCGTTGCGGCTCGTTAGCTGGCGCGGGAACTGCGCGGGCCGCGGCCGCGAGTGATGCCGACGAAGTCCTGCACGAGCTCGCTGTCCGCGCGCCAGGCGAGCAACACGGGCCATTCGGCGCCGTCGCTCAGCGGGATCGGCACGAGATCGCGTCGGTGATGGAGTCGCGCCTCCGACATCGGCAGCACCGCAACGCCAACCCCGGCGGCGACGAGTGCGAGCGTGTCGGCGAGCTCGGCCTGTTCGGGTGCCAGTGTGAGCTCGGCAATATCGGCGAGCCGCAGCTGTGCCTCGTCGGCGAAGGGATGCTCGCGCGGCAGCACCACGACGGACCGTTCTCGGTACAGCTCAATCGCATACCCTCGCGCCCGTGCCTCACCGAGTGCGTCCGGTTCGTCCGGCAGTCGCACAATGGCGAGTTCGGCCTCATTCGCGTCGAGCGCGGCCCACTGCTCGCGTTCGGCAAGCTGCCACATTCGCAGTGGCTGCTCCGGGTGGCGCAGATTCCACACCTTCGCCCACTTGTCGGGTGAGGCCCCGCTCACGTAGCTCAGCCGCATCGGCCGCGCCGTTCGTTTCGCAGCGTCAGTCGCATGAGCATCGGGCCTGTTCATTGTTCCATCCTTGCGGATGCGCGCGTGGTTGCGCGCGCATCCGCTCGCCGCCGAGCAGAATAGAGCCATGTCTGTGCGCACCCCCGACCCCGATTGGAATCCCGAGAACGATCGGGGGGCGTCCACCCCAGCGAGTTGGCTCAGCGATATTGAACTTGCTGAGATTCGGCGGCGACTTCCGCTGCTCTACGTTGAGGCGGTCCCGGTGCGGGTGGATGGGCTTGGTCTGGTCACCGAGGTTGGTCTGCTGCTTCGCGCTCGACCGACCGGAGAGATGACCCGATCACTGGTCTCTGGCCGAGTGATGTATGGCGAGACGGTGCGCGACGCCCTCTTTCGACACCTCGAAAAAGACCTGGGGCCGATGGCCTTCCCACTACTGCCAGCCAGCCCGGTACCGTTCAGTGTTGCCGAGTACTTTCCGATGCCGGGCCTCAGCCCGTTCAGTGACGACCGGCAACATGCCGTCTCGCTGGTGTACGTGGTGCCGGTCACCGGAACCTGCGAACCCCGACAGGATGCCCTTGAGGTGAGCTGGATGACCCCGGCTGAGGCGTTGGCCGACTCTATTGCCGCCGAGATGGAGGGCGGTCGCGAACTGCTCGTGAAGCAGGCGCTTGCATCAGTCGGGCTCGGTTAAGGCGTTGCGCGAACCGGTTTAGCGAACGAAGCGGACTTCTTCGATCTCTTCGCCGAGGAACGGCTGGATCTGCTCTGCACCGTCACGCACAAAGCCGTTGCGCTCGTAGAAGCGGTGCGCTCGCGGGTTGTC
>NMRC01000667.1_pt1 | contig 13009 bp, 21 predicted proteins | sample 1520911 | NCBI WGS metagenome assembly NMRC01 (sample SAMN07342169, study PRJNA393822) | plant metagenome | isolation source: fluid collected inside the plant's | place: USA: Vermont, Morristown, Molly Bog | reverse complement strand
TTGCCACTTGAGCGACCTCGTTGGCGCGTTCACGGAATTCGCGATAGCTCGAGAGCCGTTCGCGAAAGGTGGCAAAGGTGAACGGCTTGATGAGGTAATGGGCGACACCGAGTGCCACGGCAGCCCGCACCACTTCTGCCTGGCGCACTCCGGTGACCGCAATCAGATCGATGCTTGGATACTCCATCTTCACGTGCTTGGCAACCTCGATGCCGTGGCCGCCGGGCATGGTCATGTCGAGCAGCACCAGATCAGGCCGGGGTTCCTGCCGCACGGCCGCGATTGCTGCGCGAGCCCCCGATGCTTCGCCGATGACGGTGAACCCGTCCAGGCGCTCAATGTACTCACGGTGCAAGGCCCGGGTCATGGCCTCATCATCGACAATCAGAATCTTGATCACTTGTGCGTCCCATCTGGCAGCCGAATCGTGAACTCAACTGGTGATTCGGGGCGCACTTCGATGGTGCCGCCCGCGGTGCTGACGATCTCGCGAACGAGGGCCAGCCCGACCCCGTGTGCGGTGCCGGGGTCTGCTTTGGTCGAGTAGCCGAACCCGAACATCGCCGATTCAACTTCTGGAGTGATTGAGCGGCCAGAGTTGGCGACGGTGACCACGGTGTGATGAGCCTGATCGGTCACGAGAACACGCACCCAGCGGGGTTCGAGGCCGCTGGCGGACGCATCGAGGGCGTTGTCGATGAGGTTTCCGAGGAGTGAAATCATCGCTTCGGTTTGTAGCGGGAGGCGGGGTTGCGAACTGGCCCAATCTGCTTCCCAGTCAATCCCGAGCTCGTACGCGGTCGCAGCCTTTCCGATGAGCAGGCCAGCCACAATCGGATCGAGCGAGTGTTCGGCAAGCTGATCGACCAGTCGCTGATTGCGAGTCGATGTCGCCGCCAGTAGCTCGATTGCTTGTTCGGTGTGCCCGAGTTCAATCAATCCGATGGCGGTGTGTAGGCGGTTGCCGTGTTCATGTTCTTGCACACGCAGCGCGCGGGCGAGAGTCTGAATGGACTCGCGCGCGAGTACCGCATCGCGCACACCGGTGGCGCTGAGTCCACCGGCAATGCGCTGGGTACTGCGGCGGGCCACATGTGCGACAACTGCACCGGCGGCGAGCGCGGCCAGTGTCCATGCCATTGTGAGGGGCAGTTGGTTGACGACTCGCGTTTCGACGGAATCGAGTGTGATTCCTACCGCGACCCAGCCGCGAAGCTCAGCCCCTGCCATGATCGGCACAATCGTACGAATGGAAGGCCCAAGGGTGCCCTGATATTCCTCGGTGAGGATACTGGGCTCTTTCGGAATCGTGCCCAGGTAGTGTTCGCCGATGCGTTCTGGGTTCGGGTGGGTCAGTCGAGTGCCGGTCACGGTCAGCAGAGTTACAAAGTCAACCCCGGCCTGTTTGATGATGGTCTCGGCGATTGGTTGCAGTTCCGCGGTCGCTGATGCTGGTGGTAGGGCAACCGCTTCAGCAACGCGCGGCATCGCAGCGATGGCGCTGGCCGTGGCTCGGGTGACGTGTTCGGCATCGCTTCGATTGTTCTGCTGTGCGGTCCAAGCCAGTGTGAGAGCGAACGCTCCGGCAAAGATCACTGCCGCAGCTGTGACAACCAGTTGGACTGTCCTTGCTGCGCTGCGCTGTCGCATCCAATTATCCCGAGAGTATGACCAATATGACCACAACCGTGTGCTGTGCTGGCTTAAGGCCAGAGTAGTCATATTCCGCACTTGCGTGAAACAACGTGGTTTCAACAATTTGGAGGCAATGATGGCTCGCTGGCGCAAAGATAAGCGTTCGTGGGACAAGCACACCTGGCTGTACGCCTCGGTGCTTATAGCGGTTGTTCTTGGTGCTGTTCTTGGGCTGGTGAATCCGAAGCTGGCCACTCAGATGGAGCCGCTGGGAACCGCTTTCGTGGCACTGATCAAGATGATGATTGCGCCGGTGATTTTCTGCACCATTGTGGTGGGCATCGGCTCGATAGCGAAAGCGCGCACGGTCGGCAAAATTGGTGGCCTGGCGATTTTGTACTTTATGGTGATGTCCACCTTTGCGCTGGCAATCGGTTTGCTGGTGGGGAACATCATTCACCCTGGCTCAGGTATTAATGTCTCGAACGCGACCTACCAGGTGACGGGTGCGCCCGAGTCGACCAAGGACTTCGTTCTCGGGATTGTGCCGTCAACCTTCTTTGCTGCATTCACTGGCGGCAACATCCTGCAAGTCCTGTTTGTCGCGCTTCTGATCGCGTTCGCGATCCAGGGGATGGGTGAGCGCGGGGCGTCAGCACTGAACGCCGTCAAGACACTCCAGGTTTTGGTCTTCCGCATCCTGAGCATGGTGCTGTGGCTTGCACCGATCGGGGCATTTGGTGCGATTGCGGCCGTTGTGGGCAAAACCGGCGCGGCCGCGCTGGTGAGTCTGGGCGTTCTGATGGTGGCCTTCTACATCACCTGCATCTTGTTCATCGTCGTTGTGCTCGGTAGTCTGCTGTTCGCCGTGGCGCGGGTGAGCATCTTCAAACTGATGAAGTACCTGTCGCGCGAATACTTGCTGATTGTGGGCACCTCGTCCTCAGAATCAGCGCTGCCGCGACTGATTGCCAAGATGGAGCATCTCGGGGTGTCGAAGCCAGTCGTTGGAATTACGGTGCCGACCGGGTACTCGTTCAACCTTGACGGCACCGCAATCTATTTGACGATGGCGTCGTTGTTCATCGCGACCGCGATGGGACAGCCGATGTCGATTCCTGAGCAGATTGGCCTGTTGGTGTTCATGATTATCGCTTCGAAGGGCGCCGCAGGTGTGACCGGTGCCGGCCTGGCGACCTTGGCGGGTGGTCTGCAGTCGTTCCGTCCCGATCTGGTCAACGGGGTAGGAGTGATCGTTGGTATCGACCGATTCATGTCGGAGGGTCGGGCGTTGACGAACTTCACCGGGAATGCAGTGGCGACGGTGCTCATCGGCACGTGGACGAAGCAGATTGATGCTCATCAGGTGAACCGTGTGCTGAGTGGGGCTGATCCGTTTGACGAGTCCAGCCTTGCCGGTCGTGATCACGACTGAATGTCTGACCGACCGGATGCGGTGGGAACTGCTGAACTCGAGGAGGCGACCATCGACGAGGCTGCGGCCAAAGAGCAGCGCCGGCTGAAGCGATCTTCGGAGTAACTGACGGAGGGAGCTCCCCGTCACAGTGTGGCGGGGAGCTCCAGCGCGGCGGCTGACAGTGGGATGCTGGAGTTCGGCTGTTGAGACTGGATTGTTGAGAGCTGGTGGTTCCTCGATAGATTGACGGTGTGAATCCGGCGGTCGTGCGAATCTCAGCGAGCAACGTCGGCCTGATCGTTACGATTGCGTTCCTGGCGCTTGCGGCCGGGCTGTTGTTGGCGAGTGAGTGGGGCAGCGATTTTCTTGCCCACTCCCCTGGAACGGTGCTGGTGCCATCGGCTCCGGTGGGGATTCCGGCCTGGTTGGCGTGGCAGCATTCTCTCAACCTGCTGTTTCTGGTGTTGATTGTTCGCACCGGATTGAATATCCGGTCGAAGCAGCGACCGCCGGCGGCTCGCATCACCCGTTGGTTTCCCGAGGCACTGGTGCGCCGATTGCACAGCAGTGTGCTCTGGTGGCTCGTTCGCCCGGCGGTTGTGATCGCTGTTGCCCGCCGCTTCGGTGAGGTGCGGTAATGGCTGCCACACACGATCACAGCCACGCCCCCACCGGACGGCGCACGCCACTGATTATCGCGCTCTCAATCACCGCGCTGCTGGTGTGTGTGCAACTGATCGGCGCCTTGCTCACCTCAAGTCTGGCCCTACTGGTCGATACTGCGCACGTTGCGGCGGATGCGGTGGGCCTGGTCATTGCGCTGGTCGCAACGCAGCTCAGTCGCCGCCCGGCGAGCAGCCGACACACGTGGGGGTTGCGTCGAGCCGAGGTGCTGGCCGCACTCGTGCAGGCAGTGATGCTGATTGCCGTTGGGTCGGTCGTCGTCGTTGAAGCAATTCGCCGACTCTGGCTGCCCGCCGAGGTGCCAGGTGCAATGCTGCTGTGGTTTGGTGCGATTGGCCTGATTGGCAATCTGGTGAGCTTCGTGGTCTTGCGCTTGGCCGACTCGGACAATCTCAATATGCGTGCGGCAGCTCTCGAAGTGGGGTCAGATGCGCTGGGTTCGCTTGCGGTGATGCTTGCCGCGGTCGTGATCTGGACCACTGGCTGGGGGAGTGCTGACTCGATTGCCGCGCTGCTGATTGGAGCGCTCATTCTGCCGCGCGCCATCGCGGTGCTGCGAGAGGCAGTGAATGTGTTGCTCGAGTCAACGCCCAAGGGTCTCGATCTTGAGCGGGTGCGGGCCCATATGCTCGAACTGCCGCATGTTGTTGCCGTGCATGATCTGCATGCCTCGCAGGTCGCATCTGGTCTGCCGGTGCTGACCGCCCACGTCGTGCTTGATGACAAGTGTTTCCGCGACGGTCACAGCGTTGAGATTCTGCACCAGCTGCAACAGTGCGTGCTTGAGCACTTTCCGGTGAGTATCGAGCACTCCACCTTCCAGCTTGAGCCTGCCTCAGACCGTCAAGACAGCTCCGTGTGGGAGCACTGAGCGGTCCGCAGTGCTTCGATGGCGGCATCCAGATAGCTCAGTTCGGCAGCAAAGCTGCCTGACTGTTGTGGGGGGCCAAGCGCCAGGAAGTGGATTTTGGCTCCCGCAGCCGAACTCATGTCGGTGCTGAACCGCAGCCGCCGACGAGCGAAGGCGAGGTGGGAAGACCTCGGTTGAATTGCAGCGCTGAGAGAACGACACGCCCGAGTTGCAACAGCACCCAATTCTGTGGCAGACTCCTCAGGTTGCATACTTTGCGCTTTCGGGCGCGAATCACTGTGCTGGCAGTGCATAACAGTTGTTAGGCCGCAGACAGAGCAACCATCGCCCATCGACAGGCACCCGCCTGGCGAGTCAGCATGAAGCTGGCTGGGCATCCCGACGATCGAGTCTGCTGAGTGCGCGCCTGCGCGCGCGAGTTCAGCAGAATCGATCACGGACCTTAATAGCAGAACAGTGGTGCGCACAGCAGTGCAAATCGCGGCGTCCAATGCCCCGGCCCCGGCCGAGCGGTACGACGCTTTACAGAAAGAGAGTCAGCCAATGGCGGGACAAAAGATCCGCATTCGACTGAAGTCGTACGACCACGCCGGTCTCGACGCCTCGGCGCGCAAGATTGTCGACACCGTCACCCGCGCAGGTGCTACCGTCGTCGGCCCAGTGCCGCTTCCGACCGAGAAGAACGTGGTGTGTGTTATCCGTTCGCCGCACAAGTACAAAGACAGCCGCGAGCACTTTGAGATGCGCACCCACAAGCGTCTGATCGACATTGTCGACCCAACCCCCAAGGCGGTCGACTCGCTCATGCGTCTTGACCTGCCAGCCGATGTCAACATCGAGATCAAGCTCTAAGGATTCCCATGGCTACCGCGAACAAGACCGTGAAGGGTCTTCTCGGCACCAAGCTGGGAATGACTCAGGTGTGGGACGAGAACAACAAACTCGTGCCCGTCACCGTGATTGAAATCACCCCGAACGTGGTCACTCAGCTGCGTTCCACCGAAAAAGATGGCTACGCTGCCGTGCAGATCGCCGCTGGCGCCATCGACCCGCGCAAGGTGCTCAAGCCCGCCGCCGGACACTTCGAGGCCGCAGGGGTCACCCCGCGTCGTCACCTCACCGAGGTGCGCACGGCTGACGCCGCCGACTACACGCTGGGCCAGGAGCTCACCGTTGAGGCCACCTTCGAAGCCGGCCAGCTGGTCGACGTCGTCGGCACCTCAAAGGGCAAAGGCTTCGCCGGTGTGATGAAGCGCCACAACTTCAAGGGCGTCTCTGCGTCGCACGGTTCGCACCGCAACCACCGCAAGCCGGGCTCCATCGGCGCATCCTCAACCCCCAGCCGGGTGTTCAAGGGCATGCGCATGGCCGGCCGGATGGGTGGCGAGCGAGTGACCGTGCAGAACCTCAAGGTGCACGCAGTAGATGCTGAGCGCGGTCTGCTTCTGGTCAAGGGTGCCGTTCCCGGCGCGCGCGGCCGTCTCGTGTTCGTTCGCAACGCAGTGAAGGGGGCGTAGGCATGTCCGCCAACACCATCAACGTCTTTGACGTCACAGGCAAGCAGACCGGCACCGCCGAGTTGCCCGATGCACTGTTCGACGTCGTGACCAATGTGCCGCTGTTGCACCAGGTTGTTGTGGCCCAGCTGGCCGCAGCTCGCCAGGGCACGCACAAGACCAAGACCCGCGGCGAAGTCTCCGGTGCCGGTCGCAAGCCGTTCAAGCAGAAGGGCACCGGTCGCGCCCGCCAGGGTTCGATCCGTGCTCCGCACATGACCGGCGGTGGCGTGGTCCACGGACCGCAGCCGCGTGACTACTCGCAGCGCACCCCCAAGAAGATGATCGCCGCAGCTCTGCTCGGTTCGCTCTCTGATCGCGCTCGTGGTGGCCGGATTGCCGCCGTGTCGAGCTTCGGCGAGGGCAAGACCAAGGATGCTGCTGCACTGCTGAGCGCCATCGCGCCGTCCAAGCGCGTGCTGGTCGTCACCGAGCGGAGCGACGAGCTCGCGCTGCGCGCCGTTCGCAACCTGCCCACCGTGCACGCGATCAGCTTTGACCAGCTGAACGCATACGACGTGCTGGTGAGCGATGACATCCTGTTCACCACCGGCGCACTCAGTGGCTTCATTGCCGCCAAGACCGCCAAGACCGAGGAGGTCAGCGCCTAATGTCTAGTGCTGCATTCAACAAGGATCCGCGCGATGTGATCATCGCCCCGGTCGTTTCGGAGAAGAGCTACAGCCTGATCGACGAAGGCAAGTACACCTTCTTCGTTGCTCCTGGCTCGAACAAGACTGAGATCAAGCTCGCCATCGAGAAGATCTTCGGTGTTCAGGTGGCTTCAGTCAACACCCTCAACCGCAACGGCAAGACCCGCCGCACCCGCTTCGGCACTGGCAAGCGCAAGGACACCAAGCGCGCCATTGTCACGCTCAAGTCCGGTTCCATCGACATCTTCACGGCTGTCGGCTAGGGGGCAAGGAAGAAACTATGGCTATTCGCAAATACAAGCCCACGACTCCGGGTCGGCGCGGTTCATCGGTGGCAGATTTCACCGAGATCACCCGTTCGACCCCAGAGAAGTCGTTGCTCAAGCCGCTCTCCAAGACCGGTGGCCGCAACAACCAGGGCCGCATCACGACCCGTCATATCGGTGGTGGACACAAGCGCCAGTACCGCGTCATCGACTTCCGTCGTGACGACAAAGACGGCGTGCCGGCCAAGGTCGCGCACATCGAGTACGACCCGAACCGCACCGCGCGCATTGCGCTTCTGCACTTCGCTGATGGCACCAAGCGCTACATCATCGCGCCGAACAAGCTGCAGCAGGGTGACCCGATCGAGTCGGGCCCGAACGCTGACATCAAGCCAGGCAACAACCTGCCGCTGCGCAACATCCCGACCGGTACGGTCATTCACGCCATCGAGTTGCGTCCGGGCGGTGGCGCAAAGCTGGCACGCTCGGCTGGTGCCTCGGTTCGTTTGGTCGCCAAAGACGGCCCGTACGCTCAGCTGCGCTTGCCATCTGGTGAGATCCGCAACGTGGATGCGCGCTGCCGCGCCACCATCGGCGAGGTCGGCAACGCTGAGCAGTCGAACATCAACTGGGGCAAGGCTGGCCGGATGCGCTGGAAGGGCGTCCGCCCAACCGTTCGTGGTGTTGCCATGAACCCGGTCGACCACCCGCACGGTGGTGGTGAAGGCAAGACCTCCGGTGGCCGTCACCCGGTCAGCCCGTGGGGACAGAAAGAGGGCCGCACCCGCCGCCCGAACAAGGAAAGCGACAAGCTCATCGTGCGTCGTCGGACCGTCGGCAAGAAGCGTAAGTAGGAGTAAGAGAAGATGCCACGCAGTCTCAAGAAGGGCCCCTTCGTCGACGACCACCTGCTTCGCAAGGTGGTCACCCAGAACGAAGCCGGTTCGAAGAACGTCATCAAGACCTGGTCGCGCCGCTCAATGATCGTGCCGGCCATGCTCGGGCACACCATTGCGGTGCACGACGGTCGCAAGCACATCCCGGTGTTCGTCACCGAGACCATGGTTGGGCACAAGCTCGGTGAGTTTGCCCCGACTCGCACCTTCCGTGGTCACGTGAAGGACGACAAGAAGGGCCGTCGCCGCTAAGCGCGGTGACGAGAAGGAGGAGAGAAATGGTGGAGTCAATCGCACGTGTGCGACACATCCGCGTTACCCCCCAGAAGGCTCGCCGGGTTGTCGACCTGATTCGCGGAAAGCAGGCGCAGGAGGCCCTGGCCATTCTGAAGTTTGCCCCGCAGGGTGCCAGCGAACCGGTATACAAGCTGGTGGCTTCGGCCGTTGCGAACGCCCGAGTCAAGGCGGATGCCAGCAACAGCTTCCTGGATGAGCGCGATTTGTATGTGGCCCGCGCCTTTGTCGATGAGGGAACGACCCTCAAGCGATTCCGGCCGCGCGCGCAGGGTCGCGCATTCCGTATCAACAAGCGCACCAGCCACATCACTGTTGTGCTCGCCACTCCTGAGGAGGGGACGAAGTAATGGGCCAGAAAGTCAATCCCTACGGCTTCCGACTGGGCATCACCACCGACCATGTGTCGCGGTGGTTCTCTGACTCGACCAAGGTTGGTCAGCGCTACGCCGACTACCTCGCCGAAGACATCAAGATTCGCAAGCTGCTCCAGAAGACGCTCGATCGCGCAGGCGTATCGCGCATCGAGATTGAGCGCACCCGTGACCGGGTCCGCGTTGACATCCACACCGCCCGCCCGGGCATCGTGATCGGTCGCCGCGGCGCCGAGGCTGAGCGCATCCGCGCCGACCTCGAGAAGCTCACTGGCAAGCAGATCCAGCTGAACATCCTTGAGGTCAAGAACCCCGAGGCCGACGCACAGTTGGTTGCTCAGGGCATTGCCGAGCAGCTCTCCGCTCGTGTGGCGTTCCGCCGCGCGATGCGCAAGGGCCTGCAGGGTGCTCAGCGCGCCGGGGCCAAGGGTGTGCGCATCCAGGTGTCGGGTCGTTTGGGCGGCGCTGAAATGAGCCGCTCGGAGTTCTATCGCGAGGGTCGGGTGCCCCTGCACACGCTGCGCGCCAACATCGACTACGGCTTCTACGAGGCCAAGACCACCTTCGGCCGGATCGGTGTGAAGGTCTGGATCTACAAGGGCGATGTCACCAACAAGGAGCTCGCTGTGCAGCAGGCTTCACAGAAGTCGACGCGCCCAGAGCGCAGCGACCGTCCACGTCGTACCGCCCCGGTTGCAGCTGAGCCGGTGGCCGCAGGAGTTGAGGCATAACCATGTTGATCCCTCGTCGAGTCAAGTTCCGTAAGCAACACCACCCAGGACGCAGCGGGCATGCCACCGGTGGCACCGAGGTCACCTTTGGTGAGTTCGGTATCCAGGCCCTGACCCCCGCCTATGTGACCAACCGTCAGATCGAGTCAGCTCGTATCGCGATGACCCGTCACATCAAGCGTGGTGGAAAGGTGTGGATCAACATCTATCCTGACCGTCCGCTCACCAAGAAGCCTGCCGAGACCCGCATGGGTTCGGGTAAGGGTTCGCCCGAGTGGTGGGTTGCCAACGTCAAGCCGGGTCGCGTCCTGTTCGAGGTCGCCGGGGTGAACGAGCAGCTTGCTCGTGAGGCCATGACTCGTGCCATTCACAAGCTGCCGCTGAAGGCACGCATCATTAAGCGCGAAGAAGGTGACGCATAATGGCCATCGGAACGAAAGAGCTTGCAGCGAGCGAACTCGAGACCTTTGCGGACGACCGTTTGCTGAGCGAGCTGAAGAAAGCCAAGGAGGAGCTGTTCAACCTGCGCTTCCAGTCGGCTACCGGTCAGCTTGAGAGCCACGGACGCATCAAGGCCGTCAAGCGTGACATCGCGCGGCTCTACACCGTGATTCGCGAGCGTGAGCTCGGCATCCGTGCGACTCCGGTCGCCTCGGTTCCCGCGAAGACCACTCAGAAGAGCAAGACCGCGGCCTCGGCCGAGGTCGAAGAAACGAAGGAGGCCTAGGAATGGCTGAAACTGCCAAGAAGGCTCCGGCAAAAGCTGCCGCCCCCAAGGCTGCCGCTGCAAAGACCACGGCCGCGAAGACCACGGCTGCCAAAGACAGCGCCGCCAAGCCAGCCACGAAGGCTGCGTCGGCATCGGCCGCAACTCAGGATGCGGTGTTGACCAGGCTGTGACCACGCCGGCTCCGGCCAAGGCCGCTGCGCCGAAGGCTGCCAAGACCGCGAAGGTCTCTGAAACTGAGCTGTCGCGCGGCTACCGCAAGGAGCGCCGCGGATACGTGGTCAGCGACAAGATGGAGAAGACCATCGTCGTTGAGCTCGAAGACCGCATGAAGCACCCGCTGTACGGCAAGGTTATGCGTCGCAACTCGAAGGTGAAGGCTCACGATGAGCAGAACACTGCGGGTATCGGCGACTTCGTGTTGATCAGTGAAACCCGTCCGCTCAGCGCCACCAAGCGTTGGCGCCTCGTCGAAATCGTCGAGAAGGCCAAGTAAGCCTCGCGCTTACCTTCAGAAGGAGTTAGAAAGTGCTTCAGCAGGAATCACGGCTTAAGGTCGCCGATAACACCGGCGCCAAAGAGCTGCTCACGATTCGTGTTCTGGGTGGCTCGAAGCGACGCTACGCCGGACTCGGCGATGTGATTGTCGCAACCGTCAAAGACGCAATCCCCGGCGGCAACGTCAAAAAGGGTGAGGTCGTCAAGGCGGTTGTCGTTCGGACCAAGAAGAACACCCGCCGTCCCGACGGCTCATATATCAAGTTCGATGAGAACGCCGCAGTGATCTTGAAGAACGACGGTGACCCACGTGGCACCCGTATCTTCGGTCCGGTCGGCCGTGAGCTTCGCGACAAGAAGTTCATGAAGATCATCTCGCTGGCCCCGGAGGTGCTGTAACCATGGCGAAGATCAAGAAGGGTGACCTCGTGCAGGTCATCTCAGGCCGTTCGCAAGCCCGTGGCGGCGACCGTGGCAAGCAGGGTCGTGTACTCGAGGTGAACCCCGAGACCAACCGCGTGCTGGTCGAGGGCATCAACTACGTCACCAAGCACTCGCGCGTCGGCCAGACCGATCGCGGCGCAAAGACCGGTGGCATCGAGACCGTTGAGGCAAGCATCCACGTGTCGAACGTGGCGCTGGTTGACCCCAGCACCAAGAAGCCGACTCGGGTTGGCTTCCGCACCGAAACTGTGACGAAGGACGGCAAGACCAAAACTGTTCGTATTCGTTACGCCAAGCAGAGCGGCAAGGACCTCTAATGACCATCACTTCGACGGGAACTGGCAAAATCCAGCCCCGACTCAAAGAGAAGTACCGCACCGAGATCGCACCTGCGCTCGCGAGTGAGTTCAACTTCGGCAACGTCCACCAGATCCCTGGGCTCACCAAGATCGTGGTGAACATGGGTGTCGGTGAGGCGGCTCGTGACTCGAAAGTCATCGAGGGCGCCATCGCTGACCTGACCCTCATTACCGGACAGAAGCCTCAGGTGAACCTGGCCCGCAAGTCCATCGCCCAGTTCAAGCTGCGCGAAGGCCAAGCCATTGGGGCCCACGTCACGCTGCGCGGCGACCGGATGTGGGAGTTCCTCGACCGCTTGCTCTCGCTTGCGCTTCCGCGCATCCGTGACTTCCGTGGACTGAGTGACCGTCAATTCGATGGCCACGGCAACTACACCTTCGGCTTGGCTGAGCAGTCGGTGTTCCACGAGATCAACCAAGACAAGATCGACCGAGTTCGCGGTATGGACATCACTGTGGTGACCACCGCATCCACTGACGACGAGGGCCGCGCGCTGTTGAAGGCGCTTGGCTTCCCGTTCAAAACCACCGAGGCGGCAAGCTAAGGTAGTTCGTTGGGGTTCGCCCCGATTCCCGCTCCAATTGGAGCACCCATCCACGGTCGGACTCGCTGTACCGGGTGCCGATACCAGATGAACGAAAGAAGAACATCATGACGATGACCGATCCGGTCGCAGACATGCTGACGCGCTTGCGCAATGCAAATAGCGCGCACCACGACGTGGTGAGCATGCCGAGCTCGAAGCTCAAGACCCACATTGCCGAGATCCTCAAGACCGAGGGCTACATTGCGGACTTCGCCGTTGAGGATGCACGGGTGGGCAAGACCCTGACCCTGAACCTCAAGTACGGCCCGAACCGCGAGCGCTCGATCGCGGGCATCAAGCGCGTCTCGAAGCCTGGTCTGCGCGTCTACGCGCGTTCGACCGAAATCCCCAAGGTCCTCGGTGGCCTTGGTGTGGCTATTTTGTCCACCTCTAGCGGTCTGTTGACCGACCGCCAGGCCGAGAAGAAGGGCGTGGGTGGGGAAGTCCTCGCCTACGTGTGGTAACCCGTCATGTCACGTATTGGACGTCTTCCGATTGAGGTGCCAGCCGGTGTCACGGTGAGCATCGACGGCCAGACGGTCGCGGTCAAGGGGCCAAAGGGCGAACTTTCGCTCGTGGTTTCCGAGCCGATCAAGGCCGAGCTGGTCGAGAGCCAGGTGCTCGTCACACGGCCCGACGACGAGCGCGCATCGCGTTCCTTGCACGGCTTGACCCGCACCCTCATCAACAACCAGATCATCGGGGTGACCGAGGGGTACTCGAAATCGCTTGAGATCGTTGGAACCGGATACCGCGTTGCACAAAAGGGCCAATCCATCGAGTTTGCCCTCGGCTTCTCGCACCCGGTCACAGTTGAGGCACCCGCTGGGATCACGCTTGCCGTTGAAGGAAACAACAAGGTGATTGTCTCGGGGATCAACAAGCAGCAGGTCGGCGAGACCGCTGCGAACATCCGCAAGATCAAGAAGCCTGAGCCCTACAAGGGCAAGGGCATCCGCTACGCCGGCGAGGTCGTTCGTCGCAAGGCCGGAAAGAGTGGGAAGTAGTCATGGCTGT
>NMRC01021231.1_pt1 | contig 13071 bp, 8 predicted proteins | sample 1520911 | NCBI WGS metagenome assembly NMRC01 (sample SAMN07342169, study PRJNA393822) | plant metagenome | isolation source: fluid collected inside the plant's | place: USA: Vermont, Morristown, Molly Bog | reverse complement strand
ACTGCGTGGTCTATATGGGTGAGGTTGACACCCAACGCCAGGCCCTCAACGTTGCAAGGATGCGCCTGCTTGGCGCCGAAGTCGTTCCGGTGACCGCTGGCTCGCGCACCCTGAAAGATGCCATCAACGAGGCCATGCGCGACTGGGTGACCAACGTAGAGCACACCAACTACATTTTCGGAACCGTCGCAGGACCGCATCCGTTCCCTGAGATGGTGCGCGATTTTCAGCGCATCATCGGCGAAGAAGCACGCGAACAGATGCTCGCCCAATACGGTCAGCTCCCCGACGCGATCGCAGCCTGCGTTGGCGGCGGTTCAAACGCAATCGGGCTGTTCCACGCCTTCCTTGATGACCCGGCCGTCGCGATCTATGGCTTTGAGGCTGGGGGAGACGGCATCGAGACCGCGCGGCACGCGGCCACGATCACTCGGGGTCGGCCGGGGGTGTTGCACGGTGCCCGAAGCTTCCTGCTGCAAGACGAGGATGGTCAAACCATCGAATCGCACTCGATTTCGGCTGGGCTCGACTATCCGGGTGTCGGTCCAGAGCACGCCTGGCTGGCGGCGATCGGTCGCGCCGACTACCGTCCGGTCACCGACGCGGCAGCAATGGATGCACTGCTGCTGCTCAGCCGCACCGAGGGAATTATCCCTGCGATCGAGTCAGCCCACGCGCTCGCTGGCGCCCTTGAGCTGGCAGCCACGATGCGGCCAGAACACATTGTGCTGGTGAATCTCTCTGGTCGCGGTGACAAAGACATGGAAACCGCTGCGAGCTATTTCAAGCTGATCGACGGTGCGTCGTGATCGCGGGCTCTGCATCCTCGGGCTCGCATCCTCGGTCGCGGCAACTCTCGGTTCGCGCCGCGACGAGGGCACCGGCGCGTTGATCGGATACCTCCCGCTCGGCTTCCCGAGCCTCGGTGAGAGTATCGACGCAGCGGTCGCCCTGGTCGAGAACGGTGTCGACATCCTGGAGCTGGGTATTCCGTATTCCGATCCCGTGATGGATGGGGCGGTCATTCAGCGGGCAACGCAGCGCGCCCTCCGCGAGGGCTTTCGGCTTGCTGACGCGTTCAGTGCGGTGCGGGCGGTGACCGAGCGGGTATCGGCACCGGTGCTGCTGATGACCTATTGGAACCCGGTCGTGCAGTACGGCGTCGAGCGCTTCGCGCCGATCTTGGCCGCTGCAGGGGGAGCTGGTCTCATCACCCCAGATCTCACTCCCGATGAGGGGTCCGAGTGGCTGCGCGCAAGCGACGCCTACGGACTCGATCGGGTATTCCTCGCTGCACCCAGTTCGACCGAGCAGCGCCTGGAGCGGGTCATTGCGGCCAGTCGTGGCTTCGTCTATGCGGTTTCGACGATGGGCACGACAGGTGCGCGAGCGGATGTCGACCAGGCGGCGCGGGTGCTCGTGGATCGACTCCGCGAGCATCAGGCTCCGTTTGCCTGCGTCGGCGTCGGAATCTCCACTGCCGAACAAGTCGCTGACGTGCTTGGCTACGCCGATGGGGCAATCGTCGGTTCGGCGCTGGTTGCCGCATTGGAACGAGGCGGTGTGACCGAGGTGCTGCGCTCGCCGCCGAATTGGCCGCGGGAAAACGCCACCGCGCGGCAGAACTGCCCAGATAAAGTACGCTGGCTGAGGTTAAGTACCTCGAAAGGACCTGCATGTTGCACGCGAGCATCCCGAGCCCATCGGTGAGTTACTTCGATATCGAGCTGTTTGGCTGGTCGATTCGTGTGCACTTCTACGCACTGCTGATTCTGCTTGGCATCGTCGCTGCCGCCATCTGGACGTCTCGACGGCTCACCAAGCGCGGCGCTGAGCCGGGCATTGTTCTTGACTTCGTGATCTGGACGGTGCCACTCGGCATCATCGTCGCCAGGCTTTACCACGTATTCACCCATCCGGACGACTACTTCGGCGCAGGCAAAGACCTTTGGGGCATCGTTCAGATCTGGAACGGCGGCAATGCCATCTTCGGCGCCTTGATCGGTGGCGGCATCGGGGTGTGGATTGCGTCACGGCTGACGGGCGTCCGATTCTTGAGCTTCGCCGATGCCCTCGTCCCAGGCCTGTTGCTCGCCCAAGCCGTCGGTCGGCTCGGAAACTACTTCAATCAAGAACTGTTCGGTCTCCCGACGAATCTTCCGTGGGGCCTGCAGATTGATGCGGGAAACCCGGCCATCCCAGCGGGGTTGCCGGATAACACCCTGTTTCACCCGACCTTTCTCTACGAAATTATCTGGAACCTGCTCGGAATTGTGGTCATCCTGTGGCTCGAGCGGAAGTTCCAGCTGCGCTGGGGTCGGGTCTTCGCTCTGTACCTGATTTGGTACGGTGCTGGGCGGTCCTACCTTGAGTCGATTCGCATTGACCCATCCGAGATGTTCCTCGGCATTCGCACCAATATCTGGGCTGCCTGGGCTGCGGTACTCATCGGCATCGTGCTGTTCTTCATCCAGCGCCGTCGTCACCCTGGCTTGGAACCGAGCGTCTATCGGCCGGGGCGCGAGTGGCCAGGGCCGTCTGGGGTAGACTTCGAATCACCTGAGCGAAACACCTCTGGCACCACACGCGCAGACACCAACTCTGTCGACGACGAATCCGATACTGAACCCGAAGGGTCGAGCGTTACCGCAGCCACAAGCTCGTAGGAACGCCCCTGGAGTTTCAGACACTCCGCGACGGGCCGAGGACGTCCCGCTTCACGACTTTGATTTTCGCGAGGACGGTCACTTTGGCATTGCCCCAAGCTCATCAACGCTTCAGCCTTCTCCCGCAGGCGCAGGGACTCTATGACCCTGCCGCCGAGAAGGACGCGTGCGGTTTGGCGATGGTCGCGACGCTGCGCGGCACCGCAGGCCACGACATCATCGATACCGCGCTCGACGCGCTGCGCAACCTCGAACATCGTGGTGCGGTGGGCTCGGATGCGGGCACGGGTGACGGTGCTGGCATCCTGACCCAGATTCCGGACGAGTTCCTCCGGGCCGTCGTTGAGTTTCCCTTGCCGCCGATCGGCGAGTACGCGGTCGGGATTGCGTTCTTGCCGCAAGACGCCACTGAACGCGGTCGGGTGAAGGCTCAGTTGAGCACATCGCCACCGCTGAGCGACTGCGGGTGCTCGGCTGGCGTGAGGTGCCGGTTCGGCCGGATGAGCTTGGGCAGCTCGCGCGGCAAGCCATGCCCGCCATCCAGCAACTATTTGTGGCGAGTTCTGCTGGTTCGGAGCAGCCAGCTCGCGGTATTGCGCTTGACCGGCTGACCTTTCGGCTGCGCAAGCGCGCCGAGCGCGAGCTGAACACCTATTTCGCATCGTTGTCGAGCCGCACCATCGTCTACAAGGGCATGGTGACGACGCTGCAGCTCGAGCCGTTTTATCCGGACCTCAGTGACGTGCGCTATGCCTCAAAACTCGCGCTCGTCCACTCGCGGTACTCCACGAACACCTTCCCATCGTGGCCGCTCGCGCATCCGTTCCGGATGATCGCGCACAATGGCGAGATCAACACCATCCAGGGCAACCGCAACTGGATGCGGGCGCGCCAATCGCAGTTGCACTCCGAACTGTTGGGTGATCTGGCTCAGCTCGAACCAATTCTGACTCCCGGCGCGAGTGACTCTGCGTCATTTGACGAGGTCGTCGAGTTGCTGCATCTTGCCGGTCGCAGTTTGCCGCACGCGATCACCATGATGGTCCCGGAAGCCTGGGAGAAGCAGGGCGACATCGACCCGGCTCGGCGCGCGTTCTACGACTATCACTCCATGCTGCTCGAGCCGTGGGATGGCCCGGCGGCCGTCGTGTTCTCTGACGGAACCCTCGCCGGTGCGACGCTTGATCGTAATGGGCTTCGTCCCGGCCGGTACCTGGTCACTGATGACGGGCTCGTGGTGCTCGCCAGTGAGATCGGGGTGCTCAACGTCGACCCGGCAAAGGTGGTTCAGAAGGGTCGCCTGCGACCAGGCAAGATGTTCTTGGTCGACACGGAAGCTGGCCGCCTGGTCAGCGACGACGAGATCAAGGCGGAGCTCGCCGCTGCCGGGCCGTGGCAGGAATGGCTCGACGAGGGACGCATCCGACTCGATGACCTGCCCGAGCGCGAGCACATCGTGCATCCACCCGCATCGGTCAACCGTCGGCAGCGCACCTTCGGCTACACCGAAGAAGAGCTGCGCATTCTGCTCGCTCCGATGGCTCGGACCGGAGCAGAACCACTCGGTGCCATGGGCTCAGACACGCCGATTGCGGTGTTGTCGGAGCGTCCCCGACTGCTCTTCGACTACTTTGTGCAGCAGTTCGCGCAGGTCACAAACCCACCACTCGACTCGATCCGCGAAGAGGTCGTGACCTCGCTCAGTGCAAGCATCGGACCGGAGCGGAACCTCCTGTCGGCGGGGCCTGAACACGCTCGCCAGGTGTCCCTCGCCTTCCCGGTGATCGACAACGACCAACTCGCGAAGATCCAACACATCGAATCGGCAAGCGGAACCCGCAGCACTCGTGTCATCCGGGGCCTGTACCGGGTTGACAATGGTCCGGACGCACTCCGTGAGCGGCTCGCGGAAATGTGTGCGGAAGCCGACCAGGCAATCGAGGACGGTGACGAGTTTTTGGTGCTCAGCGACCGCGACTCGACGGCTGAACTCGCGCCCATCCCTTCGCTGCTCATGCTCTCTGCGGTCCACCATCACCTGATCCGGCTGGGTACGCGGATGAAGGTCGGCATCGTGGTCGAGGCCGGCGATGTTCGTGAAGTGCACCACGTCGCCCTGCTGGTCGGGTACGGCGCGAGCGCGGTCAACCCATATCTGGCGATGGAGAGCTGCGAAGACCTGGTGCGAGCTGGTGTGATCACCGAGGTCAGCGCTGAGAAAGCCGTTGCAAATGTGATCAAGGCACTCGGCAAGGGTGTGCTGAAGATCATGTCGAAGATGGGAATCTCCACGATTGCCTCGTATGCTGCCGCCCAAGCCTTTGAGGCCATTGGGCTTGACCAGGCATTTGTGGACGAGTACTTCACCGGCACCACAAGCAAACTCGGTGGCGTCGGGCTTGAGGTGATCTCTGCTGAGAACCTCCAACGACACGCCTTCGCCTACCCGGCTGACTCGGCCCCTCGGGCACACGAGCGTTTGCAAACCGGCGGTGAATACCAGTGGCGCCGCGATGGTGCCCCGCACCTGTTCAACCCCGAGACGGTCTTCAAGCTGCAGCACTCAACGCGGACGCGACGCTATGACGTGTTCCGTGAGTACACCCAGCTCGTCGACAATCAGGCCGAGCAGCTGATGACGCTGCGCGGTATGTTCCGCTTGAAGACCGAAACTCGTGAGCCTGTGCCGCTCGACGAAGTTGAGCCCGTATCTGCGATTCTCAAGCGGTTCTCCACCGGCGCGATGAGCTACGGTTCAATCTCGCAGGAGGCGCATGAGACGCTCGCCATCGCGATGAACCGGATCGGTGGCAAGTCGAACACTGGCGAGGGCGGCGAAGATCTCGAACGCCTGCTCGACCCCGAGCGACGCAGCGCGATCAAGCAGGTGGCATCCGGCCGCTTCGGCGTGACCAGCATGTACCTCACCAATGCCGACGACATCCAGATCAAACTTGCCCAGGGCGCCAAGCCCGGCGAGGGTGGGCAGCTTCCGCCGCAGAAGGTGTATCCGTGGATCGCCCGCACCCGGCATGCGACGGCAGGTGTCGGACTGATCTCGCCACCGCCGCACCACGATATTTACTCGATTGAAGACCTCAAGCAGCTCATCTTCGACTTGAAACGGGCCAATCCGTTGGCGCGCATCCACGTCAAGTTGGTCAGCCAGTCGGGCATCGGGGCGGTCGCTGCTGGGGTCGCCAAGGCGCTTGCCGACGTGATCCTCGTTGCTGGCGGCGATGGTGGCACTGGCGCGAGCCCGCTGAATTCGCTCAAGCACGCCGGAACCCCATGGGAGCTCGGACTGGCCGAGACCCAGCAGACCCTCATGCTCAACCAGATGCGCGACCGCGTGGTGGTGCAGGTTGACGGGCAGCTCAAGACCGGACGAGATGTTGTGATTGGTGCGCTGCTTGGCGCCGAGGAGTTCGGATTCGCGAGCGCTCCGCTGGTGGTTGAGGGCTGCGTCATGATGCGGGTGTGTCACCTCGATACCTGCCCGGTCGGCGTTGCAACCCAGAACCCGGTGCTCCGCTCGCGTTTTAGCGGAAAGCCGGAGTTTGTGGTGAACTTCTTCGAGTTCATTGCCGAGGAGGTGCGCGAGTACTTGGCTGCGCTCGGCTACCGCAGTCTGAGTGAAATTATCGGGCGCCGAGAGCTCCTTGATGTTGAACGCGCGATTGAGCATTGGAAGGGCGCCGGGCTTGATCTCAGCCCCATTCTGGTTGGACCCGACTTTGCATCTGATGAACCGCGACGACACGGCCGCAATCAGGATCACGATCTTGAAGGCCACTTCGATGTGCCGATCATCCAGGGCGCACGGGAGGTCATCGACTCGGGGCGAGGACAGTTCAGCACCGAGCTGCCGATTCGGAACACGGCCCGCGCCGTTGGCACCCTGCTTGGCAATGAGGTGACCAAACGGCACGGCGTGAACGGCTTGCCGGACGGTTCGATTGTGTTGACCCTGCACGGTGCGGCCGGACAGTCGTTCGGTGCCTTCCTTCCGGCTGGTATCACGCTCGTCCTGGTGGGTGACTCCAACGACTATGTCGGCAAGGGCTTGTCAGGCGGACGAATCATTGTCCGAGCGGATGAGCGTGCGAGCTTCGTTCCCGAGCAGAATGTGATCGCAGGCAATGTGATCGGATACGGTGCGACTCAGGGCGCGCTGTTTATCAACGGCATTGTCGGCGAGCGCTTCCTGGTGCGCAATTCTGGCGCAACCGCTGTCGTCGAGGGTGTTGGCGACCACGCGCTCGAGTACATGACCGGCGGGATTGCGCTGATTCTGGGTGAGACCGGGCGCAATCTGGGGGCCGGAATGTCTGGCGGTGTCGGATACGTCTACGACCTTTCCGCTGAACGGGTCAACCGTGATGCATTGGCCAGCGGTGAACTGGAGCTGCGGGAACTGGACGGGGTGGATCGTGAAGTGGTCGAGGATCTGCTGAGACAGCATCTGACTGCAACGAGCTCGCCGCTCGCAGAGCGCTTGCTGGAACATCTCGATGAGACCCTTGAGCGCTTCACCAAGGTATTGCCGCGCGACTACGCGGCCGTGATGGCAACTCGTGCCAAGGCTGCGGCAGAGGGGCTCGACCCGGACGGCGAGGTCGTCTGGTCGCGCATTATGGAGGTGACCGGTGGCTGATCCGCGTGGTTTTTTGAACGTTCCGGAGCGCGAACTGCCAGCGCGCCGCCCTGTGCCGGTTCGCATCCTTGACTGGAAAGAGGTCTACGAAGCGCGCGATCGTGGCACCCTGCAACGCCAGGCCAGCCGCTGCATGGACTGCGGAATTCCGTTCTGCCATCAGGGATGCCCGCTCGGCAACCTGATTCCGGAGTGGAACGATCTGGTGTACCGCGGCGAGGATCGGCTCGCCAGTGACCGGCTGCACGCCACCAACAACTTCCCAGAGTTCACCGGTCGTTTGTGCCCGGCTCCGTGTGAGTCGGCCTGTGTGCTCAGCATCAATCAGCCGGCGGTGACCATCAAACAGGTTGAAGTTGCGATTATCGATGAGGCGTATGCCAACGGTTGGGTCACCCCTCAACCTCCCGCACGGCTGACCGGAAAGACCGTCGCTGTTGTTGGTTCCGGACCGGCCGGACTCGCGGCTGCGCAGCAGCTCACGCGGGCCGGTCACACGGTCGCGGTGTACGAACGGGACGACCGCATCGGTGGCTTGTTGCGCTACGGGATTCCCGACTTCAAGATGGAGAAGCGTCAGTTGGATGCTCGCCTGGCGCAAATGACCGCTGAAGGTACGCGGTTCCGGGCAGGCGTCAACATCGGCACCGATATTTCCTGGAGTGATCTGCGAGAGCGCTACGACGCGGTCGTGGTGGCGTCCGGTTCAACCGTGCCGCGCGATCTGCCCATCCCTGGCCGCGACTTGCCCGGCGTCCACTTTGCAATGGAGTACTTGGTGCAGTCCAACCGCGTGCAAGCCGGCGATGTGGTCTCCCAGCAGATCACTGCAGAGGGCAAGCATGTGGTGGTGCTCGGCGGTGGCGACACGGGAGCCGACTGCATCGGCACTGCGCACCGTCAGGGAGCTGCCTCGGTCACCAACCTCGCCATCGGCAAGCGTCCGGCCGACCACCGCCCAGAGCATCAACCATGGCCAACCATGCCGCAACTCTTCGAGGTGCAGTCAGCCCACGAAGAAGGCGGCACGCGAGAGTACCTGGTCTCAACCGTTGAGTTTTTGCCGAACGAGGTCGGTGAGGTTCGCGCCATTCGCGTTGCCGAAACCGAGTTCATTGATGGCAAGCGAGTTCCCAAGTCGGGTACTGAGCGCGAAATCCCCGCTGACTTGGTGTTGCTCGCACTTGGCTTTACCGGCCCCGAGACCGAAACGCTCAGCCCGCAACTCGACACACCGCTGACGTCGCGTGGCGAGATCGCCAGGTCTGATGACTATCACACCAGCATCCCCGGGGTGTTTGTTGCGGGCGATGCCGGGCGCGGTCAGTCCCTTATTGTCTGGGCCATCGCCGAAGGGCGCGCTGCCGCCGCATCCGTTGACCGCTACCTGAGCGGTGAAACCCAACTGCCGAGCCCGATTCCGGCGTCGGCGCAGGGGTTTACGCTCTAGGCGCTGCGGCACGATGACCGGGAAGTAACGTTCATCTGCTAGACCTGTACACACACACGCAATCACAAGGAGAACAATGAGACGGGCCAAAATTGTCGCCACGCTCGGACCGGCCAGCTCAAGCTATGAGCAGATTCGCGCCATTATCGATGCTGGCGTTGACGTCGCCCGGATGAACCTGAGTCACGGCTCGTATGACGTGCACTCCGAGGTCTACCAGAACGTGCGGAAAGCATCCAACGACGCAGGGCGACCGGTTGCCGTGCTGGTTGATTTGCAGGGACCGAAAATTCGCTTGGGGAAGTTCGCCGATGGCCCGCATGTCCTTGCGGCTGGCGACATCTTCACCATCACCACCGAAGACATTGCCGGAACCAAAGACATTTGCGGCACCACTTTCGCTGGCCTTCCGCACGATGTGAAGGCTGGGGACCCGCTCCTCATTGACGACGGCAAGGTCCGCCTTGAGGTCATCGAAACAGATGGCGTGCGGGTCCGCACGAAAGTCATCGTTGGTGGGGCTGTTTCCAACAACAAGGGCATCAACCTTCCAGGCGTTGCCGTGAACGTGCCGGCCCTCTCGGAGAAGGACGAGGCCGATCTGCGCTGGGGTCTTGAGCTCGGGGCTGACCTGATCGCGCTCTCATTCGTGCGGAACGCCGAAGACATTGTTCGGGTGCATGAGATCATGGCCGAGGTCGGGCGTCGTGTGCCGGTGATCGCCAAGATTGAGAAGCCGCAAGCGGTCGAAAACCTCGCAGAGATTGTCGATGCCTTCGACGGTCTCATGGTCGCCCGAGGCGACCTTGCCGTTGAGCTGCCGCTTGAGGCGGTACCCATTGTGCAGAAGGATGCGGTGGCGCTGGCCCGGCGCATGGCCAAGCCAGTGATCGTCGCCACACAGATGCTCGAGTCGATGACGCACAGCCCGGTGCCAACTCGGGCCGAAGCCTCCGACGTGGCGAATGCGGTCCTTGATGGAGCGGATGGAGTCATGCTCTCCGGTGAGACGAGTGTTGGCGAATACCCGGTCGTCACTGTGCAAACCATGGCGCGGATCATCGAGTCAACCGAAGATCACGGCCTCGAGCGGATCGCGCCAATGATCGCAAAGCCGAGAACCCTTGGTGGCGCGATTACCCTTGCTGCTGCTGAGGTCGCTGACTTCCTGAACGCCAAGTATCTTTGCATTTTCACGGAATCGGGCGATTCTGCTCGTCGAATGTCGCGGATCCGGTCGAAGATTCCGATGTTTGCCTTCACGACCGACCCGGCCATCCGTCGTCGGCTTTCGCTGACTTGGGGAGTTCAAGCGTTTACGGTCGATCCGGTCACCCACACCGATGAGATGTACCGTCAGGTTGATGATTTCCTGCTCGGCACCGGTCGGGCTGAGGTTGGTGAGTCTGTTGTGGTGATCTCCGGCTCTCCTCCCGGAATCGTCGGTTCCACGAATGACCTTCGCGTGCACCGCGTTGGTGACGCGCTCCACGGAGCAGCTCCGGCATACCAAAAGTAGTTGTGACGACGCGGTTGGCGCGGAGCGCGCCAACCGCGTAGCGTCAAGCTATGCCAGCGATCGCGACTGCTCGGGAACTCTGGGCTTCGGCGCATCCTGGTCCGAGCCTTGTGGTCACCACGCTCACGGTCGCCTTAGGTGTTGCCAGCGGTCTCGAACCGTGGCGACTGATCGTTCTCACCGCTGCCGTATTGGCCGGGCAGCTCTCGGTCGGAATCTCGAACGATGTCATCGACGCCGCGCGCGATCGCGCCGTCGGACGCCGTGACAAGCCCATCGCCCGCGGCGCTGTTCGCATTGGTACCGCGTGGTCGGTGGCGATCGCCTGTGTGCTCCTCGCCGTCGGGCTCAGCGCGCTCTTGGGGCTCGGGATGCTCGCGGCGCATGTCATTGCGCTCGCCTCCGCCTGGTCATACAACCTTGGGCTGAAAGCGACGCCGTATTCGCTGCTTCCGTTTCTGTTGAGTTTTGGGCTGTTCCCGTCGTTCGCAACGCTCGCGGCCGTTCATCCGCAAGCGGCGGCCGGGTGGGCATGGCTTGCCGGAGCGGCCCTTGGCGCTGCGGTTCATCTGAGTAACGTTCTGCCCGACTTTGACGATGACGAGCAAACCGGAATTCGCGGGCTTCCTCATCGGCTCGGGCCGCGCGTATCGGCCGTGGTCGCATCGCTCGGCGTGATTGCGGGGGCAGTCGCCGTGTTGCTCGGCCCGGCACGATTCCACATTGCCGATGTGCCGCTGCTGGCATGGGTGTTTTTTGGCGTCGTAGTTCTCATCGCAGCGCTCGCCTGCCTCGTCGCCCTGCGTGAGGCACCGGCTCGGACCGTGTTTCGCCTGGTCATGCTTGCGGCATTGCTGCTCGCCGTGCAACTCGTTGCCACTGGGGGAGCGCTGGCTGCGTAACGCTCGCGCGCTTGAACCCTCAGGCTCAACTGTCGCGGTCGAGTCCCATTGCGTAGGCGTGCGCGAAGAGCTGACCGCCCGGCCCGCCCAGCATTGCTCGCAACACGAGACTGCGCATCGTGTGGGCCGCCGGCCCGCGCGGCCGTCCAATCACGGTGTTGAGTGCGGCAAGCCGGGCGGCCGTCAGCGCTGAACGCCGCCGCCGCTGCTCCCAGTTGGCGATGAGTGCCCCTGGTGGCTCTGCCGTATGCACCCAACTCGCAAGCACTGGCGCCAAGGTGACGGCGTCGAGTAAGCCGAGGTTCATTCCCTGGCCGCCGATGGGGCTCACCTCGTGGGCGGTATCGCCGATCACGAACAGCCCGCCGCGTGAGAATGCCGGAGCGACCACACGCCGCACCCCGAAACTCGTTGCCGTGCTCACCGCGGCCGCGGACTCCGCCTCACCGCGGCTGCGCATCGCTGCCCGCAACCGCTCTGCAAGCTGTGCATCCGATGCTCCCCACTGCGCGTCATCGGCGTCGCGCATCCCGTCCCACGCGACAAATCGCCGCACGCCGCCCGGCATCGGGAACGACTCGAGCACCCCTCCGGGAGCGAGGTTCACGATCGCGGTGTCCGGTTGCGGGTGGTGTGGCACTTCCACATCAGCCATGAGGTAGCGGTCGCGATAGTTCGTGACCTTCAGGCGGTTGTCTCGAAAGACCAATGGTCGTGCCCGTCCGCCACCAGCGACCACCACGCTGCGAGCGGTTTCAGTGCTGCCATCCGCCCCGTGCACGACGAGTCCGCCAGGGGGTGCTCCGTATCCGGGTGGCCGTGAAGCCACGCCGTGGCGGTGGTGCGGCTCCGGCGAGCACGGCTTCGGTGGCGCTCTGTGGCAGCGTTGCGACGAATGGGAACCGGGTCGACAGTCGGTCAAAACGCACCAGACCGAGTCGCTTTCCGTCTGCCCGTGCCTCACCGTGCGGCACACGCAGGGCGTGACTGAGCAGCGCATCGGTGAGACCTGATGGTTCAAGTGCGGCGAGCGTCGGGGGATGGATGCCGATGGCCCGCGTGCCGCCGCCGGGCTGGTCCCTGCGCTCCAACAGCAGCACCTCGACGCCGCTTCGTTCAAGTAGCCCGGCAAGCAGCATCCCGACCGGACCAGCGCCGACAACGATCACATCGCTCATCCGCGCACCGCACTCCCCGCGGCACTCGCCAGCAAGCGGAATCGGCCAGGACGGTGTACTCGCCATGGTTGCCCCAGTGCGCTGGCAAGTTCGTCGGCACGATAGCTCCGCCGAATTGAGCGTAGGCCGTCGGTACGCAAGAACGTTCCGGGAGCAAGTGGGGTGATCCCGATGTTATACAGCGCGTAGGCGAGCCGACCTCGCTCGATATCGGAGTGCAGCACGATGCCCGAGGAGAGCGCGAGGCTGTGCGCGGCGAATATGCTCAGCGCGCGCGAATCAAGGTGATGCAATACATGGTTTGAGACAACGACGTCGAAGGACTCACCCTCCGCGAGCAACTGCGAGCTCTCGGCGAGCCGGTAGTGAACTCCGTGCAACTTCTCACGGGCCTGCGCGACCGCGATCGCCGTTGGTTCTGGGTCGATGCCCAGCCAATCGACCGCGAAGCCGTCGCGTTGTGCGAGGTGTGAGAGCGAGGCGATCAGGTCGCCGCCACCGCAGCCAAGATCCAGGATTCGCGCCGGTCGTCCGAGCTGTGCGAGGGTGGGCCGAAGCGTCTGGCGATAGACCGCCCCCCATCCCGCGACCAGCCGGTTCACGATGCCGAATCTGCGCAGCGTTGCACGGAGCTGTGCGAGATCGCAGTTCGGATCGTCCATGAGCTCTCGAAGCTCAGTGTCGCGCTCGGCGAGGTTC
>NMRC01014653.1_pt1 | contig 13187 bp, 12 predicted proteins | sample 1520911 | NCBI WGS metagenome assembly NMRC01 (sample SAMN07342169, study PRJNA393822) | plant metagenome | isolation source: fluid collected inside the plant's | place: USA: Vermont, Morristown, Molly Bog | reverse complement strand
GCGGCGCCGAACGTTGTGTTGAAGGTGATTCTTGAAACCGCCGCGCTCAGCGATGAGGCAATTGTGGCGTGCTGCCGTGCAGCCGAGGCCGCAGGGGCAGACTTCGTGAAGACCTCAACGGGGTTTCACCCGGCAGGCGGTGCGACCGCACACGCCGTTGCCCTAATGCGGCAGACCGTTGGCGACCGGCTTGGCGTGAAGGCCTCCGGCGGGATCCGTAGCCGAGCCGCCGCCGAAGAAATGCTGGCAGCCGGCGCGAATCGCCTCGGGGTCTCGGGCACCGCAGCCGTTCTGCATGGTGGTGAAAGCGAAGGGTACTAGTCGTGGACGAGTCCGACGAGCTGCTGTCGATCCGGGCGGCCGAGCTCTACTACGAGGAAGATCAGACCCAAGATCAGATCGGTCAGGCGCTGCGCGTCACCCGCTGGAAGGTTGGTCGCCTGCTCGCCCAGGCAAAGGCGAACGGCTTTATCCGGATCGAGATCGTGCATCCACGCGCGCGACGAGTGCACCTGGAACGCCGGATGCGCGACGAGCTGGGCTTGAGCGACGCCATCGTGGTGTCAACTACCGGGGTGAGCGGCCGAGACGAGATCCAGGCGAGGGCTGCTCAGGCCGCCGCCGACTACCTCTCCACCTTGCGCCCGGTGCCTCGGCTGCTCGGCGTGAGCTGGGGCCGCACCATGTATGAGGTCGCCGCGCGACTGCGAACCGGCTGGGCCTCTGGAGTGAACGTGGTGCAGATCAACGGCGGCATCAGCATGAACAAGCGCCCCGGCAATGCGGCCGCAACCGCCGTCGCCATCGCGCAGAAGGCCGGTGGACAGGTGGCGCTGCTGCCGAGCCCGGCGATTTTGGAACGCTTGGAAACCAAGCAGGCCATCGAATCTGATCGCGTGGTCGCCGGGGTGCTGCAGATGGCGCGCAACGCGACCGCCTACCTGTTCAGTGCGGGGCAGGCCGACCACGATTCGGCGCACATCGAGAGTGGATATCTTTCGCCAGCCGACCTTGACGCCCTGGTGGCCAAGGGGGCGGTCGGTGATGTGGTTGGCCGCTACGTCAACGCGCAGGGCGAGATCGTCGACCCGGCCCTTGATGACCGCACCATCGGTCTGAGCCTCGAAGAGTTGCGCGCCGCACACACCACCATCGCGGTCATTGCCGGCCCGGTCAAGCACGCCATTGCCAGGGCAGTCGTCTCCAGCGGGCTGTGCACAGTGCTCATCACCGATGAGTCAACCGCGCTCGATCTGCTCGATTCACCCGGCCGCTAGCTCAGGAATAGCTATGAGCCGGCCCCGGTTGTGCCAGGCATGAACGCTTCGCAACGAGCCGTATCCGACACTCGCGTGGTTGACCTCGATCTCGATGGCATGACCTGCGCCAGTTGCGTGAACCACGTGACCAAGAGCCTGGATGCGCTCCCCGGAGTGCGCGCCGAGGTCAACCTCGCCACCGAGCGCGCTCGGGTCACGGTCGCCAGCGCGGTGAGCGACGACGAATTGATTGCCGCGGTTCGCGGCGCTGGGTATCAGGCGAGCGTGCGCGGCGCATCCGCATCGCACGCCTCGACGGAGGCACACGGCCACGCGGACTCGCACTCCCACCACGGCGCTCAGCTCACCCGCCGGCTGATCGTCGCGGCGATCCTGAGTGTTCCGGTGCTGGCGGTCTCGATGGTGCCAGCCTGGCAGTTCGATGCCTGGCAGTATGTTGTCTTCGCGCTCAGCACCCCGGTGGTGCTGTGGGCTGGCTGGCCGTTCCATCGGGCCGCGTGGGCGAATCTGAAGCAGCGGACCGCATCCATGGACACGCTCGTCTCGGTCGGCACGCTCGTCGCCTACGCCTGGTCGGTCTGGGCGCTGTTCTTCGGCGGCGCCGGGATGATCGGCATGCGTCACGAGTGGAGTCTGCTGCCGTCGAGCCAAGCTGGCGCGACGAACGGCCTCTACTTCGAGGTTGCCGCGGTGTTGACGACGGTGATTTTGCTTGGCCGCTGGCTCGAAGTTCGCTCCCGGCGGCGGGCCGGTGCGGCGTTGAACGCGCTCGCCGCCCTGCTTCCCGACACTGCTCGCGTGCTCGAACAGGCCGCGCCCGACCCCGGCAATCTGCTGGCGCCCACCCGGCGCGAGCGCGTGGTGCCCATCAACGAGGTTCAGGCGGGCAGCAGATCGTGCTGCTGCCAGGTCAGACCGTTCCGGTCGACGGCCGCGTGGCCGAGGGCAGCGGCAGTGTTGACGAGTCAGCCCTCACCGGCGAGAGTGTGCCGCGTCAGATCGTGCCGGGCGATCAGCTCAGTGCTGGGAGCACCGTGCTGGATGCGCGTCTGCTGCTCACCGCCGAGCGCGTCGGTGTGGCGACTCGGCTCGCCCAACTCACCGAACTCGTCGATGCTGCCCAGCTTGCGAAGTCAGCGGCACAGCGGCTAGCTGATCGTATTTCTGCCGTGTTCGTGCCGGTGGTGCTTGCTCTGGCCGCACTGACCGGCCTCGCCTGGTGGTGGGGCTCCGGTGACGGCGCGCTCGCACTGAGTATCGCCATTGCCGTGGTCATCATCGCCTGCCCGTGTGCGCTCGGGTTGGCCACGCCGGTCGCCATCATGGCCGGAACGGGCCGTGGAGCGCAGCTCGGTATCGTGATTTCCGGGCCGGATGCGATGGAGCGTTCGCGCCGCATCCGCAGCGTGTTTCTCGACAAGACCGGAACACTGACCGAGGGCCGATTTGCCCTCAGCTCGGTGCACATTTCGGATGCATCCGGTGGGTTCACCGAGGAGCTCGCGCTCGCGCAGTTGGCCGCGCTCGAATCCGGTTCGCAACACCCACTCGCCGCCGCTGTGCAGCGTGCAGCTGAGGAACGCGGATTGAGCCTGCCCCCGGTTGCCGAACTGCGCACGCGCCCGGGGGAGGGGGTGACGGGCCGGATTGGAGACACGCTCATGGCCGCGCTCAGCCCGCACGCGCTCAGCGACGCGCAGCGCGCTGGTCTTGGCGAGTCGCTGGCCCGTGCCATTGCTGAGAGCACCGAGACGACCGTGGTGCTACTGGCGAACGAGCAGGCGGTCGCCGTGGTCGGCTTTGCCGATCAACTCAAGCCGGATGCAGCTGAGGCCGTCGCCCAGTTGCGTGCATTGGGGGTGACCCCGGTGATGCTCACCGGTGACCGTGCCGCAGTTGCCAACCGGGCGGCTGAACAACTCGGGATCACCGACTGGCGATCAGAGCTCAGCCCCGAAGACAAATTGGCCGCCGTGCGGGCCGCGCAGCAGCGAGGCGAGCCGGTGGCAATGGTCGGCGATGGCATCAACGACGCTGCGGCGCTGGCGAGTGCCGATCTGGGGGTGGCGATTGGCAGCGGCACCGATTTGGCTCGTGCGGCCAGCGATATCACGGTGTTGCGGAGCGACGCGGTGGTGATTCCGCAGTCGATTCGCTTGGCCCGCGCCACCCACGGCATCATCATCGGCAATTTGGTCTGGGCCTTCGGCTACAACGTCGCCGCGATCCCGCTTGCGATGGCTGGGCTGCTGAACCCGATGATCGCCGGGGTCGCAATGGCGTTCTCCAGCGTGTTCGTGGTGCTCAACAGCATCCGGCTCACCCGCTTTCGCTGATCTGGCTCGGCCGCGCCCGGATGGATCGGGTGCGCTGCGATGAGCCACGTCCCAGGCGAACCATCGGCGAAAAAAATCTAAATTGTCTACATTTGCGGTAGCATCGCCCTATGAGAAGCGTGTCCGTCGGTGAGTTGCGGCAGAATCCGACCGCCGCATTCGATGCGGTTGAGAATGGTGAAACGCTCGTCGTCACACGCCACAATCGCCCATTTGCTCAGATTGCCCCGCTGCGCGAGGCGCGCGTGCGGCGCCGCTCGGGCAGCGAGGTCATGGAATGGCTTCAGCGCCATCCACTTGAGCCGGTCGACACAAGCTCATGGCGCTCAGCGGTGCAGGCCGACCGCGCTGCACTCGACGATCAGAGCTCGCAGGACCCATGGCTACCGAATCCATAGCCGCGCTGCTCGACACGAACATCCTGTTAGCGCTCGTCAACCCGGCCGAGCCCACGCCAGATCTCGGTGACTGTGATGAAGTGTTCGTGAGTAGTCTCAGCTGGGCCGAGCTGGTTCGTGGCTTGCACTCAAGCGTCGACCTCCTGGAGTACAAGCGCCGTCGCCGAAACCTCGACCGACTCGCCGAGCTCTTTGGCGAGGGCTTACCGTTTGGTGATGAATGCCTGGGCTCGTACGATCTTGTTCTTGATGCCCTTGCCGAACGAGGCAAATCGCTCCGGGCGAACCTCATGGACCACCTGATCGCCGCGACGGCTCACACTCACGATCTGACCATCGTGACTCGCGATCGGCTTGGCTTTGTCGGACTCGAAGAATTCGTTCCGATCATCGAACGCTGAACAGCTCACCGTTCGCAGTTGCCGCGCCTTGCTCCTTGCCGGGCGCGTGCGCGGCGCGCAAAACACGCGCTAGACTGAGGCCGCGCTCTTATTTGCGTCGACAGGCAGGCAATTTGCTTTCGTTCGATGCCCAGGGTGCAGCGGGGCTGGGTGTGATCGCTCCGCGCAGTTACGCCGCACTCGGCGGCGCATCCAATTTCGGAGGACAATGACTCAGGCGATCTGGCAACGTTCGCGCGCGCGCGATGACGATGCTCCGCTCATCCCAATTCTCGCTCGCAAGGTACGCGAGGTGGAATCGAAGGCTCAAAAGGGCAAGGTTGGCCCGACCAACCGCACCAAGTTCCAGGTGATCGCGCTACTCATGCGTGAGGAGCGCGCGAAAGCAAAGAACGACCCGAACATCTCCGAGTCGGCCCGCGCAGAGCGGCTCAAGCGACTCGACGGCATCGCTCAGATTCTGGCGAAGACCGCCGCCCGCGACACCAGCCTCATTACGCTGCTCGAACCGGATGCCTCGGTTTCGCCGGTCGCACAGCGTTTTCGCCGCGATTGGCTGATCGAATCCGGCGCAGAGCTCAGCCCTGACGAACTCATCATTACTCGCGAACCCGAACCGCGTCGCGAGCTGAGCCTGGAAAACCAGGTCGTGCCACCTTCGGTGAAGGCGTATGTGCGCTCCAACCCGTTCCAAGCACCGGATCTCAGCCCTGCCCACAAGCCTGTTGCCCCTCGGCGCTTGGCCAACTGGGAACTCCTCGGCCCGCTGTTCAAGGCCTTCGAGCAGGGTGCCGGTGGCGGAGCCGCGTCAATGGAACTCCCGCCAGCGCCGCGTCGTGACCGTATCTCGCCCCCTGGACTGGAACTGATGAAGCATCAGATCCGCTTCCTGGAGAGCGTGCGATCCGGGCACCGCACCTTCTTACTCGCCGATGAGCCAGGTCTCGGCAAGACGGCCCAGTCGGTGCTCGCCGCCTCGGTGGCCGACGCGTACCCGCTGCTTGCGGTTGTGCCCAACGTGGTCAAGATGAACTGGGCCCGTGAGGCAGAGCGCTGGACCCCGCAGCGCACCGTCACGGTGATCCATGGCGATGGCGAGGCAGCGGATGCCTTCGCTGACATCATCGTGGTCAACTACGACGTGCTTGATCGGCATATGGGTTGGCTCAGCCAGCACGGCTTCGCCGGCATGGTCGTTGACGAGGCGCACTTCATCAAGAACCTCAATTCGCAGCGCTCCAAGCATGTGCTTGCACTGGCCGAGAACATCCGCGAGCGCCGGGCAAACCCGCTGCTCATGGCTCTCACCGGTACCCCGCTCATCAACGATGTTGACGATTTCCGCGCCATTTGGCAGATGCTTGGCTGGATTGACGGCGACAAACCAACCGCGGAACTGCTCGAGAAGCTCGAAGCGACCGGCCTGACCCCGGCCGATCCGGCGTTCTACCCCGAGGCCCGCCAGGCCGTCATCGACATGGGTATTGTTCGCCGTCGCAAGGTGGATGTGGCAGCGGACCTGCCAGCCAAGCGCATTGCCGACCTGCCGGTGGAACTCGACGACGAACTCGGCCGCGGCATCCGTCAGGCTGAGCAAGAGCTCGGGAACCGCCTCATGCGTCGGTTCAGCAGCCTCCTGGAGGCACGCCAGCTTCGCCTTGGCGAGCTTTCGCCCGAGCAGCGTGACCAGTTCATTCGCGCGGTCGCCCACGCTGAGCTGGAAGAGTCGAAGTCGAGCCCTTCGGGTGAGAACGTGTTCACCATGGTGCGCAAGATCGGTCAGGCCAAGGCCCTGCTTGCCGCTGACTACGCCGCTCAGCTGGCGCGCTCGGTCGGCAAGGTGGTGTTCTTTGCAAAGCACATTGATGTGATGGATCAGGCTGAGGCCGCGTTCGCTCAGCGTGAGCTGAAGACGGTATCGATTCGTGGCGAACAAAACGCGCTCGCCCGGCAGAACGCCATCGATGCCTTCAACACCGACCCAGACGTCTCCATTGCGGTGTGTTCGCTGACCGCGGCCGGTGTGGGAGTCAACCTGCAAGCGGCCTCGAATGTGGTGCTCGCTGAGCTGAGCTGGACCGCTGCCGAGCAAACTCAGGCCATCGACCGGGTGCACCGGATCGGTCAGGATGAGCCAGTCACCGCCTGGCGCATCATCGCCGCGCACACGATTGACGCCCGGATCGCTGAGCTCATCGACTCGAAGCAGGGGCTTGCGCTACGCGCGCTCGATGGCCTCGACGTCGAGCCAGGCTCCGAAGACTCCGTGCAGTTGGATGCGCTGCAGAGCCTGCTCCGTGCCGCGCTCGATGGCACCATCGGACGGTAGGGCGCCGCTGGCGCGCATCCGGCCAGCAGTCGGGCTGCGTGCACTTTTGGCGGTGCGGGCTCATGCCATACGCTGAGTACATCTGCGGAGCGAGTTCCGATGGCGTGACCGTCTCGTGGTGGTTCGTCGGCCAAGTGCTGGCGACGAACGCACCGTATCTTCGTTGAGAGGACCTGGCTATGAGAATCGGTTTGCTGACCAGCGGTGGCGACTGCCCCGGACTGAACGCGGTCATCCGCGGTGCCGTGTTGCAGGGTGTCATTAACTACGATGACGACTTCGTTGGTATTTATCAGGGCTGGAAGGGTCTGGTCGAAGGCGACTTCCGGCCGCTGCCACGCCACGATGTGCGTGGACTGTCGAAGCAGGGCGGCACCATCCTTGGTTCTTCTCGCACCAACCCGTACGAGGGCGAGCACGGCGGGCCGGAGAACATTCGGCGCCGCCTGGATGCCGCCGGCATTGATGCGGTCATCGCGATTGGCGGTGAGGGAACGCTCAGCGCGGCCCAGCGACTGACCGATGACGGCCTGCGAATCGTCGGGGTGCCCAAGACCATTGACAACGATCTGGCCGCGACCGACTATTCATTCGGCTTCGACACGGCCGTCGAGATCGCCACTGAGGCGATTGACCGCCTGCGCACGACCGCAGACTCGCACGGCCGTTGCATGGTGCTCGAAGTCATGGGCCGCCACGTCGGCTGGATTGCCCTGCACTCGGGCATTGCCGGTGGCGCGCACGCGATTCTGATTCCTGAGCAACCGCAGACCATTGAGCAGATCTGCCTCTGGATTGAGAGTGTCACCGCCCGCGGCCGTGCCCCGCTCGTGGTGGTTGCTGAGGGCTTCAAGCTCACGGGCATGGACGAGGCTTACTCGCACAAGGGCCTGGATGCGTTCAACCGGCCAAGACTCGGCGGCATCGCCGAGCTTCTTGCCCCGATGATCGAAGAGCGCACCGGCATCGAGACGCGATCAACGGTGCTCGGACATATTCAACGCGGCGGTTCACCGACGGCGTATGACCGGGTGCTTGCCACTCGTTTGGGCACCCATGCGGTTGAGGCGGTGCATCGCTCCCAGTGGGGATCGATGGTGTCTCTGCGCGGTACCGAAATCGAGGTGGTGAGCATTGCCGAGGCCATCGGCGGGCTCAATCAGGTTCCGGCCCACCGCTACAACGAGGCGCGCGCGTTCTTCGGTTAAGCCCACCTGTTCCCTCATCTGATCGAGCAACGATGAGCACCAGCACCTGGAAACCGTGCCGCAGGGCATCCGAGTTCTTGCGATGTTCCCGCGATCAGCGCGCAAAGAACCGCAGTGAGCGGCAGGATGGAGGAGCGATTTTGCAGACTTCCTGCGGTGTGTTGTGTGTGCACAAATCTTCAGCTGTGAGCCGTGATATTTCTGTTCGCAGACGGTATGCTCGGGGCGTCTCTAGGTAAGGAAGCCAGTGAACTTTTTCGAGTCCATTCCCACTCCGGCCGAACCCGACCTTGACGGTCCAACCCGAATGGAGTCCGACTCGCTCGGAACACACGCCATTCCGTTTGACGCATACTGGGGCATCCACACCATGCGCGCACTGGAGAATTTTCCGATCTCCAAGCGCCCCATTTCGGTCTATCCCGAACTCATCATCGCGCTCGCCTCGGTCAAGCAGGCCGCGTGCCGGGCGAACCTTGAGCTTGGCGTGCTCGACCCGACGATCGCGGCGTGGATCGACCAGGCCTGCCAGCGCGTCATCGACGGCGAGTTCCACAACGAGTTCGTGGTTGGCGTGATCCAGGGCGGGGCAGGCACCTCAACCAATATGAACGCCAACGAGGTCATCGCCAATATCGCGCTCGAAATCGCCGGGCACGAGAAGGGCCGATACGACATCGTGCATCCGATTGATGACGTCAATCGGAGTCAGTCGACCAACGACACCTACCCGACAGCGCTCAAGATCGCCCTGGCGTTCTCGCTCAGCACGCTGCTTGACGAACTCGATCTGCTGCGCGGCAGTTTCCATGCCAAAGGTGAAGAGTTCCGCGACGTCTTGAAGGTCGGACGCACTCAGTTGCAGGATGCGGTGCCGATGACGCTCGGCCAGGAGTTCCACTCCTTTGCCACGACGCTCGGCGAGGACCACGCTCGACTGAAGGAGACCCTGTGGCTGCTGGCCGAAATCAACCTCGGTGCCACCGCAATCGGCACCGGGATCACGGCCGAGCCAGGGTACGCCGCGGCGGCTGTGCGGCACCTGCGCGAGATCACCGGGCTTGACCTGGTCACCGCCCCCGACTTGATCGAGGCCACGAGCGACGTTGGCTCACTCATGTCGTTTTCTGCGGCACTCAAGCGCAGCGCCATCAAGCTCTCAAAGATCTCCAACGACCTCCGCTTGCTGTCATCAGGCCCGCAGGCCGGGATCGGTGAAATCAATCTGCCGCCTCGGCAAGCTGGCTCGTCCATCATGCCCGGCAAGGTCAACCCGGTCATCCCCGAAGCAGTGAGCCAGGTGGCATATGCCATCGCGGGCAACGACGTGACAGTCACCATGGCGGCGGAGGGCGGCCAATTGCAGCTCAATGCCTTCGAGCCGGTGATCGCGCACGGCCTCTTGCAGTCGATTGCCTGGATGCGCCAGGCCTGCTGGACGCTTCGGGTGAACTGTGTTGACGGCATCACCGCAAATCTTGACCGCCTGCATCAGATGGTTTCGACCAACGTCGGTGTGATTACCGCGCTGATTCCGTTCATCGGCTACTCCGAGGCGGCGACGCTGGCCAAGCAGGCGCTGGCAAGCGGCCGCCCGGTCGCCGACCTCGTGGTCGAGGCAGGACTGATGAGCCGCGAGGCCGTGCTCGCCGAGCTGTCGCCCGAAAAACTGTCGGGCCTGACCACGTCGACCTCGGCGATCCCGATTCAAGAATTGCGTGCCGAACCCGCCGAGTGAACGCCAGTTCGGGTGTGCTAGATCACCCGACAGCGGGTGGTCAGTGAGCCGATGTGCTGCACCGTCACGGTGACCGTTGCGCCGTCGCGCATGAACACCGGCGGCGTGCGAGAGTAACCGGCTCCGCCAGGGCTGCCGGTTGAGATCAGGGTGCCAGCCGGGATGGTCGCGGTTCGGGCGATCTCGGCGATGATTTCGGCGACCGAGCGGATCATGTCGGAGGTGCTGCCGTCTTGCATTACCCGGCCATTGAGCGTGCAGGTCAACCACAGGTCCTGCGGGTCGGCGATCTCATCTGCGGTCACCACAACCGGACCGGTCGGGGTAAAGCCGTCAAATGACTTGCAGCGCGACCATTGCGCCTCACTGAATTGGATGTCCCTCGCCGTGATGTCGTTGACCGCGGTGTAGCCCCACACGTAGTTGAGGGCGTCGAGCGCGTGGGTGCCGCGCGGCACATCCGGCCCGATCACCACCCCCAGCTCGGCTTCGTAGTCGACCTGATGGCTCAGGTCTTCGGCCCAGCTGGTGGTGTGTTCGTGTCCGCTGAGCGAGTTGGGCCAGAGTCCGAAGATGGTCATGGCGGCCCCGGTTTTGAGTTTGAGTTCGTCCGAGTGGGCACGGTAGTTCGCGCCGATGGCCAGGATGTGCGGTGGGCGCAACACGGCGGAATCAAAACGCAACCCATCGAGCTCGTGCCAGCTGGTGGCCGTTGCGACCGCATCCCGAACCCGCGCGAGTTCGTGGTCGCCGCGTTCGATGAGTTCCTGGAGCAGCGCGGGAGGTTTCTCGAGAATCTCGTCAAGGAACACTGCTCGCTCGCCCGAAACCACTGCCAATCGTGGTCCAGGCGAGCCGGTGACGTGCAGGTGGGCAAATCTCACTGAACCAACGCTAGCGATCCGCCGAGCGGTTTGCGACTCCTCCAGCAGATGAGTCGTATTGCCGGGTGCCCGAGATTGTCGAGCGCCGCACTGAGCACCACCTCGGCAGCACCGCCGCAGAAGCATCGCCCAGACAAACGATTCGCTCCCGATCGGGGTGTGGCTCAGCCGACAGCCGGCGATCGAAAGCGAATCTGTACTGCCGAGTATGCCCCTCGATTTGGCCGAGCGCAATAGCGGTCTACCGCGAGGCTGTTGCGGCGCTGGGCCAGCCAATCGCACGGATTGTGCTTGGATTGAGGCATGGATAAGCCAGAGATTGAGTTCCCAGAGGGCCCAGCGCCCGAGACCCTTGTGAGTGAAGACCTCGTGCTCGGTGACGGTGCCGAGGCGCTGCCCGGCTCGACCGTCGAGGTGCACTACCTCGGTGTGGAGTACGACAGCGGCGAAGAGTTCGACTCGTCGTGGAACAGGGGCGAGTCGATCAACTTCCCCTTGGCCGCGCTCATCTCGGGCTGGCAAGAGGGCATCCCCGGCATGAAGGTGGGCGGTCGACGCAAGCTCATCATCCCGCCGCACCAGGCATACGGGCCTGCCGGCTCGGGACACCGCCTCTCCGGCAAGACCCTGGTCTTCGTGATCGACCTGCTTGGCGTCAGCTAAGCAAGCGGATGTAGCGCCCGGATGCGATGGAACGTTCGGGTCGCAAAGCCTGATAGGCTATCTCGGTTGCCGTTTGACGGCCGCGGAACGAGAGCGCTCCAGCATTCGGCTGGGGCACCGCGCAGCGAGAAGAAGGGAATCCTTATGGCACTGGATGCACAGACCAAGAAGGCGATCATTGACGAATACGCGACGCACCCCGGTGACACTGGGTCCCCTGAGGTTCAGATCGCGATGTTGACCACTCGCATCAAAGACCTCACTGAGCACCTCAAAGAGCACAAGCACGACCACCACTCGCGTCGTGGCCTGCTGCTCCTGGTCGGTCAGCGTCGGCGTCTGCTCGGATATCTTTCCGATGTCGACATCAACCGCTACCGTTCGCTCATCGAGCGTCTCGGACTGCGTCGCTAGTCACTGACTCCGCGAACTTCTTCGTGTGCCCCTGGCCTTCTGGCCAGGGGCACTTCACTTGCCAGTGTGGCTGTTGCCGCCCGCTGGGTGCCGGTGGCATGCTGCTGGTGTCGACCCGTCGCAGCTCTGCGCGTCGCTCATCGTACGGATGGCTCCGCGCAAACGAGAGCCGAAATAGATCGGCACTCCGCAGGCCTCCTGCGAACATGCGTGAGCGGTCAGCGCTGTTGCTTTGGCGCCGCCGGACTCTAAATGACCTATCCAGTGAGTGACGTGATGTAAACTGTGGACTACATATGATCGATTTCGCTGTAGCGGGTAGAACAAAATGGAGTTTCACGTGCGTATTCGGAAGAGTTTGATCGTTGCCGCAGTGTTGGCGTTCCCGCTATCGTTGCTCGGCGTGCTGCCAGCCTCGGCTGCGACTCAGACCGTCACGAACTGGAGCGATCTTCGATCCGCGTTTTCTAACGCGGCTATCGGGCAGACGACGACTATCGTGTTGGCCAACGACATCAGTACCACTACGTCGGCCACAAGCTTCCTTACGGTCAACACCTCGGCGTCGACCACCGGTGCCGCTATTGTGCTGGACTTGAACGGGCATCACCTCACGGTTCCTGCGAACACTGACGGCAGCTACCCGCCTGCAATTGGCGTCTACAAAGGATCATCTCTGACCATTCAAGACAGCGTTGGTGGCGGAGTGCTCGATGCCACCGCGGTCAACTATGCGGCGCTATTGGTATTGGATACGGCGTTGCAGCTATCAAGACGAGCCCAGCCGACCGAACGGGTGGCACAATTATCATCAATTCCGGAACGGTAAACGCTACTGGCGGAGATCGCAGTTCAGGAATTGGAGGTGGCTACTTCTTCGGCGGCGGCGTAATTGAGATTAACGGAGGGCACGTCACCGCGACTGGCGGCGGCATGGCGCCGGGGATCGGAAATGGCTGGGGGCAGGGATCCTCAACGGGCACGAACGATGCGACCAGTATCCGGCTCGCTGGGGGCGTCGTGACAGCTGTTGGCAATGGTGGAAGCCCGGGCATTGGTCGTGGGTTGATGACTGCTTCCACTGTTGCGGCCGGTTCGATCTCGATTTCTGGCTGTGGCTCGGTCTCGGCTACCGGTGGAAGCGGCGCTGCGAATAGCTTTGGCGGCGGTGCTGGAATCGGCGCAGGAGCATTTGCCAGCGGTACCACGGTCGCTCCTGACCCGCTGTCGATTGACGGGGCGCCGCAGGCTGGCGCGCCGACGGTGGCCGCCAGTGGAGCGGCGGGAGCCACGGCCGCCGGCGTTGGTTCACCGATTACATACTCCGGTAAAGCGTCCTATCAGTTGACGGTGACCGCGACCACGCCGTCGACCGCGGCGGATGGTGGCATCTTCACAGTGCTTTGCACGGCTGTCTCGCCGTCAACCCCGTCTGCGGCTCCGAGCGCTCCAGGGCTCCCCGCAACCGGCGTGAACGCCCCACTCGGTGTTGCGGGGGTTGCCGCCCTGCTCGGAGCTGGCGCCGTGCTGCTGATG
>NMRC01026327.1_pt1 | contig 13256 bp, 10 predicted proteins | sample 1520911 | NCBI WGS metagenome assembly NMRC01 (sample SAMN07342169, study PRJNA393822) | plant metagenome | isolation source: fluid collected inside the plant's | place: USA: Vermont, Morristown, Molly Bog | reverse complement strand
TTGGTGCGCCATCACTCAAGCCGCGCCCGCGCAGTTGCCGCCCGTCCGGCAGCGTCACCACTCCGACAAGCTCTGCGTCCCACGGTGTCATGTCACCATTCTTGCGCGAGAGGCCAGTGCCGCTCAGTCATGTGCGATGAACGGCGCATGCTTGCGTGCGCCGGTACTCCTGCGACCGCACCAACTCTGAGATCGACCTCAGGGGTGAGTGTGATGAGCTCAAGATGCCTGCCGGTCTGCGACCCAGATCATCCCACGAGTTCAGCGAGGAGTTCGCGCTCTTCATCGTCACTGAGGCCTGCGCCATGCGCGGTGTTGCTGAGGTGTGCGAGATCCCAGGCCAGCGAATCGGCGAGTGTTTCGGCGAGGGGTCGAAGGGTCAACCCGGCCGCACGGGCGCGCGCGTCGATCGGGCGTTCATCCCAACCCAAGAGCGGTCCGCGAGCCACAACGGCATGGATCGGGGCCCTGACCACTCAACGACGCCCCGTTCGGCAAGCCAGTCTTCCGGCGCGAGCACAACTGAAGCAGCGGGCCTGGCAAGCGAACGGGCGAGCTCGATATGGGCAGGGAAGAGCCTTGGCTCGCCCAGCGCGTTGAAAATGCCGCCGTGGTTCCCGCAGCCAATCGCACCAGCCACGCCGCGAGGTCGCGCACGTCGATCACTGCGGTCGGCAGCTCGGGCGCATCCGGGACCAGCACACGCCCCTCCGGATTCGATGGTCGCGCGAACCGCATCGCCCAGTATCCGGTGCGCCCGCTCGGATCACCGGGCCGCCAATCAGACCGGGACGGATGATCGCCGAGCGTTCAGCCCCGAAACTGCTGAGTACGGCCTGCTCGCAGGCCACTTTTGCTGATCCGTACTCGTCGAGCGACGCCATGACATCTTTGCGCAGCGGCTCTTGCAGTTCGGCGTCCTCGTCGGCGCCGAACTCAGCGTGCGAGGCGTAGACGCTGACCGTCGAGACACACACGAAACGCTCGGCGACGGGCTCCAGATCACGAACGGCGCGCCGAACGTGACCTGGCTGCCTGCCGAGGTCGATGACCGCATCCCATTGGGACGACGACACCACAGAAAGCGCCTGGTCTTCATCCCGATCCGCTCGCACCAAGGTCACCCCATCGGGGACCGACGTTCCGCGGGCGAGACAGCTCACATCGAACCCTTGGGCAACGGCGGTCTCCGCTACCAGCCGTCCGAGCCATCCAGTGCCACCGAGGATCAGTACCTTCACACTCGGCAGTCTTGCGTTCAGGCCCGCCCACGCGCCAGCGGTGTTCGCGTCAGGCAGAACACCGACGAGAGCCGTGATAGGCTGGCCGACGGTCAAACCACCGGATTCTTCGTACGGCTGCAAAGAGTTCGGACGGTGCGAACGGCCTGTAGCCGGCCTTCCATGATCGAACCCCTCTGACTTCCCGAGCATGATCGTGCCCGGGTTTCTCTGTGAGTTGTTGTTGAAAGGGACATTCTTGTCTACGAAGTCACGTACCCGCGCGAAGGTTCGCCTCTCGCGCTCATTGGGCATCCCGCTCACCCCGAAGGCTGCCCGCCACCTCGAAAAGCGTCCGTATGCTCCTGGCGAGCACGGCCGCACCAAGCGCAAGACGGACTCCGACTACGCCGTTCGTCTGCGCGAGAAGCAGCGTCTGCGCGCCCAGTACGGCATCCGCGAGAAGCAGCTTCGCATCGCCTACAACGAGGCAAAGCGCACTGACGGCCAGACCGGTGAGAACCTGGTAGAGCTGCTCGAAATGCGTCTGGATGCCCTGGTGCTGCGCGCAGGATTCGCGCGCACCATGGCCCAGGCCCGCCAGTTCGTGGTGCACCGCCACATTCTCGTTGACGGCCAGTTGGTTGACCGCCCCTCCTTCCGTGTGAAGCCGGGCCAGCTCATCCACGTCAAGGAGCGTTCAGAAGGCACCGAGCCGTTCCAGGTTGCCGCGGCCGGCGGTCACGCTGACCTGCTGCCCCCGGTTCCGAGCTACCTTGAGGTCGAGCTCGACAAGCTGCACGCTCGTCTGCTGCGTCGCCCCAAGCGCGCCGAAGTTCCGGTGACCTGTGAAGTTCAGCTCGTGGTCGAGTACTACGCCGCTCGCTAATCAGCGCACACCACAGTGGGCCGGGATTCCATCGGAGTCCCGGCCCACTTCTGTGTTTGCTCGCCTAGATTTCGAGGGTCACCGAGAGCGTGGCGACGCGGCGGGTCGGCAGGCTGAAGAAGGTGGTGACCGGCGAGGAGTTCCGGTGCATGGTCGTGAAGATCAGACGTTCGACGGCGTTGAGCTTTGAGTTGTGTTTCTTGGTGAAGGCACGACTCGACACGAAATAGACCGCCTCCTTCTCGTTCAGGTACGGCCCGAGCGACTTGGCGCGCAGCGAACGTGGCACATTGCGCACATCCATGAAGCCCGAATACAGCGTGATCCGGGTGGTGTAGTCATTGATCACATCAACCGTCGGTGGCTTGCGCGTAAACGGTTCCTGGGTGGTTGTGATGTTGAGAATCACGATCTTCTCGGGAATCGACCTCATCAAGGTGAGTTGCTCTTCAAGGGCCTGCGGCACAACATCTTGCAGTGCCGAGAGGTAAATACCGGTCAACGGAAGGATGGCGATGTCACCCGCCGCCCGATGCTCGTCAACCGCGCTCCATGAGATCGACATCTTCTCGAGCTTGGCCTCCATCGCGTGCCGGCCCTTGCGCCAGATCCACATGATTGAGGCGACCACGAAACCGATCAGCAATGGCAGCCACGCGCCGTGCAGCAGTTTGGTTGAGGTCGCCGCGAAGAAGGAAATGTCGAAAATCAGGAATATCCCGAGAATTGGAACGGTGAGCCACGGTTTCCAGCCCCAGCGCTCACGTGAGATCCAGAACAGCGCAATCGTGGTGACCAGCATGGTTCCGGCAATCGCGAAGGCATAGGCCCCGGCAAGGGCCGCCGAGCTTTCAAACGCAACTACGAGCGAGATACTGCCGACGGCGAGCATGATGTTGACCAGCGGCACATAGATCTGGCCGTAGTGTTCCCGACTGGTGTGCACCACGCGCATCCGGGAAAGCAGGCCCAATTGCATAGCCTGGTTGGCCAGTGAAGCCACCCCGGTGATCAGCGCTTGAGAGGCGATGATGGTGGCAACGGTGCTGATGAGCACGAGATACACGGTGAGCAATGGGGTCGCAGCTTGTGAGAAGAACAAGGTGGGAATGCTCTCGGGCGAGCGCAGCGCGAGCGCAGCTTGGCCAAAGTAACTCAGGATGAGCGAGATATTGACCAAGCCAAACCAGCTGATGCGAATCGGAAGCCGACCGAAGTGGCCCATATCGGCATAGAGCGACTCACAGCCGGTGACGGCGAGGATCACCCCTGACATCACAATGAGCGTGAACCAGCCGTGTCGGCCGATGTACTCCAGGGCGAACGCAGGATTCAGCGCTTGCAACGCCTCCGGCGCCTGCAACAGATTCGCCAAACCGAAGCCGGCGAGGCTGAGGAACCACACGATCATGACCGGGCCGAATACGGTTCCGAGGAAGCCAGAGCCGCGGAACTGGAAGGCGAAGAGCACCGCAAGAATGACGACGGTCAGCGGGACAGCGAGTTCGCGCAATTGCGGCGCGATGGATCCGAGCCCTTCGGTGGCGAAAGCACTGAAATCGCGGGCGTGAGCAAGCCGTCAGCAAACAAAAATGCTGCCGCGAGCAGCATGATGAAGAACATCGGAACGTACTTGCTGCCGGAACGGGCATGTCGGATTCGATCTGGCAGCAAGGCGAACAGGGCGAGTACGCCACCCTCGCCATTGTTGTCGGCGCGCAACACGACCAGCATGTACTTGAGCGATACGACGATGGTCAAGGTCCAGAACACCAGGGATGCGACGCCTAAGACGTCTCGAGCGGCACTTCCACCCTCACCGAGTGAGGTGCTGAGCGCATAAATCGGACTCGTTCCGATATCGCCGTACACGACTCCAAGTGCGCCAATCGAGAGGCCAACGGTTCCAACAGTCCGGCTGGGAGTACTCATTTTTCACAATCTGGTCTGGTGATCGTCTGTGATTTTTCTCGCGCCACCCGACAGTACACCGTTTCCAAGACCGATGGAGGGAAGCGGAGGCGCGCTGCGGCCGCGACACCCGTAGACTGTTGCAATGGCCAGTTTCTTCCGCACGCTTCTTGTGTTCAAACTTGGCGTGATTGCCGGGTTCGTTGCCGCCCATCTGCTCAACCGCACTCCATCCGGACGCGCATTCTTTGCAGACGTCGACGCGAAACTGCGTGACTTTTCTGAAGGCGTCAGCTCCGGATACCGCGAGCGCGAAGCCGAGCTTCGCTCAAGCGACCGCTAGTCTCCGACCTACCCCGAACGGTTCCATGAACACTGCTGATATTCGCCAGCGTTGGCTTGACTTCTTTGCTGAGCGTGGCCACACCGTCGTCCCTTCCGCCTCGCTGGTGAGCGACGACCCAACGCTGATGTTCACCGTTGCCGGCATGGTGCCGTTCGTGCCATACCTCACCGGCGTCGTTCCCGCGCCATACTCCCGGGCGACCAGTGTGCAAAAGTGCATCCGCACGACCGATATCGAAGAGGTCGGCAAGACGCCGCGGCACGGCACCTTCTTCCAGATGAACGGCAACTTCTCCTTCGGCGACTACTTCAAAGAGGGCGCAATTCGGTACGCCTGGGAGTTGCTGACCGGTGCTGAGAGCCAGGGCGGCTACGGCTTTGCCGAACGTGACCTCTGGGTGACCGTCTACAAGGACGATGACGAGGCGATTGGGCTGTGGAAGCGGATCGCAGGGCTTCCGGATGAGCGCATCCAGCGCCTCGACAAGGACACCAACTACTGGTCAACGGGTCAGCCCGGCCCGGCAGGCCCGTGCTCCGAGATCTTCTTCGACCGCGGAGCGAAGTACGGCATTGATGGCGGCCCGGCGACCGATGACGACCGCTACGTCGAAATCTGGAACCTGGTGTTCATGCAGTACCTCATAGCCGAGGTGCAGTCCAAGACCGAGTTCACCATCGTCGGGGAATTGCCCCAGAAGAACATCGACACTGGCATGGGCCTTGAGCGCGTCGCGTTCATCAAGCAAGGCGTCGAGAATATGTACGAGATAGACCAGGTGCGGCCGGTGCTTGATCGTGCGTCCGAGCTGAGTGGGCGCCGCTACGGTGCCAACCACGAAGATGACGTTCGGATGCGCGTGGTCGCCGACCACGTCCGTTCGGCACTCATGTTGATCGGCGATGGGGTCACCCCCGGCAACGAGGGCCGTGGCTACATTCTGCGACGCCTGCTGCGCCGTTCGGTGCGTGCAATGCGCCTGCTCGGAGTGGACGAGCCCACCTTCCCGGTGCTGTTTGCCGCATCACGGGACGCCATGCAGGCGGCCTATCCGGAGATCGGGGTTGACTACCCGCGCATCTCACAGATCGCCGAAGGTGAGGAAGAGAGCTTTCTCAGCACCCTGGCCGCCGGAACGACCATTCTGGACCTCGCGGTGGCGCAGACCAAGCAGTCCGATGCCACTGAGCTTGATGGCGGCACCGCGTTCTTGCTGCACGACACCTACGGCTTCCCGATCGAACTCACCCTTGAGATGGCAGAGGAATCTGGGCTACGCGTTGATCGCGCGGCCTTTGACCGTCTGATGCATGAGCAGCGCAGCCGGGCGAAAGCCGACGCGAAGTCGAAGAAGCGCGCGCTCGCTGATCTCTCGGTGTACAGCGAGTATCGGGCGAAGGGTGAGACGACGTTCCTTGGCTACACCGAACTTGTGACCGAGTCGCGGGTGCTTGGATTGCTCAAAGACGGCCACCCGGTCTCCAGCGCAACGGTCGGTGACACCGTCGAGGTCATCCTCGCCGAGACCACCCTGTATGCGGAGTCGGGCGGACAATCGGCCGATCATGGTCAGATCGTGGGAACCGGTGCGAGTTCCGGCAGCGAACTGACCGTGCGTGACGTGCAGAAGCCGGTCAAGGGCTTGGTCAGCCATAGCGCCGAGGTGGTGCGCGGAACGATTGCCGTCGATGACACCGTGCAAACCGTTGTGGATGCCGAGTACCGGCGCGGCGCCTCGCAAGCTCACTCGGCAACGCACTTGGTGCACGCAGCGCTGCGCGAGGTGCTTGGCCCAAGCGCCCATCAGGCTGGATCATTCAACAAGGCTGGCTACCTGCGCCTTGACTTTAGCTGGAGCAACCCGCTCTCGCACGAAACCCGCACGGAAATCGAGGAGGTGGCCAACGCGGCCATCGCTCAGAACTACGAGGTGGTCACCCGCGAGTTGCCCATCGATGAGGCAAAAGCGCTCGGCGCGATGGCCCTGTTTGGTGAGAAGTACGGTGATGTGGTGCGGATGGTTGACATCGGTGGCCCGTGGTCGCGCGAACTCTGTGCTGGCACGCATGTCTCGGCGAGCGGCCAGGTCGGCCTGATCAACCTGGTGAGCGAGTCGTCGGTTGGTTCGACTGCCAGGAGGGTCGAGTCGCTGGTTGGCCTGGATGCCTTCCGCGAGTTTGCGACCGAGCGGGCCCTGGTGCAGCAGCTCAGCACCAATCTGAAGACTCCGAAAGACAAGCTGGCCGAGCGGGTCAACGATCTTGCGGTGCAGTTGCGCGCGGCCGAGAAGAAGATTGCGCAGTTTGCGGCAGCCGCTGCGGCCGGACGCATTCCGGCGTTGGCCGCTGAGGCTGAGCGCATTGGGCAGCTGCAAGCGGTCCTCGCCGCAACGGATGCGGTTGACTCCGCAGATGAGTTGCGGCAGTTGGCGATCGGCGTTCGGCAGGCGCTTGGCAGTTCACCGAGCGTTGTTGCGTTGTTTGGCATCGTTGGTGATGCAGCCGAGCGCAAGCCAGTGGTGATTGTGGCCAGCAATGAAGCCGCACGCGAACTCGGTACCAATGCGGGGCAGCTTGCGAAGCGTGCCGCAGCGGTGCTCGGCGGAGGAGGCGGCGGCAAAGCCGATCTCGCCCAGGGCGGAGGCAATGACGTGGCGGCCATCGACGCTGCGCTTCAGGCGCTCCGTCATGACCTTGGAGCCTGATCGTGCGGCGCGGCGTACGGCTCGCCATCGATGTTGGTTTGGCGCGCATCGGCGTTGCGCGATCTGATCCGGATGGGCTGTTCGCGAGCCCGGTCGAAACCGTACCCCGCACCTGGCAGCCGGGGGCAGACCAGCCCAGTGCTGATCTCGATCGACTGGCCGAGTTGTGTGCTGACGCGAAGCCGATCGAACTGCTCGTTGGCTTACCGCTCGCACTGAGCGGTTCCGACACGGCATCCACCGCTGATGCGCGCGCTTTTGCGCAGGCGCTGGCAACGCGAACAGGATTGCCAGTTCGACTCATTGATGAGCGGCTCTCAACGGTCAGCGCCCATGCGCAGCTGCACGCCTCCGGTAAGCGGACTCGCAGCCACCGCAGTGTGGTTGATCAGGTTGCGGCGGTTATCCTGTTGCAACACGCACTCGATGCAGAACGATCCGGGAGTATCCCTGGGGCGCTCCTGGGTCAAGTCGGCTGAGTTGATCGGAGATCAGGTGACTGAACCCCCACTGTCGGGTCCAGCTGAGCCATTGCCGACGCGACGTTCCTTACGCGAGTCGCAGCCCCAGCCGACTGCAACGCCGTCAGACGAGCCCTCACCGCGCATGATCTTTGTTGCGCCGCCACCGCGCCGTCGCCGCAGGATTGGCTGGGTGGTCCTGATCGTGGTGATGCTCCTCGTCGGTGGCGCAGTTGCGGCGTCATGGGGGCCGGTGAGCTCGCTCATTGCCAAGGTGCAAGGCCCGGCCGATTACCAGGGCGATGGCACCGGTGAAGTTGATTTTGTGGTGAACTCGGGCGACACCGGGGAGATCATCGCGCGGAACCTGCACTCGGCCGGAGTGACGGCCTCGTTTGAGGCGTTCTACAAGCTGGTGCTCAAGCAGCCGGACGGAACCGCAAAATTCGTACCGGGCGTGTTCAAGTTGAAACAGAAGATGAGCGTTGCTGCCGCATTGGCGGCGCTGACCGACCCAAAGAACATCCTGCAAGGCACCGTCCTCGTGGTCGAGGGGTACACCCAGGCGCAAGTGTTTGCCCAACTCGAATCGGTGCTGGGCTTTCATGCGGATGATCTTGCGGCATTAGCCGCTGATCCGCAGCAGTTTGGTCTGCCGAGCCAGGCGAAGAGTCTTGAAGGCTTCCTGTTCCCGGCCACCTACAATTTTGGCCCGCAGACCACGCCGAAGCAGGCGATTCAGGCGATGGTCGACCGCTGCATGCAAGCGCTCACCCAGGCAGGCGTGGCCGAGGCAGATCGCTGGAACACCATCGTGTTCGCCTCGCTCGTTCAACGTGAAGCCGCCCTCAAAGACGACTTCCCCAAGGTGGCGCGAGTGTTTCTGAACCGGCTGAATCCGCAGCTCTGGCCATCTGGGCTGTTGCAATCGGACGCAACGGTGACGTATTGCTCTGGCAGTACGGATCGCGCGCAGACGACCGATGCCGAACGCAATGACGCGAGTTGCCCGCTCAACACCTACGTGCATCCGGGCATGCTTGCTGCGCCGATCTCAAACCCCGGTGATCTCGCGATCGATGCCGTACTGCACCCGGCATCTGGCGACTGGTTGTACTTCGTGACCGTGAATCTGGAGACCGGCGAGACCGTGTACTCGAATACTGCCGCCGAGCATGAGGCGGCTGTTGCGCAGTGGCTCGCCTGGATGGCCGCGAATCCGAGTTATCAATAGTGGCCGGGCAACTTGCCGTCCTTGGCTCACCCATTTCCCATTCGCGGAGCCCGGCGTTGCACCTGGCTGCCTATCGGGTGCTCGGGCTGGACTGGGGCTACGAACGAATCGAGCTGCTCGCAGCCCAACTCGGCGCGTTTCTCAGCGGACCCGGCAGAACCCTCCTCGGCGTATCGGCCACCATGCCGTTGAAACACGAACTGCTGCAGTTATCGGATTGGGCTGACCCGGTTGCGCGGCTGAGTGGCGCTGCGAATACCGCGATCGGAATGAACCACGGCCAACTGCGAGTGTTCAATACCGATGTCGGAGGCATTGTCGCCGCGCTTGCCGAGTACGGCACCACCTCCGCGCGCCACGCCGTGCTGTTGGGGGGAGGCGCGACCGCGGCGAGCGCGCTCATCGCGCTGAGTCAACTCGGAGTTGAAACGGTCGAGCTGCGCCTGCGTGCGCCCCGGAAAGCCGGGATGCTGCTCGATATCGCGCGAGAGCTTGGCGTCGGTGTGCTGGTCGACCAGATTGACCCACAGCGCAGTGAAACCCCGCCCGAGGCGGCTGAGGTGCTCATCAGCACCCTCCCGGCAGGCGCGATGGATGCGTGGGCTGCCGACTACGCCGGCATCGCACCGTTCCTGCTCGATGTGGCGTACGAGCCGTGGCCGAGCGCCCTTGCCGTGAGCGCCACTGAGCGCGGTGCGGTAACTGTTTCCGGCTTGGAGATGCTGCTGCAACAGGCCGTGTTGCAGGTGCGCATCTTTGTGAACGGCGACCCGCTCAGCCCATTGCCGCGCGAGAGCGCGGTTCGTGCCGCGATGCGCGCAGTTCTTCCCGCGTGATGCCAGCATGACGTCAGCCTCACGTCAGCCGTAGGTGGCGCAGACCGGCAAATTCGCTATGCAAAGATTGATGCATGCTGCGTTGGATAACTGCGGGTGAGTCGCACGGCCCCGAGCTGATTGCCGTGCTCGAAGGTCTCCCTGCCGGTGTTCCAGTGCTCGTCGAGCAATTGCAGGCCGATCTGGCCCGTCGTCGACTGGGATACGGGCGCGGCGCCCGAATGACGTTCGAGCAAGACGAGGTGAGCTTCTCCAGTGGTGTTCGGCACGGCCTGAGCCTTGGCAGTCCGATTGCAATCCGGATCGCCAACACCGAATGGCCCAAGTGGCAAGAAGTGATGAGCGCTGCACCAGTCGACATCGCGCAGCTGGGCAAGGGGCGCGGCGCCGCGCTGACCCGACCTCGACCCGGTCACGCCGATTTGGTTGGTATGCAGAAGTACGGATTTGAAGAGGCCCGACCGGTTCTCGAGCGCGCCAGCGCCCGCGAGACGGCCGCCCGGGTCGCCCTCGGTGCCGTCGCCCGTGCGTTCCTTGCCGAGCTCGGAGTCAGCTTGGTTTCGCACACTGTCGGGCTTGGCACCGTCTCGGTTCCAGACGGCACTGTGCTCCCAACGGCCAACGACGTTGCCGCACTTGATGCGGATCCGCTGCGCTGCTTCGATGCTGAAACGTCCGCGGCGATGGTCGCGGAAGTCGATGCGGCGCATCGCGATGGCGACACGCTTGGCGGAGTCGTCGAGGTGCTTGCGTATCACCTTCCGCCGGGGCTCGGCTCATATGTGCACTGGGATCGCCGCTTAGATGCCCAGCTTGCGGCCGCGCTCATGGGCATCCAGGCAATCAAAGGCGTCGAAGTCGGTGACGGATTTGCGACCACGCGCCGACGTGGTTCCGCCGCGCACGATGAGCTGCTGCAGAGCGGCGATCAGATCGTTCGCGAAACCGATCGGGCCGGCGGTACCGAAGGTGGCATGAGCACCGGAACTGTGCTGCGGGTGCGTGCCGGAATGAAACCCATCGCGACGGTGCCGCATGCGCTGCGCACGGTTGATGTGTCCACCGGCGAGGCGACCACCGCTCACCATCAGCGCTCGGATGTCTGCGCGGTTCCCGCCGCTGGCGTTGTCGCTGAGGCGATGGTTGCGCTCACCCTTGCCAATGCGATGCTGGAGAAATTCGGCGGAGACTCGATCGTTGAGACGAAGCGCAACCTGCAGTCCTACCTGGCGGCAATTCCAGACCACCAGCGCACCGAGATCCGGTGAGCGTGTCGGCGCCCCCCCTGGTGCTGATCGGGCCGATGGCGGCAGGAAAGACCCGCACTGGCAAGCGTTTGGCCCGTCGACTTGAGCTTGAGTTCACCGACACCGACCGTGAGGTCGAAGCCCAACACGGTCCGATACCGCAGATTTTTGCCGAGTTGGGGGAGTCGGCCTTTCGTGAACTGGAGCGCGCGGCGGTGCAACAGGCCATCGCGCGCGGCGGAGTCATCGCCTTCGGCGGCGGTGCCGTGCTTCATCCGGACACCCAGAACGATCTCGCCGATTGCGCGGTGGTATACCTGAGCACAACTGCTGACGCCGTCGCTCCCCGACTCGATCGCGGCGGTCGTCCGCTCGTGGCTGATGGTGGGCTGGAGCGCTGGAGCGAGATTTATGAGGCCCGGCGAGCCATCTATGAGCGCTTGGGCAAGATCCACCTCGATACCTCCCGACGGCCAATGGAGTCGGTGGTTGACGAGTTACTCGCCTGGTATCGATCACGCTACGCAACCGACTCCGGAGGAAACGCCGAATGAACCAGCTCACCGAACTGATCGTTCACACCAGCCCAGCGACTCCCGTCTGGGTAGGCCCTGGGGCGATCTCGCAGTTGCGCGGCGTGCTCGGCGATCATGTGCGCAAGGTGCTCATCGTGCACTCGGCAACGGTCGCCGCGAAGGTCGCCAAGCTTCGCGAAGATCTCACGGGTGACTACGAGGTGCTCCTCGCCGAGGTGCCGGATGCGGAAGCTGGCAAGCGCATCGAAGTGGCCGCATTCTGCTGGCAGGTGCTCGGTCAGAGCGACTTCACCCGCAGCGACGCCGTCGTTGGCTTTGGCGGGGGAGCGGTGACCGATCTGGCAGGCTTCGTGGCGGCGAGCTGGCTTCGCGGCGTGAAACTCGTGCAGATCCCCACCTCGATCAACGGCATGGTGGATGCGGCCATCGGCGGCAAGACCGGCATCAACACCGCGGAGGGCAAGAACCTGGTCGGTGCGTTCTACAGCGCCGCCGGTGTGCTGTGCGACTTTGACACCCTCGACACCCTGCCGCGCAACGAGTTGCTTGCGGGCTTTGCCGAGATCGTGAAGGCTGGCTTCATCGCCGAGCCTGAGATTCTCGACCTGATCGAAGCCGATGTCGAGCGGGTCACCGATCCGACCACGCCCGAGTTTCGCCGCGTGGTCGAACTGTCGATTCGGATGAAGGCCCAGGTGGTCGGTGAAGACTTCACCGAGCAGGGCCTGCGTGAGATTCTCAATTACGGTCACACCCTTGGTCACGCCATTGAGCATGCGGAGCGCTATCAGTGGCGTCACGGCGCCGCAATCTCGGTCGGGATGGTGTTTGCGGCCGAACTGAGCCGTCTCACGCGCGCACTCGACGATGCGGTCGTCGAACGCACGCGCCGTATCCTTGATTCGCTGAGTCTGCCGACGAGCTACCCGATTGGCCGCTGGAACACGCTGCTGGCCACCATGCAACGTGACAAAAAGGCCCGTGGCGCGACGCTGCGCTTCATCGTGCTCGATGACATCGCGCGACCGACGGTGTACGCCGCCCCTGACACGAGCCTGCTCTTTGCCGCCTACCAGAATCTTGCCGACGCATAGCGAACGGCCGCGCTTAGTGCAGGTGCATCCACTTGGTGCCGCGCGAGCGCGCAAATAGCGTGACGAAGCGGGCGAGGATGTAGCCGATGAAGTATGCGGCGGTCAGCCAGGCGAGCCCGGATGCGCCGCCCTGGCCGCTCAGGCTCACCAGCCAGATCAGCGTGGCGAGGATGGCGAGGTTCGCGACGCCAGCGAGTGCCAAAAATCGTGCGTCTCCCGCCCCGATGAGCACTCCGTCAAGCATGAAAGCGAGACCGCCAAGCGGCATCGCCAGCGCGAGTACCGCGAGGGCTGGCTTGAGCAATTCGCCGAGCACGCTACTGCCGCTGAGCCACGTCCCCAGCCACGGCGAGAGCACGAGCACGAGCGCACCGAGCAGCGCACCGAAGGCGCATCCCCAGCGCAGCAGCCGGGCAAGCAGCAGCCGAACTTCGGAGGTATCGCCGACGCCGAGCGCTTTGCCGGTCAGGGCCTGCCCGGCGATCTCAAGCGACTCAAGCGCAAAGGCGGCGGCCGTAAACAAGGTCGAAATGAGCTGGTATCCGGCAAGCTCAGTGGTGCCCATGGCCGAAACCACCACGAGCGGGACAAGCGTCGCGATGCGCAGAGCAAGCGTGCGCAGAAAGAGCCAACCGCCGAGGCCTGCGGTTCGGATGATCCCGCCGAGCTGCGGGAACCAACTCGCCTGATTCTGCCTGGCAATGCGCACCAGCACTGCCAGGTATGCCGCAAACATGAGCCATTGGGTTGCGACGGTTCCGAGCGCTGAGCCGTCAAG
>NMRC01000328.1_pt1 | contig 13329 bp, 18 predicted proteins | sample 1520911 | NCBI WGS metagenome assembly NMRC01 (sample SAMN07342169, study PRJNA393822) | plant metagenome | isolation source: fluid collected inside the plant's | place: USA: Vermont, Morristown, Molly Bog | reverse complement strand
TGTGTAAGCGGGTGGACATGCTACACCCATGGATATTAGCCCGTTGCAGGGAAGTAGAGCGAGACCCGAACGACCATTTAGACTTATGGGCGCGGGAGCATTACAAATCCACCATCATTACCTACGGCGGTAGTATTCAGGAAATACTTAAGAACCCAGAAATCACCATCTGTATCTTCTCCCACGTCAACGCCATTGCCAGCGACTTTCTACGCCAGATTAAAATTGAGCTAGAAGGCAACGAGACGCTGAAGGCTGCCTTCCCCGACATCTTGTATCAGGATCCCGCCAAGCAGAGTACTCGGTGGTCGGTGGATGGTGGCTTGGTAGTGCGTAGGAAGACGAATCCCAAGGAAAGCACCATAGAAGCAAGCGGTCTAGTAGACGGCCAGCCTATTGGTAAGCATTACCAGTTAAGAATTTACGATGACGTGGTGACGGATAAGTCCGTTAATACGCCGGAGCAGATTCAGAAGACCACTGCCAGCTACTCCCTTTCCCAGTCCTTAGGTAAGGAAGGTGGCGTAGAGTGGGCAGTGGGCACACGGTATAGCTACGCCGATACTTACCAGTGGATTTTAGAGCGGGAGGCGTTAAAGCCGCGTGTGTACCCCGCCACCACCGACGGTACAGTGGACGGACCGTTAGTGCTGTTAAGCCCAGCGGAGTGGAAAAAGCGGCGTACAAAGCTAACGGATGGGGATATTGCCTGCCAGTACATGCAAAACCCGTTGGCGGGCGCACAGCGCATGTTCGACGCTCGGTTGCTACAACTGTACGAAGTAAGACCGGAGATTTTGCAGGTGTACGTAATGTGCGACCCCGCTAGATCGAAAAAGAAAGGCAACGACAACACGGCCATTATGGTGGTGGGAGTGGACTACGCACTAAACAAGTACCTGCTAGACGGCTTTAACCACAAGATGGACCTGCAAGAGCGCTGGCACTACTTTAGCCGCATGTACCTAAAGTGGCGCGGAGCAGCAGGTGTGCAGCAAGTGAAAATGGGCTACGAGAAGTTTGGTGCCGATGCCGACCTAGATTACTTTAAGGAGCAGATGAAGAAGCCGGACCAACCGAAATTCGACATAGTGGTGTTGGAATGGCCAAGGGAAGGAGAAGGTAGTAAGAACGACAGGGTGCAGAGGCTGACGCCAGATTTGAAATCAGGTAAGATTTTCCTGCCATACCCAACCGACGAGAAGAAGTTGACCAAGTTGCAAAAGCGCATGATAGAAGGCGGCTATGGTTACAGGATAAGCCAGCGGATTTTGCGTATGGACGAGAACAAACAAGCCTACGACGTAGCGGAGCATCTTAGGTCGCAGTTTCAATTCTTCCCCCACGGCGCGAAGAAGGATGCCATTGATGCCTTTAGCCGAATATACGACATGGAAGTGCGTGGTCCAGCCTACGACGAGCCAAGGTATGCAGAACCAGAACATACCTAAAGCAACATTAATGGTGTACACTGCGCACCAGCGCAACCGACAAGGAGAACTATCATGCCGCTGAAAAAGTCAACATCCAAGCAAGCCTTTGAGCAAAACGTAAAGGCGGAAGTAAAAGCGGGCAAGCCCGTAAAGCAGGCCGTGGCCATAGCGTATTCCGAAAAGCGGGCTGCCGAGAAGAAGTCTAAGTAGGAGTAGCGTATGACAACCAAGACAGTAGCCCAGCTTAGTAACTTGGGCAACCCTGTTTCTAGCCGCACCACAAGTTGGAACGATATGTGTGTGCGGGCATGGGGTGGGGAATGGAGAGCGCCGGATCATGATGTCTACAAGATGTCCAACGGCAGGGGATTCGACAGTACGGATCAAACTAAAAATGGTTTTTACAACGGTGGAGTGATAGGATCATGATTTCTAAACGATTTATAGGCGCTGTGCTGGCGCTGGTGGCGGCGCTGTGTTTAACGATGGGTGTGGCTACTGGGGCGGCGCTGCCCAGTTTTAATACCCAGCAGACCTACAGTACCGTAACGGACTTGGACGGTAAGGTGTATGCCTATCAGAACGGTATTTACTACGACCAACAAGGTAACGCATGGCTAAGCCTGCCATTGAGTAAGAACGGTTACGCGGCCGTCACCTTCTCTGGGCAGCCAACTACATTTGCCAACTTGCCAGCGGCAAGCGGGTACAGTGGCCAGACGTTGTATGTTTCCGACGTTGGTACGGGTGGTAGCTACTGGACTTCCAACGGTACGCAGTGGAGCCTTGTGGGCGGCGTGGCAAATTTGTATCAAGTTGGTCTTCCAGTGGGGCTGCCTCCTTCAGGTACGCTGGCTTCTAATGGCGCGCTTACGTTGGGTACAGCACTGGATCAAATTTACCCTAGTATCTACTTCTACATGCCAGCGGGTGTATTCACGGGTAGCGCGGCGGGTATGTACTATGCTTCTTGCTCCAGCACTACCGTATGTACGCTGTACCAGAACCAGTACACTAGCGGGGTGCCGAACGTACCGACCAACCTGATTCCAATTACGACAGGCGCGGGCGCTTACACTCAGACCACAGCCACCTATATCACCGTAATGTCTTTCACTATGCCCGCTGGAGTGATGGGGACTACGGGCAGTATCATGGGGAAGTTTCTGGCCACTGCGGATAACAACGCCAATTTGAAAATCATAGCGCCATTGGGTGGATTCGGGACTCAGTCAGGAAACGTGCAGCTTACGGCAGTCAATTCCAGACAGGGTAGCACGACTATCACGAATGCCAATTCAGCTTCTAGTCAGATGATACAGCAAGGACCTGACTACACGTCCTCAGGCGGCACTATTCAGCTATTGTCAGTGAACACGGCCAACGCTGTGGCAGTCACGCCGCAGCTTTACCTCGCCACGGCGACGGACTGGGCTATTTTGCAATCTTATCAATTATCACTCTACCGCTAAGGAGAACGAAATGACCGACAGCGATTTAGAAAATCTTTACAAAGCCAACGTAGCAACTTCGCATTTTGCGGGCTTGCGCGGTGTATTCGACGCGGGTGTTGCCTACGGGCAGGCTTTGAGCACTGCGTCTACTTTCGACCAATCCGTCAACGCCAACGCGGTAACGGCTACGGCGGATACACCAACCATCACTCAACCCTGAGGAGCAGAACCATGAACGAATTTTTAAAGAGTCTGTACGACCGCTTTTTCGGTCACAGCCACGAGGCAGCCTTGCAAGAGGTGTATAATGAAGGTTACAAAGCGGGTTACGCGGCTGCGGAAGCGGCTGCAAGTGCAGCGCAGGCGGTTACAAGTACGCCAGCAGCGGTCGAGCAATCTCCAGAAACGTCTACAGACGTTCAAAACACGCAGGAGCCTACGTTGGCAGCACCAGCGGAGCAAAATGGTCCTACAGACGTTTCTACGGAGCCTACCGCTGCCGCGCCTGAAGCACCCGCGCCACAGCCAGAGGTGACCCAGCCAGCGCCTGAAGCACCCGCGCCTGAAGCACCCGCGCCACAGCCAGAGGTGACCCAGCCAGCGCCTGAAGCACCCGCGCCACAGCCAGAGGTGACCCAGCCAGCGCCTGAAGCACCAGCACCAGCACCAGCACCAGCCACAGGAGCATAAAATGACTGACCTCGCAGCCGATATTCGCACCGTACAAGTGACGCCAGATAAAGAGAACGGCATTATGGAAATGCTGGCCAAGAGCGTAGCCGAGACTCTAACCCAAAACTATCCGAACTACCCTTGGATCGTAGGTTGGATGCCAGGACATGCCTTGGCCGTTAAGTTACTTCTGAATCCGGATTACAACTACGGCTACACTATCGACTGTCGAGGTGGCATGTCTGCGTGGCGCTTAGCGCATGAAGCAAAGATGGCAGGCGGGGAACTATTAGAGCGTCTCGGTCTGCCTATCGGTAAGTGGGACGGCCAAATGCCAGAGAAAAATATCGAAGGCGTAGATAAAGGCCACGAAGCGCCGATTTTCAAAGACGTCAACCGTATTTCGGATGACGATACTAAACTCATTATCACCTAAGGAGTAGCTATGCCAGCCGCCAAGAAATTACTAGACCCGTGGATAGGCGTAGATTTAGATGGTACGCTGGCGTACTCCGATCACATCTTCCGTGGCGAAGACTTTATAGGTGAACCCATAGCGCCAATGGTGGCAAAGGTGCGCGAGTGGCTGGAGGAAGGCAAGGATGTTAGGATTTTCACAGCCCGCCGCCCACACCCAGCCATACGCCGCTTTTCCATGGAACAGTTTGGCAAGGTACTACCGATAACGAATAAGAAAGATCCCGGAATGATAGCTTTGTACGACGACAGAGCTGTATCCGTAAAGCGTAACAAGGGGATTCCTTTCTCAGAAGCATCTGTGGAGCAGGCGCATGGAAGATCTGAATGAGGACTACATCCCAGGATGGGACGCAGCGCCCAAGAAAGTAATGCCGCCATGGGAAGTAATTGAGCGGGCAGCAAGAGGAGATATTTCGGCTTGCACCCAGATAGACCAAGGCGCGGCTAAAAAGTTGGTAGAGGAGCGAGAGCTTGCCTATCGGTACAATGAATGTATAATGTCATGACCAAGCCAAGAATAAGAAGAACACCAATCGGCTGGGCTTGCGAAGGCTACGTGGGTCACTACTGCATAAGAGCCTTCGGTAACACGGTAGCTGAGTCCTACGTCAGATACAGTACGAATATGCGGAAACTAATCAAAGAAAGCCCTGTAAAATGCCTACGATAAGCCCAGAAAACAGACCGCCAACCGCGCAGACTCAGAACGGTGGAGAGGCAGCGCCTAAGGAAGAGAAAGATTGGTTAGAACGCGGACAGTCCGCCTACCGTGCTTCCACAAGCTACATAGACAATAACATGCGGGCAGCATGGGAAGACGCCATACGCGCCTTCAATAACCAACACTCGGCATCGTCCAAGTATAATTCTCAATCCTTTGAGAAGCGCAGTAAGTTGTTCCGTCCCAAAACCCGCACCATCATCCGCAAGAACGAAGCAGCGGCCGCAGCGGCCTTCTTCTCTAACATGGAAGTGGTTGACATCGCCGCGCAGGATCCAAGCAATAAAGAAGAGCTGGCCAACGCGGACATCATGAAGCAGCTTTTAGAGCTGCGCCTAAGCAAATACATTAAGTGGTATCACATTGTGCTGGGTGGCTTGCAAGAGGCTCAGACAATGGGCGCGGTAGTGGCGCACATCTACTGGGAATACGAAGCCGAACCAGTAGTAGACAACGCTCAAGTAGAAGTAACGCCGCTAGATGGTGAAGAGAATGAGTACCCAGTACAAACGGATTTGCCGAAGGGTGCTTTTACCATGGGCGGCGAGCAGATAGCCGAGCCAGAGCCAGTACAGGTGGAAATTACCGCCGAAATAAAGCCAAAGGTAAAGCGTGACCAGCCTTGCATTAAGCTAATTCCAGTAGAGAACATTCGGATTGATCCCGGAGCTGACTGGATGGATCCTATTAACTCTTCTCCGTACGTGATAGAAGTGATGCCAATGTACATCATGGATATTAAGGCCAAGGCGGAAAAGGGCGAGTGGAGGGAAGTGTCTGACGGAGAACTACGCAACGCAACGGTAGACCGAGCCAGTTCCACGCGTGCTGCCCGCGCCAACGGTAAGGAAGATCCGTATCAGCAGGATTCAAAATCCTTAATGGATCATGAAGTAGCTTGGGTGCATCGCCACATTCACCGAGTAGATGGCGAGGACTGGGAATTCTACATGCTAAGCGACCAGATGTTGCTTACCGACCCCGTGCCACTGTCTCAAAACGTGCTGCATGGGCTGCGCCCTTACGTAATGGGTTGCAGCATATTAGAGGCGCATAGACTCTACCCGACGTCCGTGCCTGTGCTGGCCAAGGACTTGCAAGAGCAGGCTAACGAAATTGCCAACCAGCGTATAGATAACGTTAAGTTCGTGCTGAACAAGAAGTGGTTCGTTAAGCGCGGCAAAGACGCAGACATCGGCGGGTTAGTGCGGAACGTTCCCGGAGGTGTGGTTCTGTTAGACGACCCAGTGAACGACGTGCGAGAAATCAATTTCCCAGACGTTACCGCCAGCGCGTACCAAGAGCAGCAGAGTATCGATGGGGACATGAACGACCTGCTGGGTAACTTCTCTGCGGCGCAAGTAATGGCCGACCACGGCATAAATGGTCCTGCCCGTAACATGGCTATGCTTAGCCAAAGCTCTGGCACGTTGGTGGAGTACATGCTGCGTACTTACACCGAGACTTTCATTCAGCCTGTGCTGCGCCAGCTAATAAAGTTAGAGCAGGCATACGAAACTGACGACGTGATATTGTCATTAGCAGGGAAGCGAGCTAATATAATGCAGAGGTATGGCATTAATGAAGTGACCGACAACCTGCTAGAGAAGGAATTAACGCTGACCGTCAACGTCGGCATGGGCGCTACGGATCCACAAATGAAGTTGCAGAAGTTTGTGGCCGCCATGAATACGTTTGTGGGCATGATGGAGAAAAAGGTTCCAGGAATCAACATGCAGGAAGTCGGTAAGGAGATATTCGGTCATCTGGGTTATGCCGATGGATCTAGATTCTTCACCACAGATAATCCGCAGATGTTGCAGCTACAGCAGCAATTACAGCAGCAACAAATGGAACTCCAGAAACTTCAATTGGCCTTGCAGAACAAGAACGATAAGCATCTGGTTGACATCCATAAGGCAACACTGGCCAGCCAGACTAAGCTACAGGATACACAGATTAAAGAGGCGCATGAAGACCAGCGCAATGCGACCACCCACTTAAGGGCGTTGACGGAAATGCAAGCGCACATGCAGCACGAAAGAGTAATGAAGCACCTAGACGGTGTAGGCAAACAAATGAGCATGAAGGAAGGTAGCAAATGAACAACTCAACGCCACAGATAGACCCAGAACTGCAAGAAGCAGCCGTGTTCGGCGAGATTGTTCACAACTTTATGGTCTCCGAAATCGGGGTATACATTACGCAACGGGCGCAGAACATGGAGCATGAGGCTTTGCTTAAGTTGCGCCGCTGCGACCCAGAAAATGCAGGCAGTATAAGGCAGTACCAGAACGAGGCGGACGTGCCAGCTTTGATTATAGGCTGGCTGAAGGACGCTATTTCAGACGGAGCTAAGGCTCTACAAATATTGGAAACTAGGGAGCAAGGTCATGAAGATTAATAAACTCTTACTATCAATGTTGCTAGCCTGCGGGGCAGTGCGTGGCGACGGTGGAGACGACAACGTCAATAGCGAAGGCATTCAGGTGAACGAAAACGGGGAGGTGATCGGTAATAACAACGACTCCCGAGTGAGTATTTTAGACCGGATCGCTGACAACGCGGATCAACTTCGCGGAGAAGAGTTTGTTAATATCGTTGACATTGACAAAGGCATTACCGAGCCATTTATGGTTCAGAACGCAGAAGGCGACCAGCAAACACTGGAAGACAACGAAGCAGCGGCCGCGTTAGAAGCAGCCGAGGCCGCCAGCGTGGGTCAGACAGCGCTGCCAAAGATTAAAGTCAACGGTCAAGAAGTAGACCTGACACCGGATATGATTGCCAAAGCGCAGAAAATCGCAGCGGCGGATGTGTACCTCGCAGAAGCTGCGAAGTTGCGCAACGATTTAGCAAAGCAGGCAGCCCCCGCGCAGCCAGCGGCAGTACCCGACCAATCGGAAGACTTGGTAGCCTTAGCTCGGGCGATACAAATGGGCTCAGAAGAAGAAGCTGTAGATGCTCTCCGTAAGTTACAGAAACCGCAAGGTCCATCGCAAGACGAAGTTGCGCGTACCATTGACGAACGGATGAATTTCCACAATGCCTTAAACAAGTATCGTGAAAATTATGCAGATATAGTAAGCGATCCTGTTCTTAACAAACTTGCTCAGCAACGTGATGAGGAGTTTTTACGTGCAGGAGACAATCGCCCGTATTACGAGCGTTACGCCGCAATAGGCGACGAGCTGCGTAGCTGGGTAGCGAGCAAAGGTGGCCAGACTCAACAAAAGCCTCCCGCCGTTGCAGCGCAAACCAGTAAAGAAGCCCGTAAAGCCGCAGCAGCTAGCACTCCTAATACAGCGAGTGTGAAGTCACCTTCGCCACCACAGGATGAGGGCGAAGAATCTGTGCAGGACGTTATTAGTAAGATGGCTGCCGCTCGCGGTGGTCCTCAATCTATGTTCGGCGCACCTAAATAAACTCAGCTAAGGAGAACGACAATGTCGGGTCAAGTATGGGCTGTTAATAGCCTCGGTGGCTTTATGTACAGCCGCCAATTATCAAACGTACTGCGCATGTCTGTGCAGCCATTGGTCAAGTTCCGTCAATTCTGTGACGTGCGCGATGCCAGCCAACAAGGTAAGAAGAAGGGTGATTCCTTCACATGGGACGTCTTCTCTGACGTCGCAACGGCGGGCGGTGTGTTGGTTGAAACTAACACAATGCCAGAAACCAACTTCACAATCACCCAAGGTACTTTGACGGTGACAGAAGCTGGTAACTCCGTTCCATTCTCTGGCAAATTGGATAACTTGTCCAAATTCCCAGTTATGGAATTGATCCAGAAAGTTCTGAAGAACGACGCCGTCAAAACATTCGACCGTTTAGCTTGGACGCAATTCAACCAGACTTTGCTCCGCGCTATCCCTGTCGGTGGTACGGACACTGCCGCCATCACGCTGTACACCAACGGTACTGTCACTGGCACTAATAGCATCGCCTATAACAATGGCCACGCTAAATCCATCGTGGATGCAATGAAAGAGCGTAACATCCCAGCCTACTTGGGCGACGATTACTATGCTTTGGCATGGCCTACCACTTTGCGTTCGTTCAAAAACAACTTGGAAACAATTCACCAGTATTCTGACACTGGCTTCAAGTTGATTATGAACGGCGAAATCGGTCGCTACGAGAATACTCGTTACATCGAGCAGACTAACGTCGCTAAGGGTAACGGTGTTACTGGTATCGCTGCTTCTGCTGGTGGTGACATGACACCGTGGACTAACGCGAAATCGGACTGGATGTTCATTTTCGGTAACGATACCGTGGCGGAAGCCGTGGCCGTGCCAGAGGAAATGCGCGGTAAGATCCCAACCGATTACGGTCGTAGTAAAGGCGTCGCTTGGTACTACTTGGGCGGTTTCGGTATTGTTCACACTCTCGCGCTTAACGCTCGTATCGTTAAGTGGGATAGCCAAGCGTAACGAAAGGAAAGAATCATGACTATCAAGAGTATGTATTACGACCACCCAGCATATGTCGCTCGTTCTCAACAGAGCTTTGCGAATAAGACTGCGGGTGCGTCTGCTGCGTTCGATAAGTTCGCGGCTTTCACAGCGCTGAGTATCTTCTCCATCGGCGCGACTTGCGTAACGGCTGGTACTTCCACCTATACAGGTTGGAACGGTACAGCAACCGTCACAGCGACCACTGGCGACACTATTACTGGCTTTAAGGTTAGCGGCACTACCACTAGCACTTACGGTCCGTATGTGTTGGACGGTGCAGCAGGCTCCTTCCGTCGTATCCAGATTTCTGGTACGGGCACAGGCAGCTCCACAGCGGACGGCGGTATCCAGCTGAACCAAGGTGATTTATTTTACGTCCAACGCGGTACGGACGCGACAGCGGTTCAAGTTCCAGTTGTCGAGTACGCTATCCAAGCGCTGGCCAACATCTCTAACTAATAGGTGAATGACATGGCTGTCCAACCAAAACTGCCTTCGGGCAAAGGCGCTATGGATGCAGGGCAACTCAAAGGCAAAGCCGCAGCAGAAAACTTCGGCAAGCCTATGGAGACCCAAGATCCTGGCGTCGGTAACATGAACTCTTTGAAAAACGATATCGGCGAAATGTCTGGCTTCCAAGCAGATTCGGGCGCTTATCTCGTTAAGAAAGGCACACCATACGGCGAAGGCGCGAAGTTCAACTTCCTACCTCCTGGAATGGATATCAGCAACCAAGAAAACGTTGATATTCGTAACATGGAACTCAAGAAAGTTGTCGACACGAGCTATCCTGGCGATGGCTGGGAACCTCACCCACGCGACATTCAAGAGTAATACCGTGCAGTAATTAAAGCCAAAGAAAAGGAGGTCTAACGGCTTCCTTTTCTTACTTTAGGAGAGTATCATGAGTTTGCAAGAAAAATTTCAAATTACCGTACCAGCGAAAGATGAGGCTGAAGAGCCTTGGGTTCCTTTCGAATCCCAGCGGGTCACTCGTATGCCGCCAGCCAACTTGTTCACGCAACTGAACAAGACGCCACTGACGAACATTGACGACGGGGTTACGCACGAAATGCCACGCTCGCTAGGCGGCTTTACCGACGTCACTAACCACTTAACGCCTAACGCGCTGGACAGAGGCTTCACCAAGCACGACATGAAAGGCACAGACGACCAGTACACAGGCGAGCATACCGATTTGTTCTACGGCGACGCTGGTGGCTTTGTGGAGCGCAATAATTACATGGACAGAGAGTAGCCTGCACGGCACTAAACCAACTGAGGAACAGACCTCTAACTCAAAGGGAGAACGCTATGAAACTTAATACGAAACAACCTTACGGCCACATTTACGGTAATCACGCTGCCGTATATACTCAGAATGGTCACTTTTTCGATGGCGCTGGAAACCAAGTTGACGCTTCCGGTAACAACATCGGAGCAGACGAAGATGACGATGATGGTGCTTTAAAGGCGGAGTTGTTTCTGAAGGAATTGCTTTCCGGCGGTGCGCTGAGCAAGAAGAAAGTAGCTGACGCGGCAGAGCGCCAGAACGTGTCTTGGGATGACGTCGAAAACGCCGCCAACGCCCTAAATATAGTAAAATTCAAGGTAGGCGTGGTTTTAAACTGGCGCTTAAACCAAGAACAGTAACTTTACAAGGGTGATGCAAATGACATGGAAAATTGATGACGAGCAAGGCAGCGAATCCAAGAAAATAGTCTGGGAGGTGGCTCCTTATCTACGCGGTCGCGGAGTGGACTTAGGTGCGGGAATGTTTAAGATACTGCCTCAGGCCATCGCGGTGGATAACGGTCACCATGCTGTCTTCGGTCATAATATCAAGCCTGACGTCACAGTGCAGACGGCTGAGAAATTGGATATTTTTGGTTCCGGTAGCATGGACTTCGTGTACTCTAGCCATTTGCTGGAACATATTGAGAATTACAAAGCGGCGCTCCAAGAATGGTGGCGATTAGTGAAGGAAGGTGGGGTGCTGGCGCTGTACCTGCCGCACAAAAAGTTCTACCCTAACATCGGCACTTACGGCTGCAATCCAGACCACAAACATGACTTCCTTCCAGAAGACATTATTGAGGCAATGAAAAACGTGACGGGTGGCGGCTGGGACTTGGTGGAAAACCAAGAGCGCGATATGGACAGAGAATACTCTTTCCTGCAAGTGTACCGCAAAGTAAAAGGCCGCAACCATACCTTCAGCCACAGCAAGCCGAAAGCAGAGAAGAGAGTACTGGTATGCCGCTTCGGCGCTTTTGGCGATTTGATGCAGGCCAGTTCTGTTTTCGCTGGCTTAAAGCAGCAGGGCTACCAAGTGACGCTTATGACGTCTGCTCCAGGAATAGACGTTGTGCTGCACGACCCCAACATTGACGAATTCATGGAGCTGGATAAAGATCAGGTTCCTAACGGTAACTTGACAGACTTTTGGGAGTGGCAGGCCAAGAAGTACGATAAGTTTGTCAACTTATCAGAGTCCGTAGAAGGTACGTTGTTAGCGCTTCCTGGTCGTACGCAGCATAGCTGGTCGCCAATCGTCCGCCACAGCGTGCTCAATAAGAACTATCTGGAGTTCCAGCATTTATTGGCGGAAGTACCGCACAAGCCACAGGTGAAGTTCTTCCCAACGCTGGAAGAGAAAGCATGGGTACAGGCGCAGCGCAAGCGCATGTCTAAAAATGTGGTGGTGTGGTCTCTCGCTGGATCTTCAGTCCACAAAACATGGGCAGGATTGGACGAAGTGCTGGCAAGAATCATGCTCACGTTTAAGGAAGTGGACGTAGTGCTGGTGGGCGGTCCGGAAGGCGTTATTTTAGAGCAGGGCTGGGAGAACGAAAAGCGAGTGCATAAGACATGCGGCAAGTGGAGCATCCGACAAAGTTTGGCTTTTGCCCAGCGGGCTGATTTAGTCATCGGTCCAGAAACCGGAGTGCTTAATGCGGTGGCCGACGAGGAAATGCCGAAAGTAGTTTTCCTGTCCCACTCCACTGAGGAGAACTTGACTCGCGATTGGAAGTACACCACCGCGCTGCAATCTAAAGGAACCAAGTGCAAAGGTCGTGGAGACGATTTAGCGCCAGCCTGCCATATTCTGCACTACGGCTGGGGCAACTGCACTATGGACAAGGAAAGCGGGACAGCACAGTGCCAGAAAGACATAAGCGTTGACGAAGTGTGGTATCACGTAGAGCACTACCTAAACGCGACGCTGAAAATAAAGGCGGAAGACAAATGATTTACAAGCGCAGACCAGACAAAGTAGAAGCGACACGGTGGTTTGCGCTTGGCGACCACCCGAGGGTCAACCTGCTACCTAATTCGGAAGTGGGTTGGCTGCCAACCGATAGCGGCGGCCAAGCGGTGCACAAAGGAGACTGGATTGTAGAGGACGCCGCAGGAGGCGTCTTTGTCATGAAGGACAAAGAATTTAAGCTAACATACGTAGAGGTGGAAAATGTCGAGCTCCGGTACTTATAATTTTACGATGACGCGGGATCAGATTATCCGCATGGCCATGCTGTTCATAGGTCAGATAGACGACACTGAGCCACCAACGCCGCAGGAAACGACGGACATGGCCACTATCCTCAACATGCTGGTAAAGCAGTGGCAGGGCACAGCGGACTTCGCTCCGGGACTGAAAACTTTTACACGTCGGCACGGACATTTGTTCTTATCTAACACCACTGGCCAGTACACGCTCGGCCCAGCTGGAATTGGCTGGACTTTGAACTATGTGCAGACCAACGCCACAGCCAACGTCGCAAGCGGCCAGTCCGTTATCCCAGTAACTAGCGCATCCGGCATTACTGCGGGCGACAAATTCGGTATCCAAACTTCTTCCGGAAACTTGTACTGGGGTACAGTGCAGTCGGTAGCATCTAATAACGTCACGCTTACGTCACCGCTGCCTTCCGGCATTAGTACGCTTAACGGGTCGGTGGTTTTTGACTACGCCACCACTGCAACGCAGCCAGTGATTATAGAGGACGTGTTCCTGCGGGACATTTACAACTCCGACACGCCGCTTAAAAAGCTGACCGTGCAAGAGTACGACTACAATCCGTCTAAGACTAACCCGCAGTTCATAT
>NMRC01022975.1_pt1 | contig 13342 bp, 12 predicted proteins | sample 1520911 | NCBI WGS metagenome assembly NMRC01 (sample SAMN07342169, study PRJNA393822) | plant metagenome | isolation source: fluid collected inside the plant's | place: USA: Vermont, Morristown, Molly Bog | reverse complement strand
TGTTGGCGCCGCCAACGGGCAGGTTCAGCCGCTTGCACGGACGCTTCGGTCATGGTCAGATCCGGTCGACAACGCTCGCAAGCACAACCAGCAGCACGATCACCGCACCGATCCACAGCGCGGGCGCATCCCACTTGCGCGAAATCGGCTCGCCATGCTCAACCGCCCCGGCGCGAAATCCGTCCAAGATGCTGATGTCGCCGTCGTAGTTGCGTGACGATGGCGAGGCGGTGGTGCGCGTGGGCATGAGGTTGCCGCGGCGCGGGTACGGTGTTCCCATCGCGGTGATCCGCGAGCCGTCCTGGAGCGTAAAGATCAGGCTGAGTCGCTGGTCAATGGATTCGACCTTTGACCACGGCAGGAGGTAGATCCGACCCATGTTCACGATGATGACACGATCGTTGTCGTAGTACAGAGCCGGGAGGTACAGAGTGAGCCACAACATCCAGATCACCAACACCCCCACCGGCGCAGCAAACAGCAGTAGACGCCAATTCGACGTTGTGATCGGCACGATCGTGACCACGGCGATCACAATCGTGCCCAACCAAAAGCCGACGACCGCCGAACTTGAGCGAATCGTGTAGTGCACCGGGTCGAGCAGTCGCGAAGCCCTACTCCGGAAAATGGCAGGCAACAGTTCGACCAGGTGCGCTCGCGGATGCAGCCAATGGAGGCGTCTGGGTGCTGCAGATGTCTTGCGCCTTCCAGCAGCGGGTGCGGAAGCTGCATCCGGAGGGTGGGTTGATCGGGGAGGGCGGGTCACCCTGCAGCATGATGCGCTCGATGCGCTGGCTGGTCACCGCCTGCTGGATGTCAGGAACGGCCGACAGCAAGGCTTTCGTGTACGGATGCTGGGGGTGGGTGTAGAGCTCCTCGCGGGGCGCGGTCTCAACAATTTTGCCCAGGTACATCACGGCAATCTCAGGGCAGAAGTGCCGCACAACGGCGAGGTCGTGCGCGATAAACAAGAAGGCGATATTGAACTCGCGCTGCAGGGTCTGCATGAGGTTAATCACCTGAGCCTGGATGGACACATCCAGCGCGGACACCGGCTCATCGGCAACCAGCAACTTCGGCTGCAAGGTCAGCGCGCGCGCGATGCCGATCCGCTGGCGCTGACCGCCCGAGAACTCGTGCGGGTAGCGGTTGTAGTGTTCAGGGTTCAGGCCAACCAGCTCAAGGAGTTCCTGCACTCGGCTGAGTCGATCCTTTGCCGCGACCACCTTGTGAATCTCAAGCGGAGCGGCGATGATTTGCCCGATCGTTTGGCGAGGATTCAGCGAGGTGTATGGATCCTGGAAAATCATCTGAATGTCCCGGCGGATCGGTCGGATCTGGCGCTCACTGGCTTGCGCGATATCTTGGCCCTCGAACAGGATCTGGCCGCTGGTTGGCCGTTCCAAGCGAGTAACGAGTCGGCCCGTCGTGGTCTTGCCCGAACCAGACTCGCCAACCAGGCCGAGTACCTGGCCGGCGTTGAGCGAGAACGAGACGCCGTCGACGGCTTTCACATGGCCGACTGTGCGGGTAACGATTCCGTGCGACTTGACCGGGAAGTGCATCTTGAGATCGGTGACTTCGAGCAGGGGTTGAGTGCTCATGCGCGGCCTCCTTGTGCGTCAACATTGGCGTACATCACTGATGAATCAGTGAGATGGCAGCGTTTGAGGTGCGTCAGATCGTTGCCGGTGGCCGGAAGCAAGTCCGGCAGCTCCTTCGAGCAGCGGTGGTCGGGAACGTTCTGTGCGAACACGCACCGAGGCTGGAACGCGCATCCTGGCGGCGGGTTCAGCAGGCTCGGCGGGTTGCCAGGGATCGGTCGTAGCGGCCGGTCAACCGGACTGGTCACGTCTGGCACCGACTGAATCAGGCCAAGTGTGTAGGGCATGGCCGGGTGGATCAGCAGTTCGCGGGTCGCGCCGTATTCGACTGCGCGACCGGCGTACATCACCAGCACGTCGTCTGCGAGTTCAGCGATCACGCCCAGATCGTGCGTAATCATGATGAGCGCCGCATTGAACTCGCGTTGCAGATCTTGGAGCAGGTCAAGAATCTGCGCCTGCACGGTCACATCGAGCGCCGTCGTCGGCTCGTCGGCGATCAACAGTGCAGGGTCATTGATGAGCGCCATGGCGATCATCACCCGCTGTCGCATGCCGCCCGAGAACTGGTGCGGGTAGTCATCGACGCGACGGTCAGGATTGGGGATGCCGACTCGAGCGAGCATCTCGATCGTTCGGGTCCGTGCCGCTTTTTTGCTCACCGAGTTGTGGGCGCGGTACGCCTCGCTGATCTGGTCGCCGATCTTGAAATACGGATGCAGCGCCGAGAGCGGGTCTTGGAAGATCATGGCGATTTCACTGCCGCGCTTCTGCTGCATTTCGTGTTCTGGCAGGCCGAGCAACTCGACGCCGTCAAGCCAGATTTCGCCGCTGACTTGCGCGTTCATCCGTCGATGCAGGCCGAGGATTGTCGATGAAGAGACTGATTTTCCAGACCCGGATTCGCCGACAATGCCGAGCGTCTTTCCACGCTCCAGGCCGTACGATAGCCCGTCGGTCGCGCGAACAATGCCATCGGAGGTGGGGAAGTGTACGACGAGGTTTTCAACCGAAAGGAACGGTCTGCTCGCGGGCACGGTGTGCACGGTTTGCGCGGGAACCGCGCTGTGCATTGGCTCTGTACTCATATGTTCTGGCCTTATCCCTTCAACCGAACGCGCGGGTCGACGTAGGCGTACAAGACATCCACCACGATGTTCATCACAATGACGGCGGCTCCAGCAATCAATACGAGCCCAACCAGTACCGGCAAGTCACTGTTCTTATTCGCGGTCACCGCCATTGCGCCGAGCCCCTGATAGTTGAAGACGGACTCGGTGATGATGGCGCCGGCGAGCAAGGCAGCGAAGTCAAGGCCCGCCATCGAGAGCAGGGGTGTCAGTGCGGCTCGGAGCCCGTGTTTAAACAGCACCACTCGGCCCGATAGGCCTTTCGCTCGCGCCGTTCGGATGTAGTCCTCTGACATAGATTCGAGCAAGAATGCGCGGGTGATTCGAACGTATGCCGCCATATAGAACAGCGCAAGGGTCAGTGCAGGGAGGGAGAGCCCGAGCATCCAGCCCGTAATGCCGCCATCGGCAATCGACTGGTATCTCGGATACGGGAAGAGTTGCCATTTGATTGAGACGTATTGCAGCAGGAATACGCCGATGAAGAAGGTGGGAAGGGCATAGACCACGAGTGTGACGCCCACAATAAAACGATCGAGCCATCGTCCTTGGAAAATTGCCGCGATCACGCCGAACAGAATGCCAAAGAAGATCCAAAACACGAATGCGGCAACTGCGAGCGAGATGGTGATCGGGGCGGCCTTGGCGATGAGGTCGTTAACGGTTTCGGTCTGTTGTTGTGAGTAACCGAGGCACGGCGCCGCGCAGTGAACAACCAGGCTTGGGTTGGTTGCCTCGAGCTTCGCACGGTATGCATCGTTGACCGGAAAGTCGCGGCCGACGACGAGACCCTTGGCGAACAGGCCAAACTGCTCGAGCACCGGCTTGTCGTAGCCGAAGGTCTCACTGATGTTCTGAATTTTCTCGGGCGTGCAGTACTTGGTGCACATATTGACGGCTGGGTTGCCGGGGGCAAAGAACAGAATGAAGGTCACCAGGGCCATGGCGAACAACATTGCGATGCCAATGAGCACTCGGCGGATCGTGAAGGCAATCATGGAAGAGCTTCTCCTCAGGGGATTGGGGGTGCTGCCGTGAGGCAGCACCCCCAAGATTCAACCTTGGTTATTTCGCTACGTAGACAGCGCCAAGGTCAGGGTAGAAGCTCGTCGCGATGTCGGGGAGGAACCCGCCAATCTTGGAGCCGTAGATGAAGAAGTTCTTCTGGTTCAGCAGGGGCACGTATGCTCCGTCTGCTCCAGCAGTTTCATCTGCCTTCAGCAGGTTAGCGACCTGCGTCGCGCTGTCGGATGCCGCGGTTGCCGAGGCAATCAACTGGTCGACAGTTGAGTTGCTGTAGAAGCCGTAGTTGAATCCGCTTGCCGTGGTCGCACCCTCTGGGTTCGAGCCAAGGATCGGCGGAACCACACCGAACAGCGACGGCCAGTCAGCCGCCCAGCCCGAGTAGAACACATCGATTGCCTTGTTCCGCTGCAACATCTGCGCGTAGTAGCCAGGCTTTGCCGAGGTTGGGATCGGGTCGAGCGTGACGACAAAGCCAGCTGCGGCCCAGCCTTGCTGAAGCACTGCCGCGACCTTTTCGTTCGTAGGCGTGTCAGGGAACGCGTAGGTCACTGCCGGGCTTGCCTGACCAGCCTTGGTCAGGAGCGCCTTTGCAGCGGTGGCGTCTCCGTCGGGGTTGTCATCCTTCGTGGATGGGTTCGGCTGGTAGCCGATAACACCCTGCGCGATGATCGTCGACGGTGGTGGTGCCGTACTTGTCGCCGCCGAGTGCCTGCAGCACGCCGTTCTGGTTGGTGGCAAGCACGAGCGCGCGGCGCACATTCGGGTCGGTCAGTCGCAGCGAGTTGATCTGCAAGAACCGCGTGTACGGCGAGGTCGTCTGCATCGTGCGGCTTTCGAGGTTGCTCGTAATCTCCGAGTACTTGCTCGATGGGATGTTCCCAGGCGTCAGCGCAGTCGTGTCGCTGCCAGAGTCCGCGATGAGTCGCTCGGTGACCGTCTCCTGGTCAGCAATGAACTCGAACTTGATCTTGTCGGGGTATGCACCGCGAGATTGGATCGAGTCGGTCGACGGGTCGTAGTTGTCGTTGCGAACGAACTCGTTGACGCCGTTCGGGTCGAACTTGCCATCGAACTTGTACGGACCGTTTGAGTTGATCAACCACTGGCTGCCGGTGTTCTTGTCGAACGACTTCTCGTAGGGGTCGGTCGAGAACAACGCTGCTGCTGCGTAGGGGAAGTCAGGCCACGCGCTCTGGAAGTGATACGTGATGGTCTTGTTGTCACTCGAGCAGGACGCCGCGTTGTTGAAGTGCGACTGCTGGTCTGCGGTAGCCGTTGCCGGGCCGGGGTAGTCGGTCGACACGTCGAACGAAGGGTCGGACGGGTCGTAGAGACCGTACTGTGCCATGTAGGTGGTGCCGACGCCGCCGCCGAGGCTGACGAGGTTGGAGTCGAAGGACCGCGACAGACCGTACTGCAGGTCGGCGCAGGTGATGGCGGTGCCATCCTGCCACTTCAGGCCGTCTTTGAGGGTGTACTCCCAGGTCTTGCCACCGTCAGGGGTCGTTCCGGTGTTGGTCGCCAAGTCAGCGATGGGTGCAACATTGGTGTCGCCCGAGACCGGAAGTGTTGTCAGGCCGCGGTAGACCGTGCGACGAAATGCCGCAAGTTCTTCGCCAAGGTAGACGCCAGCCGGGTCAGTCGCTTCGAACTGTCCTTGGATGTCAAGCCAGGTGACTTCGCCACCCTTGACCGGGTTGCCAAGGCCGGTCGTGGCCTTGCCTCCGGAGGCACATCCCGTCAGCGCCAGCGACAACACACTGAGGCCAGCGAGGGCCCCAATAATGAGTCTTTTCTTTGTCATGTCAACAACACTCCTTGTAGATTTGTTGTGGTACAGGCCCGCGTGTTTCTGAGCCTGCCTTTGCGGTGATTGGCACTGCAAAAGTTTGTGTGGGAATCAGTGAGTACTCGATTTCGGGTCGAGGGCATCCCTCAGGCCGTCGCCAAGCAGGTTGAACGAGACGACGATGATCACCAGCAGCACTGCTGGCGTGAGGAAGTACAAGAGATCACTCGAGGCGTACTGCAGTGAGTCAGTCAGCACGTTTCCAATAGTTGGCGTGGGTGGAACCACTGAAACGCCCAGGTAGGCCAACGCGGCTTCGGCTGAGATGTAGGCCGGCAAAATCAGAGTGAACTGCACCAGAATCGGAGCCCAGAGGTTCGGCAACACCTCACGGAACCACAGTCGGCTTCGGCTTGCACCGAATAGGCGTGCGGCGTCGATGAACTCACGCTCGCGCAATGACAGCACCTGACCGCGGATGAGTCGAGCGACCGGCGGCCAGCCAAAGACCGCCAACACCAGAATCACATAGACGGTTTGCGCGGGGTTACCTTTCGGAATCCCAAGACTCACGGTCAAGAATGCAACGATCGTGCCCGAGAGGGCCAGCAGCATCAGCGTCTGCGGGAACGACAGCACGAGGTCGATGGTGCGTCCGACAATCGTGTCTGCTAATCCGCGCGACATGCCGGCGACGATGCCGAGCACCACGCCGAGGGCAACAGCGAGCAGCGCCGCGAGGCTCGCAATGAACAACGAATAGCTCAAGCCGAGCCAGACACGGCTGAGGGTATCGCGACCAATTCCGGGTTCGACTCCGAGCGGATGCGCCCAACTGATGCCGCCGAACGGCCCGGTTGGCAAGGCATTCGAGTCGATCAGGTGCTGGTTCACGGTGAATGGATCGAGTACCTTCAGCGCGACCAGGATCGGTCCAAGGATCGCCAAGATGATTGAGACCAAGACCACGATCCCGGCAACGAATGACTTTCGGTCTCTGCGGAAGCGACCCCAGGCCAGTTGACCGGGTGTTCGGGTCTGAATGGAGGTAACCGCAGCTTGAGCCGGTGGGGCGTCAGTGGCCGATGATGTCATTCGAAGTGCTCGCTTCTGGAATCAATCCATATGGTTCTACGCAACCATAGAGCGTTCCCGCGAAGAACGGAAAACTAATGCGCGAGATGTTACATACCCGATACTTCTGAGCCCGATTCAGTAACTTTGCGCAACATCATGCAGTCCAACAGCAGTTTCCGCAAGATTATGCAGGTTTCACGCGGCTTCAGCCCGGACGATCGGCCTGGATATGTGACCGGGGTATCGGCTCGCGAGCTCCCGAACGTGTCCATATGCGCATCCGTGATCGTCTGGTCTGGGAGAGCGAACCGCGGGTTGGCGGGCGGCTGCTGCGCAGACGGATAGAATGGAGCGGGTGCCTGATGGCACCCATTTGTCTGTTTCGCCCCTCATTGGGCTCAAGATCGAGGATTTCGCTATGGCTCAGGCCACCCGCTCCGACGTGCGTAACGTCGCCATCGTCGCCCACGTCGACCACGGCAAGACCACGCTGGTCGACGCCATGCTCAAGCAAACCAACTCTTTCGGGGCGCACGAGCACGTTGACGAGCGCGCCATGGACTCGAACGAACTTGAGCGCGAAAAGGGCATCACGATCCTGGCCAAGAACACGGCCATTGAATACAACGGTGTGCACTCAGGTGGATCGCCGATCACCATCAATGTCATCGACACCCCCGGTCACGCCGATTTCGGTGGCGAGGTCGAGCGTGGTTTGTCGATGGTGGATGGCGTGGTGCTGCTCGTTGACGCCTCCGAAGGCCCGCTTCCGCAGACTCGTTTTGTGCTGCGTAAGGCACTTGAGGCTCAATTGCCGGTCATCCTGCTGGTCAACAAGACCGACCGGCCCGACGCCCGTATTGACGAGGTCGTGCACGAGGCCCAAGATCTGCTGCTCAGCCTGGCCAGCGACCTGATCGACGGCACCCACCACGAGATTGACCTCGATGCAGTGCTCAATGTGCCGGTGGTGTACGCCTCCGGCAAGGCGGGCCGCGCCTCGACGATCAAACCCGAGAATGGCTCACTACCAGAAAGCGAAGACCTCGAGCCGCTGTTCGAGGCGATTCTCGAGCACATTCCGGCCCCCAGCTACGACGACACCCACCCGCTGCAAGCCTGGGTGACCAACCTTGACGCCTCACCGTTCTTGGGTCGCCTCGCGCTGCTGCGCGTGTTCAACGGCACCATCAAGAAGGGGCAGACCGTTGCCTGGGTGCGCATTGATGGCTCGACGCAGAATGTGCGCGTGACCGAACTGCTCAAGACCCGTGCGCTCGACCGTTACCCGGCCGAAGAAGCCGGGCCGGGCGACATTATCGCGGTCGCTGGCTTCGAGAACATCACCATCGGCGAGACCCTTGCCGACCCGGACGACGTTCGGCCGCTGCCGATCATCTCCGTTGATGAGCCAGCCATCTCCATGACCATCGGCACCAACACCTCGCCACTCGTTGGAAAGGTCAAGGGCCACAAGCTCACCGCACGAATGGTCAAAGACCGACTCGACCGTGAGCTGATCGGCAACGTGTCGCTTCGTGTGCTCGACATCGGCAAGCCTGATGCCTGGGAGGTGCAGGGGCGCGGTGAACTCGCCCTCGCCATTTTGGTCGAGCAGATGCGCCGCGAAGGCTTCGAGCTGACCGTCGGCAAACCGCAGGTGGTCACCAAGCAGGTCGATGGCAAGACCCACGAACCCTTTGAGGCCCTCACCATCGATGTGCCGGAGGAATACCTCGGTGCCATCACCCAGCTGCTGGCCGCTCGCAAGGGCCGGATGGAGAACATGACCAACCACGGCACCGGGTGGGTGCGCATGGAGTTCGTCGTGCCATCGCGTGGCCTGATCGGTTTCCGCACCGAGTTCCTCACCATCACCCGTGGAACCGGTATCGCCAATGCGATCTCGCACGGCTACGAGCCGTGGGCCGGCACCATCGTCACGCGCAGCAACGGCTCAATCGTGTCGGACCGTTCCGGTGTGGTCACGCCGTTCGCCATCATCGGCCTGCAAGAGCGCATGTCGTTCTTTGTCGAACCGGGCGACGAGGTCTACGAAGGTATGGTCATTGGCGAGAACTCGCGCACCGATGACATGGATGTCAACATCACCCGCGAGAAGAAGCTCACCAACATGCGGGCCTCCACCTCAGACACCTTTGAGTCGATGACCCCACCTCGACTGCTCTCCCTCGAAGAGTCGCTGGAGTTCGCTCGCGAAGACGAGTGCGTCGAAGTCACGCCCGAGAAGGTGCGCATCCGCAAGGTCATCCTCGCAGCCAACGAGCGTGCTCGCGCCACCTCCCGGCTCAAGAAACAGGGCTAGCAGCTGAACCAGCTGCACGGCGAACGGGGTTGAGTATGCGCGGGAGTCGGATCGCGATTGCGGCGGTGCTGCTGTGCGGTGCGCTCGCACTGACCGGATGCGCCCAACTGGGCGGAGCAGTGAACCAGATCAGCGGCGGCAGCGTGAGCCTCAACGGCCTGCCGAAGGATTGGCCTGGCGATGTGCCAATTATCGATGGCTCGGTCACCGGCGGTGCGAAGACGGGCGACGGCTGGACGGCACTCGTGCACGGCACCACCGCATCCGCCCTCGAAGACGCCATTTCCAAACTGCAAGGCTTCGGCTTCAGCGTGCAGAGCCAGGCCAGCTCCAATGGCACCGGAACCGCCACGCTCATCAACGGTCGCTACCAGGTGACGCTCACCGGCAGCAGCGACGGCGTGCTCTACGTCATCGCGCCAAGCAAGTAGCCCTAGCGAACGCTCTGGCTAGCTGAACAGGCCAGCGCCGACGAAGCTGCCGCGCGCGATGCCGGGTGGGATCGCAAAGATCGCCGAGCCAACATGCTTGATGTACTCGTTCAGCAGATCAGCTGAGAGTCTTTTCTGCACCGTGATGAACTGCTCGGGCGAACGCACATAGGCCAAGAAGAACAGTCCGGCATTGAGCCTGCCGGTGGCGTCGTTCCCGTCAACGAAGTTGTAGCCACGGCGCAGCATCGCCGCGCCACCATTATTCTGCGGAAGCGCGAGGGCGACGTGGGCGCGCGGGTTGATGAGTGGGGTGCCGGCCGCATCCGTTGCCGTTGGGTCAACCTTCGAGAACTCCGAGCCACCTGACAGCGGCGCACCCTGCCCCTTGCTGCGGCCGATCACTCGCTCCTGTTCACCCAGTTGCGAGTGGTCCCAGGTTTCGATGGTCATTCTGATGCGCCGCGCGACCAGGTAGCTTCCGCCAGCGAGCCAGGCCGGTCGATCCGATCCATTGACCCACACCGACTCGGCGAGCTGACTGGGGTCTTCCGCCTTGATATTTGCCGTGCCGTCTTTGAAGCCGAACAGGTTGCGCGGGGTGCTTTGGCTCGTCGAGGTCGACGAGGTGCGGCCGAATCCGAGTTGCGACCAGCGCAGTACCGCCCGCCCGAACGCGATCCGAGTGAGGTTGCGAATGGCATGCACCGCCACCTGCGGGTCGTTTGCGCAGGCTTGGATGCACAGATCCCCGCCCGTGTATGCCGGCTCGAGCGCATCCCCAGTGAACCTCGGCAGCGGCTGAAGCTGTGGCGGCTGCTGGCTGGCGATACCGAAGCGATCGACCCCGTTGCTCACAAACAGTGTTGGTCCGAAGCCGAAGGTGAGGGTCAGCCCGGCCGGGCCAAGTCCCTGCGCCTCACCGGTGTCGTCGGGCGGCAAGGTATCTGGGCCGTCCACCGCCCCGGTCGATCCGATGGGGTCTCCACGAACCAACTGAGCTGCCGCTGCCGACCAGTCCTTGAGCAGCGAGATGAGGTCAGCGCGCGTGCTGCCGTCGGCCATATCGAATGCGGCGAAGTGGAGCCGGTCTTGTGCGGGCGTGACGATCCCGGCCTGGTGCTCACCAAACAGTCGTAGCGCAGATTCTGCGGATGTTCGTTCGGGTCGAGCAGTTGCGCACCACTGATCGCAACCGCGGCGGCGCTGCCGCCAACGCCGAGGGCGAGTCCGGCGACTCCGGCCCCGGCAAGGCCGAGCAAGCCTCGCCGAGAAAGGCGTGGTCCCTCGGTCGGCGGAGCTGCGTCGTTCGCTTCGCTCATGGTTCGCGGCCTATCGGGTTCCAAGAATCTCGGCGGTGAGCTTGCTGAGCGGCTCGGAGACCGCATTCACCTGGTCGCTGAGTTCCTTTTTCTGGGCATCCGTGAGCGTGGTGTAGTTCGGGAAGCCAGCCGCGATTGAGCCGTAGCCAGCGAGCATGGCGTTCAACTTGTCGAACTGAGTCTGGATGTTGCTCACCAGTGCGCTGTCGCTCGCGAGCGGGGCGACGAGCTTCACAGCTTCCTGTGCGCCAGCGACGTTCGCCTCGATGTCCGCGAGATCCGTGCCTGACCACCATTCTTCTTCCCCGGTGATCTTGGTCGTGGCGACCTCATCCAGCAGAGAGATTGCACCGTTGGAGATGTCGGACACACCGAGGCTGAACCCCGTTGCGGTGACCAAGGACTGCAGATGCGCGATGTCGGAGTTGAGCAACTTGGCGAATTGGGCGCGCTCGGCCGGGGTGGATGCGGTCCAGCCCGAGTTCGCGTCGGTGCCATCTGAATTCAGCGCACCGGCTGCTGGCGGCCAGAGGTCCTTTTCGATGCGGTGGAACCCGGTCCATTCGAGGTTCTCGGCCAGGGCGTCCACCTCGCGGTAGTCAATCTTGGGATCGAGATCTCCGAACGATTCGGCAATCGGCTCGATGGTCTCGTAGCTGGAGCGCGTGCTCGCATAGAGCGACCTCGCCAAAGCGTCGTTGCCGGCGACGTAGGCGTCGGTGAAGGTCTTGGTCTGGACGATCAGCGTTGCCAATTGCGCACGCACATAGCTGAGATAGCCGTCAACGGCCTGCTGCTTGGCGGCGCTGAGCGCCGCGGCAGTGGCATCTGCTTCGCCGGTCACACTGAAGGCGGCGAGGCCTTTGAGCGCTCCGACCTGCCGGAACTTGCAGCCGGTGAAGTACTCACCCGGTTGCAGCTCGACGACGTGTGAGACGGTGGTGCCAGGGCCGATGTTCTCTTTCTCGGTGACGATGGTGCTTTTGTCAGCGGCCACGATCTCAAACTCGTTCACGTCAGAGCCGGTGTTGCTGATCTTGAAGCTTGCCGGACCGGACGTCGTTGAACTGTGCGAGACCGCGCATCCATCGTCGGTCATGGTGACGGTGATCGCGTTGCCGCCGGTGTGGTTGGCGACGCAGCCGGTCAAGGCGAGCAGCAACGGGATGGTGCTGACGGCAAGGACTGTGTTACGGCGCAATGGCATGGCTGTGGGTCTCCTGGTGGGTACTCGATGTGGTGTCGGTGTCGGTACTGGTACCTGTGCTGGTGCTGGTGCTGGTGCTGGTGCTGCTGGTGCGGTGTGTGATTGCGCGCCGTTGGCGTAGAAGCTGGCGTGCGAACAACCCGCCAACAACGATCAGGTAGCTCCACCACGCCACGAACTGCAGCAGGGTGGGCTCGGGGTTGAAGTTGAACACGCCTCCGAGGAACGCGCCGAGCGGGCTCGACAGCGAGAGCACTCCGGCCACCGAGTAGAGCGGCGCGGTGTGCGGCAGCAGACCGGCTTCTTGCAGATCGCCGATGCCGTAGGCGAGCACACCGGCGGCAACCACGATGAGGAACGCTCCGGTCCAGCCGAAGAACTTGCGCAGATTCACTCGAATCAGGCCGCGGTAGATCAGCCACGACAGCACAACGGCCGACAGAATGCCAAGGAAGGCACCGATTGCCGCAAGCGGCCCGTTGGCCTGTGACGCGACGTTGGCCCAGACGAACAGCGCGGTTTCGATTCCCTCGCGCAACACGCTGACCAGTGCGACGATCACGATGCCGTACCCGGCCCCCGCCATGGCCGAATCGAGCTTGCCACGCAAGTCGCCGGCCAGTTCGGCGGCGTGGTGGTTCATCCAGAACACCATCCAGCTCACCAAGCCAACGGCCACAATCGACATGACGCCGCCAATGATCTCTTGGGCTTGGAAGCTCAGACCATACGGCCCCCAGGTGAGCAGCGCGCCAAGGCCGAGCATGATCACGATCGATGCGGCAACACCGATCCAGAGTTTCGGCAGCACGTCACGTCGACCGGCTTTCACGGCGTAGGCCACCAAGATTCCGACGATCAGGCCGGCTTCGAGGCCTTCACGCAGGCCAATAAGGTAGTTTGCGAACACGATGCTCCAGAGAATGCGGAGCGCAGAATGCTCCGTCGGTTAGGTAAGCCTAACTTAAGTCTGAGTCCGAGGCGAATCGAACGAGCGAGCACCCCAAGCTGCGGAGGTTGAGATGATGCGACTGTTGGTGCGAGTAGCCCAACTGCTGCTCGGCGCGCTATTCGGTGCGCTCATGACCTTTGGGCATCAAGCCACGGTCACCATCGCCGGCGCGACCTTGCCATGGGGCATCGTGGTCTCGTGCCTCGGTGTCCTCGGACTCCTCGCCGGGGTTCGACTGCTCACGGAGGGGCGCGCCGACTCGTTCTGGGTGGCGCTGGGGATCGTCGGCGCGGTTGCCGCGCTCTCGCTGCCGAGCCCTGGCGGATCGGTCATCATCACCAATAGCGTTGTCGGGGTGATCTGGTCGCTTGCACCAACGGTTCTCGCGGCGTTGGTGGTTGGCTGGCCGAACATCCGGCGCACGGAACAGGGCACGGACACGCATCCGGATTCGGACCCTGCTTCGGGCTCGGACACT
>NMRC01022183.1_pt1 | contig 13377 bp, 10 predicted proteins | sample 1520911 | NCBI WGS metagenome assembly NMRC01 (sample SAMN07342169, study PRJNA393822) | plant metagenome | isolation source: fluid collected inside the plant's | place: USA: Vermont, Morristown, Molly Bog | reverse complement strand
GTTGATCCGGGTTCTGACCGGGGAAAACAGAGCGGAGACGGAGGGATTTGAACCCTCGGAACCCTTGCGGGTTCTCCACCTTAGCAGGGTGGTGCACTCGGCCGGACTATGCGACGTCTCCATGGTGGTGCCGAAAAGCACCTTGGCAATCATAGCCGGTTCGCGCGGGCAATCCGACTCCGGGGGCCTACTGGTCGGAGAGCAAGCGGCCCTTTGAACAGGTCACGGTCTGGGCTGTGGTCCCGGTCACATTGTTGGGGAGGGTCACTGTCGATCCATCGGTGGCGCCGGCACTCGGAGTACTCGAGGCACTGGGGCTCCCGCTGGCACCGGTGCTCGGAGCCGCCGAGCTGGTTTGGGTCGCTTCGTTTGCTTTCTGCGACTCCGTCTGGGCCTGATCCACAACAGCACCCTGCCCAGCTTCGCCTCCGAGCGTCAAGCGTTGGTCGTTCTGCAAGGCGGTATTAAGCACGGATGCGGCGACCGGCTCAGGCTGCACCGCTCCACCACCTTGCACATACACCGTCGGATACTGCACAAAGGTGACGTTCTCCAGCGGGATGCCCTTGAGGGCCAACGCGATGCTCACCAAACGCCCAACGTCGCGCAGGGAGTTGGAAAGTTGCATGTTCGACAGCGCAGTCTTCGCAATTGAGTACAGTGTGGCCAAGTTGTCCAATGTGCCGTCCGCGGTGAGTTTGCGCACCAGGGCAGACATGAACACCTGCTGATTCGAGATACGGCCGAGGTCCGATCCATCGCCAACGCCGTGCCGGGTGCGCAAGAACTGCAACGCCTCCATGCCCTGCAGGGTGTGCTCACCAGCACTGAGGAATGTTCCGGTGTATTCATCTTGGATCTCGTCGGCAACGCACACGTTCACGCCACCAACCGCGTTCGACAGTCCGACGACACCGTAAAACTCGACCTCCGCTGCGAAGGGGATGGTCAAGCCGGTCAGCTTCTCAACCGACTTCACGGTGCACGCAAGCCCACCAACGGAATACGTGGTGTTGATCTTCTGGGAACTCATCGCCGAGGTCGAGTTACCATCAGAATCGGTGCATTCAGGGATACTCACCAGCATGTCGCGCGGGAAGCTCACCACGCTCGCCGATTTGTGGTCCGCAGCGATATGCAGCAGCATCGTCACGTCGTTGAGCACCCCAGAATCGACCTCCGGGTCACCGAAAGCGCCATCAGCCGGCCGCTTGTCAACCCCAACGAGCAGGAGGTTCACGCCGCCGGGAATCGCGCCGATCGACAGACCAGCAATGGACTTCTCATTGCCGAGGGTGATTCCCGCCTTGTGCTGTTCGCCAGATCCCATGACGCGTACGCAACGGTTGACACCATGGCGACCGCGGCGACCGTCAGCACGGTCAGCACGCTCTTGGCAGGCAGACTCCAGGAGTTGCGGCGCTTCTGTTTGCCGTGACGAACCGCCGGAGGTTGTTTCGCCGATTGGCGGGAGCTGTGCTGCAACTCGTCAACCATTCGGTTCCTCGTTTCCTGAATCTGCGGAGGGCGTGGGATTCGAACCCACGAGGCATTGCTGCCCACTGGTTTTCAAGACCAGCTCCATCGGCCGCTCGGACAGCCCTCCATTCGTGTGCAGTACCGCACACGAACAAACCCCGAGTCTAGACGATTGAACAGAATCCAGCGTGACAGCACCTCCTGAACAACGCCTGAGTCGGCTGCGGAGCCGCGCACGTGTGCTGGATCAGGATGCGCGCACGCCGGGCAAGGAGTGCAGCACCGGCACCAGCCCATCCTCGGTCACGGCGTGCGTCACTTCGGTCGCGACCGCCCGCACATCCTCCGGCGCCTGGCCCATCGCAACGGCCCGGCCGTGTTCGCCAGCCCAGCTCAGCAGTTCAAGATCGTTGCGCCCGTCGCCCGCGGCGAGCACTCGGTCACGCGGCACGCCCATCCAGTCGCGCACCCGCTCGATGGCGGTGGCTTTGTTGACCCCGGTTGGGGCGACGTCGAGCCACGCCGTGTAGCCAACCGAGTAACTCACCTGGTGCAACCCGAGGGCACTGACGAGCTCGATGAACTCGTCGGTGCTGTGCTCTGGTGAGACACAGACCACGCGGGTCACCCGGATGCGCGCCATCTCATCCAAGTCAACGCGCTTGGCCCCGATCAGGTTCCACTCGCCCATGCCCTCGGTGTAGTAGCGCTGCCCCTGGGCATCTTCGACCATGAAGCGACCGCCCGGCACCCCGTCGCGAATGAGCTTGAGCACCGGTGCGGGATCGAAGGTTTCGACCAGTTCGCGCCGGTAGCCGTCGGGCGAGGCCGCCATGTCGGGGTCCTGGCGCATGATGACCGCGCCATTTGCGCAGACGACATATTCGGTCGCAGCTGCAAGGCATCCAGCACCCCGCGGGCCGTTGACCATGACCGTCCGGTGGCCAGAGTGACCTCGTGCCCTGCCGCGCTCGCCTGATGCACGGCCGCAACCACCGCTGGGCTGAGGGTTTCGTCTTCGTGCAACACCGTGCCATCAACGTCAAGGGCGACCAGCCAGGGCTCAGTCAATCCTCCTGGTGCCTGACTCATCGCTGCGGAGCTTCGATCAGCGCAAGTCCGCCAAGATACGGCCGCAGCGCCTCCGGCACGGCAATCGAGCCATCAGCTCGTTGATGCGTCTCAAGCAAGGCGACCAGCCAGCGCGTGGTCGCCAGCGTTCCATTGAGGGTCGCGACGGGGGTGGTGCCGCGCTCGGTGCGGGTGCGGATGCCCAGACGGCGAGATTGGAAGGTGGTGCAGTTACTGGTCGACGTCAACTCGCGGTACGCGCCCTGAGTCGGGATCCAGGCCTCGATATCGAATTTGCGCGCTGCTGACGATCCCAGATCGCCCGCAGCCACGTCGATGACGCGGTACGGCAGCCCGAGCGATTGCAGCATCTGCTCTTGCCAGGCGACGAGGCGTTCGTGTTCGTTCTCCGCATCCTCTGGCAGCACGTAGCTGAACATCTCAAGCTTGTTGAATTGGTGCACCCGCAGGATGCCGCGGGTGTCTTTGCCGTAGCTGCCAGCTTCGCGCCGGTAACACGTCGACCATCCGGCGTAGCGCAATGGGCCAGCTGAGAGGTCGAGGATTTCGTCGGAGTGATATCCGGCCAGCGCCACCTCGCTCGTGCCGGTGAGGTAGAGGTCGTCGGCTGGAAGGTAGTAGATCTCATCTGCGTGGGCACCCAGGAATCCGGTGCCGCTCATTGTTGCCGGGGTGACCAATGTCGGTGTGATCATCGGGGTAAACCCATTGGCCAGCGCGCGTTCGAGGCCGAGGTTCATCAGCGCGAGTTCGAGCCGAGCGCCGATCCCCTTCAAAAAGTAGAATCTCGCACCGCTGACCTTGGTGCCGCGGCTCATGTCGATCGCGTCGTGAAGCTCGCCGAGCTCAAGGTGGTCGCGCGGAGTGAAGTCGAACCTTGTGGGCTCACCCCAACTGCGTAGTGTCACAAAGTTGGCCTCACCACCGGCGGGCACCCCGTCGATAATGGGGTTGCCGATCTGGCGAACGATCTCATCAAACGCCTCGCCAGCGGCATTCGCTGCCTGGTTGGCGGCTTTCACTTCAGCCGCGAGTTGCTGAGCCTGAGCTACCAGCACCTGCTTTTGGTCTTTGGCGGCGGCGGCGACCGTTTTGCCGAAGGCATTTTGTTCGGCGCGCAACTGTTCGAACCGCGCGAGTGCGGCACGGCGCGCGAGTTCAGCTTCGATGGCTTGGTCAACCAGCTGTGTCGACTCGCCGCGGGCCTGTTGGGATGCTCGAAGAACGTCAGGGTGGTTGCGCAGCAGTTCGGGGTCAATCACTCCCATAGTCTACGGGCGCGCCAAGTGGGCGGTGCGGTTAGCCTGGTGACATGGCAGCGACCAGAAAACGCTCGGCAACGACCAAGGCCGCGCACCGGGCCAGCTCGGAGCCCATGCGCGCGGCCGTGCTGTTCAACCCGAAGAAGGGTGATCTGGATGCCTTGCGTGCTGCGGTTGCCACAGCCGAACGCGAGCACGGCTGGGCCGAGAGCGTATGGTTGGCAACGAAGAAGCGTGACACGCAATTGCTTCGCAAAGCCGTGACGTCAGATGTTGGTCTGGTGGTGGTCTCCGGCGGTGACGGCACCGTGCGCCGCACCATTCGCGAGCTGGTCGACCACCAGATCCCGCTTGGCATCGTGCCAAACGGCACGGGCAACCTGCTGGCCAGGCAACTCGGGTTGCCAATCAACGATCTCAGCGGCGCGGTCGACATCGCCTTTGGCCAATCGCGCGAGCGAATCCTCGATGTGATCGAACTCAGTATCACCCGCAGCGATCACAGCGTCGAAGACGATGTCTCCGTCGTGCTCTCCGGGGTCGGTCTCGACGCAGCAATGATCGCCAACACCCAACCGGCATTGAAACGGCGCTTCGGCTGGCTCGCATACGTTGACGGGATGCGCCGCTCGATCCCAGATTTGCGACCGTTCGAGGTCCGCATCTCATTCGAGGGCCGACCACCTCGGCACGCCAAGGTGGCAGCGGTGTTCATCGCAAACCTCGGACGTTTGCCAGGGAATGTGGCTCTGGTGCCCGACGCCAAAGTCGACGACGGCTTACTCGATCTGATCGTGCTCCAGCCCAAACGGCTCATCGACTGGGTGTTCATCTGGCGTCGCTTCAGCTGGGAAAACGCAGTGCTGCGCCGCACCGGTTTCGGAAGCCAGATCGCTGAGACCTTCAAGGGTCGCAACCGCAGCCAAGTGGTCTACCGCCGCGGCACGCAACTCCGAGTCTGGATCGAACAGGGTGCTCGCCCGTTCCAGATCGACGGCGACAGTGCAGGCGACATCATCGAACTCGGTGCCCGAGTCAATCCGCAAGGGGTGCGGGTTCGGGTTCCTGAGTAGCCGCTCCCCGAGCCGCCCGAGTCGACTTCGGCCGACCGAGGGCGAGCGTTGCCGCAAACCCGATCACCAGGAATCCGGATGCGGTCAGTGCCGCGAACTGGGTTGCGTTGGCGAGCGCCTGCTTGGCATCCGCTTGCACCGCAGCGGCCGTCTCGGCACCCAGCTGGGGGGTGAGCTGCGCCTCGAGACGTGGAATCGCCGAACCAGCCGAGTTCACCACCACATTCACCACCTGGTCACGATCTTGGGGCCGCGCACCGAGCTCATCGAGTTTGCTGCCCAGCTGACCGCCGAGCGAGGTGAACAGGATCGTTCCCAGAATCGCAATGCCAAGCGCTGAGCCGATTTGTCGGGCTGTTGACTGCGTAGCCGATCCCTGTCCGGAGCGGGTAATGGGCACGTCCGCAAGCACCACGCCGGTGAGTTGGGCAGTGGCGAGGCCAACGCCAAAGCCGTAGACGAACAAGCCGCCGGCCGTGCCAAACCATGGAGTGTTCACCCCGATCACGGCGGCCACAATCAGCAGGCCGACAATCTCAGCCGCGAGACCGATACGCACCATGAGAATCGGCGCAATCTTGCCACTCATCGAGCCAACGAAGCCGCTGGCCAGGAACGAGCCGATGGCAAGCGAGAGGAGGGTGAGTCCGGTGTGCAGTGCGTCGTAGCCGAGCGCATTCTGCAACCACAACGGCAGTGAGAAGATGAGGCCAAACTCGCCAAGTGCCACGATCATCGCGGCGATGTTGCCGTTGCGGAATGAGGAAATACTCAGCAGGTCGAAGGCGATCATCGAGGTCTTGCCCGCCGAGAATCTGGAACGGCACCACCAGATGAACAGCACGGCGAACACAATCGCCGCACCGAATGCGATGGGCACCGGGCTGAGGTTTGAATCCCAGGTCCAATCGCCGATCGTGAAGGCCTGGTCGCGGTTCCACCAGCCGAGCGTGCGACCCTCAATCAGGCCGAACACCAGCGGTGCGAAGGTGAGCACCGACAGCACGGCGCCAAACAGGTCAGGGAACTTGTTGCGCGGGTCGCGCGACTCTGGCACCCAAGCCAGCAGTCCGATCACGATCAGCACACCGACCGGCACATTGATGCCGAAGGCCCAGCGCCACGAGAAGTCAGTGGTCAACCAGCCGCCGAGCAGCGGCCCAATCGCCGCCATGCCACCAATGGTCGAACCCCAGATCGCAAACGCGATCCCGCGAGCGCGGCCGGTGTAGTTGGCGTTGATGAGCGAAAGCGTGGTCGGCAGCATTGCCGCACCGCCAAGGCCTTGCAAGAGCCGAGCCATAATGAGCGTCGTGCCCGAGTCTGCCAACCCCGCCAGGATGGATGCGAGCACAAACACCACGGTCCCGATCATCAGCGTGGCTCGGCGACCGAGCCGGTCGGCCAGGGTGCCAAAGGCAAGCAGGAACGAGGCGAACACGAGCGTGTAGCTCTCTTGCACCCACTGAACTTGCGAGGAGCTGAGCCCGAGATCGGTGATGATCGTCGGTACTGCGACCGACACGATGGTGCTATCGGCAATGATGATGGCCACCGCGAGGCTAATACTGACCAAGCCGAGCCAGCGCCGTGGCGAACCAAAGGTACTGGTGTCGATGGGTTGATTCATAGCTACCCCTTCGCATTCACATTCATGTGACGAGCGCACGTCATCGGGCGCTGATCCGGCTGCAGACTATGCCTCCGGGTCTCCCGACAGCACAGCTTGCAACCATTCTCGCGCTTGGACGAACACCGTGTCGTCATACTTTTGATGGTATTCAATTCGTTCGGCATCGGCTCGCGGATAGGAACCAAGAAAGATCACCTTCGGGCTGAATCGACGCACGCCAAGCAGCGCATCCGCCACGCGCTCGTCGTGGATGTGCCCGTCGAGATCGATCACGAAACGATAGCGACCGAGGGCGTCGCCGATCGGCCGGGACGCCAGCAAACTGAGGTTCACGCCGCGAGTGGAGAACTGCTCGAGCAGGTCGAGGAGCGCGCCGGGCGCATCCGCTGGCAGTTCGACGATCAGGCTCGTCTTATCGGCGCCGGTGCGCTCGGGCAGTGAGCGATCTCGAGTAACCAGCACGAACCGGGTCACCGCGTTGTCGTTGTCTCCGATGTTCTCGGCGAGCAACTCAAGGGGGTAGAGCTCGGTGATACCGGGCGGGGCAATCGCGGCGTCGGCATGCTCAGCTTCGAGCAGACTCGCGGCAGCAGCAACATTGCTCGACGACGGAATATGGCCGTGGCCCGGAAGCTCCCGTTGCAAGAATCGCAGGCACTGCGCGTAGGCCACCGGATGTGCGTTCACCGTGCGCACCTGCGCAAGCGTGGTGCCGCGCCGGGCCACCAAGACGAACTGCACGGGCACCAAATACTCGCCTTGGATGCGCAGGCCCGGCATCGTGGCAAGGGCATCCTGCGTGGCCGACACCCCACCATCCACCGAGTTCTCGATGGCAATGACCGCTCCGGCCACCGTACCGTCGGCCACTGCGGCGAGCGCTTCGGCCACATTGTTCAGCGGCACCCAATTCTTTCCGCGCGCCTGAGGCACCTGACGCAGTGCCGCCTCACTAAATGTGCCAGCCGGCCCAAGGTAGGCATAGCTGTCATCATCGGAAATTAGCGGCACAGGCATAGCGCATAGCCTAGCGAGACTGACAGACTGGGAGGCATGCATGAGCGTGCCGGCACCGTTGCTCTTTCCTCAGACCTCGTCGACGTTGATGAGCTACTGCGAGCCTATGTCGAGCGAGTACCCGACATCTCAATCCCAGAGCAACGCGTGGCCTTTGGCACGTCCGGGCATCGCGGTTCATCCCTGTCAACCTCGTTCAACGAGCAGCACATCCTGGCGATCACGCAGGCCATCGTCGAGTACCGGGCGAGGCAAGGGATCACCGGGCCACTCATGCTCGGTGCTGACACGCACGCGCTGAGCACGCCAGCGGTCTCAAGCGCGCTTGAAGTGTTGCGCGGCAACGGCGTGTGGGTCATGGTGGATGCGCACGAGGGCTGGGTGCCAACGCCAGCACTCTCACACGCGATTCTGCGCTGGAACCGCGCCGAGTCGCTACGTTCGCAGGGCGAGGCCGACGGGATTGTGGTGACCCCGAGCCATAACCCGCCTGGTGATGGCGGATTTAAGTACAACCCGCCGCACGGCGGCCCAGCCGATACCGACGCCACCGCTTGGATCGCTGCTCGGGCCAACGAGCTGATCGGCGGCGGTTTGGCCGAGGTGCGTCGGGCCAGCGCGGAGGATGCGGGAACCGACCGTGTTGAGCGCTACGACTTTCGACAGCACTATGTTGACGATCTCGCCAACATCATCGATATGGCCGCGATCGCTGACTCGGGGATTCGCATCGCGGCCGACCCGCTTGGCGGCGCATCCGTTGACTACTGGCCAGCAATTGCCAAGCGCTACGGCCTGAATCTGACCGTGGTGAATCCTGTGGTCGACCCTCGCTGGAGCTTCATGACGCTCGACTGGGACGGCAAGATTCGGATGGACCCGTCAAGCCCCAATGCGATGGCGTCGGTGCTTGCGCACCAGCACGACTTCGATCTGGTGACCGGCAACGACGCCGACGCCGACCGGCACGGCATCGTGACCCCGGATGGCGGGCTGATGAATCCGAACCACTATCTGGCCGTTGCGATCGATTACCTCTACACGCACCGGCCGTGCTGGGCGCCACACGCGGCCGTTGGCAAGACGCTCGTGTCGAGTTCGATGATTGACCGGGTCGCTGCCGGCCTTGGCCGTGAGTTGCTTGAGGTTCCGGTTGGCTTCAAGTGGTTCGTTCCAGGCCTGCTCGACGGCAGTGTGCCATTCGGCGGTGAAGAAAGCGCCGGTGCCTCCTTCGCCCGCTTCGATGGCAGTGTCTGGACCACCGACAAAGACGGAATTCTGCTCTGCCTGCTCGCGGCTGAGATTCGTGCGGTCACCGGCAAGAGCCCATCGGAGCTCTACGCTGATTTGGTCGCCAAGTATGGTGACCCGGCATACGCCCGGGTGGATGCGCCGGCAACGCCCGCACAGAAAGCCGCGCTCGGCAAGCTCGACGGTGCCGCCATCACTGCGACCGAACTCGCTGACGAACCCATTCTCGCCAAGCTTTCACACGCACCCGGCAACGGAGCGGCGCTCGGAGGTGTGAAGGTGGTCAGCAAGAACGCCTGGTTCGCAGCCCGGCCGAGCGGCACTGAGAACGTCTACAAGATCTACGCCGAGTCGTTCCTCGGCCCAGAACATCTTGCGCGCGTTCAGGCCGAGGCAAAACTGATCGTCGACGCCGCGCTCGGCTGAATCAGAAACTTGTAGCTCGGCAACAATCCGAGCTCGCCTGGGCAGCGCATCCGATTAGCCTCGACCAATGCACATGCTCTGGCGGACGCTCACGCACATCCTGATCCACTCCCGGCGCAAGCCCAGGCTCGGCCAATCCGACGTCGCCCGCACCACCTTTCGGGTCGCGCCGACCGATCTTGACCTGAATCGTCATATGAACAACGGCAAGTATCTCTCGATCATGGATGTCGCCCGCTTCGACCTCACGGTTCGCAGCGGGGTTCTCGCGCAGTCCCGCAGTCGCGGCTGGTATCCGGTCGTGGTGGCCGAAACGATCTCCTTTCGCAAATCGCTCTCGCCTTGGCAGAAGTTCGTGATCGAGACACGGCTGATCGGCTTCGATGAGCGCGGGATCTATCTGGAGCAGCGCTTCGTCGCGCCAGACGGCACGGGCGTTGAAGAGGTCTACGCGCGGGCCGTCGTCTGCGCCCGCTTCCTCAAGAAGAGCGGCGGCAGCGTCAGTGTCGCCGAGTTCGCCGAAGTCATGGGCGCCTCATCGGCACCGATTCCCGAGTGGATCCAACGCTGGGTGGCCGACACGCGCCTGCCCTCGACTCGCACTCCCGCGCCGTCCGTCTGGGACTAGCCGCGGCACCATACCGCCGGGCTAGCGCTCGTCGCGCGCCGGGATAATGACCTGCTTGACGATCAGCAGGATGCCCGCCGAGATCGGAATCGCCACCAGCGCTCCCAGCAGCCCGAGCAGGGTGCCACCGGCCAGTGCCGAGATCAGCACCACCGAACCGGGAACCTGGACGGCCTTGCTCATCACGCGCGGGGTAAGTACGTAGGCCTCAAGCTGCATGTAGACGAGCATGACGATCAACACGATGAGTGCCGCAACCGGCGAGACAAGCAGTGCGACGATGGTCATCATGGTCGTGGTGATGACCGTTCCGATGAGCGGGATCATGGTGAGGACCAGCGCCAGCACACCAAAAACGAAGGCGTAGGGCACCCCAACAATCGTGAGCAGAATCGTGCTGAACACCGCGTTGATAAACGACAGGGTGACCATGCCAGAGAGGTAGGCGCCAATCGATCCGAGAATTTGGTCGCCATAGTGCCGCACCTGGTCGCGCTGCGAGCGGTTGACCAGCGAATAGCCGGCCTCCTTCATCACGTCGATCGTGGCGATGAAGTAGATCGACAGCACGAACACGAAGATGGTGAGCGTCACACCGTTCGCAATCGACAAGCCAAATTGCAGCGCGCCACCGCCCAGCGATGCCCAGAAGTTGGGGCTGGCCACCGTGCTCGAAATCGTCGACACCAACTCAGCGGCAACGCCGTTGGTGGCGGTATTGACCGTCTCAAACCACGCCTGCGTCGAGATGCCACTGAACTGGCCTGGCAGGCGCTGAATCAGTAAGACGGTCTGCGTCACCACCGGTGGAACGACCAGCCAGACAATGCCGACGAGTACCGCGATCAGGATCAAAATCACCGTCAAAATCGCGCCGCCGCGCTTCATCCCGCGGCGCACGAAGAACCGGATGGCCGGGTCAAGACCCAGCGCCACAAACGCGGCGATAAACACCGCCAATAACACCTCGTGCAGGTTCACAACCATGACCGCCAGCAGAAGGGCCAGCAGCACTCCGGTCGTGGCAATGAAGGCCCAGCGGAACGGCTGTGAGTTCATCATCATCAGCCCCGGCCGCGTGGGCTGATGATCTAACGGTGCAGGCTTTGTGTCGCTCATGCGGCCAAGTCTAGGTGTCAAGATAGCTTCGCGACAGGGCTGCGGCGTTTCCCAAAGCGCCCGTCACGCAAAATCCAGCATGACAGGCCAAACTAGACGTTATGACCGAAACTGATCCACAGCACAACGACGAATCAGGCTCTCGGCGAAGACTGCCCGACTTCGATGATGTCTTGAACGACACCGTCTCGCTCGGTGCCGAAACGCTTGCCTACCCGAACCTTCGCATTGGCGATGAGGGCAATCTGGGGGCGGATGCGGTGGCGCTCGTTGAACAGTGGCTCGCCGCGGCAGAGTCGATCCCCGTCGACCCGGCCGCCGCTCGACTGGCCGCACTACTGCGGGACCCGAACGGTCTTGCCTTTGCGGTCGGCTTCGTCGATGGCGTCATGCGGCCCGAAGACCCGATGGTCGCCGGAGAAAACCTCGCAGCGGTCGCCAAAATCGCACCCGAGACACTGTCAGGAACGCTGCGCGCGGCGATCAGTCTTGGCGGAGTGTTCGGTCCGGTACTGCCGTGGATCGTCGTGCCCACCGCACGCAAAGCCTTGCAGCAAATGGTGGGCCACCTCGTGCTCGATGCAAGTGACGCCAAGCTCGGCAAAGCCATCACCCGGCTCCGTGCGAACGGCAACCGGCTGAACATCAATCTGCTCGGCGAAGCGGTGCTCGGCGATGCCGAGGCGAGCCGGCGACTGCAAGGAACCGCCGAATTGCTCGCCCGAGCCGACGTCGACTACGTCTCCATCAAAGTATCGAGCGTGGTCGCCCAACTCTCGATGTGGGACTTCGACGGCGCAGTTGAGCGCGTGGTCGAGCAGCTCACTCCGCTGTACCGGATGGCGGCCACGGCATCCGAGCGCAAGTTCATCAACCTCGACATGGAGGAATACCACGACCTCGACCTGACCATCGCGGTCTTCCAGCGACTGCTCGATCAACCCGAGCTGCAGCAACTCGAAGCCGGAATCGTGCTGCAGGCATACCTGCCTGACGCGCTCGGGGCCGCTCAGCGGCTGACGGAATGGGCCAGCGCACGCCGGGCTCGCGGCGGCAGTCAGATCAAGGTGCGCGTGGTCAAGGGCGCGAACCTGGCGATGGAGCGCGTGGATGCAACCATGCACGGTTGGCCGCTCGCAACGGTCGCCAACAAGCAGGACGCCGACACCAACTACAAGCGGATGCTGCACTGGATGCTCACCCAGGAACACACCGACGCCGTGCGGGTGGGAGTGGCCGGGCACAACCTGTTCGACATCGCATACGCTTGGCTCCTGGCCGGGGCGCGCGGGGTGCGGGAAGCGGTCGACTTCGAGATGCTGCTTGGCATGGCCCCCAGCCAGGCGGCAGCGGTGCAAGCGACGGTTGGGCCACTTCGGCTCTACACGCCGGTGGTGCATCCGGCCGAGTTCGATGTGGCCATCGCGTACCTCATTCGCCGCTTGGAAGAGAATGCCACCAGCGACAACTTCATGTCGGCCGTGTTCGAGCTCTCCCGCAACCGCGAACTGTTCACCCGTGAGCGCGACCGCTTCTTGCGCTCACTTGCCGAGCTCGAAGGCCACCTGGATGCGCCGAGCCCGAACCGCGATCAGGACCGCTCCGCCGAGGCGGCAGAATTGGCCCGTGCGCTTGAGGCTCCGCTCGGCTCGGCGACCGCGCTGACCAAACCCGCCGACGCGGAGCAGCGGCTCACGAGCGTTGTGCTCGGAATCGACCGTGGCTCAACTGGCGGGCTGTCGACCCCTCCCGGACCGGGTGCAACGCCCGGATTCGAGAACGAGCCTGACACCGACTCGGCGCTCGCGGCGAACCGGGAGTGGGGTCGGCAGATTCTCATCCGGCGGCCAGCAGCGAGCTCGGCCAACAACTGCACGCCGAGGCGAGCATCCGGCAGCTCGGCGAACTCGATGCGATCATTGAGCGCAGTCGAGCGGCCGGAGCCGCATGGGGTGCCCGGCCCGCCGAAGAACGCGCGGCGCTGCTGCATCGCGCTGGCATCGCACTCGCCGCCCACCGAGCCGAGTTGATCGAAGTGATGGCCAGCGAGGCGGGCAAGACCATCGCCGAGGGTGACGTTGAGGTGAGCGAGGCAGTCGACTTTGCGCACTACTACGCCGAGCGGGCTCGCGAACTCGACCGCGTGCAGGGAGCCCGTTTTGTGCCGAGCGCGCTGACCGTTGTGACCCCGCCGTGGAACTTCCCAGTCGCGATTCCAGCTGGTGGCGTGCTGGCCGCGCTTGCGGCCGGATCAGCCGTGATCTTGAAACCGGCCCGGCTGGTGGCGCGCACCGGAGCGGTGCTCGCGCAAGCCCTCGCGCAGGCTGGGCTACCGAAGGATGTATTGACCCTGGTGAGCTTGGATGGGCCTGGCCTCGGCGAGGCGCTGATCGGACA
>NMRC01025012.1_pt1 | contig 13590 bp, 10 predicted proteins | sample 1520911 | NCBI WGS metagenome assembly NMRC01 (sample SAMN07342169, study PRJNA393822) | plant metagenome | isolation source: fluid collected inside the plant's | place: USA: Vermont, Morristown, Molly Bog | reverse complement strand
CCACAATGAATGACGACGGTCCGTCGAAGCTCACGGTAAGAGTTCCGCGAGTTTTTTCAAAGACCGAGCAACGAAGCGGAATCTTCGGTAAAAGAAACCCGTGGAGTGAGAATTCGACCGACAGAAAATGCGAACGAATTTCCAAATCAACAAAACCCCACAGTTAGGAAAATAGATTTTGAGCGACATATTGTCCGTTATTAAGGTTTCTTTCCCAAAGAACTTCACCTCAACTTTAGAGAATGAGATTACCGACGAGCTAGCTATTGCTCAAACAAAATGGAAACTGAGTCTGACGAAGGCTCAAGAGGATGTGGTGAGAGCGGCGGCGAAAGAGCAACTTTGTTCAAAGGTTTCTTCGCTATTCAAAAATAATTGGAAATTCGAGTCGAACATGACTATCTCAGTTGCCGGTCTCACCGAGGATCTCTTTTTGAGCAAAAAGAACAAATTGGATGAAGACCTAAAGTTTTTACTCAGCAAATCAGGTTGGTCTCTCACGACCGAAGAGACCGGTAACTCAGTTTCTGGAGATCAACTGTATTCGGCTTTAGTAAAAACGCTCACCGTCTGGCTTCGAACCGCCGTTTTTTATGGCGTTGGATCCTTCGTTTCGAGGTAGGTAAAAATATGCCAGCATTCAGTAAACCGTATCGGAATCTCACACAAGAGAAACCACTGTACAAAAAAGAGCTTTTGAGAGAGATTTCCGCAAGAACTTTCATTAAAGAGGGAGTCGTTGAAGAGGTTCTTGAAACCTTCAAGCAAATCGCGACTGAAGAAATCGTCAATAAAGGTGAGTTCAATTTTTCTGGTCTTTTTTCGGTTGGGAACTATCATACAAAGGAGTCCAACACCGGAAAAGCAGTTATTCCTGCTCGTCAGCGTTTGAGAACCCGTTTAGCCTCTCGAGTGAAAATAATTTGGAACGCTCGTTTTTCAAATGGAGTAACCGAACCTGAATCTTATGCTGAATTTGAAGAAAATTACCTCAAAAAAGAGAATAACGCTCTTCGAGATTCCATTGGACTTCTTGATTCAATTGACGAGAAGCATGAGAGTTCTAACCCAATGCTCGAGGATGACGACGAATACTAAAAACAGCCTATTCACTTTGATATTAATTTCATAACCGTTCGCACAAAGACAGGAAAGAGAAGTATATGAGTTCTAAGCTCACCTATGCGGTTCTTCCCGTGGAGATCAAAAGAATTGCGAACGACTCGTTGGGTCTTGGAGTTTTGAAGTCTCTTTTTGTGTACGGAAACACTTACAGCCTAATGATTAAAATTTCTGATGGGGTTTTCATAGGTTTTGCTTTGTACCATTATCAAACAACGAAGGTTGGAGACGAGAACCTCACCACTGGAGTCATCGACTGCGTGTGTGTTTCTGCTCCGTATCGAAAAGAGGGCTTTGGTACTCTGCTCACCTTTGGTGTTTTGAGAAAGATGTCCGCGTATGGAGCGGATCGAGTAGAATTGATGATGAAAGTACCGCCAATTGCGGATAGAGAATTTGAGCCAGGTATTCCTATCATCGGAAGCCCAGAGCTGTTGGTTGCCTTGGGGTTTAAGCCCATCAAAAAGTATCACGAATATTGGGCCGCAAAATCTGAAAAGTTCGGCTACGATTGTTTCTTCTGCGGAAACAAACCAGACAGCTGCGATGGTGTTCTGTACGCAATTACGGAACGTCAGTCGGCTGATTAGGAGTCGAAGTTTTGGGCATTTTCGATAAGGCGGCAGATAAACTTCAGAGAAGATCTGAAGAAACGGTGCGAATGGTTGACTATGACGCCATTCCTGTCGTTCAGAAAGATGAACGAAAAAAGGCTGTTCGCCGCCCGAAACTTGATGACCTTCTTCCGTCAGCGCCAAAGAAAGATCGCGTAGAACCCGAAGCCGAAGACGAACACGTTTTCTCCGATGGAGACTTCGAACGCATAGCCAATGCGTCGGCTTTTTCGACCGATGAGGATGATCCTGCGTTTTCAAATGAAAAAGACTCTTCATCCGGGAGTCTATTTGAAAGTCTTTCAGAAAAGGCAAAAAGCTCGCAACCTGAAGTGATCCAGTTTGATGAAGAAAAAGTTCGAGACGTTCTCGATATTCTCAAAATTCCGGCAACTTTCGTGATACCTTCAGACATTTTGATGCCCGAAGATTTTGACAAGATCGACTTTGATCTTCAGGTCCCAAAAGGTTATGACCTTGGACAAGTTGAGTTTTTTGTCGAACGGTCAAAATCGACCGTTGAAGAGTATTTGAGTCTTCTCGAAAAGAGAAATGAACATATTGCAAAACTTGCCACAACAATAGATCGGCTGCAGGTTGATCTACAAAATCTCAAATACGATAGTCAGATCGCCGAGGGTATTGGAATTATTCCGACGAGCGATAATGTTGAGCTTGAAAAAGAGAATGTCGAACTGAAGCTTCTCGTGAAAAGACTTGAAGATCAAATCAAACTCAAATCCAAAACTCCGGATCTTTCTTCAAAAGAGCGAGATTTGTACGAAAACCTGCGCAATCAATACTCTATTGTGGTTCGAGAAAAAGAAGACCTTGAGCAACAGGTTGCAGAACTCAAATTGGCTTTGGCGAAGAGCGAAGAGGACGCCGACGATCCAACGTGGATGGCCGGTGCTCAATCTGAAATGCCGAAGAACTTTGACCTTACAGAGATTTCCAACAACTTCGGAAAGGCCGACGAGGAGACAAAAGGATCTTCGGCGTTCTCCTTTGATAGTAATGGCGAGAAACCTCAAAAAGAAAATCCTTTGAGAAGATCAAAACTACCGAATCTTTCAGATGAGGATGACGAAGACGAACTCGACAAGTTGATGAAAGACTGGAGCTAAACCCAATAATGAATAATTTCGCATTCAACGCTATTATTTTCGCACCGTTATTTGTGGGGCTTATTGTCTCTCAGATTGTGCGTTTCGATCTCAAAGCATTCCAGGGTCTTTATCTTTTACTCGCCGCCGCAAATATTCTTGTTTGGTATTTTATGCTCGATGGAAGATGGCTTGAACCCGTCATCTTTGCCGCGATTGGTTTTGTGACTCTATTGGTTGCCACAGGAATATTCGGCACAAAGGTTCGCGCGGCCGATTACGTTTTTGCTCAAATCGGAATTGGAATGTATCCTTGGACTCTGTTCGGTTTTTCGGGTGCCGTAATTTACGTCGTTCTTCTTGGGATCTTTGTCACTCTCGTCGCTTTGCGGCCGAAATTCAAGAATCCATTCTTCAAAAACGGCACAAAATAGAAACTTCTGTCTAGCTTTTGATATTTCTTGTGTAAACGACGAGGAGAAAGTCAATGGCTCTGCCAACAGGTAAGAACGATTCAGGAAACCTGGATTTCAAAAAGATTTCCGCCGAGGAAAAGGCAGACAAAAGCAAAGAAACTCAGGTTCTGAAAAAGAAGAACAAAAAGGTTAAAAGCAAACGGCGTTTTGTGCTGTTTACCGTCGGTTTTGTGTTCGTCGCGCTTCTCGTTGGAGTGATTGTGTACGATCCGTTCACAAACTCTCTTCGATTTGGAAGCAACGCATTGAATCAAACGAGCGTTGCCGCTCAGAGTTCGAAAAATTCTGAAGCTTCGAAAAAGACAGCTGTTGATGGCACGGTGAAACCGGTCTCTGATTCAGATTATCCGGTCACACTTGATGATTGGCAAAAATCTGCGTACAATCCCGAAGCAGAGAGTGTTCTTGATGAAAAAGTTCTGGATAAATACAAATATTCGGCACTCTGGAATCAGGCCGCGGTTTTGCCTCCAGAAAGCGCTGGGTTCACCTCTGATGTGAGCAAACAATACGAAAGCGGCGGTAAGATTCCGAATCCTTCGTTCTCATATTGGACCCAAGAGCGCTTCGTTTCAGAAACAGGAATCATGCTGGAGAGGATCATTAATCCCGTATTTGGAGATTGGATTGGAGCCGAATTCAGTCCTTCACTCTTGTTCACAGGCGGATTGAATGACATGTTCACCAGTGATTGGGTTCAGAAATCAGGTTCAACCATCACAAATTACCCATTGTTTGTTGATTGGTCAAACAAAAACTATGGTCTATCCTTCAAGAGTTCAGCAATCCGTTGGGTTGGAACAATTAATTCGATAGATACTATTTGGAACTACAATTCAGAAATATCTCAATATGAGGTCAACCTCACGGCTGGCGTCACCTATACTGCGACTCTTTCTGATGGAAGCACGGCAACTCGAGTCGGAACGCTGATATTAACGTTAGTTGCCAACCCAAATAATAGCATGAACAGCAGTGACCACCACGTACTCATTAGTCAGTGTGCTCTAACCGTAGGATAGTTAAAGAAAATGCCAGAAAGAAGGATAAAGAACTCTTGGAAATCTGTATTAACTGCAGTTTTCAGCTTTGTTCTGGTTTTTTCCGTCATTTCTCCCGCGAATGCTGACGTTTCTACGGGTCAAGGTGGTGGAGGTGGAACCAGCAGTGGTAGCTCCTCATGGAATTACGCTTACGGAGATCGACCTGGAGATGCGTGGGGCGCTTTCACGGGAACAAACCCTTCAACAGGTAAACCAAACTTAGCTTCAGGTGTGAGTTGGGATGCCGGAGCGAACGTAATTTACGATTCGCACCATAGAGTCATTTCAAACGTCAGTTATTCAACCTGCTACAATGCTGCAGAAATTTGGTGGGTGACCTTCAATAAGTACGGAACCTTCGATGGTCTCGGTCCTCAATACTTCATTGGCGGAAACACTCCAGACTGGTGGGTTGCGAATTTTCACTCAACAGCATCGAGAGGATCAGTTCCTGCGGGAACCGTTCTTTCCGACGGTTACACAACACCGGTCGTTGACGATTATGCAAACTGGGTTTGGAAAAGAACGCAAAGCTATCTTCAGAGCAACCCCACCGCGAACGGAAACATGACCGTTATTGTTTGTAGTCAGCTTTCACCGGCGAACGTTATCAACCAATCAGGAACACAAACAATACAGGTTCAGAACGGTAAAAGCTACAATCTGCCAACAACGTTCTCGACCGTTGTGCAACGACAGGTTCTCAACACCAGCGCTACCGCGAATGACGGCGGAATAGATCTGATCGGATCAAACAACCTTCACGATCAGCCAGCAACCACGGTTACGACAAACTATGGCGCAATAGCCAACGCAATAGCCGCTGGAACTCTGTTCGGCTCCACACCTATGAACTCTTTGAGCAACGCACAGTGGTCTCAGCTTGACACGCTTATTACGAACGCGCAGACTCAGGATCAGTCTCTGAGTCACTCGTTAACCACACTAGACTCTGCGAATCAGCAAGGTCTCGCACAGGGTGGAGTTCTAAATGTTTCAGAATGGGCCGCCCGTCAAACAATAACCACATCTGGAGTGCAAACATACACGAACAATTGGGCCTATTCTGGAGTACAATATTGGAACGGAAGCCAATGGGGTCCGGTTCAGAACATCCAATGGTCTTCACCTCAACTTACGACGGTTCCAACTTGGAACAATCCAAACGGGTGGACTCTTTCGAGCCAACAATATGGTGTCACCAACACAACAGCGACCCAGGTGAACACCGGTTTTTGGCAGATCATGTCTGTTCACTGTAATCTTCAACAGCTCAACGCGCTGAAGGCCGCTCTTGTTACCGCTGGAAGACCAACGACAACCATTTCTCAAACGAACAACGATGACGGGACGTTTTCTGCAGTTTTGAGAACCGTCACTTTGAACTCAAGTTATACTTCGGCCGGAGTCAGTAACGTGGCGCAACAGGCCGCTCTCACGAGTGCTCAGGCGACTTTGGCTAGCGCTCAAACGGCTAATTCAAACGCAACAACAGCTTACAACGCGGCCTTAGCTGCGAGAAATACGGCGGCAACGACCTATGCGAGTGCGTTGGCCGCTTATAATGCTGCGAACAGTGCCACATATGATGTGGGCAATCTGTATGACACATTGTCGAACGCAAATGCGGCCTACACAACCGCAACAAATTCGCTTGTCAGCGCTTATAACTCTGAGTATATCGCCGCTTCGGCGCTGAATTACATTACCGCACTTCCAGCAAATGCGGCCGCAAACATGCCTGTATATTCAAAAATGTCTCTTCGGCTTGGTGCTCCTGCGGTCAGCAATCCGGTTTTGGACTCGAGTGGAAACCTGTACACAATTGGTGTCAACTCATATATTTATGTAACCACTCCGGCTGGAGTTGTATCCAAAACCAACATACTGGCTACACCGAGCTCTGTTCTAGCCATGGACACAACTAACAATATTCTGTATTACACAAGTGGAACAAGTATTAAAGCCATTGGAGTTGGATCCACATCCTTTAGCACGACGATAAACCTCGGTTTTACAGCTCGTTCAATTGCCTTGAATAACCTTGGAAATACAATTTACGCAACGAACGCAGCGGGCGGCCCACTTTCAAAGATAACGGTAAGTTCGGGAGCGGTAACGACTCTTGCCTCGTCATCTTTCTCAACGGACGCGACCGTGACAGTGGCGCAAAACGGCGCCGGTTCTCCTCAGGTTGCCTCAAACGCATCCGCAACAGCAGGATCGGTTTATACCGTCGATCCGTCAAGCGGAAACACCACGCAATGGATGAATTTGACCGGATCTTCAATTGCTTTTGTGGTGAGTGGTCCAAACAATTCGGTATATGCAACGAACTCTTCCGGAATGATTTACAACATGACCTCGGGTTCTTCTCCTACGGTTGCGAGCACAGGAGAAACACTTTCAAGCTCAAAACTTGGTGGATTGGGTTTTGCCATCGGAAGCGATGGAACAATCTACTCCAACGCGGGTGAATACACAATGAAATACTCTGTGGTGAGACAAATCCCACAAACAGTATTAAGCACTTTCACAAGTGCGCTTACTAATTTCAACACAATGTATAGCAACATGCAGACAGCGGCATCAAATAATAGTCTTTCCACATTTATCTTTGAGTCTCTCACAACGGGCTCTCAAGCACTAATGAGTAGCGCAGTAACCGCAATTTTGAATTACGGCACTTATTCTTCAGACAACACCATGGTTGCGTTAGCAACACAGTTCCTCAACGCTCAGAATGCGTATGGAACTGCCTACACTAACTACACGAACGCCGGAGCCGCAGTTACTACGGCACAAACAGCTTTCAACAATTCTCAAACAGCCTACAACAACCAACAGGTGTATGCGGCTAATCTTAAGTTTAATGCCGATAGAGCCAATGCGTTAGCCTCTGCGCAGAGCGTGATGAATGATGCTGCAGCCGCGACGTCTACTCCTTCTACTGACGTCGCCTACACAAATCAAGCAAACATCACTCTCACAAACCCTACGATCTCCAATGTGATCGCAATTCCTGGGTATCTGTACTATGTTTCTCAAGGTGCTGGTGGTTCCACCGGAGGCTTTATTTATCAGAAAAACCTAGCAACCGGTGCTGAGACCCAGGGTTCCTCAATCGGAGCACAAACAAGAATATATTACGACTCGAATAGTTACTCCAACATGTTCTATTGGATGGATGGCTCAACAGTTAAGTACTCTGCTGGATACAACGGTACAGTAACGCCATTAACCACAGTTGCAAATGGAAGTTCTCCATTTGTATTTGATGGATACTCGAAAACCGCATACTTTGTTCAAGCTGGTGGACAAGTTTCGTCTTACAATGGCACGACTTCAACCTGGACAACTCTACAGCCGACGAGCATATTTACCTTCAATAGTAAGATGGCTTTTTCTCATGGTGTTCTGTATATTTCCAACGGAAACAACCTGTATTCTGCTCGCATCTTGGGGGGCAGCATCTTCCTGAATCAAATTGCAACCAGCCCAGTAAGCTTTGATTCTTCTGAGCTTATTGCAACGATGTCGCCGAACACGTCTCCCACAAGCTTTTTCCAATCGAGTACATCTGGAGCATTGGCCTTAAACTATGATAACGGGCCAGTCGGTACCTTTAGAGCTGTGCCAGGAGAAACCGTCAATACCTCAAATACCGCATTAGGAAGAGTTTCCATTCTTCCCGATAATTCAGTAATGTATTCCGTTGCGAATTCTACGACCATTTACGTGAACAACCTGAACAATTATGCAGGAAAAATTCCTGCGACATTCCAGTCTGGATTGGCTACAGATATGCAAAGCTATCTGAACTGGTATCAGAGTATCAAAGACGCAAACGGCAGAGAAACAAACTACCCAGGTAGTTTCCCTAGTTCGTCTCTCGTGAACGCAAACGCTTACATCAACTGGATGCAAAGAGCAAATCTCACTAATTCGCAGTCTTACAATGATCTTTCTTTCAACTTTATTACAAACAACTTGTACTTGCAACAGGATTGGGCAACTCTCAATCAAGCTCAGCAAACGTACAACAATAATATTGCTCAGGTTTCTGTGTATCAAACTGCGATGACCACGGCCTCAAATGTTCTGAACACCGCAAATAACAACGCTGTTGCGGCTGCGGCTTTGGTGAGCAGTACGGCCAATGCTGTCACAGCGGCTCAAGCGGCAGTCACTTCAGCTCAAGCTGCTCTGACCGCGCTTCAAGGATCAACGGTTAAGGTTTACTCAGGAGCAAGACCAGCGTACCTCGACTTCGGAGATGCAACCAACCCTGTTCCTGCGTTGGCCGCTTCAGGTTATGTTGGCTTCTACGATAAAGAGTGTGTCACAAGTTGTACCGCAAACCCCACCGGCGCAGGAGCAACCGCAGCAAACGATGCAACCTCGAACGTTTCGATAACATCGAACCTTATTGGTAAGTCTTCTCTTGGTGGTGCGGTCCTCAATGACTCAACAGTCCGCGAGGCTGGAACAAACCTTGACACGAACTCGAATTACTTTGAGATCTTTAGAGACAACTCTACCTCAAGAACCATTCGTGTGAACTCTTCCTACCCGAACACCGCAGGGACCAGCCTTTCATATGACGGAAGCGCTCCTATTTCAACCACGGTAAATCTTTGGGCTGGAAGCACTCCAGACGTCGACCCGAACGGTGGAATATTCTCGATGACCGCGTTGGGTATTACAAACCGATCAGGTTGCGCCGCTACGACTGAAAAGCTTTTCGGTGGTCAAGTTTGCGGTAGTGGTCCTGTGAGCACCTCGCGCACTCCAGCCACTCAGAAGAACTTTGGAGCCAACCCGTACAGTGAATCCTTTACAAACGACGGAACACAAACCGCGTATTCCGAAACGTTCTCAGGATTCTCGGACAAGTTCCAAGTTGCGGCCAACTGGGCTTCGGATGCGAATCAGCCGGTCATTCTGAACATCAAGTGGGAGTATGAGCCAACAACCTCGGTGACGATTCCTTCTTCTCTTGGTTTTGGAACAATTTTGGCTCAACTTGGAGATGACCAATCGCAATCTGCAATGGGCCCAACGACGGACATTACACAAAAACTCGACGTTCGTTGCTACGCGGTGTTTGGTCAATACAATAGCGTGGACAATAACCTGGCCGCACTCACCGCGCAATACACAGGAACGGGCACAACAGATGTGCTTGACCAATGGTTAATTGGAAACCTCGCAAATGGATCGGCCCCAACAACGAATGGAGCTCAGGAACCAGGAGGCGACTCTGCGTACACCAACCCGAATAACCTTGTTCTCAAGTTCGTTCGAGGAACCTCAGAATAATCGGCTCAGAACTTCAAAAAAGATTTTCTGAAAAAAGCGGCTCTTTGGAAAAATGTTTGATATAAGTGTTTTGTTCTCATTAGCCGAGTAACGAAGAATATATGACAAGTAAGGAAGTACATTATGGCTATTTTAGCAACACAAAGTTTAGTTGGATCCGTCGGTCGAGTTTACGATCTCCGCACCGTCGGTAAGGATAATCTTGAGGTTATCGACTTCAGCCTGGCGATGACCCCACGCAAAAAGGTCAACGACGAGTGGGCTGATGGTGAGACCTACTGGATTAATGTGACGGCTTGGGGTAAGCTCGCCAAGAACATTTCAGAGTCTTTCAACCCTGGAGATCGCGTTTTCGTTATCGGTCGCACCGATATGAAGGCCGGTTACACGAACAAGGAGGGCGTCGAAGTGGCTGCGAAGCCGATTTTGGTGGCCGAGTTCGCCGGGCTTGAGGTTTCCTACAACCCGGCCCATTCGGATCGTCCGGCTCGCGGAGAGCGTTCTTCGGAAAGCCGTTCAAGCTCATCTTCGCAGCGAACGGCACCAAAGAAGGAAGCTCGTCCGAAGGTTGATGAAGATGTGATTGACTTCGATGATGATGACGATCTGGAGTTTGAGACTCCGTTCTAAACTCGAAATCGAGTCGAAAGTAAACCCGCAAAAGTGTGGCACCGATATGGGTGCCGCACTTTTGTGTTTGAGAGAGGACTGTCAGTTGATATTCTTTTTTCACAACACTTCTTATCTTCTTTGCAAAGGTAGACCATTGGGAAATAATTTTGACGTTGATTCACTCCTCTCTCAAGGAGCTCAAAAGAAGCACCCGAAGAACTCTTCGAAAACTTCGTCTTCGAAAAAGAACTCCAGCTCTTTAGATGTGGTGGCACTTTCTACTTCTGAAAGCGAATTCCGAGTCGACTCAAAAGAGGCTAGTCGGCTTTTGAATGTGGATCCAGAAAACTTTCACAATCCTCTCAAAGATGAGAATTCCAGAAAGAAGCGCAAAATTAGTTATTACGTCGCCGGAGGAGCGGCCTTTGTTCTAGCGGTTCTTGCTGTTCTGTACCTCAATCTCCCTCACACTGAGGTTTACAATCCGAGTTCAGTAGCGAATTCGACTTCGCAAAGATTTTTGAATCTTCTTCCGAACGCTCCACTGCCGAACACGACCGAAGCTTCAACCGTCGTTGTGAGGGACTCCTATTTGCAAATCCCCGATGGTTACCAACTGTATTTCCCGAACGCAGAATTTGAAGTCACCGGGTTTAAGGCGATTGCGGCAACGGACTTTGGTCTTGCAGCGACAGTTTCAGGTAAGGACAATTCGGCTCTTTCGGGTACACAGATCTACCTGTTTAAAGACATGGTTCGCTCGAAAGTTTTTGCTTCGGCAACCAATGCAAACATTTTGAATATCTCCGGATCGGCCGCCGCGGTTTCGATGGATCTCGATCTTTTCGGCGAGGCTCACCCAATTCTTGCGATTGTCAATCCAGACAGCACGGGTTTCATGATCGTACTGCCTTCTGGAACTCCCTCTGACGTGGTCGACAATCTTGCTCGAACCGTCTCCATTTCAAACACTTCTCAATAAAGAAAGTAATTGATCCCGAAATGCTTACACAAATTCTCTTAGCGGTAATTGTATATGTAGCCGTATTTCCTTTGGCGTTCTGGGGGATCGGACTCGCAGACAAGAAGCTCAAGAACGCCTCATTGAACCGTCAATTGATGAAAAAAGGCGCGAACAAAAATCTCATTTACAAAAACGCCAAAGAGCCTGCTTGGGCGAAATGGAAAGAGAGAATCAAATTCACTCGAGCCGACAAACGGGCCTTTGTTCTTGGGAAGAAACCCAAAAAGGATGGTTCACCAAGAACCATAGGTAAAACCACACGAAGAAAAGCCTATTGGGGAATTCGAGGAATCGGACTGTTGTTGGCCGTTCTCGGAGGTCTTCTCGGTGGGAGTGCGATGGCGTTTTTGCTTTTTCTTTCGGCCTGCGTGTACACGGCTTCAATCGTTTTTGCGTACATTTCGGCTGATCGACTCATGGTTATCCGTGAGGAGAAAATGAAGAGAATGTTTTCCGTTGCCCGACAAAAACTTGGTCAAAGCGTCGAATACGAAGCAAACCCTGGAGCCGTTATTCGCGTTCTCGATTGGAAAGACTACGTTCAACCAACAAAGATAGAGTTTGACATTCCAGACACATTCGGTGAAGATGGTGCTGAAGGTTTCATGAAGCTCTTTAATCAGAACTTCGGAAAAGAAACCGCGTGGGTTCCCTGTGATGACCCTGAAACAGGTGACCCTGGATGGGACTTCGACAAGGCGGTGGTGACAATTCGAGCCGTGCCTCCACTTCCAAGAATGGCGAAATGGGATGAACACTACGTCTTGAGCGACGGAATAGCGTGGAGCTTCTTTCCGATTGCTCTTGGTGTTGAAAACGGAGTTGAGTTGATGAATCCAAAGAGTGGTGAAATTGAGAACGTTCTCGGATTTGATGTGTCTGGGCAACAGGCCAAGGTTGGAGAGAAGTTTGGACTGAAGGTTGCTCCAACAATCGGAATGACCCCTCAAATTTTGGTCGCCGGACGCACCGGAGGTGGCAAATCATTGAGCGTAGAGACGCCGGTTCAGGTCCTCGAAGAGCAAGACCTCCAGAACTTGTGAATAACCTCGAGGCACGGAAGATCAGCCTCCTCGAAGCTTCGGTCTTTTGTGAGCAGAAGGACTTCGATTTAGATTTGACTCTTCGAAAAGGGATTCGCCCGTTTGGGCTGTTTGAGAGCTCAAGCGAAAAACTCGTCGGAGTCTGCGTCGTTTGCAATCCCGTCGAAAAAGATCTTCAAAGCGTCCACACTTCAGAGTTGACTCACCTTTACTGCAGAGATGCGGCTTCGAGTTGCAGCGAAACCGAAGCGCTGAGGGTTTTCGTAAATGGAATTCTGGATCTCAACCTTTGGGATCTGTGCGTTGGAGCCGAAGTTGCGAAAAGAATTCCGGATTCGATTCTGAACGAACGGTTCAGTAAATGTGAAACCGGGTACGAATGGTTCAGCTCGGACTTTTCGTTCTACATTTATAAAATCACCTCTTCTTGTTCAGATAAGTACTACCTTGGTCGGAGAAGCCTGTCAATCCCAAATGCAACCGTTTCGGACTGCGAGAAAGACCCCTACTTCGGCTCAGGTGGAAAAAGACTTCAAGACTGGAAGAACGAGGTTGGTAAAGAGTCGCTCAGAAAAGAAATACTGAGTATTCACTCGAAATGGAAAGAAGCCGTTGCGGCTGAGAAGGAGGTCGTAGGAGATCGACATCTAAAAGATCATTTATGCCTCAACTATCAACCAGGAGGGCTCGGACTCGGGAGACCAATAACCGTGATAACCTCAGGTTTTTGTGAGATCCACGGCGAAACGAAGTTCCATGGAAAGAATTGCTCCAAGTGTACCGTTCGGAAAGTTTTTCAGGAGGGGCACTGCGCGATTCACGGAGAGACTTTATTCCGTGGAGAAAATTGTGCAAAATGCGTAGTTGAAAAAATCTTCTTTCCTGGCTTCTGTGAAATTCATGGAAATACAACACTTCGGGCCGACTCTTGCGTGAAGTGTGAAAATCAAAAGGCAATCACAGAAAAGATTTGCAAGTTGCATGGACTCACGAAACATCTTGGGAACACCTGTGCGACCTGCACTTCGCAAAAATCCATTTCGCTTCAGTTTTGCTCCATTCATGGAGAGACGAAATTCCAAGGAGAAACCTGTAGCACCTGTCATTCAGAAAACTCCGTCAATCTTCTGAACTGTGCCATTCATGGGAGAACGAAGCACCGAGGAAAAAGCTGTTCTTCTTGTTCCACGGAGTCTCAATTTTCTCTCAGCAACTGCTCTATTCATGG
>NMRC01026398.1_pt1 | contig 13595 bp, 12 predicted proteins | sample 1520911 | NCBI WGS metagenome assembly NMRC01 (sample SAMN07342169, study PRJNA393822) | plant metagenome | isolation source: fluid collected inside the plant's | place: USA: Vermont, Morristown, Molly Bog | reverse complement strand
TGGACACCGCCAGATCCAGTTCACGGCAGGAGATCTCGAAGTCATCGCGCATCGATTCGTGCGAGGCGTTCAGTAGCTCGCCGATGCTGAGTGGGCCGGTGGTGCGAAGGCGCTCAACGGTCTCCTGTACCCGTTGGTTCTCGGTCACGACGTGGCGCACTCGCCGGAAGGTCTCGTCATCAAGCAGCTCTTGGGCGCGGGGCAGATCCGCGAGCTCCAGCTCGCGTAGCGTCGCGACGCCCAGCGCAGACGCGCCGCGTTCGCACGAGGCTCGCCGGGCCGCGTATCCGCCGGTGGCGTGGCTATGGCTGACTTTGGTGTCGATCACCAGCAGTTCGAGCCCGGCATCGGCAAAGCCCAGCCGTACCGGCTCACTGTGCAGAGAACGACAGTCGAGGAACACGGCGTGCTCGGCTGTTCCGAGCATTGAGGCTGACTGATCCATGATGCCGGTCGGGGCACCAACCGCCTGATTCTCGGCGAGTTGTCCGACCTTGGCGAGTGCCGCTCGGTCGAGTCCGAGCTCCCACAGCTCGTTCATGGCGATCGCGATCGCGCATTCGATTGCCGCCGACGATGAGAGCCCGGCTCCAATCGGCACATCGGATGCGATGGTGAGATTCACTCCTGATCGCTCCTCAAGCCGCACACCGAGTTGGCCGAACGCCCAGATCACACCGAAGACGTACGCCGACCATCCAGCCATCGTCTCGGGGCCGAGTTGGTCGAGGGAGGCTTCGCGGACCTCGGAGCTCAGAGTGCTCGCCACCACGATTTGGCGGTCGTTCCGTTCGCCCACGGCAAGCGATGTGCGCCGATTGATCGCACAGGGCAGCACAAACCCGGCGTTGTAGTCGGTGTGCTCCCCAATGAGGTTCACTCGGCCGGGGGCTGACCAGATGCCAAGTGGGTCCTGGCCGAATTGCGCAAGGAACCGTGCTCGTGCGGCAGCCGAAATGTTCGGCTCGCTCACTTGCCTCATAGCTGACCCGCCTGCCAGGCCGTCCGGAGGTTCGCGGCAGCCACCTCCGGCGAGATGTCGGCAACCCACGCTCCCATTGCCGCTTCGGAGCCGGCAAGGTATTTCAGTTGTCGGCTGCGCGGCGTGGGCTCACGATCTGCAGGCTCAGCCGCAGTTCATCCCGTGCCTCGTTCACCGGGGCCTGATGCCAGGCCGCGATATAGGGCGTTGGTGAATCGTAGAGTCGGTCGAGGCTGGACAGGAGACGGGGGAGTTGCTCGGCCAACTCATCCCGCTCGGCGAGCGTGGTCTCGGCGAGGTCGGGGATGTGCCGTTTGGGCATGAGGTGAATCTCGATAGGCCAGCGAGCCGCGAAGGGCACGAACGCGGCCCAGTGCTCGCTCTCAAAGATCAACCGCTCGCCCGCCAGCTCGCGCTGCAGAATGTCTTCGAACAGGCTCGGCCCGTATTCCTTGATCGAGGCAAGCACCTGCTCGGTGCGCGGCGTGATGTACGGGTAGGCGTAGATCTGGCCGTGTGGATGCGGCAGGGTGACGCCGATCGCTTCGCCGCGATTCTCGAAGGGGAACACCTGCTGGATGCCGGGGAGGCCGAGAGTCGGGCCGTGCGTTCGGCCCATGCCTCAATCACCGTGCGAGTGCGATTCGCTGATTGGCTGCCGAGCGAGCCGGAGTGATCGGGGCTGAAGCAGACCACTTCGCACCGCCCGATCGAGCGGTAGCGGCGCTCAAGGCCGATCTGGCGCATGGCCTGGAGGCTTGGCGGTGCATCTGGAGCATCGGCGAGCTCGGGCCCGAAGGAAGGTGACTTGTTCTCAAACACCACCACGTTGTAGCTACTGGGAATCTCGCTGGGGTTCTCAGGCGTTTGCGGGGCGAGTGGGTCGAGCTGGGCCGGCGGCAGAAATACGCGGTTCTGCCGGGCGGTGGCCAGGGAGATCCACTCTCCGCTGAGCGGGTCTTGGCGCAACTGCGCGCTGGCGGGCCTTGGCTCAAGTTCGCGCGGGTCGAAGGCCCGCTCGGCTGGCAGCGTGCTGCCGATGTCGTCGAAGTAGATGAGTTCGCGGCCGTCGGCCATCGGCATCGTCACCCGGCGGATGCGGGGTTCAATCGGGTCCTGTACCGTATTGATGTGACCGTTCACATCGTTACCCTAGCGCGCTTCTGCAATTCAGTGCCATAGTGTGGCAGTCAAGACTTGAACAGGATGAACTTGGACGTAAAACCCAGGCCACCGAGCATCCGCGATGTTGCGGCGCTCGCGAATGTGTCGTATCAAACCGTCTCTCGGGTGCTGAACGATCACCCGAGCATTAAACCGCAGACGCACCAGCGCGTGCTCGACGCGATCGAGACGCTCGGCTATCGACCGAACGCGGCGGCACGCGCGCTCGCACAGAACCGCTCAAAGCTGATCGGCATTCTGACCACTTCCTTGCAGTATTACGGACCCAGCGCCGCGGTGGTGAGCATTCAGCAGGCGGCGATCGAAGCTGGCTACTGGGTGAGCATTGCCAATATCGACGAAGATCGGCCGGAGTCGGTGCAAGAGGGCATTACCCGGCTGCGCTCGCAGTCAGTTGAAGGCATTGTGGTGATCGCGCCGCAGCAACAGATTTTCGACACCCTCGCTCGGCTCTCGATCAACGTGCCCTTCGTCACTCTGCAGGGCACCTTGGCCAGCGGTGACCACGCCTTAGCGGTCGATCAAGAGGTGGGCGCACGTCTCGCCGCGCGGCATCTGATTGAGCTCGGTCATCGTTCCATTTGCCAAATCACCGGTCCCAGCCACTGGATCGAGGCGGAAGCCCGATCGCGCGGCTTCGCCGAGGAACTCGCGGCGCACGGACTTGAGGTGCGGCCACCAATCGTTGGCGATTGGACCGCGGAGTTCGGCTATCGCGCTGGGGCGCAAGTTTTGGTCTCAGGATGCACGGCCGTGTTCTGCGCGAACGACCAGATGGCACTCGGCTTGCTTCACGCCTGTCACGACGCCGGACGAGCGGTGCCAGCTGAGCTCAGTGTGGTGGGGTTCGATGACATCCCCGAGGCGGCGCACATGATCCCGCCGTTGACGACCGTCCGGCAGGATTTTGCCCTGCTTGGTCGGCGCTGTGTTGCGGTGCTGCTGAGCAGCATCGAGGCGACTGAGCAGGTAGTTCCGGTCAGCATCGCGCCGGAGTTGGTGGTGCGCGCCTCGACGGCTGCGCCAGCTGTGCGCTCCTGAAACGCGCCCGTTATCAAATTGTGACCGTTCACACTTGACGGCATCCGGGGGGTGCTACATAGGATTGTCACAGATGTGACCGTTCACATTCCGATAGCAGCTATCGCCCACGCTGATGCGCCAGAAGGTTTGGTCACAGCACACCCTGACAACGGAGTCGCCAGAAATGTCCAGCACGCCCAACACCGAGGTTGTCATTGGCGTTGACTATGGCACGCTCTCCGGCAGGGCAGTGGTGGTTCGGGTCGCCGATGGCGCCGAACTCGCAAGTGCGGAATATGTCTACCCGCATGCGGTCATGGACACCGAACTCACGGCTGGCCCACAGCGGGTCTCGCTGCCGCCCGATTGGGCGCTGCAGGTCCGAGTGACTACATCGATGTGCTCAAGCATGCCGTTCCCGAGGCCGTGCGTAGCGCCGGGATCGCGCCGAGCGATGTGATTGGCATCGCCACCGACTTCACCGCTTGCACCATGATCCCCACCCTCGCCGACGGCACGCCACTGTGTGAGCTCGAACCATACCGCAGCGAGCCGCACGCCTACGTCAAACTGTGGAAGCACCACTCCGCGCAGCCCCACGCCGACCGCATCAACGCCCTCGCGCACGCTCGCGGCGAAACATGGATCACGCGCTACGGTGGCCTCATCTCGAGCGAATGGGAGTTCGCCAAGGCATTGCAGTTGCTCGAAGAAGCGCCGGAGATCTACGCTGCGACCGAGCGCTGGGTTGAAGCGGCAGACTGGATCGTCTGGCAGCTGTGCGGCAACTACGCCCGCAACGCATGCACCGCCGGCTACAAGGGCATCTACCAAGACGGACAGTACCCGAGCCGGGAGTTTCTTGCCGAGCTGAACCCCGGCTTCGCGGAATTCGTCAGCGAGAAACTCGACCAGCCGATTGCTCAGCTCGGTCAAGCCGCTGGCACTCTCAGCGCCACGGCAGCCAGCTGGACCGGATTGCCCGAGGGAATTGCGGTTGCGGTCGGCAATGTGGATGCGCACGTCACCGCGCCTGCCGCCTGCGCCACCGAGCCTGGCCAACTGGTGGCCATCATGGGCACCAGTACCTGCCACGTCATGAACCACGAACGACTCGCCGATGTGCCGGGGATGTGCGGCGTCGTTGACGGCGGCATCATCGATGGCGCCTGGGGGTATGAGGCCGGCCAGTCCGGCGTCGGCGACATCCTTGGCTGGTATGTCAACACCCAGGTGCCCGAGCGCTGTGTTGCGGCGGCCGCAGCGGCCGGACTCAGCGTGCACCAGTACCTCAGCAATCTTGGCTTTGCCGAACCGGTCGGTTCCCACGGCCTCGTTGCGCTCGACTGGAACTCGGGAAATCGCTCGCCCCTGGTCGATCACGAACTCTCCGGTCTGCTGGTCGGTCAAACGCTCACCACTCGACCCGAAGAGATCTATCGAGCGCTCGTCGAGGCGACCGCTTTCGGTACTCGGGCGATTGTCGAGGCCTTCAACGATTCCGGTGTGCCGGTCACCGAGTTCATCGCGGCGGGTGGGCTGCTGAAAAACCCACAGCTCATGCAGTGCTACAGCGACGTGCTGAACGTGCCGATCTCGACCATCGGCAGTGCACAGGGGCCGGCGCTCGGTTCAGCCATTCATGCCGCGGTCGCCGCCGGAGCATACCCCTCAGTTCGTGAGGCGGCCGCGGCAATGGGCAAACGCAATCAGGCGGTCTACCGGCCGGACCCCGCAGCCGCAGCGGTCTATGAGCGCCTGTATGCCGAATATCGAATATTGAGCGACGAGTTTGGCCGTCGCCCTGGCCTGATGCACCGACTCCGTCAGCTCAAGCGTGAGGCGGTCGCAGGATGAACACCGCACTCGACACCCAGATCGCCCACGTGCGCGAAAACGTCGCTCGGCTGCACGCCGAGATCGTCCGCTATGGCCTGGCGGTATGGACCGGCGGGAATATCTCGGAACGCGTGCCAGACTCCGAACTGTTCGTCATCAAGCCAAGCGGCGTCGCCTATGACGAACTCACCCCCGAGAGCATGATCCTGTGTGACCTTGACGGCCGCGTGGTGCCCGGCTCGCCCGGCAGCGAGCGCTCGCCGTCGAGCGATACCGCCGCCCACGCATACGTCTATCGGGCGATGTCCGAAGTCGGCGGGGTCGTGCACACGCACTCTCCATATGCCACCGCATGGGCTGCCCGAGCCGAGCCGATTCCGTGCGTGCTCACTGCCATTGCGGACGAGTTCGGCGGACCCATTCCTATCGGTCCGTTCGCAATCATTGGCGACGACTCCATTGGCGCGGCATTGTCGACACCCTGCGTGGACATCGCTCCCGCGCAGTGCTCATGCAAAACCACGGGCCGTTCACCATCGGGGCCAACGCACGCGAAGCGGTGAAGGCTGCGGTGATGCTCGAAGACGTCGCCCGAACGGTTCACCTCGCCCGTCAAGGTGGCGAGCTCGTGCCGATTCCGCCACAGGCCATCGACGCCCTCTACGCGCGCTATCAGAACGTATACGGCCAGACCGAAACACCCTCCACTGAGCACCTTGGAACGGACAGCGAATGACTCGCACCCCGACACTCGACCAATACGAGATCTGGTTCTTGACCGGAAGCCAAACCCTCTACGGCGAGGAGACGCTTCGCCAGGTTGCCGAGCAATCCCAAGAGATTGTGCGCCAGCTCGACGACGCCACCCCGGTTCGTATTGTCTGGAAGCCGGTGTTGACCGGTCCAGAAGCCATCAAGCGGGCCGCACTCGAGGCGAACTCCAACGACCGCGTCGCCGGAGTCATCGCCTGGGCACACACCTTCAGCCCCGCCAAAATGTGGATCGCTGGCCTCGATGCACTGACCAAGCCGATGCTGCACCTGCACACCCAGGCCAACCGCGATCTGCCATGGTCTGAGATCGACTTCGATTTCATGAACCTCAACCAGGCCGCGCACGGTGATCGCGAGTTCGCCTACATTCAGACCCGGCTCGGCATCGTGCGAAAAACCGTTGTCGGTCACGTTTCCAACCCCGAAGTGGCGCGGCAGGTCTCCAATTGGCAGCGCGCATCCGTCGGCTGGGCCGAACTGCACCAGCTGAAACTCGCTCGCTTCGGAGACAACATGCGGTTCGTCGCGGTCACCGAGGGCGACAAAACCGAAGCCGAGTTGCGTCTGGGCGTGCAAGTGAACACCTGGGGGGTCAACGAACTGGCCGAGCGGGTGGCCGCCGTTGGCGAAGCCGAGGTGGACGCGCTCGTGCTCGAATACGAGCGCAGCTACAACGTGGCCCCCGAGCTTCGCCGCGGTGGCGCCAGACACCAATCGCTGCGCGATGGAGCCGCGATCGAGCTCGGACTGCGCGCCTTCCTGGATGCCGGAGGATTCAAGGCCTTCACCACCAGTTTCGAAGACCTCGGCGCACTTCGCCAACTGCCTGGCCTCGCTGTGCAGCGACTCATGGCCGAGGGCTACGGCTTTGGCGCCGAGGGGGACTGGAAGACCGCCATCCTGGTTCGTTTGGCCGCGGTCATGGGTGAAGGGCTGCCCGGCGGAGTCAGCCTCATGGAGGACTACACCTACGACCTGGTGCCGGGTGATGAGAAGATTCTTGGCGCGCACATGCTCGAGGTCTCGCCCTCGCTGACCACGCGCATCCCGAGCCTGGAAGTGCATCCCTTGGGAATTGGCGGCAAGGATGACCCGGTGCGGCTGGTCTTCACCGCCGATCCCGGCCCGGCCGTTGTGGTGGCGATGTCGGATATGCGCGACCGGTTTCGACTCGTTGCCAATGTGGTCGAGAACGTCGACGCCCCTGAACTGCCAAAGCTCCCGGTCGGCCGTGCGGTCTGGAAGCCGCAGCCCGATTTCGCTACCTCGGCCGCTGCCTGGCTCACCGCCGGAGCCGCCCACCACACCGCCATGTCGACCCAGCTCGGCATCGAGGTATTTCAAGATTTTGCCGAGATCGCGCAGATTGAACTGCTCGTGATCGACCAGACCACTACCCTGCGTGAGTTTGCGCGTGAGGTCAGATGGAACCAGGCTTACTACCGTTTGGCAGCGGGCCTGTAATCACACAAGGAAAGGAAACACAGTGAAGAAGTCAAAGAAGATTCTCCTTTCGCTCATTGCTGCTGGATCGATGCTTGCGCTTGCCGCCTGCTCGGGAACCACCAAGGGCAATGGCGACGGAGGGCTGATCGGCGTGGCGATGCCGACCAAGACCTCACAGCGCTGGATCAACGACGGCAACAACGTGCAATCGCAGTTGCAAGAGCTGGGCTACAAGGTTGACCTGCAGTATGCCAACAACGACATCCCAACTCAGATCTCCCAGATCGAGGACATGATCACCAAGGGCGCCAAGGCCCTCATCGTCGCCTCCATCGACGGAACCACCCTGACCCAGGTGCTGCAGGATGCTGCGGACGCCAAGATTCCGGTGATCGCGTACGACCGCCTGATTCGCGACACCAAAAACGTCAACTACTACGCCTCGTTCGACAACTACAAAGTTGGTGTGCAGCAGGCCAACTCGCTGTTGGCCGGGCTGGGCTTGACCGCACTTGATGGCACCCCGGCGTCGAACGCACCGGCCGGTCCATTCAACGTCGAACTGTTCGCTGGTTCGCCCGATGACAACAACGCAACGTTCTTCTTCAATGGCGCGATGGACACCCTCAAGCCATACCTGCAGAAGGGCACCCTGGTTGTTGGGAGCGGTCAGACCGAGTTCACCCAGGTGGCCACGCTGCGCTGGGATGGTGAAACCGCTCAGAAGCGCATGGAGAACATCCTGACTTCGACCTACTCGGGTGGCAAGAAAGTCAACGGCATCCTGTCGCCGTACGACGGCATCTCGCGTGGCCTCATCTCGGCGCTGACCGACGCTGGCTACACCGTGGGAGCTGGCTGGCCGATCATCACCGGTCAAGATGCCGAGGCCGACTCGGTCAAGGCGATCCTCTCCGGCGAACAGCACTCCACGATCTTCAAGGACACCCGGAAGCTCGCCACGGTGGCAGTTGACATGGTGCACGCGATCATGAGCGGCAAGGACCCGAACGTGAACAACACCACCGATTACGACAACGGCAAGATGGTGGTTCCCGCGTACTTGCTCGAATCGACTCAGGTCGTCAAGGGCAATGTGCAGGAAACCCTCGTTGACACTGGGTACTACACCAAGGCTGATCTCGGCCTATAAGGTCACGATCAGGTGCTTGCCCCTCGACCGAAGTCGAGGGGCAAGCACCCCGAGACGATTGGAGCTCTCGTGCGCGAGAACATTTTAGAGATGCACAGCATCACCAAGACCTTTCCTGGTGTGCGCGCCCTCTCAGAGGTGACCCTGCAGGTTTCGCGCGGCGAAGTCCACGCCATCTGTGGTGAGAATGGCGCAGGGAAATCGACGCTCATGAAGGTGCTCAGCGGTGTCTATCCGCACGGGAGCTACGAGGGCACGATCTTGTTTGAGGGCAAGGAGGTGCAGTTCAAGAACATCTCAGACTCAGAGGCTGACGGTATCGTCATCATTCACCAGGAGCTGGCGTTGAGCCCGCACCTGTCGATTGCCGAAAACATCTTCTTGGGCAACGAGGTGCGCGGTCGCTCGGGGCTCATCGACTGGAACCGCACCAACTTTGAGGCCGCCAAACTCCTGGCTCGCGTTGGCCTCAACGAGAACCCCATCACAAGAATCTCCGACATCGGCGTTGGCAAACAGCAGCTCGTCGAGATCGCCAAGGCGCTCTCCAAGCAGGTCAAGCTGCTGATCCTCGATGAGCCGACCGCTGCGCTCAATGACGAAGACTCCGACCATTTGCTCGGCCTGATATTGCAGCTGAAAAGCGAGGGTATGACCTCGATCATCATCAGCCACAAGCTCAATGAGATCAAGAAGGTCGCGGATACGGTGACGGTCATCCGCGACGGTGAGACCATCGAAACCTTGCCGAAGGTTGAGATCACCGAGGATCGCATCATCACCGGCATGGTCGGCCGTGACCTGGAAAACCGCTACCCCGAGCACGAACCACAGCTCGGTGACGAGCTCCTTCGGGTCGAACACTGGACCGTCCACCATCCAACAGACCATGGCCGAGTCGTCGTAGACGACCTCAACCTGCGTGTCAGGGCAGGTGAGATTGTCGGCATCGCCGGGCTCATGGGGGCCGGGCGCACCGAGTTTGCCATGAGCTTGTTCGGGCAATCGTACGGATCGAACATCTCTGGGCAGGTGTTTTTGCGCGGCCAGGAGATCAAGACTCGCACCGTTTCCGAGGCCATCGGCAACGGCTTGGCCTATGCCACCGAGGACCGTAAGAAGTACGGACTCAACCTCATCGAGGACATCAAGCGCAACATCTCGATGGCCTCCCTCGACAAGCTGGTTCGCGGTGGCCTGGTTGACGACAATCGCGAGTACCAGGTGGCCAATGAGTTCCGCGCCTCGATGAACATCAAAGCCCCAAGTGTGCTGATGCCAGTTGGAAAACTCTCTGGCGGCAACCAGCAGAAGGTGGTGCTCTCGAAGTGGATCTACTCGGACCCTGAAGTGCTGATTCTGGATGAACCCACCCGCGGCATTGACGTCGGCGCCAAGTACGAGATTTACACCATCATCAACTCGCTCGCCGATGCTGGCAAGGGAGTGATCGTTATCAGCTCTGAATTGCCGGAACTGCTCGGCATCTCCGATCGCATCTATGCCATTTCGGAGGGCCGAATCACCGGTGAGCTCTCGCGGGCCGAGGCGACCCCCGAAGCCGTACTCAAACTTATGACCATGGATCGTGCCGCGTAGCACCCAAACTGGAGAACTCAGATGACCAACATTGACCCCTCAGACCTCGAATCACATGCCGCAGGCAGCAACATCGAGCCCTCAACTGGGCGGCTCGGCTCGGCCCTCGGGCAACTCGCTGGCATTCTGGGCAAGAATGGTATCTTTCTCGCGTTTGTGGCGGTGGTGGTGCTGTTCGCCATTTTGACCGACGGCATCTCGCTTCGACCGCAGAACGTTTCGAACCTCGTGGTGCAAAACGGCTACATTCTCGTGCTGGCCATCGGCATGCTGATGGTCATTGTGGCTGGCCACATCGACCTGTCTGTCGGCTCGGTCGCGGCCTTCGTCGGCGCGGTTTCGGGCGTTTTTGCCGTCCAGATGGGGCTGCCATGGTGGCTCGCGATGATCCTCTCGCTTGCCGTCGGCGCCCTGGTCGGGGCTTGGCAGGGTTTCTGGGTGGCGTACGTCGGCATTCCTGCGTTTATTGTGACTCTTGCCGGCATGCTGATTTTCCGAGGTCTGACCCTGGTGGTGCTCGGCGGCTCGAACATCGGTTCGTTCCCCGACGAGTATCGCGCACTCGGCAACGGCTTCCTTGGCAACTGGTTCAAGCTCGGAGACCCCGATCTGTTCACCCTCAGCCTCGGCGTTGCGGCCATCTTGGCGTTCTTGGTCGGCCAGTTGCGCGGCCGGGCCGGTCGGGCGAAGTATGGCCAAGAGGTTGACGGCTTGGGCTTCTTCATCATCAAGCTGGTGCTCGTCTCGGCTGGAATCTTGGCGTTCAGCTATCTGCTGGCCCAGTACAAGGGCATCCCGGTGACGTTGATCCTGCTCGCCGTGCTCGTGCTCGTGTACACCACGGTGATGAAGCGCAGCGTGTTCGGGCGGCACATCTACGCCATCGGCGGCAACCGTCACGCAGCCGAACTCTCGGGCATTAAGACCCGACGGGCTGACTTCCTGTTGTTCGTGAACATGGGACTGCTTGCCGCGCTGGCAGGCCTCATCTTCACTGCCCGCCTGAACCTCGCTGGCCCGGAGGCGGGAACCGGCTTCGAACTCGAGGCGATTTCGGCAGCGTTCATCGGCGGCGCGGCGGTACAGGGTGGCGTCGGCACGATCGGTGGAGCCATCATCGGTGGCCTCATCATCGGTGTGCTCAATAACGGCATGTCTATCCTCGGTGTTGGTGTGGAGTGGCAGCAGGTAGTCAAAGGCGTCGTCTTGCTGTTCGCCGTCGCGTTCGATGTCTACAGCCGAGTGAACACTGGCCGCTGGAAGCCGGGCAAGCCACTGGTCGGAACCGATGCAACTCGCCTCGCCAAACCCAAGGCCGACACGGTCTCGACCGAGACGCTGGCCACGACAGCCCGATCAACCAAGCGCTGAGTGTTGGCCGCGCGCCGGTACACCGGGCAGACTGAACAGATGAATTGGTTGGTGACCGGCGGCGCCGGCTATATCGGCGCCCATGTGGTGCGGGCGCTGCGAGCCGCCGGACTGTCTGCCGTGGTGATCGACGATCTCTCCTCAGGGGTTCGAAGCTTCGTTCCGCCGGAGGTCCCGCTGATTGAGGCGAGTCTGCTCGACCGCGACGCCGTGACCGGGGTCTTTGCCGAGCATTCCATCCTCGGAGTGATTCATGTTGCCGGGTACAAGTATGCGGGCGAGTCGGTTCGCCGCCCGCTGCATACCTTTGAGCAGAATGTCACGGCAACGGGCATCCTGTACCAGGCGGCCATCGCAGCCGAGGTGCGAAAGCTGGTGTTCTCTTCCAGTGCCGCGGTGTATGGCGCGCCCGACGTCGAGTTGGTCGTGGAGTCGACTCCCAAGCGCCCGGAATCACCATATGGCGAGACCAAGCTGATCGGAGAGTGGATGCTCGCTGATCTTTCCCGCGCGCATCCGGAGTTGCAACACACCTCGCTCCGCTACTTCAATGTGGTGGGTTCCGGCAGCGATGCGGTGTTCGATACGAGCCCGTACAATCTGTTCCCGCTGGTGTTTCGCGCCCTCCGAGCCGGCCGCGCGCCGAAGATATTCGGCACCGACTACCCGACTCCCGACGGCACCAATGTGCGCGACTACGTGCATGTGAGCGACATCGCCGCGGCGCATGTGGCCGCCGCACAGCGCATGATGGCCGGCGAGCAACTTGAGCCGGCATACAACCTCGGCAGCGGAACTGGCCTCTCGGTTGCCGAGATTATGGACGCCATGCGGCGGGTCACCGGAATCGACCTCGAACCGGAACGCGCACCCCGCCGCCCGGGCGACCCGCCGCGTATCGTCGCCAATGGCGACCTCGCAGCTCGCGACCTGGACTGGGCGATGCGCTTCACCCTCGACGAAATGGTCGAATCCGCCTGGCGGGCATTCCAAGAGGCTCCAGCGAGCTAAGCGCTGCCGACGGCGCTGGGCGACGCCAGCAAGCTGAGACTATCCCCGAAGCGCTCTGACCGACGACATGAGTTCGCGCACACGCGCTGGGTCAACCCGATTCTCGAAGCTCCGAGTAGGAGCCGCTGGGCTCGACGTGCTTGCACTGCCCTCCGCCCAGCGGTACATTGCCCGTACGCGCCCGGAGTGAGCCGAGCGCCGGAATGCTCAGGAGTCTGTATGACCGTTTTCCGCACCGTCTTGGAGTCGACCGGAGGAAACAACGTCGGCATTGTTGTTCCTGAGGAGATCGTCCTTGGTTTCGACCGGGGCAAACGGGTTCCGGTTCTCGTCACGATCAACGGCGACTATCACTACGCGACCACCATCGGGGTCATGGGTGGTCGCTACCTTGTCTCATTCAACGCCGAAACGCGCAAGAACACGGGCCTCGGCGCAGGAGACGAGATCGAAGTCGAACTCGTCGTCGACCCAGCTCGCTGAACGGACTCCGCGACGTAGGGGTAATCACGCCCTTGCAGCATTGGTCGCCGTGACGGCGCCGCGAAACCGCCATCGCGGCGATCACGGAGGAGATGGTCGGCTGCGCTGAGAGTGGTCGGCGTAGTCGATAACGTGCGCCTGTTCACTGTAGTTGGCATTGAACCAGTCGGCGACTGCAGACCATGAGTTGCGCGCCCAACCGTCGCCCGAGAGTGGCAGGGGACAATTGCCCGGGCCGCGCTTGCCAGATGCCAGGAGCCCAAGCTCTCATACGTCCGGCCGAGGCGAGCGGCAGCGGTTCTGAGCGAGACCAGGTCTTCGTCCTTGATACGGGCGATGTGGAAGCCGGCCTGTTCAGCGTTGGCGGGCAGACTTCCTCAGATCGTGTTCAAACTTCACTGGGGAATGCCACTAGCTTGCTCGGTCGAGCTGGTAGACCCGTTGCTTGCTGATGCCGAGGACTCGACTGGTATCCGTCACGCTCCATCCTTGCTCGCGGAGTTTGCGCACGACCGCGCGGCGGCTATCGGCCGCATCCTTCTGAGCCTGTCGTGCTGCCACTTCGGCACTATCGGCGGCTGCCCACTCGGCGAGCACAACGTCCTGACCCTCGACTTCGATTTCGACGGCGACGGTCTCGGGAGCGACGTTGAGCCACATCGCCGCGACGCCCTGCGCCTCAAAGGCGACCTCGTTGAGATTGTGCGCTTGCCCGCCGGTGCCGAGTTC
>NMRC01000164.1_pt1 | contig 13607 bp, 17 predicted proteins | sample 1520911 | NCBI WGS metagenome assembly NMRC01 (sample SAMN07342169, study PRJNA393822) | plant metagenome | isolation source: fluid collected inside the plant's | place: USA: Vermont, Morristown, Molly Bog | reverse complement strand
GCGAGAATGGCCGCTGAAAGAGCGAAACAGAATGCCATGAGAACATTCAAAGTGAACGAATGCGGAAACACTGCATAGACGGGAGCCGCAAGAGCCAAGATTGGAGAGAAGTGGTTCCCTAAGGCGTTGAAGTTGTCCGCAACAAACGAAACAATCGGTACGCTTAATTTTGCGTAACTTGCAACAACTTGGGTCTGCCACGCCAAATCAAAATTCCAAATTCGATACGTCGAGAACCAAAACCAAACGACGAAGAGGTTTACGAAAAAAGTAACAAGAAAGACAATAGAGAATGGAGAAAGAAGAAACCCAACGACTTTACTTGTTTTGGAGTGAGCCACGGCCACGTTTTTCCCTCTCGAGGTTGCGAAGTGAATACAGCGGACGGCCCAAAGATTCAACGTACGTTCGGCCGACGTAAGATCCGATGACTCCGAGCATCACAAGCTGGACTCCACCCAGAAACAGCATTCCAACAACAATGTACGTCCAACCTTGAACAGACATTGACGGCGAAATAAACTTCATTACGAGGAAGTACAGGCCCAACAGTATTGACCCCACAGACAAAATGACTCCCGAGACGGAAATAATCTTGAGGGGCACAACCGAGAAGCTCATAATTCCATCAAAGGCGAGTTTCAACATTTTACTGAACGTGTAACCGCTTTTGCCAGAAAATCTTGCATCTCTGTCGAACAGAATGGCCTCCTGACGGAAACCGATGTTGCTGACGATTCCACGAATGTATGGATTGTGTTCACGGTATTTTTGAAGTTCAGAAACAACGGCTTTATCCATCAGACGAAAATCTCCGGTGTCCTTAGGTATCTCGATTGCTGAAAGCTTATTCAGAGTTCGATAATACATTTTCGCGGTCTGTTTCTTGAAAAACCCATCCTGACGAGATCTGCGTTGAGCGTAGACAACATCCGCTCCGTCTTCCCACTTTTTCACCATTTCCAAAATTAATTCAGGTGGATCTTGAAGATCGGTGTCCATTATAACAGTTACATCCTCATTCGAAGCGTCAAGCCCGGCGATCACGGCAATTTGATGGCCGTAATTTTTTGAAAGATTCAGAATTTCGACACGCGGATCTTTTTGAGCTATATTTTTCAAAACCTCTAAGGAATCGTCCGAACTTCCATCATTCACAAAAAGAAGACGCGCACGAAAACCGGATAATTGAGAAAGAACAGAGCTAATTCGTTCGTACAAAAGATTGAGATTCCCAGACTCGTTGTAAACAGGAAGCACAAGAGAAATGCTGTTTTTCAATTATTTCTCCTTCTCTAAAATCGTGGGTTGGGTTGATGTGCGCCGAAAAGTGAAATATCGGTGAGCGAAATAGCTCAAAATCAAAGTTATCGTCAAAGAAATCGCTTGGGACACCAGGACATTACCGAGCAAGCGCACCACCAACGGAAGAAGAGCTAGGTTGAGGAAAAACGCAACAAGCTGAACCGAAGTGTACCGAAGAAAATCAAGAATCAGCTTTCCTGAAACTTGAAAAACCAGGAGTTTCTGTAAAATGAACCCAGAAAACAACGCGGCTGCATAGGAGACAACAAAAGACGTCAAATATGAACCAGGAAAAATAGCGTAGGCCGCGACGAACAGTAAATATCCCACAAGAGTATTGATTCCGCCGACGAAAAGAAAGCGAGTCCTTTGATCGCTAAGAAGTTGTTTCAAGATTCTCTTTCGTTTTCTCTTTTCTGAACTGTAATAATATCAACCCAGAAGAGAGGTTCTCAAAAACTTGTGTTGATATTTTTTATGTTCAACAAAATGTTCCTCGCGAAACGGAGCCACAACGATGGAACCTCAAGAATCCGACCAGATAATCCTCAAAGGCCTGCTGCTCCCAGAAGAGCTGAGTGACAACAAGAAGGCTCGTCAAGTGATGGTCGAAGAGAACAAAGTAATTGATGTTCCCTTAAAGCTCACCGACTTTCTCGAGTTCACCAGCAAACTTCGGATGTACTCCGAGGTTCTCGACTGGGTGCGCAAAGCGGGTGGTGACCGTGAAGGTCTAGACGCCTTGATCGGCTCTGGGCGACTAGTCCGAATTGGAAATTTGGAAGGCGCAAAATATATCCACGAGTTCAATGGTCTTAGACTGGTTCCGTTGGGCTATCCAGTAAGCCTGAATGATCCAGAAAGCACCACGGTATGGATCGCGGAAACTCCAGAATCTACAATGCAACTCCCAATCTCCGAGCGGACTGCAAATCTCCTTTGGTCGAACGAACCTGGAGAAGACATCCCCGCGACTGCAATCCGGATAGCATCAGAGGCAGGTGATGACCTCGAGATCTGGGGACGGAGCCTCAAGTTCGACCTGCCCGCACTCATTGAGAATCGGCTTGCGTGGCTCTCTGAGGTGAGCAAGTAGCTGCGTTATTGTGCGGTAGTTGCAGAGGCCTTCGGAAACTCGAGTTTTTCCTCAAAATCCCTCCAGCCGAACGTTTTTCAAAGTGGTCTGATCCACACCGTTATAGCTTCCGAGCTTCTTTATCTTGCCGGATTTAACCTTCACCACTTCGTCCTCTTCAACTTCAATGTGCTTCGAGGCCCACCACACCAATTCGTGGTTATCTTCACCACGAAATGTAACCCTAGTCACAGCTTTTTCGGCACCTTCGATGGAGGTGAAGTGTTCGTTCGCTCCGCCAAAAGGGCATTTTCCTGAAAGCGCTCTACAGGGACCGGCGTCGCCGGTGGTTGGGTTTACACGGAACATGAGGTTATCCTATACCAAAAAGAAGTATTCTCAGTAAAACTCTCTAACTGATATAGGTATCGGTTGAGAGCTTTGCGAAACACTTGCTCTTCCTCTTTAGCGAACTCAGCACGAACCAATAGGATCGCCTTCCCGAAAATCTGCAAAATTGACTGGATTCCCATGGAGACTGAAATAGAAATAGCTCCCAAGCGGAACCTCGTTTACGGCATTTGGCTCTTCACAGCCGGGTTTTTGGGACTGCTCTCCGCATTTGCACTAACTCTTGAAAAGATCTATTCGCTCACAAACCCCAACGAAAGAGTATCTTGCGACTTTTCAGTGCTTGTTCAATGTTCCGCGAACTTATCCTCCGCGGCCGGTTCTGTCTTCGGTTTTCCAAATCCACTCATCGGACTAATGTCTTGGCCGATGGTGATTGCAACGGCTTTTCTGGTGATCTTCTCGGTAAGAATCCCGAAAATTTGGTGGTACGGATTCTTTGTCGGCGTCACCGGAGCTTTGATTTTCGTAACTTGGCTTCAGTTTCAGTCCATTATGGTTCTCGGAACTCTTTGTCCATGGTGCATGGTCACTTGGTTTGCGGTTGTCCCAACATGGTGGGCTACCCTCGCACACATCGGTTCTCTCGGACTCTGGAGCTCTAAGGTTTTCAACTTCTTCGAGAACTTGAAAACCTACGTTCCGGTTATTTCACTATTGTGGTTTATCGCCATTGCGCTTTGGGCTCAGATGCGCCTCGATTGGATCTCCGCGCTCTAAAAGCCGGGATTTCTCCCGGCTTTTAGAATTCGAAGGTCTTAGGGAAGTTTGATCCCGTTGAACATTTCATCGAGAAAAAGTAGGTCACCTCGACCGAGTGTTTCGGCCATCTGCCGCAGAGCCTCAGCGGTAAGCATCGGAGGCGCAAGGCGGAGCTGGAGGGCACTCGTTTCGATGGTGGTGGGCAAATGTTGTGGGGTAATTTCGCATTTTGTCATGGTTCTATGATGTCAGCGAGCTTGACCGTTGTCAACCGTCTTCTCGAAAAACTTAGCTGAGTGCGATTAGAGATATCCTTATATTTAGCTAGGGAAAACTCTACCGTGCTTTACCACGTCAACGCATCCACCGGCACCATAATCCTCCAAGTCCATAACGAGTCCGGTGACCAGAACTATCTCTCGAAAGAAGCCGACGGGAAAACTCGATCAATCTCCTATTCGACATTGACCGTAGGGGATGATGTGCTTTTCAACCGCGGCTCACGAACCTTCTACGAAGCTGAATCGCCTTTCGAAAATGAGTTCACCGCAAGCCAACTCAGCGCTGCCTGGGAGAACAATGGACTTACGGTGAGTCGTATAGCAAGGGAACTCCACGAAAGCTGGAGGGAGGAACTACTCCCAGATTCTCACGAATTAGCCGGACTTTTCTACGATGAATTGCCTCCAGAGTGGCGTCGTGAGAATAAGGATTCAGCTGAGTCGGTCTTCACGAGAATACGGCGGGGTGGCGAAGTCATTGCGAGCTACCCTAGGAGGAACTTCCATGGCTAAGTACCACCTCTCAGAGGACGGTACCCCGCGCCTCTGTAAAGCTGTAGCTGGAAATTGTCCTTTAGCGGCCGATGGCGCTCATTACGCCTCCCGAAAAGACGCCGCCGAGGCTTACGAAAAGACTATGGCGGCCTCTGTAATTGTCACTGTTTCTAGCAGCACCAGAAAGCTAGCTAAAGAGTTGAATCGGCTCTTCGGTGACAAGAAGGCTTCGGATATTCCGCTTGAAACTCTTCGTGAGGCCGGAGCTATTCTCGAGCGGGAACTCCTAGGACGGTTGGGTCTGGATGATTTTCCGGAGGAGCCTACTAAAGCCGAGCGTGACGGGTACTCTCGGGAAATCGCACTCATGCTAAAAGAACTGGATAATCGTGGAGTTCAATTCACGGCTAAGATTCACGGTCCCCTAGCTAAGGGGCTAAAGGAAGGCATCTCTGTTCTTCCGCCCTCGGCCGCGGCTCGAGTTAAGAACGACATTTACACGAAGCGACTCAATCTCAACAATAGACAGCAAGATGGTTTCCATGTCGCTCAGGCTGAAATCTATACTCCTCCGGAACCGGTAAGTCACGGAGCGTTCATGCTAGGTGCTCAGCGAGAGGGTGATTACATGCTTCCCAATGATGCATCAATCGAGGTTCGAGAGCTTAACGATGAAAGCTACTTAGGTTTCGCTATAGACAAACTCGTGAGGACCCCGAAAGCTCTAGCGGCGGGTGACAGTTTGCTAGATTACACTAAGCTAGTCTATCGTTCCGAAAAGCTCATAATCGATCTCATAAACGATGGAGTACTAGATGGCCGCGCCCGCTTGGTAGCCGGAAAGGAGGATGAATTCCGCGAAAGAGCTCCTGAATGGTCGGAGGCTATCGCTGGCTCGTTCCGTACCGTATCCTACTATGCCGGAAAGCCTTCGACTGGAAAGACCGCCGGTGGCGGCAAGTATTTTAAGGTTGCGGATTCATTCGAAGTTACAGATGCTAACGGGGATACCCACGAGGTAAAACGACCACTCTATGAGTTTCAGGAAAAGTCGTTAAGCTACAAAGCTCACACTATCTCTGCTAAAGGTTTATCCTCACGGTACGTCACCCATCAATTCTTCTTCACGAGTTCACTCACGCGGTGCAAAGTCAACCGGGAGGCATTCCCGGTGAGAAGGAATACTTCCATGAAGTTCAGAGAGCCAATCCTAAAATCGCAAACGCTTACAAGTACAATCACTACGAGGGGCTACCGGACGATTACATGGGTCACACTGGTGGAAGAGAGCTCTTTACTCGCACTACCGAAGCTCTTTTCTACGCCGGTGACGCAGATAACGATTTCCTCCTGAAGAAGAACCCTAAAGCCGAAGGCTTCCGTCGGTGGGGTCTAGGTACCTGGGCCGCTTTGACTACTCAGGAAACCTGAATCGCAAATGCTGCTTTTTCCAAGGCTTCGGTTTAGGATAGCTAATGACCTAAGGAGTCATGGTGCTGTTCGCTCCAGAGTCTCTCAAGAAGCTCCGCTTGTATGGAATGTTCCTCTTCCCTGTTGCGGCAATCGCTTTTTCGAGGAGTGCGGCGTTCAGGCTCCAAATTCTTTGGGCCTCTGAAGTTGTGTAATCGCAAAGAGCCTTTAAATGGCTCGTAATTCTTTTTCGGAGGTTTCTCGACCTTGGCTGTAGGCGCTTGTTGCCTTAAGGTGTTTGACGGCGCTGTTCAGTGTTGCCATCGGTCACCTCCTTGCTATTAATTCTGGGGCTTCGCAGTTTCTGTTCCTGCTAATTTCATACCCATTGTTTAGTGATATCTCCTATTAGGTACACAAAATAATATCAAATTAATGTCAATTTTTAACAAGTAAAGCAACTTAATGCTCAACCGTAAGGACATCGAAGTGACCGACAAGATGGCTGAAGACAACCAAACTGAGGAAGTTGCTTCTCAGATTCCGGACGACAGCGCCTACGATCAGGAAATTCTCGAAGCTGAGAGTTTCACGGAGGCGCTGTGGGTCATAGCTGAAAAATACGACGTACCCGTTACCAACAACTATCCGCGAATGCAAAACGGTCAGTATCTTCGCCATATTGGTGACTTCATTGCGGACATTACTGCGGCCGCAAAAAGACATCTCTGAAGATCTTCTACGTTCAGCATGGACTACAGTTGAGCATTAATTAAGCTACCTTATTCATTAAAAGGATCATATTAATATTTCTTTGTGTGAAATAGGAGATTTCACTAAGCAATTGGTTATAAGATTAGCAGGAACATAAACTACGAAGCTTCAGACTTAATATCAAGAAAGTGACCCGATGGCAACACTGAAAAGCGCCGAGATTCCACCACTCCCTTCAGTCGACGGCGGCTTCAAGACAGTGCTTGCTGACCCGCCGTGGAGGTTCACGAACCGCACCGGGAAGGTTGCCCCGGAGCATCGTCGCCTCGACCGCTACGGCACCATGGACCTCGAAGAGATCAAGGCCCTTCCTGTCGGTGAGGCTACCGCAAAGGATGCCCACCTCTACCTCTGGGTCCCCAACGCACTGCTCCTCGAGGGTATCGAGGTACTCCAGGCCTGGGGCTTCCGCTATGTGAGCAATGTGATCTGGGCGAAGCGTCGGAAGGACGGTGGCCCCGATGGGCGCGGCGTCGGGTTCTACTTCCGGAATGTGACTGAACCCATCCTCTTCGGCGTCAAGGGCTCCATGCGAACGCTCGCTCCGGCTCGCTCCACGGTGAACATGATCGAGAGCCGAAAGCGTGAGCACAGCCGTAAGCCCGACGAGCAGTACGACCTCATCGAGTCCTGCTCACCCGGACCTTACCTTGAGATGTTCGCTCGCTACGCTCGACCGGGCTGGCGCGCATGGGGCAACGAGTCAGACGATGCCGTTGAGCCCAAGGGCAAGACGCACCGCGGCTACGAGGGTGGCAAGATCGAAAAGTTCCCGACACTGGAGCCCAATGAGCGGATGAGCGGCTGGCTCTCGGATCGTGTCGCTCGCATCCTGGTTGAGGAATACGAAGCGGGCGCTTCGGTTCAGCAGCTGGCTGATTCCTCCGGCTACTCGATCACTCGCGTGAGAGCCCTCCTAGCCAAGGGCAGGTCAGTGGAAGTCGAGAGACTTCCCCAGAAGCTACTGTAGAAGCAACTCTTCCGTTTACAACGGCAAGTTTAGCAACTTAGTTAGCGAGCATCTTCCCAAATATCTCGAATTCCTCGCTGAACCTGATACTTCCTCAGAAATCTAGACGATTGATGACGTCGTCCTCGGTTTCCTCTTCAGGTCTCTTGCTTTCGTAGCCACTCTTCGTTAGCCAGTCTTTGTAGCCTGGGACTGAGTCTCCAATAATGTTAGCCCAGTCCAAACGCGGCGCATCGCGGTCAAGCTCATAGTCGGAACCTAGGTTTCCTGCTTGAGCTTCCTTCATGAAGTAAGATAAAACTCTAGCCGCTTGACGGTTATCACCAGCGGGTATTTCGGCGTAGAAGTTTCTTGAAGAATTGGCAGCGTAGGGTAGCTCCTTCCCGTCCCAACCGGTTTTCCCGTTAATGATGATGCTGTCGGAATTACGGTGTTCGTACACAGAGAAGGCTCTAACCGTGCCATCGGGTTCCAACACACTATAGACGTTTCCGTTTTCGCGACCGTTTCTTAACACAGAAACGGTGACGTTATCCACGTTGACCTTAGCCATCTCTTCTTGAAGTTCTTTCACTGGGAAAACGGCCGCTAAGTAAAACTGTTGATTGTAAGCTGGAGAGTCCGGGTGTAGGGAGAAGTGGAGTCGATCTTTGAGCGGAAGTAACGTTCTATCCTCAGCGCTATCCGCGAAGTCGGGTAACTCGTCACCACGAACGATACGTGCGATGGACTCCTGGAGGTATGGTTCAGTTTCTCCGCTATAAGGAGCGCGCTCGCGATCTGTTCCCTTGAAGCCGTGATAGTTGAATTCCTCCAAAGCCGCCTCTTGGGCCGCTTTAAGGCCTATAATTCTGTCATTCTCGGCTTCGTACTCGACTGGTTCGTGTGTAAGACCTTCCCCAAGTTTCCGAACGAGGAGGTAACGACCGAGGCTGAGAATGCTTTTATCTCGAGCTCTCCAACTAGTCTCATCCGATGTCCATCCATTTCTTCGGTAAACCTTAGCCGGTTCTAGAGAGTTGAGTAGAGCTTCAGCTCCCTTACGGTCACCGTCCGTGAAAGGATCCTTCTCAAGAAGTTTGCTCAATTGAAGAATTTTTTCGAAGTTTGCCTTCTCTACAGGAGTCCAATCTTGTTCCCAAGTGCTGATGTATTCAAGGGATTGACCGATGTAGTTGTAGTCAATGTTCTCACTTCGTACAACTTTCTCAGCTAGAGAGTTCACCTTATCCTTGATTTCGACTCCATCCTCAACCGCAGCTCCAAAGCTGTTGTTCATTTCTTCAAAAGATTTGCGAGCGGCGGCCATTGAGGGAAAGTGCTCGTTGTCTCCGCCGAAAGGACAGGCGCCTTTTTCGGCTCTACACAGACCAGCGCTACCGCTTTGAGGATTGACGTGGTATTTGACCGGCATAGTTCTCTCCCGTTCGTCCGAATGTTCCGCAGGAGTTTCTAAAGAGCTACTCTGTTTTTGAAGTCTTTCGCAGGAAGAGAGTGAGCGCGACCGCCACACCGAGTGGGATCAGAGCCAGAAAGTCGCCACTGTGAATCCCCCAGCCGCGCTTTTCGCTGATGACAGAAATGACCGGTCCAATACGAAGAATTTTTACAATAAAGAACGCGGAGATTAGAGCGACAATCCAGGTGGCGATCAGGACAGCTCGTCTCATTCGCTACTCTTTCTCTCTGGAATACCGGTTGCCGGGATGTCGAACACCACCATATCTTGGTTCTCGGCTAATACCTCCAGGCCACGTTTCTTTAACGCATCGGAATCCGAAGAGTTGCCCATGACCATACAGTTTATTCCATACTTTTTGAAGACTGCGTTGAGCTTGTCGGTAGGATCATCTGAACCTCCCGGCGGTACGACAACGCCGGATGCTTCACGCACCCATTCAGGGTACAAATCAAATCGAGAGTCAACCGAAACTTTGATATCCGGCATAAACCAGATTAGATACGAACCGGTGTCGTAGTCAGACCAGATGGGTCCTGCACAGCGATCACTTCTCAACATCTCAGCCACTCCGCCTTTCGCAAAAGGATCATGAGAGCCGTTCTCCATCACTTGAACCGAGATGTTATAGGTAAAGAAAAGCGCAACCAAAGAAATGAATGTGGTTGCAGTAAGAGCAAGCCTCTTGTGAAGTCGCGATTGCCGTAAATCTTCAGCGGTTGACGTTGGCTGTATTCCAACCATGGCCGCCAGAAGAAGAATCGGAAGAGCACTCAGCAGAAAATTTGTGTAAACTCTGACAGCCGTGAGACTGTACAAAAAGAAAAGAATACTGATGCTGTACAGATAGACTAACTCCCAGGATCTCGTCCTTCCTCGAAGGATCCAAAAACTCAGTGCGAGAAGAATCAGAACAATTACAGCATACGTCATTAGGAACGGGTCACTAGAGAGTGGAGCCCATTCAACAATTTTCGTGTTCCCGTAACTAAAAGTACTGAAAAAATACGGCCAAATTTTAAAGCCTAATGGAGAGGTGAGGGTCGCGAGTAACGAAAGAATCCCAGCGATTGAGTAGTTTCGAGCATCCCGTCTTTTGTCTTTCGCTGTTCTGTCGAGCAACCACCTTCCAAGAAACAGAAGAGTTGCAATACCCATAAGAGCGATCCCGATCATCACGCTTCCATGAAGCCAAACCCAAACAACCATGACCGCCGGTATCCAGTAGGGTTTCTTCGCAAGAATTAATCGAATCGTTAACGCAAAAAGAAAGTAAGAAATCGCTTGAGCTCTAATCTGCACCGAACCGAGCATTGTGTAGGAAGCGAGAAACAGAAGAACCGGCACCAATATGTTGGAATGTGCACCGAACTTTTCACGAAGCTTCCGAAAAGGGATCAGAAGGACTAAGGAACCCAAAACTAACGCTACGTTCAGCAGCGCCATAAGAATAAATGACTCGCCGCCGAGTTGCCAAAGGCCATAAAGTAACCACTCAAAACCAAGCTCATGAGCAGGCCAGAAGGCTCCAGGCGCGGTCCAACTGTGCGTGTCGTAGAACGAGAAAGTTCCTTCCCAAAGCTCCTTTCCGATTCTCAGATGCCACCAACTGTCATTGGTTACTTCGCCGTGGAAAGCTAAAAACATAGCCGCGGAAGAAAATGCCAAACCGTATGTAACATATTGCAGCCAAGGTTTGGTGAAAAGATCTCCGAGGCCCGACAGTAGTTTTGTTCGCATGGTACTAATTATCAGCTAGATGTTTTCGGCGAGTTTTCGCCTTTCACCTTCGGGTTACTTCGGTTTGCGTGCTTTCAACAAAACGGAGCTTCCCCAGGGAAGCTGCAAACCAGCTGTTATCGCCAAGGTGTCAAGTTTACTCAAATTCAAAAGGATCTTCTCTTGTCCGGTTGTAACCGAAGGGGTTTCTCCGGCCCACTTGCGAGCGATTTTGGCCGTGAGCCGCTGAAGAGCGAAGAGAGGGAATGTTCCGAAGAATCCATAGGTGACCTCATCCTCGACAAAACCGGCCTGACGGACCGCAGCCTGAAGTCGACCTTTCGTGTAGCGACGGTAATGAGAAACAGCCTCGTCGTGCTTCGACCAGGCCCACTGATAGGCCGGAACGGAAACGAAGATCCAACCACCCGGTTTCAAAACCCGATAAATTTCGTCAAAAGCTTTACTTTCGTTTTTGACATGCTCAATCACATCGAATGCTGAAACAATGTCAAAGGCTTCATCCTTGACGGGAATGTCCTCAACCGATCCGAGGATGTCGTCTTCTCTCAGACCTTCGCTCTCAATGTCCATGGCGGTTTTCTTACCGCTCGCTCCGAGGCGATCTTCAATAAACCGTACCGACGGACCATCGGCGCTACCGACATCCAAAACCTGTGCGTCAGCGGAAACAGAATTTCCGAAAAAACTTTCCAGAAGGTTCGCTCGAGCTCTGTACCACCAATACTCTCCGTTACCGGTGAAAGGGTTTTGGTCTGATGCGGTCATGGTTGCTCCTTTGTTGCTTCACTCGCAACTTCTTGCTGAGGGTTGCGCGTTCTGCCCCACTTTTCCTCACGGTAGCCCGCCTCGAAGAGGTTCCAGATGCGAGCCGGGATCCCCGTGACCCTCTCCAATCCCAACGCGACGGTCGCCGACAGTGGTGCTTCCCCAGAGAGCAGCTCCGAGACATACTTCGGCGTCACGTCGAGGCGGCGCGCCAGCTCGGCGGCGTTGATGCCCTGGTCGTCCAGCCACTCCTCGATGTGGTCGCCTGGAGATACGGCGTAGTCGTGAATGGTGGTCGTGTCAGCACCTCAATCCAATTCGAAGTTAGAGTTTCGCATTAATGTTTTTGTATGGCTGAGTGAAAATATCACTCGCTCGCCGGAGCAGCCTATTCCGCGGAAGCGATTATTCTCCGGACCAAGTCCGATGGTACTTCATAGAGTGGTGGAAGTTCACCAATTTTTACCATAAAGTCTGCGGGAAGAAAATCAGGAAGAGGAATATCCTCACTCTCGTCGTTCTTAAGGAAGTTCTTCACGATGCGCTTAGCTTTGCTATAATGGACCAGAATATTTTCGATCTTATCGTTTCCCGTGAGTGCCTCCAACACAGCATCGGCTAGGGCATCCTCACGGCGATCCTCTCGACTTCGATAAAGATTGAGATCCTCGTTAGCCGGACTTTGTAGGAACATGTGGCGCCAAGGGTCACTCGAGCTTCCGAGCTCCCAAAGTGGTAGGGACCCGAAGGCTCCGTACTTATCTAGAAGGGAATCCCATTCTTTCCCTCGCTGTGCCCATTGTTTCTGAGTCGTGCCATCGGGCCTATCTGAGTTGTCCCAGTGGCTGTAGTCCTCGAAGAGTCCTGTCCCCTTGAGAGCTACCTCATAGCCCTGATTCTCGCCGTACCAATTGGCTAGGATGTTTCCGCGACCACTTCTGCCGAAGACGATGCTAAAACGTAGTGGGTCATTGAGCCTGTGGTGAGGTCCCCACTTCTGCTGACGCTTGCGCCACTCCTCCTCAACCTCAAACCATAGAGTAGCCTCCGGTTTAGCGTCCTCCCGAAATTTCTTCGAGTCCGCTGCCCGTGCTAGCTCCTCACCAACGAGGGCCTGAGCCGCCTTTCCAAATTCCTCACGAATAACCTCCGCTATCTTCGGGATCACCACGAAGAGGTCAGCTTTATTGTCGAGAAGTCTGAGCCCGTTGTAGAGCTTAGTGGACATGAGAGACCGACTTTCTTGAGATTGTAGAAGCTTACCTGTCACTTTATCAAAAGCAACTGAAGGAGTCAACTCCTTAACTTTTAGCTGGGAAACCAGACTTCGCGAACTCGTGGTAGAATAACTGTCAGATTGACCAATACTTCATGCGTTTCAACTCAACTTCTCCCGAAAGGCTCTAAACTCGAAATGTACGACAAGGAGGCAGAACTTCAAAGATTGATTAGGTTGCTCAGATCAATCGGAAGGGAAAGTGATTATCCAGCAGTGCGAGAGGAAGCTAACTTTCTTTTCCATTCTATCTACAGTTGGGAGTTCGGGCCAGTTGAAGCTCGGAGGGGAGTTTTCGAACATCTCGAACAGTTGCCTAGCTTTCTGAATGGGCTCAAGGACAGAGCTCGCAGAGAAGATAAGAAAGAGTCCTACGAGCGCCTAATTGCTAAAATGGAGAAGGAAATCGACCTTTTCACTCTCCTTGCGGTATGGAAGAACTGGGACAGGAGCAAAGAGAGAGTCTGTTCCTTAGCTAAAGAGGTCTTTTTGGTGGAAAGACAAGCGAAAGCTTGGAATTTTCTGTTGGGTGAAAGGGGGGATGGGTATTCCGAGTTTTCTCCAATGATTTTTGGCGAACCGGACGAGTCTACGGCCGCCGGGCGCTTCGAAGTCAAAGTTCAGGAGATCCTGCCGAAACCACGAATTACTTCCGAGGACTACGAGGTACTTCTTCAAGAGCTCGAAGACGCTTTAGATGGTTGGAGAGAGGTGGCTGTTGCCCCAGAAGAGCGAGAATATGCAGACGGGCTTATTCTCGGTGCTGAAGGATGGATCACCGAACTCTACGTACTTTCTCTACTGGATTCTTGACGCGGCCTTGAAGTGGAATAGATTCAAATTTCAGAATTTCTCAAAGATCTGAAATATTCTGGGTTACAGATTTTAGTTTCGAAGAAGGCTACGGAAAACCACCTCTCAAACCCCAGAGGATCAGATCT
>NMRC01023528.1_pt1 | contig 13748 bp, 15 predicted proteins | sample 1520911 | NCBI WGS metagenome assembly NMRC01 (sample SAMN07342169, study PRJNA393822) | plant metagenome | isolation source: fluid collected inside the plant's | place: USA: Vermont, Morristown, Molly Bog | reverse complement strand
GGGACATCACTCGTCGGCTCGTGCTCACCTCCGGTGCCAAAGCTGGCGCGGAGGTTCCGCTGACCGCCGAAGAGATCACGATCGGTCGTTCGACTGACTCGTCATTGATTATTCGTGACGACTACACCTCAACCCACCACGCCCGCCTGATGGTATGGAATGGCCAGTGGATGCTCCAAGACCTCGACTCAACCAACGGCACCTTCCTGGGCGGCCACCGAGTCACCAACCCCGTTCCGGTTCCGCTGAACACCCCGATTAAGGTGGGCGCCACAACCTTTGAGTTGCGGCGGTAAGCGTGGCATCGGTCAGCGCGACTGCGATCGTCTCGCACGTCGGCAAAGTGCGCGCTACGAATCAAGACTCGGCATACGCCGGGCATCAGCTGTTCGTGGTCGCCGACGGGATGGGCGGGCACGCCGGTGGCGATGTGGCCAGCGCTCTTGCGATCAAGCGAATCGCCGAGGTCGACCAGCCGTTTTCGAGCGGGCAAGACGCCATCGCGATTGTGGAATCAACCATCGCCGAGATCAACCATGACATTGCCGCGACCGTGCTGGAGCATCCCGAACTCACCGGTATGGGTACGACCTTCACCGCGATGGCGCTCTCGGGAAACACGGTGGCGGTGTGTCACATTGGTGACAGTCGGCTGTATCTCTTGCGTGGCGGCGAGCTCTCGCAGATTACGACCGATCACACCTTCGTGCAACGGCTCGTCGACGCCGGACGAATCACCGAGGACGAAGCACGCACGCATCCGCGTCGATCGGTTTTGATGCGGGTTCTCGGCGACGTGCAAACCCATCCCGAGGTCGATAGCGTGCTGCTGACCGCACATGACGGCGACCGCTGGATGCTCTGCTCCGACGGCCTCTCAGGCGTGGTCACCTTCGACGAAATGCGCCAGCTCATGACCAATGCTGACGGCGCAAAGCCGGTGGCTGATCGGCTGGTCAAAGCGGCACTCGACGGCGGCGCACCCGACAACGTGACGGTGGTGGTCGTCGATATTGGCGAGCCGCCAGCACCGGCCAGACCGCCTCAGCTGGTCGGATCCGCCGCGGGCCCGATCGCCTTCGGCACCAGCGACGTCACTCGCGCTCGTGCCCGCCGACTCGCCCCATTCCGAACCCCAGCGGTGCAAGAGGCCCATTTCGAGCCGGAGTCGGACAGCTTCCTCGATGAACTCATCGCCGAAGACCGCCGGCGAGCTCGGCGACGGCGCGTCACCTGGTTGCTGAGCATCCTTGTCGTCCTTGGCGTTGTACTTGGTCTCACGGCCGCGGCCTACCAGTGGACCCAGTCCCGGTTCTTCGTCGGCTCACACAACGGTGTGGTGGTGATCTACCAGGGAATCCAACAAGACATCGGACCGATCAGTTTGCACTCGGTGGTTGAGACGACCCCAATATCTGTGAGCAAGCTCGGGAGTTATGACCTGCAACTCGTTGAGCAAACCATCAGCGCGAACAGTCTCGAAGACGCACGGGCCATCGTGCAACGACTCAGCAACGACCTGAATCAGACGCAGACGGGAACCAGCCAATGAGCGCCCCGACTGATTCCATTGCGACACCGGGCCGCGCCGCCGCGCCGGGCGGTGGCACTGGCAAGGTGCGTCGCATCCACATTCCGCAAAAGATGCGCAACCTCGAGCTGTTGCTGCTCATCGTTGCACTGCTCATCAATGGCTCGGCGATCGCTCTGGTGCAGTTGGGAGCACTCGGGAAGATCGATACCCAACTGCTGGTCCTCGGAGTGGGGCTCTCAGTTCTGGTGATCGGGCTGCACGTGGTGTTGCGCTTCGTCGCCCGCGAGGCCGACCCGTTCATCCTGCCGATCGCCACGGTGCTGAACGGCATCGGGATCGCCATGATCTACCGAATCGATATTTCGGACGGAAGTATGGGCTGGGATTCAACAGCTGTTCGGCAGATCGTGTGGAGTGTCGTGGCCCTCGGTTCGGCTCTGCTGACCGTTTCGCTGTTGCGCAATCACCGCGTGCTGTTTCGCTACACCTATATTTCCGGCGCACTTGCCCTGCTGTTGCTTCTGCTCCCACTGCTGCCCGGGATCGGCCGGGAGATCAACGGGGCACGCGCGTGGATCTCGCTCGCCGGTGTGAGCTTCCAGCCCGGCGAGCTCGCCAAGATTGCCCTTGCGGTGTTCTTCGCCGGCTATCTGGTGCGCAGTCGAGACTCGCTCTCAATGGTCGGACGCACCGTGCTCGGCATTCGCTTTCCACGCGCGCGCGATCTCGGCCCGCTGCTGGTGATGTGGCTTGCCGCGATGGGGGTCATGATCTTCCAGCACGACCTTGGCACGGCGCTGCTGTACTTCGGGATGTTCTTGGCGATGCTCTACGTCGCCACCGGTCAGTTCTCGTGGGTGCTGATCGGCCTGGTGCTCTTTGGCACTGGGGCGGCTGTGGTTGCCAACTCGCTCAGCTATGTGCATGGACGCTTCGAGAGCTGGCTCAACACCTTCAGTCCGAAGCTGTACGACGCCGTTGGTGGCAGCGGGCAGCTGGCGCAGGGCATTTTCGGAATGTCGCACGGTGGCCTCATCGGCACCGGCTGGGGGCTTGGCCGACCGGATATCACCCCCGTTGCGCAGAGTGACTTCATTATCGCCAGCCTGGGCGAAGAGCTGGGCCTCGCAGGGATCTTTGCAATTCTCGCGCTATACATTTTGCTTGTGGCTCGTGGCTTCCGAATCGGCTTTGCCGGACATGATGACTTTGGAAAGCTCCTCGCCGTCGGTTTGGCGTTCTCGATTGCGCTGCAGGTGTTCATTGTGATCGGCGGCGTCACCCGAGTGATTCCGCTGACCGGCCTGACCACACCCTTCCTCGCCGCGGGCGGGTCGTCGCTCGTGTCGAACTGGATCGCGGTTGCCCTGCTGCTGCGGCTCTCAGATACGGTCCGCAATCAGCCAAGGCTGGTGGTCGAATGAACCGCGAACTCAAGCGGCTGACCATCCTGAGCCTGGCGATGTTCCTGGCTCTTCTGGTGTCATCGAGCGTGATCCAGGTGTTTCAAGCTGGCAACCTTTCGGCCGATCCCCGCAACACTCGTGCCCGCTACGACAGCTACCGCGTCCAGCGCGGGCCGATCCTGGTCGGCAACACCCCCGTCGCGGTTTCCACCCCGAGCACCGACAGCTACCGTTGGCAACGCAGTTACCCTTCCGGCGCGATGGATGCGGCCGTCACCGGCTACTTTCCCGTGCTCGGCGAAGCAACCGGCCTGGAGGGCGCGCTCAACGACTACCTGAGTGGCACCTCAAGTGACCAGTTCTTCGACAAGTTGCAAAGTCTCGTCTCGGGGCAGCCGCCGAAGGGCGCAACGGTCGAGACGACGATCAATCCCGTCGCTCAGCAAGCCGCATGGGATGCGCTCGGCAACTACCAGGGCGCCGTGATCGTCACCGAACCATCGACCGGCAAGATTATCGCGATGGTGTCAAAGCCGAGCTTTGATCCAAACCTGCTGGCCTCGCACGACAATGACGCGGTAAACGCCAGCTACCAGGCCCTGCTGAACGACCCAAGTCAGCCACTGTTCAACCGAGCAATCGCTGGGAACATGGACCCACCAGGTTCGGTCTTCAAGCTCGTGGTGGCTTCGGCCGCAATCGAGTCAGGAAAGTACACACCAGATAGCGAGTTCCCGAACCCGTCGAGCCTGACCCTTCCCGGCACCAACACAACGATCAAGAACACCGAGGGTGGTAGCTGCGGTGGGGGCGCGACCGCGACGATCGCCACGGCCCTGCGGCTGAGTTGCAATATTCCGTTTGCGGAACTCGGCTTGGCGCTCGGCGCATCCGCGATTCGGGCTCAGGCAGAGAAGTTTGGCTTCAATTCAACGTTCGAGATTCCCACCGAGACCTCAGCCGCCGTGTATCCGAGCGTGATGGACGATGCACAGACGATGATGAGCGCGTTCGGGCAGTATGAGGTGCGTGCGACCCCGCTGCAGATGGCGCTCGTCTCGGCGGCAATCGCCAACGGCGGCAAGGTAATGAATCCAAGCCTGGTTGAGGCGATCACGTCCAGCAACTTGACCCCGATCAAGACCTTCTCGCCCAGCCAATACTCGCAGGCGATCAGCCCCCAAACAGCGGCCACCATGACCGCGATGATGATCAACAACGTCGCCAACGGGGCGGCGAGTAACGCTGCGATCAACGGCGTTGAGGTAGCAGGGAAAACCGGCACCGCCCAAAATGGTGCCACTGACCCGTACACACTATGGTTCACTGGGTTTGCCCCCGCGAACAATCCGCAGTATGCCATCACCGTAGTCGTCGAAAACGGTGGCGGTTTAGGCCAGACTGGGTACGGCAATCTGATTGCCGCGCCGATTGCAAAGAAAGTATTAGAGGCGGTGCTGAATAAATGAGGCCAAGCGCAGGAATCACCTTCGGTGGACGGTACGAGCTGCAGTCGCGTATTGCGATTGGCGGGATGGGTGAGGTCTGGCAAGCAACGGACCTCATTATCGGCCGCCAGGTTGCGATCAAGATCTTGAAAGACGAGTACCTGGGCGACCCTGGGTTCCTTGAGCGATTCCGGGCTGAGGCCCGGCATGCCGCCCTGGTGAACCACGAAGGTATTGCCAACGTCTACGACTACGGCGAAGAAGACGGTAGCGCGTTCCTGGTCATGGAGTTGGTGCCCGGTGAGGCGCTCTCGACCATCCTTGAGCGCGAACGGTCCCTCTCGCCCGATACCGTGCTCGACATCATCGCGCAAACCGCGAGCGCGCTCTATGCCGCCCACCAAGCCGGTCTGGTGCACCGCGACATCAAGCCGGGAAATCTGCTGATCACCCCGGATGGTCGGGTCAAGATCACCGACTTCGGCATCGCCCGAATCGCCGACCAGGTTCCGCTGACGGCAACCGGGCAAGTCATGGGGACCGTGCAGTACCTCTCGCCGGAGCAGGCCAGCGGCCACCCAGCCTCACCGGCAACCGACATCTACTCGCTTGGTATTGTCGCATTTGAGGCTCTGGCCGGGCGCCGCCCGTTTACCGGTGAATCGCAGGTGGCGATTGCCATGGCGCAAATCAACGACACCCCACCGGATCTGCCGGTCAGCATCGCTGAGCCGGTTCGAAATCTCGTGTACGCCTGCATTGCCAAGAATCCGGCGAATCGGCCAAGTTCGGCGCAGGCGCTGGCAACAGCCGCCAAGGCGTTGCGCCGCGGAGACGTTACGGCTGCCGCAATTGCCGTGCCATCGGTGCTCACCGGCGGCGCAACCGACACTCAGGCCACCACGGTTCTGGCAATGGCCAGTGACGATGCGCCCACGACCGTGTTGAATGCCACCCCCATCTCTCCCATCACCGAGCCCACTACGCGTGCGGATGTCAAGGCTAAGCGCAAGCGCAACCGGCTCACCTGGCCGCTCATTGCGCTCGCCGTGTTGCTGTTGTTGGTTGCCGGAGGGTCCGTTTGGGCTCTGCTGGCAAGTCGCGGAGGCACGACAACGCCGCAGCAAACAACGCAGATCGTGCCGCCAGTGGCCACCACCACGCAGACAAGCATTCCGACCACCACAGCCCCGACCACCGTTTCAATCAATGCGGCGGACTACATCGGAATGAACGTGACTGAGGCGGCGTCGAAGCTGAATGCGCTCGGGCTCTTGACGGATACCGTTCAAGGCAACCCAGCCGCTACGACGGCTGCCGTCAATACGGTCTCGCAGATCAGCCCAACCGGTCCGTTGCCGAAGGGCACCAAAGTCACTCTGACCTTCTTCGGCCCGCTCCCGACGCTGAGTCAGCCGACTCCGCCTCCGACGGTGCCGAGCACGATGTCGCCAACCAACAGCAACATCACCGTGAATTGGACCGCGCAGAACTGCCCGGCCGGGCTGTCCCTGACCGGGTACCAACTGCAGGTCAGTGGTAGCGCCTCGATTCTCAATGCGTCGCAGTTCCCACCGACCGCCCTCACGGGTGTCATCAAAGCGGGAGCGACTGCCGGCAGTTACAGTGTGCAGCTGAGCTACTTCTGCGGCCAGATTCAGTCGCCGTGGTCGGAGCCGGGCACTGGGACGGTCGGGCCGTAGGAACACCGCACCCTCAGCGATCCCTTCCACTGGGCCCTCCCGCGGCACTCTCTCTGAGAGCTTGCCGTGGGAGGGCGTCAGATCCACTGACCGCCATACGTAATAGCGGTAGTGTAGGAACTCTGAGTCCGGTGGGAGTGACATGAGTGGCGAGGCTGATCTGGGTCGGCTGATCGGTGATCGCTACCTTCTGGAGCGTGTACTCGGCCAGGGCGGAATGGCGACCGTTTTCCTCGCGCGCGACACCAAGCTCGACCGCGCCGTCGCCATCAAACTGCTGCATACCGAACTCGCCGAACAGGCCGCGTTCCGCACGCGGTTTCGGCAAGAGGCGCACGCGGCAGCTCGGATCAATCACCCCAGCATCGTGCGTGTGTTCGACGCTGGTGAAGATTCCAACAACGGTCGCACCTTGCCGTATCTGGTGATGGAGTACGTTGACGGCGAATTGCTCTCTGCGCTGATCGCCGGGGGGCCGCTTTCGCAAGCTGACGCATTACACGTCATGGGTGGCATTCTGACGGCCCTTGAATACTCGCATCGCGCTGGCGTTGTGCACCGAGACATCAAACCCGGAAACATCATGGTGCTGGCCGATGGCAGCGTCAAAGTGATGGACTTCGGCATCGCACACGCCGTTACCGAGGCAACAGCTTCGGTGGCACAGACCACCGCGATTTTGGGCACCGCCGCATACTTTTCACCCGAGCAAGCTCGCGGCGAGGTCGTTGATGAGCGCAGTGACCTGTACTCGGCCGGTGTCGTGCTGTTCGAGATGCTCACCGGGCGAGTGCCGTTCATCGCAGACTCTCCGGTGCGGGTGGCCTACCAGCACTTGTCGGAGCCACCTGTCGCCCCAAGCTCACTCAATTCGGCGGTCTCACCCGAGGTCGATGCACTCGTTGCGCACGCCCTCACCAAGAGCAAACTCGGTCGCTACACGACTGCGGAAGAGTTTCGTGCTGACGTCGAGAAGGCCGCTGCTGGCATCATGCCGGTGTTGCCGCAGCCAAGCGACACTGAACTGTTGCTCACTGAGGTCGACACCCTCGAACTCAGCCCGCAAGAGTTGATGCTGCGCCAACTGGCCGAGAGTGGCGTTGAAGTGCGAGTCACCCGGCGGCCTCCGACAGGCTGGCTGTGGGCAGGTGGCACGCTCATCCTTGCCCTCGCGGCCGCGGTTCTGTTCTGGGCGATGAATCTCGCACCGTCGGACGAGCTGCCATCGGCCCAACGGCAGGTTCCGCAGCTCACCAATATGAGCCAGGCCGATGCGATTGCCGCGCTCGACAAACTCGATCTCGGAAATCAGGTGTTCCAGGTCAGCGACAACACCATCCAGACTGGCAACGTTGTGCGCACCGATCCGCAAGCCGGTGAGGTCGTCACGGCCAAGACCACCATCTCGCTCTATGTCTCCACCGGCAAAGCCGTTCTCAGCGTCCCCAACCTCACCAATCAGACGCTCGCCCAAGCACAGGCGACACTCACGGCAGCGGGATTCGTGCCGGGCGTACAGAACCAAGTCGATTCGCCAACGATACCTGCCGGAATGATCATCTCGACCGACCCGGTCGTTGGCACCGCTGTGCCAGTGGGATCCACGATCAACCTGAACGTCTCGACCGGACAGGTGAAGGTTCCGAGCGTGCTTGGTCAGCCGATCTCCCAGGCAACTCTTACCCTGACCGGTGACGCACTGAGACTGACGGTGAATCCGATCGGCGACACGAGCTGTCCGACCGCGCCGGGCCAGCCCATCACCGCACAATCGGTCGGACCGGGCGAGGTGCCACAAGGCTCGAGCGTTGACCTCCACTTCTGTGCCGGATAACGATCGCCCGCGACGGCCGAAGAAGCAGAGCGGGAAGACCTGATGGGCACACCGTTTCGCGAACTGGAAGCCGCAGCTCTCGCGGCCATGACTCCCGATGAGCGTGCGCGTTTTGACGCTGCGCTCGAAGAGGAGGAGGCCCGCCTTCAGGCGGCCGAGCAGCTACGAGGCAAGAAGCGGACTGAGCCCCGCGGCTCGCTCCCGCGCGCCGGGAAGACCGGCTGACTCGAGCCAGTTGCCGAGCATCCGATACCCACCCTCAGTGAGCACCGACTCGGGGTGGAACTGCACACCGAAGAGCGGAAGGGACACGTGCTCGAGGCCCATGATCACGCCGCCCGCGGTGGCTGACGTCACTCGAAGCTGCTCCGGCACGGTCTCGGGCACCACCGCGAGCGAGTGGTAGCGGGTCGCGACGAACTCATCGGGTACCCCACGATACAAGTCGCTGCCGTCATGATGCACGCGCGAGGTCTTCCCATGCATGAGTTCTTCCGCGTGGGTGACCGTGGCTCCATAGGCTTCAGCGAGCGCCTGGTGACCAAGACAGACACCCAGCAACGGGATGCCAAGCTCGGCGGCGGCGCGAATCACCGCGATCGACACCCCGGCATCGGACGGAGCACCCGGCCCGGGAGAGACCAGCACGGCGTCATACTCTCCGACAACGCCAGCCGCTTGGTCTGCCGCAAAGGCATCGTTGCGCAGCACGACCGTCTCAGCCCCGAGTTCCAGGAGGTAGCCGTTGAGGGTGTAGACGAAGCTGTCGTAGTTGTCGACGACCAGCACACGCACTAGGCCGACACCGCCCACTCAGGCAGCAGTGCCACGCCAAGCGTTGCTCGTTGCGGATTGATAATGCTGTCAACCCACGGAAAGACCCAGGTGAACAGTGCCGCCACAACCGCAAGAGCGATCAGCACGAGCAGCACAATTCTCAGCCAGCTGGGGCCAGGCAGGATTCGCCACAGAGCCGCGTACATACCTCGACCTTACTTCTTCCAGCTGGCCACGTCAGCCGCGATCGCAGCTGGCGGCCCGGCAGATGTCGGCTGCCACGAGTCCAAGATGCCGTACGCAACGATGCGCTCAGAGGTCGAATACAGCGGGTTGCAGGTCGTCAGTGTGATCAGCCGCTGACCAGTGGAAGTGCCGACATTCTGCGGCACGTCATCGATCACTGCGACGGCGCTGGCGCGCACGTACTCGAAATTGCGGAAGCGGTAGGTATACCAGCCGTCTTTGGTCTGGATATAGATCGGATCGCCCACCTGCAACTCGTTGAGCAGGTGCATCCCACCGCCGTATGCGCTGCGGTGGGCGGCTATGGCGAAGTTGCCGACGCCGCCTGGCATGGCCGTACCGGCGTAGTGGCCAACCCCCAGATGGGTGCTGTTGAGCACGTCCGTGCCAACACCCTGCGCGATTTGGCGCTGAGTACCGGCACCGAAACGCGGGACATACATCACGGCAAAGGCGGTATCTTCGGCTGGCTCCGACGACATGACGACCGGCGCGCCGTAGTTCACGATTGCGGAACCGGCAGTCGGGCTCGGGCTTGAGGGTTCAGTTGGGCTTGCAGTTGCGGGAGTGCTTGGCACGGCGGCCGACCAGCTGCGGCTCGCATGTGCCGCTGCCGAAGACTGCGAGCTCGCCAAGATCGCGTCGTTCCACCACAACTGCCAGGCCAGAAAGAGCATAATGACGACACCAGCAGTCACCAGAAGTTCGCCGATCACACCCACCGCACTGACGCGGCTCCCCGGCCCACGCGGGCGAGTAAACGATGGAGATGACTGCTCTGACACGACTGATAGCCTATGCGGAATTAGCTGATGACCGGCTGAACGTGTGGGAATGCACCCGGGCTGGCTACACTATCCCACATGTCTCGTGCACAGAACCGCAAGCCCACCGATCCAGTTGAGCCGCTCAAAGCGGGCGAGCAGGCACCCAACCCTGTGTGGTTCAAACCGGTCATGTTCGGCTTCATGTTGCTCGGCTTGGTCTGGATTCTGCTGTTTTACATCAGCCAGGGGCAATTGCCTGTGCCGGCACTGCAATCGTGGAACATCCTGATCGGCTTTGGAATTGCCTTCATCGGCTTTCTGATGACCACACGCTGGCGCTAAGCCATCGATCAGTTGAGCCGCTACGCGAGCGGCATGAGCACATAGCGAAGGCTGAGTGCGAGCAAGAGCAACAAGACTCCGAGCAGCGCCCCGATCTGCGCGCGGCGCTGATTTGGTCGACGAGTTATTGAGAATATCCAGCCGATGAGCGCGCCGGTGGCGAGGCCGCCAACGTGCGCCTGCCAGGCAATGCCGGTTCCGGGCAGAAACCCGATCAATAAGTTCAGTGCCAACAGCACATAGAGCTGCGGTGCGGAGCCGCCAAGGCTGCGGTGAATCACCACAAAGGCGCCGATCACGCCGAAGATGGCCCCGGATGCACCAACGACGGGGGTTGTCGGGCCAGCCAGCCAGAGCACGCCGATCGACCCGCCGAGGCCAGCGAGCAAATAGAGCGCCAGAAAGCGCCTGCTGCCGATCATGCCCTCAAGCAGTCGACCGAAGATCCACAGCGTGTACATGTTCAGCACCAGATGCAGGATGAACCCGGTCGAATGCACGAATACCGTCGTCAGCAGTCGCCAAGGTTCAAAGTACCCGGGCGCCGAGTAGATACCGGCGTACAAAAAGGCGTTGGTGATACCGAGCCCTGGAACGAATTGGAGCACGTACACCGCGACGGTGACGCCAATGATGCTCAGCGTCGCGACCGATTCGGCTCCACCGCGAGCTCGGCGAACGGCCGGCGGTGTTGAGCCACGTTCCTGACGCATGCACTCCGGGCAGATCACCCCGACAGCGGCTGGGATCTGGCAGTCTGGGCACACGCGCCGCTCACAACGCTGGCAACGCACATACGCTGGGCGGTCAGGATGCCGGTAGCAGCCAGTCGAGCTCTCGGGAAGGCTCATACGGCTTCGATACTGATGCTCTCGATCACCACTGGCGTCACTGGCTTGTCGTTGCCGTCCGTCGCGACTGCGGCAATCGCATCCACCACCCCACGGCTGGGCTCATCGGCGACCTCGCCAAAAATGGTGTGCTTGCCCTGCAGCCAGGTGGTTGGGGCAACGGTGATGAAGAACTGAGAGCCGTTCGTGCCGTGGCTTCCCCGCCGACCGGCATTTGCCATGGCAAGGATGTACGGCTGCGTGAAATCGAGCTCTGGGTGAATCTCGTCGTCGAACTCGTAGCCGGGGCCGCCGATACCTTGCCCGAGCGGGTCGCCACCTTGAATCATGAAGTTCGGAATGATGCGGTGGAATACCGTACCGTCGTAGAGCGGCGTCGTGCTCGTTGCGCCCGTTGCGGGGTGGCGCCACTCGATCTCGCCGGTGGCCAGACCGGTGAAGTTTTTGACCGTCTTCGGTGCATGAAAGCCGTACAGGTTCAGCACAATCGGGCCGTGGTTGGTAGTGATCGTTGCGACATGGGTGTGTTGAGGCATAGTCACCATCCTTGCACTCCCGGCCGGGTGGAAACTGCGCGTGGTGATGCGAACTTTGCACGCGCTGTCCAGCTAGAGGTGGCATGATGAGTAACGTCGCCAACTTTGGAGGTCGAGATGAGCAATCTGTCCCGCAAGCGCAAGCGTGAACTGAAGCGGCTCCGCCGCGAGGCCGAAGAGCTTTGGCAGAATCAGCAAGCCGTGATCGGTCACGCCGCGGTGGTTGCTCGCCGGGCGGGTCATCAGATCGGGGCGATCAACCGCGAGCTCGTGGTGCCGCGCGTGCAGGCAGGCTACGAACAGTACCTTGCCCCAGGCGTGCATCAGGCGGGCGCATTTGCTCGTTCGGTCGGTTCCAAGATCGAGCAAGATGTGCTTCCGGCGATTGGTCGTGCGGCCGGTACCGTACTTTCCGTTGGGGATGTTGCACGTGAAACGCGCATCCGTCGTCGGCTTGGTGTGGTTCCGGAGCCGAAGAAGAGTCGCGTCGGCACGGTGCTCGGCCTTGGAGTGGTGTTCGCACTACTCGGTGCGCTCGGGTACGCCGTGTGGCAGACCTTCCGCTCCGACGATGAGCTGTGGATCGCAGACGAAAGCGACCTGCCGCACGAGTAGCGACCGCAGGGGCTAGACGCGACCGATTGCGGGGCGTTCAGTGAACATCCTGAGCGCAATATCGACCAGGCTGACCCGCTTGAGCGAGCTGAGCTCGTCGAGTTCAACCCACCGAGCTTCGTCGCTGGAGCCGCCGATTTCATTGCGGAGTTCGCCGCCGAGGATGCGGGCGGTGTAGATGATGCGCAGGGCGTACAGCGGGGTGGCGGAGTTCTGACGCTGGTCCGGCGCAACGATCATGGTGTCGACGCCGAGGAGCTCGTCCACCTGAACGTCGTATCCGGTCTCCTCATAGGCTTCGCGCACCACTGTTTCAGTGGGGTGTTCAATGCCTTCGACACCGCCACCGGGAAGCGTCCAGCCGCTTCGACCGTGCTCGTTCCAATGGGCCAAGAGTATTCGTGACCCGTCGGTGATCACGGCATAGGCGGCAATTCTGATATCCACCCCCTCACTGTATTGCGCTCGGCGGCTCAGCCGACGGACCAATTCGGTAGCAGTGCGCCATTCAACGCACCACTCTGAAAGGATTGAGATATGTCAGTACCGAGTCGAATCGGCAGAATTGCATTGGTCGGCATCCCAGTGCTCTCGCTCCTGGCGTTTGCCGTTGCGATGGCGACTCACCCGCCAACGCCGATCCTGATCGCGCTCGGGGTGCTGCTGATCGCTGCGGTGTTTACCGCTGTTCACCACGCAGAGCTCATCGCGGCTCGACTCGGAGAACCGTTCGGTTCGCTCGTGCTTGCACTATCGGTCACGGTTGCCGAGGGCGGCATGATTCTGACGCTCATGCTGTCCTCACCCGAAACCACGACCACCTTGGCACGCGATGCTGTGTTCGCTGCGATCATGTTGATCTGCAACGGCATCGTTGGTGTCTCGCTCATTTTGAAGTCGCTGGTCCGGCGCACTGCCGTGTTCAACCCGGAGGGCGTCAGCGGGGCGCTGGCAGCCATCGCGGTGCTGACCACCCTGACACTCGTGTTTCCGTCCCTCACTCACTCGGCCGGGAACGGCTTGTTCAGTCCGTTCCAGCTGACCTTCGTTGCGGTCGTGTCCCTTGTGCTCTACCTCGTGTTCGTCTTCGTGCAAACCATCCGCCACCGCGACTTCTTCGTCGCACCGGAAATACAGGGGATGCCGGAGAAGTACAGCAATCCGACGTCGCATGAGCATCGGCCAAGCAAGAAGGCGGCACTCAAGAGCGTTGTGCTCCTGCTGATCTCACTCGTCAGCGTCGTCGGCCTCGCCGAAGTAACCACTCCCGTACTGAAGAGCACCATCCTCGGCGCTGGCCTACCGATCGGCCTCGTCGCGGTGTCGATCTCGTTTATCGTGCTGCTGCCGGAGGCAATTTCTGCGATTCGGGCTGCGGTCTATGGCCGCTCGCAGACCAGCCTGAACCTGGCGTACGGCTCAGCCATGGCGACCATCGGCCTGACGATCCCCCTGGTTTCGATCGCATCGCTCATCTTCGGACTTCCCCTCGTCCTCGGGCTCGGCCCGAGCGATATCGTCCTGCTGATGCTCACCATCGTGGTGAGCATCCTGACGGTCATTCCCGGAAAAGCGACCGTATTGCAGGGAGCCGTGCACCTCTGCATCCTTGGCGGCTTCCTCGTCTTCGTCCTGCAGCCCTAGCGCCAAGCAATTTGCAACCGCGGGAGCGCACATCGGCGTGCTGGC
>NMRC01021963.1_pt1 | contig 13808 bp, 11 predicted proteins | sample 1520911 | NCBI WGS metagenome assembly NMRC01 (sample SAMN07342169, study PRJNA393822) | plant metagenome | isolation source: fluid collected inside the plant's | place: USA: Vermont, Morristown, Molly Bog | reverse complement strand
CTTCTGGAATTTTTCGCTCAAAAGAAACCGAAAACCGTTCGATGTTCGGTCGATTTAGATCTCTGGCCGTCCTCTCTGTTGAAGAAGTTAAACTTTCGGTACAATATCTTTGAAGAAATACCCGTCAACTCTGAAAAAGTTGCAACTTCAGGTCGGGCGGAACTTATTTGGAAAGGAGAGGATCTATGAATCAGAAGAAGAAATCGAAATTCGGAAGCATCAAAGCCGATCCTCTTTTCCATCGAGCTCAGAGTTTAGAGTTTGAAGACTTCGATTCCGAAGAAATTCTTGAGCTGACTGAAGATCAGAAGGCGAGCGCTTTTCTTTCGGAATATTTAGAAAACCACAACCCGATTGGGTATTACCCTAAATACTTCGCGTCTTCCGTCAAGGGAGAGGCTTGGGAATTGAAAGAGCTGAAACAATTCTACATTCGGCTCGTTCTTTCGAAGAAATGGTCTGAAGAGAAATTTATTGCTGTTGTGAATTCGATTTATCGAGACAATCAGGTGATGAGCACGATAGTTTTAGATGCGCGAGGAAGAATTTTCGACAACGGTGGTCTTCGAGAGGTTGAAGGTCGCGGAAGTTCAAGAAGAAGAGGAAGAATCTAATGGAAGACAAAGATTTTTGGGCTCCCGAGGTTACGGAAAACTTCAACTTCGTGAAACACAATGACACCGATTATGAAAGCTTTAAAGACTTTTCTGAAGAGATCAACGGGCGCTTTGCTTCAATTGAGGCCCGTCGTGAAAAAAGCGAAAGAATTGCCGCTCTTGAAAAGTGGGACCGTGAGTTGCCTGATCGTTGGAGAGATGCTCGATTCAGCTCAATTCAGAAACCGGTTGTGAAAAAAATTCTTGCGGCTTTTCAGGCCAATCCTCGTGGATCTTTCTTTCTCACCGGAGAGTCTGGAGCGGGTAAAACGTTTGTCGCCTACGCTCTCGTTCGTAGATTGATTGGGAAAGGTATCGCAACTCCATCCCAAATTAAGATGATTTCTGAGGGTGTCCTGTTGAATTGGGCAGGACGTGGTTTTCAGGGCGCAAATTCTTTGGATCAACTTTTGGAAGATCGCTATAAGGTCTATGTGTTCGATGGAATTGGAACTCTCAGCGATGCCGAGGCGAATAAAGTGGCCGCATTGTGGGAACAGATCCTTGACCACATTTACTCGAAAGATTTGATTGCTATTTTCACGAGTTCCGACTCTTTGGATAGATTTTCTGAAACCTTTTCTCCGTCAGGAGAAACGAAGTTGAGAACGCTCATTAAGGATCGAGCTCTTGTTGTTGAACCCGACGGAAGCGTTGCCGTGAAAGGCGGCAAATAGTGAAAGTTTTAGAGAGCTCCTGCGGATCCCTCCAGAAAGGCCTCTCAAACCCCAGAGGATCAGATCTGAGAGGGTTTTAGCGAAGCCGCGGGTACGAACACGCCCCTCCATTTCTGAAGCTTAGATCTGCGCTGAGCGAAGCGGTAATTTTTCAAAAATTCGATATACAAAACACACAGAAGAAAGTTAGGACAAAATGAAGCTCGTTTTAGACACGAAAAGCTTTGTAGATGCGGTCGCATGGGTCTCAAAGGGCGTAGACAATAAGGACGACAGGAGTTACATCGCTCTCGTTGTTGATGCGAATGGCATTGGTCGTTTGACTCACACTAACAGTCTTTCGTTTATTGAATGCTCAGTAACGGTCAACTCGATTGAGCTTGAAAAGGACGAGGATGGAGTGAGTTTGCCGCTCAGCGCGTCGTTCGTGAAGCGTTTTGCTTCAACATTGAAGAATCATTCGGAACCCTTGACGTTCTCGAAGGATTTGAATGATCCGAAGGCCTCTCTCGTTGTCACTCGGCCTCAAGAGAATTACACGATTCCTTTACTTGATTCACGAATTGGAAGTAAGCCTGAGTATGAAGTCATTGGAGAAATTTCAGACGGAGAGTATTTCGACGCAATTACGAAGCTTTCTAAGCTGACCGATCCGATCAACGCGGGAGTGTTCCCGGTTATTGGAACGGTTGATCTGAACCTTAGTCTTGAAAACAAGAGTGTGACTCTCATGGCAACCGACCGATACGCTCTTGGAGAAATCGTTCTTCCGTTTGAACCGAAAAAGAAAGCAAAGTTCTTCGAGAATCCTCGGCATTTGCTACTTTCGGAAGAGCGTGCTGCTCTCATTGCTCCATCAAAGGGTGCCGTTGACACTCTCGAACTCATTTATGAAGAAAAGTCGCAGAAGTTTGGTTACAACTTTCCAGATGGTCGCATTATCCTTTTCGCGTTGAGCACGGCCGAGCCTCTTGCGTATGGTGGTATCAAAACGAAGTCAACCAGCTCTCTCGCCGGGAGCGCTCTTCTCTCTTCGGCTGAATTGCGGAATGCAATTTCGTCGGTTTCGAGCCTGGCCTACGATGAAGCAAGCATTATTCTCACCTTCAGCAAAAAGGGCGTCATCATTTCTGACACGAAAGACACCAATTCGCTTCGTGTGAACATTCAAGAGTCTGAGGGCTTGGAAAAGCCGTTGGTTGTTCGTTTCACTCGGGTCATTTTGAATGAGGCGCTCAGCCCGATTTCCTCGAATCGCATTCGTTTGAAGTGGAGCGACGCAAAGTCGGCGTTCATTTTCGAACCTGTGTTCGATGATGACATCGCAGCCGAGAATGTGTTCCTTCTCGCCATTCCTGAGCAGGACTAATTGGTATTGTCTCCTGCAGTATTTGGCATCCTAGGTATTCTTGGTCTGGGAGCCCAAATTGCTGTTTCGTATTATCGGAGACCAACCTGGCTTTCTGAGGATGAAGCGCTCGAATCGAACTGGAACAGGATTAACCTGTATTCGGGACTCACCGGACTCTCTTTTGGTTTGCTTGCGATGGCCTTGGCGCTCGTCAATGGCGAGCACGGACAATCTATAGCTTTCGCAATGGTCGGAGGGTACGTTCTCTTCCAATCAATTTTCACGGACATGAGATTGAGATATGTGGATCGTTGGATTATGCGTTTCGCCAATCTCGTGGCCGTAATCGCGGGAGTTCTGATTCTTTCGGAATTTGGATCATCATCTGATTGGGTTTTTTATATGGTTTTCACAATTGCGGCCTTTGCGACAGGCTATCTTCCTGGAATTGGAGAATCAGACGGTCGAGCTTTTGCGTTTCTTGTACTTGCGAGCTATCCGGTAGCCGCAACAAATGGCGTCAAATGGTCAATAATTTTGATGATAGCTTCAATTTTCGTATATTTTATTGCGCATTCAATCTGGAAAAAGAATCTCTCTTTTTCAGGAATATTCACAAAGGTTTCATTTCCGATGGTTCCACTCATCATCTTCCCGGTTTTGGTTGTGATCCTTTTCGGACAACAGCTTCCGGTTCTATAGAATAGACTGATATTTCTTTGAAACCGCACGAAAGGCCTCCTCTCATGACAGATATACTTGACGAAATCGACGTTCTTGGCGACAATGAAGACGATTTTTCTGAAGACAACCTTCAAGAGCTCGATTTCGGGCCGGAGGGCACAGAATCTGACGAAATTGATCTCATTAGCGACGATGATCTAGCGTTTGAAATGAGCGAAGGGAAAGCTCGTGAGATCACCGACGCGATCAAAGCGGCCGCAACTGCCACTTACGTGTTATTGGAACAGGCTCACTCAGGTAAAGCCCACAAGGCTCTTGGTTATGCAACCTGGGCAGATTACGTTCAAGCAGAATTTTCGATTTCAGCCTCACGTTCGTATCAACTCCTTGACCTTTCAAAAACGATTCAGCTTCTTGAAGAGGTTTCACCTGAAGGAACGGTCATTAAATTAACCGAAGCTCAAGCGCGAGATATCAAAAGAGAGTTGCCGAAGATCACCGAACAGGTTCGGAATGAAACCGACGGGCTTGACCCTGAAGATGCCGGAGAGGCCGTTGATCGCATTATCGAAGACATCAGAGAGCAAAAGAAAGCAGATGAGGCCGCCGTTCAGGAAAGAGAGCGCGGACTTTCTGAAGCTGAACAAGACGGCTATCATCGCGGGCTCGAGGCGGCTGGAGACAGTATTCTTGCTCAAAATCCCGAAGGAAACTCATCTTCCGGTGGAAACTACGGAGAGGTTCCCGACGACGACGGGCTTGAGGTTCTTTCTCCTCAGGATAAGGTGAATCTTTACAATTTCTTGAACGTTCTTTCCGGTTTGACAGCTTTGCCGGATCCAGAAGAGTTTATCTCTGTCGTTCCAGCCGGGCGTGAAGAGGAAATCTCTAATCAATTGAACGAAGCATCTTCGTGGATCAATAGATTCTCAAACCTTTGGGAAGCACGGACGGAAAACTAAAGAATTTTTTCGAAAAAGAGCGATATTTTGATCTGTATCGCTCTTTTTCTCTGCAAAAACGCGAATCTAGAGGAGATTTTGCGTTTTCGTGAAAATTTGGTATAGTCTTATTGAAACTGAAAATCAAAAGTGACCTTAGTTTGGTCGTATATATAAAGGAGAGACGCCTATGAGTGATTCAATTAGCGACATTTTGGCTAATTCTGGAATCTTTCCGAAGAAGATGGACCTCATCTTCAATACAGACTTTTTGAGTCGAAATTCCGTTGCGATTCCATACGAAGATATGTCGAAGGGCTACCAAAAACACCTCGATGAACTCGCCGTTGAGATGATGGATCCAGATAACAGCAAAATCATCATCACGGGAAGCCCGATGTCGGGGAAAACGTTCATTATTGAACAGTTTTACGCAAATAAGGATATGTATCTGAAGCGAGCAGGACAACAGAAGCTCGAATTTGTGAGAGTGCCACTCGCCCACACCCGAATCGTTGAAGCGGCTCTTCCTGGAAAATGGCAGGACTATCTCAAAACGAGCTCTCATGTGTACGACGCAGACATTTCAGAGATCATCTATGTCACGGAATCGGTTGACGCGGCCATTGAGCTCACCTCTTTAGGCGCTCGAGTTATTCTCGAGGTTGGTTTGCCGACAATGCATCATCTTCGTCAGCACGAGACCTCCGGTGTGGTGAAGCAGTGGGCTTCGTGGCGCGTCCTCAACGTGGATGACATTTATCTTTCGAAGGGCGATATGATCCAGCAACTTTCGGTTTCGATGCTCGACCGCCTCAATGCAAGCTTTCCTGAGATCCACATGACTCGAAAGCACATCGCTCTTTTTGTGAATTACTCCGTAAAGTTCTCGGAAATTCTCATTGATGAAGACATGTGTGAGGAGTTCGTTGGAAGGCTTTGTGTTCAACCAGGAATTTTTGCGAAAGCGCTCTCTTTGCTCGCGTCAACAATGGCTATCAACCCAGCCGTTCGGGATAAGAACGGCGACATTGTTCTCAGCAAAGCAATCGCAATCGCGTATGACGATTTTGAGGACAAGTTTTACGCCTGTCTTGAGGCGTTCCTCGAATTTATCTCCGAGGAAGACGACAATGAAATTGATGCGATGATCCGAGAAACTCTTGAAGAGCATCTTCCTGGCGTTCAACTCCTTTCGATTCAAAATCCCGAAAACAAAAAGAATAAAGGCCCAAAGCCTAAGCAGGAAGCTTCGGAGCCGTTGAAATTCTCAAACTTTGGGAATTTGAAAGAGCGATTGGGAGCGTTGGTTCTTGGTCAGGAGGAGGCCATTTCAAAGGTTGTTGAAGGCCTCAAAATTCCCGCCTCCGGACTGAATATTGAAACTCGACCGCTTCGTTCAATGCTGTTCCTCGGCCCAACCGGAGTGGGGAAGACTCAGCTTGCGTTGTCTTTGGCGAAAGAGCTGATGACGACAGAAATCCCATATAAGCGAATCGACATGTCAGAGTACGGACAAGAGCATGAGTCGTCAAAACTTCTCGGTTCGCCTCCTGGCTACGTTGGTCACGAAGAGGGTGGAACTCTTACAAACTTTGTGAAAGAGAACCCGAACTCAATTATCATTCTTGATGAGATCGAAAAGGCGCATCCTAAGATTTGGGACAGTTTCCTTCAGATTCTTGACGCTGGCCGAATGACCGACAGCAAAGGTGAAACTGTTGACTTCACAAAAACCATTGTGATTATGACCTCCAACATTGGAGCCGATAAGATCAATCGTCAGTCGGCCGGCTTCGTTTCCGGTTCCGATTCGGCTCAATATCTCCAACGGAACGCATCGGCTGAAAAGTCCGTGACGAAAGCGGTTGAAGAAATGTTCCGTCCAGAAATGATTAACCGCATCGACCAGCAGGTCGTCTTCCACGAGCTCCCTCAAGAGGTTCTTCGTGGAGTCGTTCTTCGTGAGATTAACCTGGCGAAGGAACGCATTTCGAAGCGAGGGTACACTCTTGCTGAACCGAAGAGCGATATTCTTGACTACATTGCAAATATGGCAGACGCTTCAAAGTACGGCGCCCGAGAGGTCCAACGAGTCGTTGGAAAGAACGTACACGAACTTTTGGCTGACACCGTATTATCCGAAAAGGAAGAAAAAGAACTTCGGCTTTCTTTGGCTAACGGAAAGTTAGTCGTCAAGTCGAAAAAGATTGGATAAAACTGTATGTCTGAAGAAGTTAACGCATTTACGGTTGATGAAGATGAAGATATGGACGCTTTATTGGAGGCCGCAGCAGCATCCGGTTCGGCAGCCGTGGATGAGCTCGATTTCGAAGCGGACAAAGAGTCTCCAAAACCTGAGGTAAACAGAGATCTCGAACAAGCGCTTCTTTCGTTAGAAGACGAAGAGAAAGAGCCGCCGGTGGTTGAGAAAGTGGTTTCAGAACCGAAGCCCGAGGTCAAACAAGCCGTTTCTGTTGAGGTTTCTGAGCCGGTTGAGCAACCTCGAAGAATTGTTCGTGAAACCGTCGAAGCGCAGATTGCAAACGCAAAAGCCGTCATTGCGACCGTGGACGCCTTCCGAAAACTTTCACCAGCGATTCAAAACGTGGTTTCTCAATTGATCTTCCAAGACGACGATTACACAAATGAAGAGGCCGCTCTTGCGGTTCGAGCCATTCACGCAGACGAAATGACATTCGCTACGATGGCTGCATTGAAAGAGGCGAACGATCTTTCTGAGGTTGACTGTGCGTTTTATGTTCTCGAACTTGAAAGCGACCTGAGAAACAATTTGGGCTCTCTTGTTGCGGCTTTCACCGGAGAAGATCTTCCTGAAGACAAAAATAATATCTCCTTCTCAAAGGCTTTAGTCAAGGCGATTGCGAAGTTAGATCCCGACTCTTTGTCATATGTTTCCGCCGCAGAATCTGTTTTGAGAGCGGCAAAGCAATCCTAGACTTTTGATACAAGAGCTACATGGGAAATTTTGGCATTCAAGAGAGTCTTTTCGAAGAGTTTAGTTGCATCTTAGAGATTCTTGACGACGAAATTTATCTGTTTACAAAAAACGAGTTTCCCGAAAAGTCCGACTTTCGGAATGTTCTCGGTCTAACCAGCGAGAACAACGGATCGTTTTGGACTCATAAGGCAAGGTTTGCCTCATTAAACGCATTCGTTTTGCGTTACGCTCTTCGGAGCTCCATCGGGCGGAACGTTCGTCTTTCTTCGGAAGATTCAGAAAGACTGAAGAAAGCCGCAAACAACGTTACTCTACCTTTGGCACGACTTTCAGACGATGGAAAATTTGTAGAAATTCTTTCTCCAAACCTCAAAGTCTACAAGGAGCTGTTTTCTCGACTTGGAGCCTACCCAAATCAAAACGGTTGGAGGCTTCGGCTTGACCGCCTCATGGACTTCGAACTCTCGATGGACTCGTGGAAATCACATCTTCCTAAGATTGAAATCTCGAAGGATCTCCTGAAACTCAACCGTGAACCAATACCCGGTTTCGATGGAACAGTAGATTCACTAAGAGCCATACCAATTGGAGCTCTCAACATTGTTCGAGCTAATGTGCAAAACCGCAATGCGTTAAAGAATTCTAAGGCGACGCTTGAAGAAAAGCTTGCAAAACTGAAGTTATCCACTCTGCACGATTTACTCTTCCGTTTGCCCCGTCGGTACATTGACAAATCAAAGCCTCAACTCATTTCAGATCTTATCGAAGGTGAAACCGCAACAATTATTGGAAAAATTTCTGCGCTTTCAACATTCACCGCGAGTGTTGGAGGTTTGAGAGTCTCGGTTGTTGATTCCACGGGATCTGAAATTACCAGCACATTCTGGAGACAAGCCTGGCTGCAGACGAAGTTTTCGGTTGGAGACGAGGTTATTCTTACTGGAGCGGTCGGCTCGTGGAAAGGAAAACCTCAGCTCAACGGGCACTCTATTGAGCATTTTGATGAAGGAATAGTTCTTCCTGTTGTTCCAATTTACAAACAAAGCGAATCGAGCGGCATAACTTCAGGTTTTCTGATTTCGGCGATTCGTGAGCTTTTGCAACGTTTGGGAGACGTGAAGCTTCCGGTATACTTTAAGGCCGAAGGTCGACAGCCATACATCGAAATTCTTCACGAACTTCACTTGCCGTCAAACCTCGAAACTCACAAATCAGCGATTCTTGCAATGTCGTATTACGAACTTGTGTATTTGCAGCTTATTATTCAAGATTCTAAAAAGAACGTCGAAACTCGTCCCGGTATTCCTCTTTCCGGAGGAGACAGAAAACTTCAAACAAAAGCCATGGAATCTTTTCCGTTTGATTTGACAAATTCGCAAAAGAAAGCAACCGCAAAGTTGAACGAGCTTTTAGCGACTTCAACTCCAAACTCTTCTCTTCTTGTTGCTGACGTTGGCTCGGGTAAAACCCTTGTGGCTCAACTCGCTTGTCTGAGAGCCGTCGATTCAGGAGCTCAGGCAATTATCGTGGGGCCAACCGACGTTCTCGCAAGACAAATTTATGCGACCACGAAACAACTTGTGGAAACGATGAAAGAGAAATTCAATGTGAATGTTCGTGTTGAACTTCTCGTGGGTGGAATAAAGGCCGCCGAAAGAAAATCTCTTTTGAAGGACATAGCCGATGGCTCTGTAGACATTATCGTGGGAACGCAGGCCGTTTTTTCTGAAACGGTGAAATACAACAACCTCGGTTTCGTGGTTATTGACGAGCAACAAAAGTTTGGAGCTGAACAAAGAACAAAACTTTTGAGCAGTAGAGAGGATGGACGAATTCCAGATCTTCTTCTTCAAACGGCCACTCCGATTCCTCGATCAACCGCGCAGGTTTACTATGGAGACATCGACCCTATTTTGATGAAAGATAAGCCGTTAGGTCGGCTTCCAATTGAAACAGTCTGGATTTCAGAAGATCCAAAAGAGGTCTTACAGACACCATTGCACCCAATTTGGTTGGACGTTATTGAAGAGGCTTCAAAAGGTAATCAATCGTTCGTTATTACTCCAATGGTTGTTGATTCGGCAAAAATCGACGCCTCTTCGGTCGAGAGATCCTACAAAGAGCTTTCAGGGCACATTTTGAAAGAGCTTCGAGTTGGTTTTGTTCACGGTCAAATGAAAGTTGAAGAGCAACGGGCCACAATGGAGAAATTCCAAAATAAAGAACTGGATGTGCTTGTTGCCTCAACGGTCATTGAAGTCGGTGTGGACATTCCAGACGCAACGCGAATGATTATTCTTTCTGCTGAAAGAATGGGCGCATCTTCTCTACATCAGATTCGAGGCCGCGTAGGAAGAAACTCGAAGAAGTCAAAATGCTATCTCGTTTCGATTGGAAGCACCGACAGCGCTCAAAGTCGACTACAGTCTTTGGTGAATTTTGACAATGGTTTTGAAATAGCAAAAGAGGATCTTCGCACGCGAGGCGAAGGAACCATTTTCTCTTCGGATCAATCGGGAAGAAGTGAGATGATTTTTGCGAATCTTGCGAAGCACTCAAATCTGATCGCAGAAGCGAAAGAAGAGGCCTTGCGAATCTTGAAATCTCCATTCAAAGAGATTGCTTTGAAAGACGCGCAAGAAAAGTTTGAATCACCCGAAAGGCTCTTCTAATGGGCGATGGAATTTCTCTCGTGTGCAGCTATAAAGAGTGCTCTAAAGTTTTGTGAAGCCTTTGGGATCTAAAGCGAAAACCTGCTCAAAAAGCTGCGCGGTCCACTTATCTTATCAGGAGCATCCCGAAAGAAAGTCGATTCAATCGAGAAACGCCAAAAATCCTGATTCTTTAGCGAAAAAGAAGGCAACGTCTTTAGATCGCCATGGAGTAGAGAATTATTCCAACTTTGAAAGGCAAAAAGAAACTCGATTTCTTCATCACGGAGTGGAAACCACTTTCGAGCTAGCGGAAGTTCAAAAGAAGGCTCGAGAAACGAATCTTCAAAAATACGGCTACGAAAACCCATTTCTTGACCCAAAGAAACAAAAAGAAATTCAGGCGAAGTCAAGAAGCTCTCTGAAAAAGAAGTATGGTGTTTCTAATCCAGCTCAAATCCCCGGAGTCTCGGAAAAGATTGCAAAAACAAAAATCGAAGGTTACAGAAAAAGTGGCTACAGAAGTATTCCCGAGGTGAACTTCACTGAGGCTCTAGGTTTGAAGCCCGGTTTTGTTTTCGGGAAATCTGTTGATGGTCTATCTCTCGAAAAGAAGCTCGTCTTCGAATATGACGGGAGCTACTTTCACTCTTTTCCGGAACGGATTTTGGCTGACAGAAGAATAACGGGAGTACTTCTGAAAAACGGGTTTCGAGTGATTCGCGTCAGAGAAGCGCCGTTGGAAAGCTTTGCGAAGGATTTTCAAGGACTTCCGTACTTCGAGCTTCTGATAGATAGAAGAGTCGGATACTCTCCAAAAGACCAAAGCTTTGTTAAAATAGTTCAAGAAATCAACACAGCGATTTCCCGAGAAAGGTCGTTCAATGTCATTCCGTGAGGCTCTTATCTGGATTCGCAATCGGTACTGGAAAGACCGTAAGCAATTTTTTCTCTATTCCGGTGCGGCATCGGTGGTTTTGATTGGCCTAGGAATTCTTGCTGACATTTTCCTTCCTTGGACCGAATGGGCTCTCATAATCCGAACCGCGATTGCACTGCCGACCGCTATTGCGTTATTCTTTTTGGGTTACGGTCTCACTCTCTTCTACGTTGGAAGAAGAACAAAAGCGAATCCGGACTATCGCACCTGGCGCGTTCGGCTGTCTCCAACAATGAGACAAAGAGTTTCTTTCGTTATCTTCGCGCTGCTGTTCGTTCTCATTCTCGCACTTGTCGAGCAGCCTGGTTACACATTTGTGAGCTCTCTTATTCTTGCAATCATTGCTGGGTTGTTCACTTTCATGAGAAAGACAAGCTCTGAGCTCACTCGAGATAAAATCGGTTTACCTGATTCTAGAGATGTCGCCCTAGAGCAACATCTCAAAGAAAGACGAAAGAGTCCCGCGAAAAAGAAAGCCGAAAAGAAAAAGCCGAAGAGGTCGAAAAGACGGCAAAACTTGAAGAAGATCTCGAGAGGAAAGCGAAGCGGCCGAGATAAACTGGCAGAACTACTTCCGGTTCAGGCCTCCTTCAGTTGCGCTTCGGTTTCAAGACCTGAAGAGACTGGAGTTTACCGTTTGCAAGAAAACAATCGAGACTATTCTCGAAAAGGGAGAACTTTCGAGAGGTTGAGCTTTTAGAAATAACTTTCTATTGTCGAAATACTATTTCGAGTTTTGAGGAATAAGAATGGCTCAGAAGCTTTCGACAAAAAGGAAAGAAGTACCACCGGTGGAGCCGGGAAATACTTGATAGAAGTTGTAAGAAGATAAAGAAACAAGGAGATGGCGAATGTCGTTAGTGTTGGATGAATTGGACATGGACCCTGTCGGGGGCGCAACAAATGAAGAGACAGATTACCACTCTTTGAACGCGAAATTAAATCTTGTCGGCGAGGACGGGCTCATTCAGTTCGATTCGGACAAGGAGGCCGCTCGTCAATTCTTCATCACCCACGTTAATATGAATACCGTGTTTTTCCACTCTCTTGAGGAGAAACTCGAATACCTCGTAGAAAACGGTTATTACGAGTCCGAGGTTCTTCAGCAGTACTCCGATTCGTTTGTCAAAAACCTTTTCAAAAGAGCCTATGCGGTGAAGTTCCGTTTTCCGACATTCCTTGGAGCTTTGAAGTACTACACAGGTTACACGTTGAAAACCTTCGACGGAAAGCGCTACCTCGAACGCTACGAGGATCGGGTTGTCATCACCGCAATGTACCTCTTGCTCGCGGGAACGAACAGATTGCCATTGAAATCCTTGATGAAATGATGGCCGGTCGATTCCAGCCTGCGACGCCAACATTTTTGAACGCCGGTAAGGCTCAACGTGGCGAACTCGTTTCTTGCTTCTTGCTTCGGGTTGAAGACAACATGGAGTCAATCGCCAAGGCGATTGGGTCATCCTTGCAACTCTCAAAGCGCGGCGGCGGAGTGGCTCTCAACCTCACAAACCTTCGAGAATTCGGAGCTCCAATCAAAAAGATCGAAGGCCAAGGTGCCGGAGTTGTTCCTGTGATGAAGATGCTTGAGGATGCGTTTTCATACGCCAACCAGCTCGGCGCACGTCAAGGAGCAGGTGCGGTTTACCTGAACGCTCACCACCCGGATATTATGAAATTCCTCGACACGAAGAGAGAAAACGCCGACGAGAAGATCCGCATTAAGACTCTTTCACTCGGAATTGTCGTTCCAGACATCACTTTCGAACTCGCTCGGAACGATGAAGACATGTACCTGTTTTCACCCTATGACATTGAAAACGTCTACGGCGTCCCAATGACAGAAATCTCAATCACCGAAAAGTACGAAGAGATGGTGAACGACCACCGAATCCACAAAACAAAGATTAAAGCTCGCGCCTTCTTCCAAACGGTTGCTGAAGTTCAGTTTGAATCAGGCTACCCGTACCTCATTTTTGAAGACACCGCAAACGCAGCCAACCCAATCGACGGAAGAATAACAATGAGCAATCTGTGTTCAGAGATTCTTCAGGTGTCCACAGCAAGCACTTTTCATTCTGACGGATCTTACGACACCGTTGGGAAAGACATTTCCTGCAACCTTGGCTCACTAAACGTCGCTCTCGCAATGGACAGCCCAAACTTCAGCAAAACCATTGAATCGGCAATGCGGGCACTCACTGCGGTTTCTGATCTTTCCGACATTTCTTCGGTTCCATCGGTTGCCGAAGGAAACAGCAAGAGTCACGCGGTTGGACTCGGCCAGATGAATCTGCACGGATTCTTCGGACGAGAGAGAATTCATTACGACTCAAAAGAGGCCGTCGATTTCACGACCATCTACTTCTATTGCGTCAATTATGAGACCATCAAGGCTTCAGTAAAAATTGCAAAAGAAAAGGGTGAGACTTTCGACGGCTTCGAAAAGAGCGACTACGCGAGTGGAGTTTACTTCGACAAGTTCATCAACCAAGATTGGTCAGCCCCGAAAACCGCCAAGGTGAAGAAAATCTTCGAAAAGAGGGGTATTGAGATCCCAACGGTTGAGGATTGGAAGAAACTTCAACGACAGGTGCAAAAGTATGGGATGTACCACGCCTATCGTCAGGCCGTCCCTCCGACGGGCTCCATTTCCTACCTCGCGAACTCTACAGCGTCGATTCACCCGATTACCTCGAGGATCGAGATCCGCAAGGAGGCCAAGGTGGGACGGGTGTACTACCCGGCTCCGTTTATGACGAACGATAATCTCGAATATTACAAAGACGCTTACGAAATTGGTGCCGAGGCCATCATCAACATTTATGCGGCCGCTACGCAATTCGTTGACCAAGGGTTGAGTCTCACGCTGTTCTTTTCGGCGGATGCGACCACTCGGGATTTGAATAAGGCGTACATCTACGCCTGGCGGAACGGCATTAAGTC
>NMRC01008590.1_pt1 | contig 13888 bp, 14 predicted proteins | sample 1520911 | NCBI WGS metagenome assembly NMRC01 (sample SAMN07342169, study PRJNA393822) | plant metagenome | isolation source: fluid collected inside the plant's | place: USA: Vermont, Morristown, Molly Bog | reverse complement strand
GGCCACGCCTCTCAACGTCAGTCTCTCAAACGTGGCCGACACCCGAAGGGTAGGGGCCAAATCGTGTGGATGGGTTTGGGCGTGTCAGGCTCGTCTGGCCCAGCTTGACCGGTTCCAGAGGCCTTCGTCGGCACTGGTTGCGGTGTCGTACAGGTTGACTGTCTCGGCTTCGTCCTCGGTTTGTGGCGGTGGTGTTGGGCTGTCGGGTCAGGTCAGCTCGTTTCCGAACAGAAGAAGCCCCACAGCGGGGACAGCGCTAACGTTGTGTTCCGGCCGCGGTCATCCCGTTTTTCACGAGCGTGGTTGTGCATATCAAACACTTGGTCGAGTTGGGTGACAGGGGCACGGCTCAGCATCACGGGGATAACACCACCCATGTTGCCGCACTCGTTACTGGTCAAACCCCGGTTTCCATCCAGACGTTTTGGCCTATAGCCCTGTTGTGTCGCCGCTGGTGGCGTGGCCGCGGGGGCTTCTCCACACCTTCGGAGTGTGCAGGCCTCGGCTTCGATCTCGTGACGAGCGCGTCATCGGCTCGGCAGGCTTTCTAAGCTCGCGGCATGACCACCCCCTATCTGCCGCAACTGGCTACCGTGCATCGCAGTCCAACGGCGAGCGATCACGAGCGTTCGGCCGTTTCGGCGATGTCGGCCGCGGATCTCGCGGTGTTTGCCGAGCTCGCGGTGCTGTTGGCCGATCAGCACACGAGCGATGTGCTGGTCAACGGTGAGCAGGTCTGGGTTGATCGCGGCAGCGGGCTCGAACCGGTCTCGCTCTGGGTCGCCGAAGGATCCGATGCACTCGCGCGGCGGCTGATTGCGGCCGGTGGGCGACACCTTGACGAAGTAACGCCGATTGCGGATGTGCGGCTCGGCCAGGTCAGGGTGCACGCGGTGTTGCCGCCGGTTGCCCTCGGAGGCGCATTGATCTCACTGCGAATCGCGCGCCCGAGCCAGCTCGGTCTCGATGAACTTCAGCAGGCCGGGGTGCTCAGCGCGTGGCAGCGTGCCCAGCTCACGGACTGTCTGAACCGGGGTGAGAGCGTGCTGATCTCAGGGGCAACGGGCAGTGGCAAAACCACCCTGCTGCGGGCGCTGTGCGCCGAGCTTCCGGCGGCCGAGCGCATCCTGACGATCGAAGACGTCGCCGAACTGCAGATCCCACACCCGCATGTGGTGGCACTTGAGGCGCGACAGCCCAATATTGAAGGAACCGGCGCCATCGAACTTGCTGAGCTGCTGCGCGCCGCGCTTCGGATGCGCCCAGATCGCTTGATGGTCGGCGAGTGTCGCGGGAGCGAGATTCGCGAGTTCCTCGGTGCACTGAACACAGGGCACTCCGGTGGTGGCACGATTCACGCCAACACGATTGACGACGTGGTCGCCCGCCTCGAAGCGCTTGGCGCCTTGGCCGGGCTGCACGGCGCCGCCCTTGGCAGGCAGGTCGCAAGCGCCTTCGGGCTGGTGGCCCATCTGGAGCGTCGAGACGGTCGGCGGCGGTGCGCCGCTCTGGCCCGGCCCCGGATGCGATCCGGCGAGCTGTGGCTCGAAGCGGTGCATCCTGAACCAAGTGCTGAACGGGGTGAGCCTCATGAGCGCCGCCTGGTGTGATCGTGCGGCGGCGCTACTCGGCGCCGGGCTGAACCCGAAGCGAGTGGTTGAGATTCTGGGCGAGCCGCCAGAGACCGAAGCTGGGGCGCTTCGCGCGGCATGGCAGTTGTGCATCCAACTGGGGGCACCGCTCGGTGCGGTGCTTTCAGCGCTCGCGCACAGCGCCCGCGACTGGGAGCGAATTGCCCGCGAACGCCGCACGGCACTGTCCGGACCGCAAGCTGCAGCTCGCTTGGTGCTGGCGCTGCCGCTCGTTTCACTCGGTGCTGGCGCACTCTTCGGCCTGAACACCATCGGGTTTTTGTTCACAACCGTGCTCGGCTGGGGCCTGCTGGTGCTGGGTGGGGCGCTGCTGGTGCTCGCCCTGCGCTGGAATCGCCGACTCCTGCGCCGGGCCGCCAAGGCCGATCCAGCCCCCGGCTTTGTCTGCGAACTCAGCGCACAACTGCTCGCGGCTGGAATCAGCCCGGCGCAGACCGTCGACCGCGTCGATCGTGCATGGCCGGATGCTGGGGGAGCCGACCGGGCTGCGCGGCAGGCCGCACTTGAGCTGGCGGTCGCAACCGGAATGCCGCCGGTGCGCGCATTGCGCGCGGAAGCAGCAGCTCAACGGGCTGAGGCGGCGGCGCAGTGCGAGCAGCAGGCCGCCGAGTTGGCGGTGCGACTGACCCTCCCACTCGGTCTGTGCGTCCTTCCCGCCTTCGTGTGCTGGGGGGTGCTGCCCGTGTTGCTGACCCTACTCGGGAGCACCGCCTCCAGTCTGCGCTAGCGAGCCACCATACGTCGTGCCCAACCCCAAAGGAGAACCCAATGTCACACATCATTCGCACGCCGCACCAACCCCAGCCACCCGAGCAGCCGCACACGCACTCACACCCGCCTCGCTCATTGCGCCTGCTGGCCGAGCGCGGATCGGTCACCGCCGAGTACGCGATCGCCACCATGGCAGCCGTGGGGTTCGCCGGGCTTCTCGTGGTGATCATGCGCGGCGACGAGGTGAAGAACATCCTGCTGTCGCTGGTGCGAAGTGCCCTATCGCTCGGCTAGCGATCGCGGCAGTGTCACCGCAGAACTTGCGGTGACACTGCCGGTGATCGTGTTGGTGCTCGCACTCTGCCTGAACGCGCTCGCGGCGCTCGGCGTGCGGGTGCAACTGCTCGACCAGAGTGCGCTTGCCGCCAGGTTGCTCGGCCGTGGCGAGTCCGAAGCCATCGTGCGTGATGCACTCGGCGGAGCCGAATTCGAGGTGGTCCACAGTGACGGCCTCGTGTGTGTGCGACTGGGCCGTGCGACCGGCCTGCTCCCGATGCAAGCTCGCAGCTGTGCCCTCGATGATGAGCAATACACGGCGATGAGCCCGGATGGCTGAGGAACAATGAGCGGCAGTGTGCTCATACTCGCCGGCAGTGCCGCATCGGCGCTCGCCACTGCGGCGCTGATCGGCGCGCTCAGTCTCATTCCAGCCGCCCACCAAGCCCAGCACGCAGCCGATGCGGCGGCGCTCGGCGCGGCTGACGCAATGCTTGGGCTGGCGGCCGCGGAGCCATGCGTGCTGGCCGAACGGATTGCCACCGCCAATGCGGCAGAACTCTCGAGCTGTCAGTGCACCGAAGACGCCCGGTGTGAAGTGACCGCGATGACATCACTGCTCGGGATTCGACTCGAATCGCGGTCCCGCGCAGGGCCCGATTAGGTCAACTACCGTGTGTGGTGTGTATGGTGAGCACCGTTGCCATATGTATAAGGAGTGCGAATGACCGGCAAGACCAAGCTCGTCATCGTTGAGTCACCGACCAAGATGAAATCAATCGCCGGATACCTCGGCGACGGCTACCAGGTGCTCTCATCTGTCGGGCACATTCGCGACCTCATCGACCCCAAGAGCCTGCCGCCGGAACTCAAGAAAGGCCCGCTCGGCAAATTCTCCGTCGACGTCGACAACGGTTTTGAACCCTATTACGTCGTCTCGGACTCTAAGAAGAAGACCGTAGCCGAACTCAAGAAGGCGCTCAAAGACGCTGACGAACTCCTGCTCGCCACCGATGAAGACCGCGAGGGCGAGGCCATCGCCTGGCACCTGCTGCAGGAACTCAAGCCGAAGGTTCCGGTGCACCGGATGGTGTTCCATGAGATCACCAAAGACGCCATTCAGGCCGCCAAGAACAACACCCGCGAACTCGACACCGCACTCGTTGATGCACAAGAGACCCGGCGCATCCTCGACCGCCTGTACGGCTACGAACTCTCCCCCGTGCTCTGGCGCAAGGTGGGCTCTGGCTTGTCGGCCGGCCGCGTGCAGTCAGCCGCAACCCGCCTCGTGGTGGATCGTGAGCGCGAGCGCATGGCCTTCGTCTCGGCGAGCTACTGGGACCTCAGCGCCGTCTTCGGCGAGGAATCGACGTTCGAGGCCCGGCTGGTGCGCCTCGGCGGCAAGCGCGTCGCCACCGGAGCCGATTTCGACGACCTCGGCCAACTCGTCAAGGATGCCGTCGTGCTCGACGAGTCAGCGGCCACCGCCCTTGCGAGCGCCCTCTCCGCATCCGGAGTGCCGAGCGTGGTCAGTGGGCTTGAGACCAAGCCGTACTCACGTCGACCGGCCGCACCGTTCACCACCTCAACGCTCCAACAAGAGGCCGGCCGCAAGCTGAAGTTCTCGGCCCGACAGACCATGAGTGTGGCGCAGTCGCTCTATGAGAACGGCTACATCACCTATATGCGAACCGACTCCAGCTCGCTCTCGAAGCAAGCGGTTGCCGCTGCCCGCTCGCAAGCCGTCGCGCTCTACGGTGCCGACAGTGTTCCGGATGCGCCGCGCAGCTACGCCTCCAAGTCGAAGAATGCCCAAGAAGCGCACGAGGCGATTCGTCCATCCGGTGAAGTCTTCCGCACTCCCGCCGAGGTCGCCAAGGGCATGTCCAGCCAAGAGCAGAAGCTCTACGAGCTGATCTGGAAGCGAACCGTTGCATCGCAGATGGCCGACGCGAAAGGCAACACGGCCACCGTGACGCTCGCGGTCGGACCGAGCGGAGCATCCGATCACGAACTCGCCGCTCACGCCACGGCAGAGTTCACCGCGAGCGGCACCGTCATCACCTTCAAGGGGTTCCTCGCAGCCTACGAAGAAAGCAGTGACGAAGAGCGCGGCGAACGCCAGGCCGACGCGAAGCTGCCGGTGCTCACCGAAGGGCAACCGATCGTGCTGGCCAGCCTCGAGCCGAAGGGGCACGAGACCACGCCACCGCCGAGGTTCACCGAAGCAAGCCTGGTCAAGCGGCTCGAAGAGCTCGGCATCGGCCGGCCCTCCACCTTCGCGAGCATCATCTCGACCATTCTTGACCGCGGCTACGTCACGCTGCGCGGCCAGGCGCTGATTCCCAGCTGGATTGCGTTCTCAGTGGTCAAGCTCCTCGAAGAACATTTCGGCGAGCTGGTCTCATATGACTTCACGGCCGAAATGGAAAGCGACCTCGACCGCATCGCCGCCGGTGACGCCAAGCGCGTTGACTGGCTCACCGAGTTCTATTTCGGCAGCGAAGGCCATGCCGGGCTGCGCAGCGTGGTCGACAACCTCGGCGAAATCGACGCGCGAGCCATCAACTCAGTGACCATCGCCCCCGGCATCACCCTCCGCATCGGCAAGTATGGGCCATACCTCGAGCTGCCGCCGGAAACGCCAGACGGCGACCCGAAACGGATCAATGTCCCTGACGGGATTGCGCCAGATGAGCTCACCGTCGAGAAGGCGCACGAGCTGATCGAACATGCCGCGCTCGGTGATCGCGAAGTTGGCGTGCATCCCGTGACCGGCAAGCGCATCGTTGCAAAGGACGGACGCTACGGCCCCTATGTGACCGAGTTGCTTGACGATGAAATCGACCCGGCAACTGGCGAGGTCTTGGCGCCAAAGAAGAATGCGCCAAAGCCGCGCACCGCATCGCTGTTCAAGTCGATGAGCCCGGCGACCGTCGATCTTGACACGGCCGTGAAACTGCTCGATCTGCCCCGCGTGGTCGGAACCGACCCCGAGTCGGGCGAAGAGATCAAGGCGCAGAACGGCCGATACGGCCCGTATCTCACCAAAGGCACCGACACTCGCAGCTTGCCGAGTGAAGATGCCATCTTCGACATCGACCTGGCAGGGGCGCTTGAACTGTTCGCCCAGCCGAAGTATGGCGCGCGACGCCCATCGAGCGCTCTGAAAGAGTTTGATGCCGACCCGGTCAGTGGCAAGCCGGTGAAGGTCAAGGATGGCCGGTTCGGCCCATACGTCACGGATGGCGTCACCAACGCGACGATTCCGCGCGGCGAAGACATCGAGAGCATGACCTTCGAACGGGCAGCTGAGCTGCTGCAACTCAAACGTGAGAAAGGCCCGGCACCCAAGCGCACCACCAAGCGTGCTCCGGCCAAGCGCAGCTCGACCGCAAAGAAAGCCGCCCCCAAGAAGCCGAGCGCGTAGGCGGAGCCGCGATGCGAGGGCTGTTCATCACCCTGGAAGGCGGCGACGGAGTCGGCAAATCGACCCAGGCCGAGTTGCTGGCGGCATGGCTAGCCGAACAGGGGTACACCGTGCGGCGCACCCGCGAGCCAGGTGGCACTGAGATCGGCATTGAGTTGCGCGAAATTGTGCTGCATCATCCCGGCCACATTGCCCCGCGCGCAGAGGCACTGATCTACGCGGCTGACCGCGCGCATCACATTGCGACGGTGGTGCGACCAGCGCTCGAGCGCGGCGAAATCGTGTTGCAGGACCGCTACCTCGATTCCTCGGTCGCCTACCAAGGCGTCGGGCGGGAGCTGTCAGCGAGCGAGGTGCGTGATCTCTCGCTGTGGGCCACCGATGGCCTGCTGCCAGATCTCACTATCTTGCTCGATCTCGATCAGCAGCAATCACGCCAACGCCTCGATGCCGCGCAGAAGCGTTTTGATCGGCTCGAAGCCGAGGCCGATGTCTTCCACGCAAGGGTGCGGGCGGCATTTCTGAGCCTTGCAGCCGCCGAACCCGAACGATTCGTGGTGCTCGATGCCTCCGAAGCCCCAGAGCTCATATTGCCAACGTGCAGGCACGGGTCGCCCACGCGCTTGTCACACACGGCCGATAATCTGGGGCAATGAGCATCTGGACCGAGAGTGGCCAGCCCGCTGCGGCTGCGGTGCTTCGCGCTGCGGCCACCGAAGCGGCCGGAACCGGCGGCCCGGATGCGACTGGTTCTGGGGCTGGCGCTGGTTCTGGGGCTGGTGCCGCACGCAGAATGACGCACGCCTGGCTGTTGACCGGCCCCCCCGGTTCTGGGCGCTCGACCCTTGCCTTTGCCTTCGCATCTGCCCTGTTGGCCGGCAACCCCGACAGTGATCCGGTGACCCAGGCCCAAGTCGAGGCGCGGACGCATCCTGATCTGCACGTGCTGACCACTGAGGGCGTGATGATCAAGATCAGCGATGTGCGCGAGGTAGTCAAGCGCTCGCACTTTGCCCCATCGCTTGGCCGTTCGCGGGTGATTGTTGTCGAGGACGCCGACCGAATGACGGAACACACCTCCAATGTGCTGTTGAAAGAACTCGAAGAGCCGCTGCCGTCGACGGTGTGGATTCTGTGCGCGCCGAGCGAGGCCGATCTGTTGCCGACCATTCGTTCTCGGGTTCGTTCGGTTCGGCTGTCCACCCCAGCGATCGCGACCGTTGCCGAATTGCTCCAGGAGCGCCTTGGCGTTGGGCCAGAGCTCGCCGAGCAGTCTGCCCGCCTGGCGCAGAGTCATGTTGGAATGGCCGCTCGCCTCGCATCGAGTGAGCAGGCACGTGCTCGGCGTGCCGAGACACTGCGGCTTGCCCTTGGTGTGCAGCGCACTCGCGATGCGGTTGAGGCAGCGAACCGGATGCTCGCCATTGCTGGCGAGGACTCGGCCGCGATCACCGAGGAGCGCAACGCCGAGGAGCGCGAACGCGCATTCCGTTCGCTCGGCCTGATGCCAGGGCAGGCGGTGCCGCCCGCGCTGCGCTCGCAAATCAAAGCGCTTGAAGACGAGCAGAAGCGGCGCGCGACCAGGGGGCTGCGCGACGGGGTTGACCGGATCCTGACCGATCTGGCCTCGATGTACCGCGACATTCTGCTCGTGCAACTCGGCGCAGAGCTTGCGCTGGTCAACTCCGAGATGCTGGCCGAGCTTCAGCAGGCTGCCGAAACGTGCACGCCCGCGACCACGCTCTCCACGCTTGATGCGATCGCCGAGGCGCGCAGACGGATCGAGTCGAATGTGCAGCCGCTGCTTGCGCTTGAGGCATTGATGATCCAGGCTCGACGACCGGAGAGTGCGCGATGAACAGACCATGGATGCGAACACGGTCAATCGTCCTGGCCTTCGCAGCGATTGCGGCGCTCACCCTCAGCGGCTGCGCGCCGACGACCTCAACCCCGAGCGATACCTCGACGGTTGCCGCTGATCTGCAGCCGTTCTATGGCCAGCGGCTGACTTGGACCAGTTGCCATGTCACCTTTCAGTGCACCAAGGCCACGGCCCCGATGGACTGGTCCAATCCGAGCGGTGCGACCATTCAGCTGGCGCTGATTCGACATCTCGCCACGGGAACCGCACAGGGTTCCTTGCTGGTCAATCCGGGTGGTCCAGGCGCAAGCGGGGTCGATTTCATCGCCGATTCGCTGGACTACGCGGTGAGCGCCCAGTTGCAGCGCAGCTTCGACATCGTCGGATTCGACCCGCGTGGTGTTGGCCAGTCGAGCGCTGTGACGTGTTTTCAACCGGCTCAAATGGACTCGTATCTCTACGACCTTCTGCCGGGGGTGCGCGGGAGCGCGAGTTGGATTGCGGCGGCCACGAGCTCGAGTCAGGACTTTGCGAATGCCTGCGCCCAGCGCACCGGCGCATTGTTGCAGTTCGTTGATACGCAGAGTGCGGCGCGCGATCTTGATCTCTTGCGTTCGGTGCTCGGCGACAGGCAACTGAACTATCTCGGATACTCCTACGGCACCTACCTCGGCGCCACCTACGCTGGTCTCTTTCCGAAGAACGTTGGGCGCTTCGTGCTTGACGGTGCAATCGACCCCGCCGCGAGTAACACCGACGTCAACGTGGCCCAAGCGAAAGGCTTTGAGGCTGCGCTTCGGGCCTACCTCAGCGATTGTCTTGGCGGGAAATCTTGCCCCTTCGAGGGCCAGAGTGTTGACCAGGCAATGGTGAGCATCCGGCAGCTGCTCGATGAGGTCGGGGCGCATCCCATCACCGCGAGCGATGGTCGGCAGCTGGGCTCCGATACTCTGCTGACTGCGATTGTCTACCCGCTGTACAGTCGCTCGTCGTGGCCAGCGCTCAGCACGATGTTCAGCAGCGTGCTGGCCGGAAAGGCCGACACCGCCTTCCAATTCGCCGATGGGTACAACGGTCGCAACAGCGACGGCAGCTACATCGATAATTCCACCGAAGCCTTCCATGCGATCAACTGCCTCGACTATCAATACGATGACAGCCCGGCTGCGATGGCCGCGCAACGCGCCGAGCTTGAGGCAGCGGCTCCGACCATTGGCACGTTTTTCGCCTATGGCGATATCGGATGTGCGGTCTGGCCGTACCACTCCACTCACCAGCGCGGGCCGATCAGTGCGGACGGTTCCAACCCGATCGTGGTGATCGGAACGACCGGCGACCCGGCTACGCCGTATCAGTGGGCGGTGAATCTCTCGCAGCAGTTGCAGAATGGCACGCTCATTCGCTACCAAGGTGAGGGGCACACCGCCTACAACAAGTCGAATTCCTGTGTGAACGATGCGGTCGATTCCTATTTCGTGCACGGCACGGTGCCGCCCGCCAAGCTCAGCTGCTGACCAGGTGGCGCATTCGCTGGCGCGGAACATTGCATTCTGTGCAATAATTTGAGGGTGACGGATGTGGCCCCTGGACTGCGTGAGCGCAAACGCCTCGCAACCAAGCGATCAATCCAGCGAGCGGTGCTCGCGCTTGTGGCCGAGCATGGCTTCGAAAACGTCACCATCGAGGACGTCAGCCGAGAGGCAGACATTGCCCCGCGCACCTTCTTCAACTATTTTCCGAGCAAAGAGGCAGCGCTGGTCGGAGATATGCCGAGCGACTTGTCGAGCGTGGGCCTCGACGTCTTCGTCGCGGGCGGGCCGACCGGCCACTTCTTTGAAGACTTTGGAGAAATGGTCGCTCAGCGTCTCGACGGCTTTACCTTTGATCGAGAGCTGCACCAGTTGCGTCACTCGGTCTTCCGCGAGCATCCCGCGCTGTCATATACCCACGTTTCCTCAATGAAAGACCTCGAGGCTCGGATCGTCGACGCGGTGCGCCAGCGCCTGGTGAACACTGGCAAACCGAGCGATGATGCGCTCATGCTGGCATCGATCGCATTTGCCGCCGTTCGGGCCGCCTGGATGCGCTGGTCGCGCGATGAGGGCACCGAGCGCTCGATTGCCGATGACATCCGAAGCAGCTGCGCGCACGTGTTCTCCCTCGTGAGTGAATACCGGTAACATGTTGAACCGTGCCGCGAACGTGCGGGTACGCCGCCCTAGCTCAGTCGGCAGAGCACTTCACTCGTAATGAAGGGGTCGCGGGTTCGATTCCCGCGGGCGGCTCTCTTCCTCGCCCAGTTCAGTACCCGTGATCTTCCGGGGTACGCTACTGCTACCCGGAACCGAGTTCAACCGAGTGTACTAGGGAGCAACGATGCGTCAGAGAACTGATTGGACTCCGCGCCGATGGTTGCGCATTTTGCTGCCAGCGGTCGTCATTCTGATTTGGTTCGCCGCAGGCGGGATCGGCGGGCCGACCTTCGGCAAGCTGTCATCAGTCTCCAGCAATGACCAGGCGTCTTTCCTTCCGGCCAGTGCCGAATCGACCGAGGTGCAAGCCTGGCAAAAGAAGTTCACCGACTCGAAGGCGATTCCGGCCATTGTGGTCGTTGAGTCGTCATCGGCGCTCACTCAGGCCCAACTGGGCGAACTTGCACAGTTGGCGACGGCGCTCGGTGCGGTTCCCGGTGTGCAGGAGCCGAGCGGGACTGCGACCACGAGTGTTGTCGGCCCGATTCCGTCGAGCGATGCGACCGCGGCGCAGTTCATTGTGCCGGTGGCCGACACCGAAAACGTCAAAACCGTGGTCGCAAATCTGCGCAGCACGGTCAACGCCCAATTACCAGCAGGCACCCAAGCCTGGGTGACCGGGCCAGCCGGGCTGACCGCCGACCTGGTCAACGCCTTCGGAGGCATCGACGGCATCCTGCTGTTGGTCGCCGTCGGTGCCGTGCTGCTCATTCTGCTGCTGGTCTATCGCTCGATCGTGCTGCCATTCTGGTGCTGTTCACCGCGATATTCGCCCTGTCTGCCGCGATTCTGTTCGTGTACCTCTTCGCACTGTGGGGCTGGATCTCGCTCAGCGGCCAGAGTCAAGGCATCCTGTCGATTCTCGTGATCGGGGCAGCGACCGACTATTCGCTTCTGCTCGTGGCCCGATACCGCGAAGCGCTCAGCCATGTTGAGTCGCGCTGGGCGGCGATCGCTCGGGCCTGGCGCGCTGCGCTCGAACCGATTGTGGCATCAGGGGCGACGGTCATCATCGCACTGCTCTGTTTGCTGTTCTCCGACCTCAACTCGAACAAGAGCCTCGGGCCGATTGCTGCGATCGGCATTGTCTTCTCGCTGCTGGCAGCCTTGACGCTGCTGCCGATGCTGCTCGTGGTGTTTGGCCGGACCGCGTTCTGGCCGTTCCGCCCGAAGGTGGTGGGGGAGGAGCCAGAGTCAGCGGCCGTTGTGAACCCCGACCACACCGATTCGCCGGAGCGTATTGGCCTGCAAGGAATCACGGGGCTGTGGCGCCGCGTTGGTCTCCTGGTTGCCAAGCGCCCGCGAGCGACTTGGGTGGTGGCGCTGTTGCTGCTGCTGGCCTGCGCGGCCGGGCTGCCCCAACTCAAGGCGAATGGGGTCTCGCAAACCGATCTGGTGCTCTCCCAATCTGATGCGGCTGATGGCCAGAAGGTCTTGGCGAAGCACTTCGACGCTGGTTCGGGGAGTCCGGTCGTCATCATCACGCAGCAAGACAAGGCGGAAGCGACCCTGCAGGCTGTCACCGGCACAGCTGGAATCGGCAGTGCGAGTCTGTATGTTGGCGCCGGCGCACAGGGCGGCCAGCCGGGTTCGTCGTCGGCTGCGTCTGCGGCCCAGGAAGTTCCGGCTCCGCTCGTTGAAGACGGCCGGGTGCTCATCAACGCGACGCTCACGGCCACGGCTGACTCTGACGCGGCCGAACAGGTCGTGCGCGATCTGCGTGCCACGCTCCCCAAGGTGGATCCCACGGTACTGGTCGGCGGTGTGACCGCAATCGCGATCGACACCAACGACACCGCGCAGCAAGATCTGCTCAAAATCATTCCGATCGTGCTCGTCGTCATCCTGCTGATTCTCATGCTGCTGTTGCGATCGATCACGGCACCGCTGCTCCTGATCGGAAGCGTCGTGGTGTCATACGCTGCCGCGCTCGGCGTCTCGGCGCTCGTGTTCAACCATGTGTTCCAGTTTCCGGGCGCGGATGCGACGGTGCCGTTGTTTGGTTTCGTCTTCTTGGTGGCACTCGGCGTGGATTACAACATCTTCCTGATGACTCGGGTGCGTGAGGAGTCGGCGCGGCTGGGCACGCGGCCGGGCATCCTGCGCGGCTTGGCGCTGACCGGCAGCGTCATCACCTCTGCCGGGGTGGTGCTGGCGGCAACGTTTGCCGCGCTCGCGGTCATCCCGATTCTGTTTCTGGTGCAGCTCGCCTTCATCGTGGCGTTCGGGGTGCTGCTCGACACGGTGGTGGTGCGTTCACTGCTCGTGCCTGCGCTCTCCTACGACTTTGGGCATCGGATCTGGTGGCCCTCCAAACTCTGGCGAGCAGGGGCAAACTAGGCGCTCTGCGGCGACACGGAGTTCGCTGCCACCGATAGGGCGCGCACCCGTTCGCGCCCACGAGGGCCGATTTCGAAGGCTATGGTTTTACCCAAAAACCCGTCATAAAGTCCTGAATCCCGCGCGATGCCGCAGTGATCGCACTGCTCGCACTCCTAGGCTCGAAGCTCTGCGCCGCAACCGGCTCGCACCTTGAGAAGGGGACCATAGTGACGAATGCATCGCTGCCTGGTGGGCACTCAAGTGCGCGGCCGCAGCCTTCAAAGCGGGTCTATCGACGGCGACGCATCGTGGTCGGCAGTGCGATTGTGCTGGTTCTTGCGCTCATCGCCGCGATCTGCTTCGTTGTGTACGAGTTCAACGACGTGTCGAACGGCATCCATCGCTCGGCACTGAGCGGCGTTCCGCAAAACACGGCGGCGACGAACATCCTGGTCATGGGGCTGGACAGTCGGCTCGATGAGAACGGCAATGCGCTACCCGCTGACGTGTACCAGGCCTTGGCCGCGGGCGATGCTGACGACGGCGGCTACAACAGCAATGTGCTGATGCTCATCCATATTCCGGCTGGCGGCGGGCAGGCCGTTGCGATGTCGATTCCGCGCGATGATTGGGTGTCGTTGCCGGGCAGCCCTGACGGCAATTCGATGGGCAAGATCAAGCAGGCCTATGGCTTCGAGATGGATCAAACGCTCACCCATTTGGTGAACACGCAGCCAGGTCTGAGCCACGCCGACGCCTATCAGCAAGCGCGTGCGGCCGCTCGGCAGGAGGAGGTCACGACCGTCTCGCAGTTCTTGGGCGGGGTGCAGATTGACCACTTCATTGAGGTGACCTTGGCGGCGTTCTACCAGTTGGCCGTTGCGGTGCAGCCGATTCAAGTGTGTTTGAACGAGGCGACCTCAGACAGATATTCCGGCGCGAACTTTCAGGCCGGATACCAAGACCTCTCGGCCTCTCAAGCCGTGGCCTTTGTTCGCCAGCGCCGCGACACGAGCACAAGCAGCTTCAACCTCACCGATCTTGATCGTGATCGCAGGCAACAAGCGTTTATCGTCTCGCTGGCGGTCAAGCTCAAGAGCGAGAACGTCTTCACCAATTTTCGGCCTGATGCAGACGCTGGTCGACACTGCCAAACAAGACATTGCCCTCGATAGCGGCTTCAATCTGTTCAGCTTCGCGAGCGATGCCAAGCACTTTTCCTCGGGCGGCATCACCTTCAACACGCTCCCGATCTCCGGATTCGGCACTGAAGATGGTCAAGACGTGAATCTGGTGGACCTCTCGCAAGTGCAGTCGGAAGCCGCGCAACTCATCGCTGCCTCTGATGCCTCATCGCATCCGACCCCGACGCCAACGGCGACCG
>NMRC01024187.1_pt1 | contig 14072 bp, 12 predicted proteins | sample 1520911 | NCBI WGS metagenome assembly NMRC01 (sample SAMN07342169, study PRJNA393822) | plant metagenome | isolation source: fluid collected inside the plant's | place: USA: Vermont, Morristown, Molly Bog | reverse complement strand
GAGCAGGGGCTGCAGCCGGGGCAACCGCGGGAGCGGCCACTGGTGCAGCGGCGACCACAGGTGCAGCGCTTGGCGCAGGCGCGGCTGCTGGAGCCGGAGCTGCCGCAACCACCTCAGGAGCGGGCGCGGCAACAGCCGGAGCTGGCACGGCCTCTGCAACCGGAGCAGCTGCCGCTGGGGCCGCAGGCGCTGCTCCAGCGCCAGAGCCGTCACCGATGCGGGCAAGCACGGCGCCGACCTCAACGGTCTCATCTTCGGCGACCAGAATTTCCTCGACGACTCCCGAGATGGGCGAAGGAATCTCGGTATCCACCTTGTCAGTTGAGACTTCGAGCAGTGGCTCATCGACCTCGATGTGGTCTCCGACCTTCTTCAACCAGCGTGTGATGGTACCTTCGGTCACACTCTCGCCGAGTGCGGGGAGGGTAACGGATTCACTCATTGACGGAACTCCTTTGGGGATTGAAATCGAGCTAGATCGCGTGCAGGGGCTTGCCGGCGAGCTTCAAGAACGCTTCGCCGAGTGCCTCGTTCTGCGTCGGGTGAGCATGGATGAGCGGGGCGATGTCTTCAGGGGTGGCCTCCCAGTTCACGGCCAACTGGGCTTCGCCAATCAGCTCGCCAACGCGGGCACCAATCATGTGCACACCGAGCACCGGGCCGTCATTCTGGCGAACCACCTTGATCGAGCCTGAGGTGCCAAGGATGTGGCTCTTGCCGTTGCCTGCCAGGTTGAACTCATAGGCACTCACCTGATCGGCGCCGTACTGTTCGACGGCCTTGGCTTCGCTCAGGCCGATCGACGCGATTTCAGGTTCGCAGTAGGTGACCTTCGGAATATTCAGATCAGAAACCACGATGGGCTTCAGTCCGGCGATTTCCTCGGCAACGAAGATGCCCTGTTGGAACCCGCGGTGCGCCAATTGGAGCCCTGGAACGATGTCGCCTACAGCCCACACCCCAGGAACATTCGTCTGCAGTCGTTCATTGGTCAGCACGTAGCCACGGTCAAGCTGCACGCCGACCTCCTCGTAGCCGAGCCCTGCGGTCACCGGGCCTCGACCAACCGCGACCAGCAGCAGCTCTGCGGAGAAGGTCTGTCCGTCTTCAAGGGTGACGGTCACACCGTGCTCGTTTTGGGTGACTCCCGAGAATCGAACACCGAGCGAGAAGTTGATACCGCGCTTGCGATAGGCCCGTTCAAGCTGCTTGGAGACTGACTCTTCTTCATTGGGAGCCAGGTGTGGCAGCGCCTCGACGATGGTGACCTCGGAGCCGAAGGAGCGCCAGACGCTCGCGAACTCAACGCCGATCACACCGCCACCGAGAATGATGACCGATCCGGGCACATAGTCGAGTTGGAGCGCTTGATCGCTCGTGATGACCCGACCGCCGATGTCGAGACCCGGCAGCGAACGGGAGTAGGAGCCAGTCGCCAGCACCACGTTCTTGCCGACGTAGAGGTCATCGCCGACCTGCACGGTGTTGGCCGAGATCAGCCGACCTTCACCCTCGACCACTGTGATGTTGCGTGCCTTCAGCAGACCCTGGAGGCCCTTCCATTTGCTAGTAATGACCTCGTCTTTGTAGGCGTTGACCGCTGGGACATCAATACCGCTGAAGCTCGATACCACCCCGTACTTCGCGGACTCTCTCGTAACATCCGCCACCTCAGCCGCATGCAGCAAGGCCTTGGTCGGGATGCAGCCACGGTGCAGACAGGTTCCGCCGACTTTGTCCTTCTCGATCAGCACCACGCTCGATCCAAGTTCTACCGCTCGCAGAGCCGCAGCGTATCCGCCACTTCCGCCGCCAAGTACGACCAGGTCAACCGAATGTTCTGCCACGACTGGCGCTCCTCTATTTCGCGAGTTTGATGCTCAGGACGGCGCATCCTGATTCGCTCACGGATGCGTCGGGGTTCCCTCACGACTGTACTACTTTGCGAGCCTCGTTCTGGTCGCGAGTGCCATCACTGGCCTCGCGTTCGCTGCGGGCGTGAGGGCGGCTTAGCTGCTCAACCAGCTTCGAAGGGCACGCTCGCAATCGATGATCTGCGCAACGGGCACGCGCTCGTCGTCGGCGTGGGCGAGGCTGGGGTCGCCGGGGCCGAAATTTACCGCCGGAATCCCGAGCGCTGAGAACCGAGCCACATCGGTCCAGCCGTATTTTGCTCGGGCTTCGCGTCCAACCGCATCCACGAATGCACGAGCCACCGGTGCCTCAAGGCCTGGCCTAGCACCTTCAGCCTGATCGACAACGGTCAGTTCATACTCGGGAAACAGCTCTCGGAGTTCGGCGATTGCGGCCTCAGCGCTGCGATTCGGTGCGAAGCGGTAGTTCAGTTGCATCCTGGCCTCGTCTGGGATCACGTTGCCAGCGACCCCACCGCTGACCGCGACCGCGTTGAGTCCTTCTCGGTAGTCCAGCCCGTCAACGGTGATGGTCTTCGCTTGGTATGCGGCCAGGCGATCCAGCGCTGGCTGCAGCTTGTGGATGGCGTTCTCACCCATCCATGACCGGGCAGAATGCGCACGCCGGCCACTGCTGTGAAGGTCAACGCGGACGTTGCCATTGCAACCGCCCTCGACGGCACCGTTGCTGGGTTCACCCAGAATGGCAAAATCTGCGCGCAACAACTCGGGCGTGGCGCGGGCGAGCCGACCGAGCCCGTTCAGGTCAGCCGAAACCTCCTCATGGTCGTACCAAATCCAGGTGAGGTCAACGTTGGGGCTGTGTAACTCGGCGGCCAACTTCAGTTGCACGGCTACGCCCGCCTTCATGTCAACGGTTCCGCGACCCCAGATGGTGTCGCCTTCCAATCGTGTCGGCAGATTGTTGTTGATCGGCACCGTGTCGAGGTGGCCGGCAATCACCACTCGCTGGGCACGACCGAGTTGGGTGCGGGCCACAATCGCGTCACCATTGCGGGTGAGCGTGAGGTGATCGCAGCGCTGCAGCGCGAGCTCGATGGCGTCGGCGAGGGCAGCTTCGTTGCCTGAGACTGATTCGATATCGCAAATGGCGCGGGTGAGTTCAGTCGAGTCTGCGGCAAGGTTCAGGGGCGTCATTCGGTCATCCTAATGTTGTTCTGTTTCTCGGATCCGGTCGCGCCAAGGATTCGAAACAGCACCATCGTCCTGAATCGAGCCTCGGGATCATCCAGGTGAATGCCGCTTATCTCCTCGATCTTTTTGAGGCGGTAGCGGAGTGTGTTGTGGTGGATATGTAGCTCGGAGGCCGCGGCTGCGATCTGTCCGAATTGCTTGAGGTAGGTACTCAGAGTTGCCAGCAACTCCGAACGATGCTGCTCATCGTATCGTGCAAGCAGGTCGAGGGCGGTTGAGCCGAGTACCCGCTTGCTGAGCATCCGTTCTGACACTTCGTGGATGGCGACGTCAACGTAGCAGTCTTCGACGTTCCAAAGCTGAGGCCCTGCGGACGCGCGTGGCGACATGACCTGCAGGGTGCGAAGCACATCACGCTGGGCTTCGAGGAGCTCGCTCGCGCGCAGTACCGGCGGAGCGAGCACAACCCGATGCTCTGCACCCTTGCTGGCGGGGCGGGCGAGAAAGCTCCGCAGGACCTGTTCGGCAGTGTTGTGAGCCGTTTCGACCAGGATCGCGTACACCCGGCTCCCCAACAACGTTGCGGTGTTGCGCTGGTCGGCGGTATTGATGTGCAAATGCAAGCTGTCGGCGATCGCGGGCACGCTCTGTGATTGCCCGAGAACGTTCTCGGCGGTAGCGCGCACGTCCAGCACCGCCAGCCGCAGCCGTTCGCCGGTCAGCCCTTGGCGGGCGGACGCGAGATCAGCGTCGGCGCCGCCAGACAAGAGCCGTGCCATCAGTTGGCGCCGACCGGCTCGAGCGCGCCCGCTTTGCTTCGTGACCAGATCCATCACGGTCGCAATGTCGGCGGCTGCACGTTGCAGCACGAGATTGTCTTCGTCACTGAGTGGGCCAGCAATTGCCACCCAGATGGAGCCAACCACCATGCTGCCGGAGGCAATCCGCATCACGACCCGCGGAATCTGATTGCGTGGCAATGATGACAGGTCGAGGTACACCGGATGATCGCTGCCGTAGATGCGCGCAAAATGACCGGCGCGCTTCATCTCTTCGACCAGATCAGCTGAAACCCTGCCGCGGAGGATGGTCTCGGTGCGACGCTCGTCACCTTGGTCTTGACGCCCCGAGAACGCCAACACCCGCGAACTGGTGTCTTCGATGGTCAGTGGCGCGCCCAAGAGTTCGGCAAGGGCGTTGGCTTTTGCTCGCAGCCACTCGGCAGCTGGGTAGTCGAACGAGTCGTCGTCGGGAGCCCCTGGTGCGCGCCGCCGCTGCGTGCGAGTTCGGTCGCGTTGGCCATGCCGGTGGCGACTTGATCCCACACAATTCCCGGCATCAACCCCAGTGCAACGATGCCAGCTTCGACGGCCGGGCGAACAAGATCTTGGGAGGCATTCGGCAGCTCGCGAATGACAATTGCGCAGGCTGACACATCGACGGCGTGCGCAATGAACTCTTCGAGCGCGCGCTCAGCCAGCACGCCCACTCCCAGCAGCACCGCCCCTGGCCGCAACGGAGAGTCGTCGAACGGATCGTAGATGGTGACTGAACTCACCGGTCGTGAGCCATCGAAGCGGCCAGCGAGCACCTCGACGGTTGTGCTGCCCAGTTGGTCGAGCAGAGATCCGAGGCTCAGTTCGAGCGCCTCGTCCCTGACCTCACCGAGTTCTTCGCCGTCTGAGAGCTGCATGTTCAGAGCTGTTCCGGTCGATACCGATAGGCCACCAGCTCGCCCGGCTGCTGGCTGTGCAAAATGTTCAGCTCGATGCGCTGAATCTTGCGGGAGGCCAGTGGGGTCAGTTCGACCTCGCAGTTCAGCTCGCCACTGCGCCCTCGAATTCGCCAGGCCAGGTGCGCTGGCGATGCGGCCCATCCCATGCGAGTGTGCAGTGGCGCTTGGTTCGGCGTAATCCCGCCGATTTGGTCGATCATGACATTGAGACGCTGCTCGCGCACCGCCTGCGGGATATCGGCGTAGACATTTTCATCGATGTGGGTGGTGGCACCCGACAGGCCGTCAGACTCGCAAATCGAGCGATCGAGTGCCGCGGCCGCCGCACGGGTTTCAGGCCACAGTTGCACGGTTCGGGCTGGCGCATCCAAGCCGTCAAGGGTGCGTTCGAGCAGCCGTTTGCCCCACTGAGCGGTCGGGAGCCCGTTCGTGTTGCCCAACACCACCACCCCGACACCCGTCTCGTGGTGCCAGCGCATGTGTGAGCTGAACCCGGGCAATCCGCCGGAGTGCTGCGCGATCACGCCGTATCGGTGGCTGTGCTCGACGATGAGTCCGAAGCCGTAGCCAATGCCATCGAGGTCTGGCCGGTTCATACGGTCTTCCATCGAAGGGATGAGAGTGTGGGCGCACTGCATCCGGCGGCGAGCGGCGCGACTGAGTACGGAATCGTCGCCGAATTGCCGGTCAAAGGCGGCTGCCAGCCAGTTGCACCAGCGTGCGATATCTGCGGCGTTGGAATAGAGGCTCCCGGCGGGTGCCATCATTCCGGTGGGAACATTTGGCCGGTGCTCCCAGTGCTCGCCGCCGTCATACGTTTCGAAGCCAGTGGCCAACTGCAGCCGCGCGGTGTCTGGATAGTCGGCCGTATCCCAATGAGTGGATGCCAGACCGAGCGGGGTCAGTAACTCCCGTGTGGCGAGCTCGGTAAATGGCCGTCCGGTTGCGGCGGATACCACCAAACCGAGTACGGCAAACCCCAGGTTGGAATACTGATAGCAGGTGCCGGGAGCGGCACTGTATGAGAGTCCGGCGCGCAACTGTTCACGCAGAAACGCTTCGCTGCGTCCGGCAAGCTGGTCGGCCCATGCGTTGTCGTGCGGCAGCCCAGAGCAGTTCGCCAGCAGCATCCAGAGCTGCACCGGCACGACGGTCCCAGTTTCGTCGACGTAATCTGGAAAGTCTGGCACGTACATTCGTACCTCGTCGCACAGCCCGAGGGAGCCCCGTTCGGCCAGCAGCAGCATGGTCGCTGCTGTGAAACTCTTCGACATTGATGCGATGCGGTAGATCGTCGACGCATTGGGCGCTTGGCCGTTGACGTTTCCTGAGCCCACACAGAGTTGCATACCGTCGCGGTCGAATATGCCGAACACCAGTGAGGGCGATGCCGGCGCGTCAGTCTGAAGCCAGGTGTTGATTTCGGCGGAAATCTGCTTGGCGAGCTGTGAATCTATGGTCGGACTCCTTTGCACCCGCGACCGGTTGGGTGATTCAGCCGATGGTGTTGATAGTACTCGTTGGTGTTGTTTCGCCCGCCAGCTAGAGAGCTGGCGGGCGAAACAATTGGGCTACTTTGCGATCCAGGTATTGACCAGTTCGTAGGTGCCGAACGGGTCAACCGCGAAGCCCTTGACCGAACTGTTCAGTGCGTAGCTCGCAGATTGGTAGACCACCGGAATCAACGGTGCATCTTGCGCGACCGTCGTTTGAATCGAGCTGAGCAGCTTCGCGAGCTGGTCGCTCTCAACCGGAGCCGACTGTGCCTGAGTGATCTCGGCATTGACGCTCGGGTTGTTGTACCCGGAACGAATCCCCGAATTGTTTGCGACCAGGAAGGTCACCATCTGAGTCGGGTCAACATAGTCGGCCGTGGCATAGGCAACCATCGCCTGGAACGAGAAGTTGTTCCTACTCGCCTTCAAGGTCGGCCAGTCGGCCTGATTGATGGTCACCTTGATACCGAGCGGGGCCCAGGCTTCCTGAGCGATTTCGGCAATCTGCTCACGGTCAGTCTGCCCCGACTCGACCCCGAGTTGCAGGTCAAAGCCGTTGGGGTATGCGGAGGCCGCCATGAGCTTTTTGGCCGTGTCCAGGTCGTACTTCGCGCCGCCAACATTCTTATCCCAGCCGAATAGTGTGTCCGAAAGGAAGCTATTGGCGGGCGTGCCGAGGCCGGAGAGTACCGAGTTGACAATCCCTGAGCGGTCAAGCGCATACGACATCGCGCGACGAACGTTCGGGTCTGAGAGTTGTGCCAGTCTGTTGTTCAGGTTGATGTACACCAGGGCAGTTGACGGGAACTGCTTGGTAACAAGTCCACTCGTTTTGCTGATCGTGGCCATGCTCGCCGAAGATGGGAACTCGTCAACATCAATCTGCTTGCCCTGCAACTGCAGCAGACGGGTGTTATCGTCCTGCACGTTGGTGAAGGTCACCGTGTCGAGGTAGGGCTTGCCTGCCTGCCAGTAGTTCGGGTTCTTCGCGAGCACGACGTCAACGCCCTGGTTCCATTCCTTGAGTTCGAATGGTCCGGTGCCGTTGGGGTGGGTGCGCATGTAGTCAACCGTTTGTCCACCGAAGTTGGCCGGATAGATGTATGCCGCGTACAGGCCAAGTGCACTGACCAAACCGGGCCAGGGCGCTGAGAGCTGGATCTGGACGGTGTTCGCATCGGTCGCCGTCACATTGCTGATCGGCGAGTAGGTGCTGTACCAGTTCTCTGTTGCGTCGGATTCGGTCCTGGCAAAGTTCAGCGACCAGACCACGTCGGCCGAGGTCAAGTCTTGGCCGCCCTGGAACTTCACGCCCTGACGGATGTCGAACGTCCAGCTCAGCCCGTCGGCGGACGTTGACCATTTTGTGGCCAGCGCCGGAACGACACCGGTGCCGCTGCTGTTGTTGGCGACGAGACCCTCATAGATTTGTTGTACGGTCCAAATGTCAGCGTTGGCACTGACTTCGGATGGCAGGAAGGAAGTCACATCATCGGAGCGGGCGATGGTGAGGTTGCCTCCGGATACCGGGCTGCTGCTCGTGCCCGAGCCGGAGGTTCCAGAGCAAGCGCTCAACACCAGAAGTGCGGCAGTGCCGATGGCGGCAATACCGATCAGGCGTGATTTTTTCACGCGTTTTCTCAGAGGGTTCATTGTTCTCCTTGTGTGCTGTTGTTGTGGGAGGGGGCGGTGCCGATCATTGAAACTCAGGGAAGTGCATCGAGATATTGACTTGAAAACCGCGGGACCGCGGCGATGAGTTCGCGGGTGTATTGGCTGGTTGGGGCGGCAAACAGTTGCGAGGTCGGCGCCGCATCAACCAGCACACCGTGTTGAATCACCGCGGTGCTGCGACAGAGCGATTGCACGACGGCCAGATCGTGTGAGATGAACAGGATGCTCAGCCCCAGTTCGTTGCTCAGCCGCGCGAACAGATCGAGGATGCCGGCCTGAACCGACACGTCGAGGGCGGCGACCGCCTCATCTGCCACCACCAGCTCAGGTTGAAGGGCCAGCGCGCGGGCGATCGCAACCCGCTGGCGTTGCCCGCCCGACATGCTCACCGGGGTCAGATCGAGGAATTTCTGCGGGAGTTGTACAAGGTCGATCAGTTCGGCCGTGCGGGCGCGAAGCTCCTTGCGCGGTGCCAGACCATGAAAGCGCAGCAACTCGGCGATCGTCTGGGCGACGGTCATTCTCGGGTCGAGTGAGGCATATGGGTCTTGAAAGATCATCTGGACTTGTTGCCACTGTGAACGCGTGCGATCGGCCGTGAGTGCTTGACCGTTCACCACGACGCTGCCGCTGTATTCGCGCTGGAGCCCGCAGATCACGCGGGAAAAAGTCGATTTGCCGGAGCCGGATTCGCCGACCAGGCCAACGATTTCGCCTCGAGCAATCTCAAGACTCACGTGGTCAACGGCCAGAAACTCGTTGCGACGGCGGCCACGTCCAGTCATGAAACGCACGGTGATGTCCGAAGCGCTCAACACCGCGGGCTGGACCGCTTGGGTATTGGCGCTCATGAGCGGGCTCCGTCGCTATCGATGGGTTCGGCTCGCACAATTCGGGGAGAGGCGCGGAGGAGTTGTTTGGTGTAGTCGTCGCTCGGATGATCGAAGACCGCCCCGAGCTCGCCGTGCTCGAGAATGCGACCGGATCGCATGACCGCCAGGCGGGAACACACCTGCGCAACGACTCCCAGATCGTGCGTCACGTAGAGCATGCCGAGTTTGCGATCACGTTGCAGCGAGGCGAACAGCCGAAGGATTTGCGCCTGAATAGTGACGTCAAGTGCGGTCGTTGGTTCGTCGCAGAGCAGCAGTTGCGGTTCTTGGGCGACTGCGGCAGCGATCATGACGCGCTGGCGCATTCCGCCGGAGAGTTCAAATGGATAGGCATCGACCCGTTGCTCAGGATTGCTGATGCCAACCTGTTCCATCAGGTCGATCGCCCGCGTCCGTGCGGCCTTCTTGCTCAGGGACTGTCGGCGTGCGAGTGCATCGACAATCTGAGCGCCGACGCGCATCACAGGGTTCAAAGCGGTTGCCGGCTCTTGAAACACCATTGAGATGCCAGTGCCGCGCAGGGTGCTCAGCGCCCCGCCGCGACGCTCGGTGCCAATGATGTTGCGACCCTCGAATCGAATCTCGCCGGAGCGGATCTTCGCGTTCTGAGGCAATAGACCGATGATGGATTTGAGAGTCATGCTTTTGCCCGAGCCTGATTCACCGACCAGACCCATCGCTTCGCCATGACGAACGCTGAGCGATAGATCGTCAAGCACGCGCTCGTGCTGGCCGTTGACCTCGATGTCGAGGCTCAGTCCGTCGACTTCGAGCAGGGTGGTCGAATCGTTCATTGCGTCACCTCTTCACTTTCAGCACGCTGGTAAGGCCATCGCTCAGCAGAGAGAACCCGAGACTGACGATGATGACGCAGGCACCCGGCAGAGCAGTGAGGGCGTACTTTCCGGCCGCGAGATACTGTTGGCCGTCGTTGAGCATCTGGCCCCAGTCTGGGTTGGGAGGAACAATTCCCATTCCGAAGAAGCTCAGCGTCACGATCACTCCGATGTTGAGCACGATGTCGCCGGTGGCATAAATCAGTGACTGGCTCAAGGTGTTGGGCAGCACGTGTCGCACCAGAATCCAAGGCGTGGGTAGGCCTCCGACGCGGAGCGCCGAGATAAAGTCTTTCCGCCGGAGAACCAGGGTCTCTGCGCGCACGATCCTGGCGTAGGCGACCCATGAGACCACGCTGATCGCGACGAAAATGCTGGTCGGGCCGTTGCCAAGTACGAACACCAAGGTGATCACGAGTACGTAGAACGGGAACGCTGAGACCAAGTCGGCCGATCGCATGATGATCGCATCCGTCCATCCGCCGAAGAAACCGGCGAGCATCCCGAGCGCACTGCCAATGACCAGCGGGATGAGCACGGCCACGAGCGCGATGAGCAGGTTGTTTCGCCCTCCACTGAGCAGACGGGCCAGCATGTCGCGGCCGAGCTGATCGGTTCCCAACGGATGCGCGGCGCTCGGCCCGGCAAAGATATTCGACAGGTCCTGGGTTGTGGGGGACTGGCTGATCAGCAGCGGCCCAAAGATCACGGCGGCGAACATGAACAGCACGATTGTGCTTCCCACCCAAAGTGGAACGTTGTGTCGGCGTCGAACGGTCAGCTGCGGGATGTTCATCTCACGCCCCCGAACCGGTACGGGCTCGTGGATCGAGCAGTCCATAGATGATGTCAGCGAGCAAGGCCACAAGAACGACCAGCACACCGAAAACGATGGTCAGTCCTTGGACGACGGGGTAGTCACGGCTTACGACCGCGTTGAGCAACAGGGTGCCAACCCCGGGGATCGCGAACACGTTTTCGACCACGAGCGCACCGCCGATCAGAAATCCGACTTGCACGCCAAGAATCGACACCGCTGCGATGCTTCCATTGCGCAGCGCATAGTCGCGGTTGACGTTGAGAGCCGGTAAGCCTTTGGAGCGCGCAAAGGCGGTGAAGTCTGAATCGAAGGCGTCGCCAAGCGAGGCGATGAGTGAACGAATGACAATGGGAGCAATGCCGAGTGCGGTGACGATGCCCGGCAGGATGAGTGCGTGGAACTGCTCAAGTGGGGTGTCTCCGTACCCGCCAACCGGGAAGATCCCGAGGTTGAGTGCGAACACGGCAATGAGGATGGTGGCGACCAAAAACTGCGGTGCCCCCTGGAACAGAGCGTTGAACGCGCGAACAATGTTGGTCGCGAGTGCACTGCGTCGCGTGGTCACCCACATCGCCAGCGGAACAGAGATAAGCACCGTGAACACGACGGCGATCACAATTAATCCGAGGGTGGCGGGGAGGCGACTGAGAATCAGTGTTGTGACTGGCTGATGGAAGGTGAAGGAAGTGCCGAGGTCGCCGCGCACGGCACCCCATAGGAATGAGAGGTACTGCTCCCAGAGCGGCCGGTTCAGGCCCCAGCTTTCGCGCAGCGCGGCAATCGACTCTGGAGTGGCGCGATCGCCGAGAAAGGCCGTCGCTGGGTCACCAGGCGCAAGTTTGAGGAGCAAGAACACGAAGGTTGCGAGCGCGAACAGCACGGGAATCAGCGCGAGGATGCGGCGGAAGATGAATCTTGCCACGGCTCGCACCTTTCGTGAGATTACTCGGGCTGAAGCGGATGCGTCAGCTGGTGATGTCTGTTGAGCCTATGTCGCACCACCGCCGACATCCTCAGCTTTTTTTCTGAACGTAGACCGTTTTGTTGGTCGATCTACCAATGCTCTTCCGGCGGTGAGTCGAAAAGATAAAAACGTGAGTCATGACGCAGCGTCTATCGCCCATCCCCGGTTTCGTCTACTCGACACTCCTGCCGAAACGGCGCAGGCCGCCGAGCTGATCGCCAAGGTATGGGGCTCACAGCCCGGTGCCTATCCGTTGAGCGCCGCAACGCTTCGAGCCTTCAGCTATACCGGCAACTATGTCGCAGCAGCGTACATTGACGACGAGATGGTGGGGTGTGCAGCGGGCTTCTTTGCTGCGCCGACCGCACACAGCCTGCATTCGCATATTGCGGCGGTGCTCCCTGAGTTCGCAGGCTACGGGATCGGAACAGCGCTCAAGGAGCACCAACGGGCCTGGAGCCTGGAGCGCGGCATCACCGAACTCACCTGGACCTTCGACCCGGCTATTGCGCGCAACGCCCATCTGAACATCGCAAAACTTGGTGCTCGACCCTTCGCCTACCTGACCGACTTTTACGGGCCGATGGACGATGAGCGCAACCGCGGTGCGGCCACCGACCGCCTGCTGGTGCGCTGGGACTTGCTCGGCGCCCCGGCAGTTCAGCCACCGAACGGTTTGGATGTGCCGCGCGTCGTGCCGGTGCCGAGCGATATCGAGTCGCTTCGCCGGAGTGACCCGGCTCGGGCTGCACAGTGGCAACAGTCGCTTCGCGAGGCACTTGCCTCGGCGATTGACGCCGGTGAAGATGTCTCATTCGACCGCAACCGCGGGTATCTCATTTCACCTGGACGGAGCACGCGCTCATGAAGTTGCACCTCATCGAACTCATTCAGCTTCGCATTCCGCTACTGAGCCCGTTCGTGACCTCCTTTGGCACGCAGACCCACCGCGATGCCCTGCTAGTGCACGTTAGTTCCGACTCAGCCGAAGGATGGGGAGAATGTGTCGCGCTGGCTGCTCCGGTCTATTCGCCCGAGTACGCCCACGGCGCAGCGGCGATCATTGAACAGTTCTTCGCCCCGGTGCTCCTTGGTCAAGAGCAGCTGAGTGCCGCCGATGTTGCGCCCCTATTGCAACATTTCTATGGTCATCAGATGGCAAAGGCCGCGGTTGAGGCCGCAGTTCTCGACGCAGAACTGCGCGCTCAGCAGCTGAGCTTCGCGGCATTCTTGGGCGTCGAGCGCGATCGCGTGCCTTCCGGTGTTTCGGTTGGCATTCAAGCCTCGATCGAACGGCTTGTTGAGGTGGTCGCAGGCTATCTCGCAGAGGGGTACCAGCGCATCAAGATCAAAATCCAGCCGGGCTGGGATGTGGCGCCGGTGTCGGCATTGCGGGCCGAATTTGGAGACATTCCCCTGCAGGTTGATGCGAACTCCGCGTACACGCTCGACGATATCGCGCTGCTGCGAGACCTTGACCAGTTCGAACTGCTACTGATCGAACAGCCACTGTACGAAGACGACATTCGGCTGCACGGTGTGCTTGCCGCGCAACTGACCACCCCGGTGTGCCTCGACGAGTCGATTCTGTCCTTGCGATCAGCGGCCGACGCGATCGCACTGCGGGCCGCCGGAGTGATCAACATCAAACCTGGACGAGTCGGCGGCTATCTCGAAGCCGTGCGCATCCATGACCTCGCTGTTCGCAGCGGCGTTCCGGTCTGGTGCGGTGGGATGCTCGAAACCGGTGTTGGGCGTGCCGCCAACGCGGCGCTCGCTGCCTTGCCCGGGTTCAGTATGGTGGGCGATATTTCGGCTTCTGATCGGTTCTATGCCCAAGACATCACCGAGCCCGTTCTGATGCAGGACGGTTGGATCGAGGTGCCGAGCACTCCCGGCCTTGGGCGGGTTCCGCTGCCGGATGTGCTTGCCGAGTTCGAGGTGTCGCGTACTCGCATCCTGCCGGGTTAGGCGGCCACCGCTCAGCGCCGCGAGTATCGTCAACTCGCGCGAGCGCACGGTGTTCGCTGAGGGCTTGGTCAGGCTCAGCGGAAACACGCTCAGTTGCGGTTAACCTAAAGAGATGGTGTACGCCGATAATCTCACGGAGCAGTTGCTCGACGCGGCCGATGTTCCGCGCGGGCTGCCGCTGGTTGCCGCGCTGACCGGCTTTATGGATACTGGCGCTGCGGTCGTGCAACTCACCGAGCATTTTGCGTCGCACCTCGAAATGCGTCCGGTACTGGTCTTTGACCTTGACGAGTTTTACGATTACCGGGCTCGGCGACCGATCATCACCTTTGACCAGGATCACCTCACCGAGTATGAGCCGCCCCGACTCGAGATCTCCTTGGTGAGCGATGAACTTGGCGCGCAGTTCCTGTTTCTGCACGGGGTCGAACCTGATTTTCGCTGGCAGGGCTTCTGCCGGGCCATCGAAGCAGTCGTGGCGCAGTTTGAGGTGAGGTCGTTTGTCTGGATGCATTCGATCCCGATGCCGACACCGCATACGCGCCCGGTGCAAGCGACGGTCTCGGGAACGCGAGCCGACCTCGTTGAGCGGTTCTCGGTGTGGCGGCCGCGCAC
>NMRC01004604.1_pt1 | contig 14308 bp, 16 predicted proteins | sample 1520911 | NCBI WGS metagenome assembly NMRC01 (sample SAMN07342169, study PRJNA393822) | plant metagenome | isolation source: fluid collected inside the plant's | place: USA: Vermont, Morristown, Molly Bog | reverse complement strand
AACTGATCGCGTCATGCGAGGATGATACGGCTGGTAGCCCGGCCGGCTATCAAGGCGGCGTCTGTTTCGTCGGCAATGATATCGGCCGGCGAAATGACCTTTGGGTGGCGCAGGTCTTTGAGCAGGTCGGCGATGTGCTTTGGGATCGTGAACGTGTCGAACTGAAGCGGGCAACATTCGCCGAACAGGACGACGTGCTCGACGACATCATGGAACGATACCGCGTCGGTCGGCTCTGTATGGACCAGACCGGTATGGGAGAGAAGCCGGTTGAAGATGCAAAGCGACGCTATGGCGAGTCGCGCGTCGAAGGCATCCTATTCACCGGACCGAACAAGCTCATCATGGCCACGGCAGGAAAGCAGGCTTTCGAGGATCGTACGGTGCGCATCCGCGCCGGCGATCTGCCGCTGCGAACCGACCTCCATAAGCTTCGGAAAGTCGCCTCCGCCACCGGCGCGCCGCGTTTCATCGCCGAGCGCGATGAGGATCATGCTGACCGCACCTGGGCGGCGTTCCTCGCCATCCACGCCGCCGACGGTGGCGAGGAGGTCTACGAGTATCAGTCGGCCGGACGAAATGCCCGTCCGCCGATCGGCGTCGACCGATCGGTTTTCGACGAGGGCAACGATACGTTCATTCCCAATTTGAGAGGGCTCTGACCATGGCCGGATATATCAAGGCGCTGATGGCCAAGCTCTTCGCGCCGGACGGCAGTCGGGTCGCCCAGGCCGATCTCGTCGATAATGGTCTGCAGCCCGATGGCTTCATGCGATCGGTGCGGCCGACCCTTTATCCTTCGGACGGTCTGACGCCGGCGCGCCTCGGCAAGATCTTTCGTATGGCCGACCACGGCGACCCGCGCGCCTTCCTCGAACTTGCCGAAGAAGCGGAGGAAAAAGACCTGCATTATGCGGCCGTGCTTTCCACCCGCAAACGCGCCGTCATGCAGCTGCCCATAACCGTCGAGGCGGCAAGCGAGGATACGGCGCATCAGGAGCATGCCCAGCTCGTCCGCGACTGGGTGGCGACGGGTGCGCTGCAGTCGGCGATGCTCGATATGCTCGATGCGATCTCCAAGTCCTATTCCGTCCTGCAAATCGACTGGCAGACCGACCGCAACCACTTCTGGCCGCGCCGTCTGATTTATCAGCCGCCGTCGTGGTTTGTCCCGGATGAGCTCGACGGTCAGACGATCCGTGTCTGGGACGGTCTGAGCCAAGCACCGCTGCAGCCGCATAAGTATCTCGTCCATACGCATCGCTATAAGTCCGGCATGCTGATCCGGTCGGGCCTCGGCCGTGTCGCGATGTGGGGCTGGATGATGAAGATGTTCACCGTCCGCGACTGGGCTGTGTTCGTGCAGAACTACGGTCAGCCGATCCGCATCGGCCGCTACGGGCTGAACGCCACCGACAAGGACAAGGCGACACTCTGGCAGGCGGTCAAAAGCATCGGCGGCGATCTGGCGGCCATCTTCCCGGACACGATGAAGATGGAGTTTCCCCAAGTCGGCCAGCTCAACCAGGCAGCGGATCTTTTTGAGCGTCGTGCCAAGTACGTCGACTATGAGCTCTCCAAGATCGTGCTCGGCCAGACGACGACGACCGACGCCGTCGCCGGCGGCCATGCGGTGGCGCAAGAACATAATCTCGTTCGTCAGGACATCGAGCGTTCCGATGGCGGCGCGATCGGCGCGACCATCACGCGCGAGCTGGTGCCTCTCATTGTCGCTTTCAATTTTACGCCGCAAGACGAATACCCGCGCGTGCTTGTCGGCCGTCCGGATGAGCTGCCGGTCAAGGATCTCGCCGATGCTCTGCAGAAGCTGGTGCCGCTTGGGCTCCAAGTCCCCGCCGCCCCGGTGCGCGATCGGCTGGGCCTGCCAGAACCTTCGCCGGACGATGCGATCCTCGGGCGATCCGCACCGGCTCCGGCTGCGACCGGCAAACTCGCCCGCGCGCTGCACGCCAGGGCACAGGTCTTCGAGGGACAGGAGGTCGTCGATCGGCTGACCGATCGCCTTTCGCGTGATGCCAGTGGTGCTTTGAACGGACTTACAGAGACCATTCGACAGGAGCTCGAAGCGGCTTCTAGCCTCCCCGATGCCCTCGATCGGCTGGAGCGGTTGCAGCTCAACGCGACCGACTTCGCCGAGGCGATGCGGCGCGGTCTGGCGCTTGCCCACCTCGCCGGACAGGCGGCGTTGATGGATGATCTGGAGGGCGAACAATGATCGACCCTTTCAGTGTCGCAAGATCGCTCCCCCGGGCGCAGCTGGTGACCATCCGCGCGCTCGTCGAGAGGGCCATCTGTGAAGGCTGGTCGATCGAGCGGACGCGGGCTGCGATCCGTGAGGGCTAGCCCATGGCGCTCGCCGGGACCGTCGAAGCAATCGACCTGCCGTTTCAGGAAGCGATCGATTATTTCGCGCAGAAGGCCAACGTCACCACGAAGCGGTGGACGGACGTTTGGCAGGAAGCGCATACACGCTCCTTCATGGTGGCGGGTGCGGCCACTCAGGCACTCGTCGGTGATTTTCGCGACACCATCCGCAAGGCGATCGAGACAGGCACGACGCTCGAGGAGTTCCGGAAGGATTTCGACGGAATCGTCGAAAAGCGCGGCTGGAAGAACTGGACCGGCTCAGAGAGCGCTGCCGGTCGCGCATGGCGTACCCGCATCATCTATGAAACCAACCTGAATATGGCTTATGCGGCCGGTCGCTACGCGCAGATGAGCGACCCGGACGTGCTCCGCGTCTTCCCGTATTGGGTCTATCGCCACTCAGGCAATCCACATCCGCGCCTGCAGCACAAGGCCTGGGACGGCCTGACGCTCAAGGCCGACGATACTTGGTGGAACACCAACTATCCCCCGAACGGGTTCAACTGCGGCTGCACCGTCGAACCCGTCTCGGCGAACGGTCTGAAGCGCCAGGGCAAGAGCGGTCCGGATGAGGCTCCGCCACTCAACATCACACCGAAACTCGTCGGGCGATCCTCCACGCGCACTGCGCTCGCGCCGGAAGGTGTCGATCCGGGCTTTGCTTACAATCCCGGCATGGCCTGGCGCGGCGAGGTGAAGGTTCCGAGTGACGCCAAGTTCCAGGCATCGCCCGGATATCGTCCCCCGCCACCAGCCCCGCCAGCGCCGCCGCTCAACGTCGCCCGACCTGTCCCGCCACCCGCCGTGTCGGAAACGGATCGTGCGATGACAGCCGCCTATGCCGATTGGAGGAAGGGCCTGTCCGAGGCGGAGCAAGCGGCGATCGCCGCCTACAAGGGCGACGTCGGCAAGGCCGTCAATGCGGCGCTCAGGCGCGGCCGCAAGACGCCGCTCGTCGAACAGGTCACGCGCGAGCTCGATGCCGCGCTCGCCAGGGCAACGACACCGAATGCACTGACGGTCTATCGCGGCGTGAAGGATCTGAAGTTCCTCCATGGTGCTGACGTCGGATCCGTCGTGGTAGACGACGGCTATGTCTCGACGAGCCTGCGCCGCAAGACTGCAAAGGATTTCCGGGGTGATGGCCTGCTGGTCATCGACGTGCCGGAGGGTTACAATGCCGCCTACATCCACAACGTACCGGACGTCACGAACCGGCAATATGAGCTCCTGATCCCGCGCGGCGCGCGCTTTGAGGTTCTCGAAGTCCGCGACCGTGAATACCGACTGAGGCTGATCCGATGACGCGCGAAGAGATGATTGCCGAGATCCGCCGTCGTTCGGCGTTCCCGTTCGACTTCACAGCGGCATCGGATGCCGATCTTGCCCAGGTTCTCGCCGATATGGACGGAGATGACGATCGGTTCACGGTCTCCGATGATGTGTCGTCCGTTCGCCAGGGCGAAGCGGCGCGCTGATGGCAGGTGTCTCGATCCTCGCCCAGATCCAGGATGCCGAGGTGCGCAACCGCCTCAGTCAGCTGGTCGGTAGCCCGAAGAAGGCCCTCGCGCCGATCGGCATGGCGCTGGTCAAGAACACCCAGGAGCGCTTTCGTGCTGGTCACGGTCCCGGTGGGGCCAAATGGGCACCACTTCATCCGATGTATGCGCCGATCAAACGCGGGCCGGGTATCCTGCGGGCCTCCGGCATGCTGATGCGCTCGATCAATTATCGCGTCGGCACCGATGATGTCCGCGTCGGGACCAACCGCATTCAGGCGCGCATCGATCAGTTCGGCGGCGTGATCAAGCCGAAGCGGGTGCAATATCTGCGCTTCCGCATGGCCAATGGCTTTTGGTTCAAGAAGAAGGTCACCATCCCGGCGCGGCCTTTCCTCGGCATTGATTCCAGGGATGAACAGGATATCGGCGACATGCTGGAGGTGCTCCTCGGCGGCAAGTGAGTTTGTCGGCGTGCATTCAGGGCTCGACCGGCGATTAGAAGCAGATTAAAAGCCCAAAGAAGCCGGTTGCGGATCAGTCTGGTTGATCCGCCCCTCCGATCCGGCAAGGCGGTCCACGGCCCTCCCAACGCCATCGATAAAAGACCGCTCTCACCTGTCATTGCAGGGGTGAATTCGCGGCTATGCCGTCCCTATGGTCGGCACCGATGACAACCGAACTCCGATCCTCCGCCTGCTATCTCGCGCTCCAGTCGGCCGCTGCCGACGTCGGGGCGGGCGAATGGCTGCATCTTCTCCCGGCTGGCACCTTTTCCGGTGCAGACGGTCGCGGCCCCTATGTCGCGACCGATCCCGGCAAGATCATCGATCTGTCGATGGCGGACGGCAAGATCGCCATCGACGAGAACCATTCCATCGATCTGGCCGGCCCGAAGGGATTGCCGTCGCCGGCGCGTGGCTGGGTCGTCGAAATGCAGGCGCGCGCTGATGGCATCTGGGGCCGCGTCGAATGGACCCCTGCCGGCCAGGCGTTGCGATCGGAACAGGCGTACCGGGGCATTTCGCCTGCGGTGCATGTGCGCAAGGGCACGTCGCCGGCGCAGGTCGCCGCGATCGCCCGCGCCAGTCTGACCAACGATCCGAATTTTCCGCTCCAGCACCTCCACCAGAAAGGGCTCGACGCAATGTCGCTCTCCCCGGAACTCCTCAAGCGCCTCGGTCTTGCGGCCGATGCCGATCAAAAAGCGGTCGAAGCTGCCATCGGTCGTCAGATCGATCAGGTCGAGACGCACGCAAAGACTGTCGCCCAGATCGCCAAGGCGGCAGGCGCTAAGGATGGCGCAACGGGCGACGAGCTCGTCACCCATCTGCAGGCCGTTTCACGCGCCGGCGATGCGACGCAACTGGCGGCGACGGTGGTCGAGCTGCAGAGCAAGTATGACAAGCTCGCGGCCGATACTGCCGAGGGCAAGGCGGAAGCCTACGTCGATGGTCAGATCGCTGCCGGCAAGCCGATCAAGGCGCTGCGCGACCACTACATCGCACGCCACCAGAAGGATGCGAGCGCCGTCGAGACGGAGCTCAACGCCATGGCGTCGGTGCATTCCGGCGCAGTCGTTCCGCCGCGACGCGGTAAAGCGCCGACCGCTGATGTCGAGGACACCGGCGATATCGTCGCCAAGGCGGAGCTGCATCAGAAGCAACACGGCGGCAGCTGGACCGATGCCGTGCTCGCCGTGACGGGGGGGAACTGAGACATGACCTGCTTCAAAGGGTTCAATGCCGAAGCTGCCATTGGCAAGAACCGCATCGTCAAATGCGGGACCGCTGACGGCAATGTGGTGCTCGCAACCGGCGCGTCCGATGTCTCCATCGGTGTGGCGGACGGTGCGGGCGATGCTGCCATCGGCGACATGGTCGATGTCGCACTGGGCGGATTTCATGAGGTGATCCTCGGCGGAACCGTCACGCGCGGCGACCCGCTCACCTCGGACGCCAATGCGGCGGCTGTGAAGGCTGCCCCTGCCGCCGGCGCTAACGCCTACGTGGTCGGCCGCGCGCTCGTCTCCGGCGTCGCCGGCGACATCATTCCGTACTACGCCACGCTCGGCGTCATCCAGGGCTGACGGCTCAAACCAAAGAGGCATTCATGGCTCCCCGTCCTTTTCAGGTCGATCCGGTCCTCACCGCGATCGTGGTCGGCTATCGCAATCCGGCGATTGCTCTCATCGCCGACCAGGTGCTTCCCCGCGTTCCGTCGGCCGCCAAATTTGGCTGGACCCGTTGGACCGACGCGGACTCGTTCACGGTTCCGGATGGCCGTGTCGGTCGTCGCGGTCGCGTTGCCCGTGTCGAGTTCTCGGCGGCGGAGCTCACCGACCAGGTACAGGATTACGGCTGGGAAGGCTCGATCCCGCAAAGCGACATTGACGATGCCGCCGCGCAGCGCGCCGCCAAGCTGTCGGTCTATGATCCGGAAGCCCGCACCGCGACCGGCCTCGCCGATATCAAGGTGCTGGCCCGCGAACAGCGCGTCGCCAATCTGGTCTTCAACGCCGCGAGCTATGACGCCAGCCGCAAGATCACCCTGTCGGGTACCTCACAGCTCTCCGATTTTACCAACTCGGATCCGATCGGCGTGATCAATGCGGGTTGCGACGCCACCATGCTGCGTCCGAACACGATGGTGTTCTCGCAGTCCGGCTGGACGGATTTTCGCTCGCACCCGCGTATCGTGAAGGCGGTCAAGGGTGGCATTTCAGGGGACGGTATGGTCTCGCGCGAACAGGTCCGCGACCTTTTCGAAATGCAGGATGTGCTCGTCGGCGCGGCGCAATACAACACGGCCAAGAAGGGCCAGGCGATGGCGCTGTCGCGTGTCTGGGGCAAGCATATCGCGCTCCTGCACATCAATCCACTCGGAGGTCTTGGCGAGAACCCGCAGCCGACCTTCGGCTTCACCGCGTCCTGCGGCAACGGTGTCGCCATGCGGGCCGAAGATCCGGATGTCGGTCTGCAGGGTGGCCAGACCATCCGCGTCGGCGAGCGCGTCAAGGAACTCGTCTCGGCGTCGCCCTGCGGCTATTTCATCCAGAACGCCTTCGCCTGAGTGCCCTCGACCGTGCTGGTAGCACGGTCTGACTGAACTGCTCCACCCCATCGGAGAGCCACCATGGCCGACAAGTCCTACCCCGTCCTCAGTCGCCTCGACCACGACGGTACGTTCTACGACCCGGAGGATGCCGCGACACCCAAGAGCGTCACGATGAGCGAAGAGCTTGGCGAACCGCTCGTGACGGCCGGCTTGCTCGGCCCGGGCAAGACGTCGAAGGCCGACAACAAGGCCTGAGATCCGAAGGGGAAGGCGGGCTGCCCCAGGATTCGATGCGGCGTGCGGACCGAGGCCCGTATGCCCGCCCGTCCAAGCCGGTGGAATGCCGGCACCCATTCATAGCCGAGGACCCGATGGCTTACGCGACCACAGCCGACCTCATCGCCAAGTACGGCGAAACCGAGATTGCCCGTCTTTCGGCTGCGGCCGGCGGCGCGGTCGAGGTCGACGCGGTTCGCTGCCAGGGCGCGCTCGATGACGCCACGGCGAGCGTCGATTCCTATCTGCGCGCCCGCTATGCGGTGCCGCTCGCCAGTCCGGCGCGCGAGGTGGCCCTGGCGGTGCTTGTTATCGCTCGTTATGAACTCGCCCAGGGCGACGGCCGCGAGCCATCGACCCAGATGATCGAGGCGCGCAAGGAGACGATTGCCTGGCTCGGCAAGGTCGCCACCGGCCAGGTCAAGATCGCCGGCGCGGCGGACGTGACCGATGGTTCGGCGATCGCCGATGCGGCCGCAGCCGATTCCGGCGCGCGGATCTCCGATCGGCCGCGCGTCATCTCCTCCGAGCGTTTCGGAGGGCTGATCTGATGGCCCTGACGTTTCCGGAACCGACAACCCAGCTGCATCGGTTGGCGGCGACGATCGAGGCGCGGCTTCGGCTCGCTTTTCCGGCCGAGATCTTCGGCTTTCAGCTGATGCCGCCGATCCCGTCGCGGGCGGAATGGGAGCGGCTGACGACGCGCCGCCCCTGCCTCGGCCTCGCCTGGGCCGGTCTCGCGCCCGATGAAAAGTCCGGGCGGATGCTGTCAGGTCGAGCCGAATGGGTCGTCTATCTGATCGTCGACAATTCAGCCGTCGACCGGCGGTTCCTTGGTGACACCAGAGGGATCGGTCTTCTCGGCATGGTGACCGCGGCCAGCTATCTCCTGCACGGCTGGACGTTGCCGGATGTCGGAACGGCCTTCGTCACGGGTATCGAGAGCCTGACGAAAGAGGACTGGGGCAATGACACGACGGCGATCGCCGGGCTGTCGCTGTCCGTGCCGATCATTCCGGACGCCGGCATCGCTGCCGCGCCTGATCTCAACGACCTCCTCCGCATCGGCGCGACGTGGCTCGTCAACGGCCGCGAGATCGCCGAGGACACGATCAACGTAGGGACATCACCATGATGCGCATCACGCCGAACCCCGGCCTCGTCGTTCCCGGCCCGGATGGCCGCGTGCTGCCGCCCGAGGGTCTGGTCGTCAACGACGCCCAGATCACGCGCTTCTGGCGTCGTCGCCAGGCGGACGGCGACGTGAATATCTCGCCGGTGGCAGACGCGCCGGCGGACGAAACCGCGAAGAAGAAGGGCTGACTCCATGTCATCGATCAGCTTCGATCAGATCCCCTACTCGTGGCGGCGCAAGGGCGTCTATGCCGAGATCCATCCCCGCTATGACAAGCACGGGCTCTACGACTACCCGACGAAAGTGCTGATCGTCGGTCAGATGACGACCGGCACGGCGACCGCCCTCCAGAAAAAGCCGATCACGCGCGACACGGAGGCTCCGGCGTTTTTCGGTCAGGGTAGCCAGCTCGCGCGCATGGTCGCAGCCTTCCGCCGGCGCAACACGGTCAGCGAACTCTGGGCGATCGGCGTCGCAGATGCGGCGGGATCGACGGCCGCCGTGCGCACCATCACCTTTGCCGGATCGCCGACCGATTCCGGAACGCTGTGTCTTTATGTCGGCGGCGTACGCGTCCAGGTCGGCGTGTCGGTTGCGGATACGGTCACGACGATCGCCGGCGCGGTGAAAGATGCGATCACCGCCACGCCGTCGCTGCCCTTCACCGCGACCAGCGCTGCCGGCGTCGTGACGCTGACGGCCAAGAACAAGGGTACCAATGGCTCCGTCATTGACCTGCGCCTCAACTACAATGTCGATGAGGCGACGCCCGCCGGCATTACGGTGACCTTTGCCCAGACGACCGCCGGCGCAACCGATCCCGACATCCAGCCCGTTTTCGATGTGGTCGCCAACGAGTGGTTCACCGACTTCGTAGTCCCCTGGACCGATGCGTCCAATATGGCCGAGGTCGATGCCGAGATGACGCGCCGTTACGACGCGATGGTGGCGCATGACGCTCATGCCTATGTCGGGCTCGCCAATACCTATGCCGGCGGGACGACCTGGTCGTCGACGCGGAACTCGCCCTTCGTCTCGCCGATCCTCGCCAATGGCGCTCCGGACGCGCCGTGGGAATGGGCTGCCTCTCTCGCCGCTGCGGCGTCGCGCTATCTGACCGATGATCCCGCGCGCCAGCTTGGGACCATTGTGTTGACGGGCCTGAAGGCTCCTGTCGCGGCATCGCGCTTCGAGCAGGAGGAACAGAACCTCCTGCTCTCCAAAGGTATCTCCACCTGGGATGCCCTCGACGACGGTACCGTCGTCCTCAATCGCGTGGTGACTACCTATCAGCAGGCCGCCGCCGGCGTTGCAGATGATGCGTGGCTCGACATCATGGTGCCGAAAACCATGAGCCGCATCCGCTACGACTGGAACGTCCACATCAGCCTGACCTATCCGCGCGTCAAACTGGCGATGGATGAGAGCCCGACCGCGCTCGCTCCGGGAAACTCGGATTCCGTTGTCACGCCGCGCATGATGAACGGCACTTGGGTCGCCCGAGCGAAAAAGTATCTCGATGCCGCCTGGATCCAGGACATTGAGTACACGAAGCTCAATTCGTCCTTCGAGGTCGATGCAGACGACAAGGACCGGATGAATGGTCGGCAGGTCGTCAACGTCATCGGCAATCTCATCGTGCTCGCCGGCCGGATCGAGTTCGCGGCCTAAAGGAGACCTCCCATGGCACAGTCAGTTGGCGTTATCGACGTCGTGTGGCGCGGCAAGCGCCTGATCGCCGAAAAGGGATCGAAGTTCCGGCAAGCCGGCTTGCAGAACGCGACCGTTGCTTACGGCCGCGGCGCGACCCGCAGCCAGGAGTTCAAGGAAGGGATGCTGGAGATCACCAGCCAATTCCTGAAGGGTGAGCGTGCCTCCGACATCTACACGGCAGAAGAAGGCGAGCTGCAGATCCAGCTCGACACCGGCCAGACCATCGTCTCCTACGACGCCTGGATGACCGAAAGGCCCGATGTCACCGGCGGTGAAGGCGGCAAGGTGCCGTTGAAATGGGCCTGGTCGAGCGACGAAGAGATCAGCTGACACTAATCCGTGATCTCACATCGACCGCGCGCGAGCCTTCTCACGCGCCAATTTCAATCCATCGAAGAGGGCGTTCCCATGCGTGCCGAAGACGACATCATCATCGACGAAACCGAAGAGCCTGCCTCGCCGGCGCTCGCCAAAAGCGATGTCGAAGAGGACACGCCGGACGAAAAGCTCCTGCCGCGCGGCTGCGACCGCAATGCCGATGGCTCGGTGACGGTCAAGTTCGATTTTCCCGTGACGCTGTCGATCCGGTCCGGCGGCGATGTGCGTCAGGAGCGGTTCGACAAGCTGACCTTCCGCCGACTGACCGGTGCCGACCTCAACGCCTTCATGTCGGTCGCCAAGGAACACCAGCAGGTGACACTCTTCACCCGTTCGGCGCGCATCAAGGCGGCGACGATGAAGGTGCTGTTCGACAAGATGGACGGCGCGGACATCAAGAGGTGCGGCCTCGTGCTGGACACGTTTTTTTGACGATCTCGACGAGCGCCTGAAGAAGCTCGGCTATCTCGCCGTCAACACGGGCTTCGGAGCCGCCGAACTCGGCGCGATGACGGACGGCGATATCGCATTCTGGATGCGCGCCGTCTCCCTGCATTTTGAGTGGGTCAATAGCCAAGAGGGATGACCATGGCCGGCGGCCGCGACATGACGCTCCAGGTGGTGGTCCGGCTGCGCGACGAGCTCGGCAGCGGGCTCGGCGCTCTTCTCGGCCGCATCCGCGCCTTTGGTGCGCAGGCCAAAACGGTTTTTGGCAACATCACCTCGACGATCGGCAATATCGCCGGAAAGCTCGGTGCGCTCGGGATCGGTGTCAACATCGGGCTCGGCAGCGGGCTGGAGAGTTTTGTCAAGATGGATAGCGCGGTTCGCGACATCGGCATTACTCTTCAAAAAAGCGGTCAAGAGCTGGAGAAATTTGTAAGCAGCGGTATCAAGCTGACCGAAACACTTGCAAAAAAGACCGGTCAGACTTCAGAGGCGATTTCCGCCGCTTGGCTAGAATACGCCAAGCTCGGCAATATGTCGGAGGAGCAACAGAAGGCGTTTCTTGGGCCGACCGCAAAGGCAGCAACAGCGGCCGGTGCCAGTCCGGTTGATATGGCCAAGCTCGCCGGTGCATTGTCGCAGAACGCAAACATCAAGACCGGCGAGGACCTGGAGAGGGCGTTTGCTATTCTGATCCAGGCCGGCAAGCTCGGTGCCGTCGAATTGAAGGACATGGTGTCGTTCTTGCCGAAGCTGCTAGCCGATCAGCAGAATATCGGCATGACCGGTCTGAAGTCGGTTGTCGCGCTGGCCGCCAATATCGAGATCTCCAAGCGAACAGCCGGAACGCCGGACCAGGCAGCGACAAACTACGGCGACTTTATGCAGACCATCACCGCCCCGCACACGGTCAAGCGTTTCAAGGACCACGGCGTCGATCTGCCTGGCGTTTTGAAGGACGCAGCTCTGAAAGGCATCAACCCGATTGAGGCTGTTCTTCAAAAGGTAGGTAAGATCATCAATCAGCCCAAGGTGGTGGCAGAGGCGATGGCGCGAGCAAAAAAAGCCGGGCTAGATCCAACTCGCACACAACAGGAAATTTATGACGCTGTCGACCAGGCGGTGAAGGCGAAGGGGCTCGGTGAACTCTTTCACAATCAATTCGATAAGGCGTTCGCAATGGCGATGTTGGCGAACGTCAAAGATTACCTCGAAATGACCAAGGCGCTCGGCAACGGTAATACCGCAATCACCGACCAGGATTTTAAATCTCGTATGGAGAGCCCGGAAGTAAAGCAGCGCATGGCGACGGAGAAAATCGAGCAGCTGATGCGGCGGTTCGGCTCTAGCCTGCAGGAGCTGTTCGGCTGGGTCGATCGCGCCGCTACAGCTGTCCAGGGATGGGTCGCAGCTCTTGACGATATCAATCCCAAAATAGTCGACTTTGGTGTCAAACTCGCGGCACTCATCAGCACAATCGGAGGCCTCATGTTTGTGGCCAACCTCGGCGGTGGTGCCGGGTTGAAGGGGGCAGCAACGGCCGCTGGTTCTGGTGTGGGCTGGTTTGCCGGACTTCTCGGCCGCATTGCGCTACCGGCTACAGCGGCCTATGGCTTTAGGTCCTATGCCGCGAAGGGAGCCGAGGACTTCCACAAGGAGACCGGTCAGAACCCGGCCGATCATCCGGCTGAGGTCGCCAAGCATGGCGCGGCCAATGCGGTCGCCGACTTCGGTGTCTGGATCGCAGGTCTCTTTGGCGTCAGTCCGGAGCAGGCCGCGTCCAATCTGGAGGCCCATGTTGCCGCGCGAAAGAAGGCTCAGGATGCGGCCGCGCAAGCGGTTCGTCCGTCCTATGGCGTTGTGCCGCCCGACCGGCTCGATGTCGCCGACATCGAGCGCGCCCGCCGATCTGAAGCGGACTGGCGTCAGTACCCCGAAGCGGCGCGCGGGCGGCAGATGATGCGACCTCAGGCCGCGCCGGCGCAGGAGGTCAAGGTCGGCGGCTCGATCACCGTCAAGGTCGACGGGCCCGGTCAGATCACCGGTGTCTCGTCTAGCAACGCCAATGTGCCGCTCTCCGCCGATCGCGGCCAGAACGGTCAGCGGCCCTGATCGGAGATATCAACTATGGCTGATCGTCTCGTCCCTTTTCTCGGCCTCTTGAATGCGTCTTGGCGCGGCATCGAGTTCGCGGTCTACGATCTGTCGACCTCGGCCGGACGACGGCTGCAGTCGGTCGACTTGCCGGGAACCGATGTGACGATCTTCGAGGATCTCGGCCTCGCCAATGGTCCGATCCGGGTGTCCGGCATGATCCTCGGGGATGACATTTCTGCACAGGCGCTCTTGCTCGAAGCGGCCTTCAACGAACCCGGCCCTGGCACATTGGTGCATCCGTGGTTCGGTGCGCGGCTCTGCATCCTCGACGATGGGGCCGGCGAGATCTCGTTCAAGCCGAACTTCCTGCGCGGCCTGTCCTTCCAGGCAACGTTCAAGAGCTGGCGGCCGATCGCTGGGACGGCGCTCTCGACACTTGCGGCTATTGCGACAGCCGCCAGCGACTTATCGACGACGATCGACGCTCTTCTGAGTATTGCTGATGAGGCGCTGGGCGGAGATCTGGCGGACGAGCTTACCGGCGCATGGGACGATGTGCTTGACGCGATCGAGACGACGCCGATCGGCGCGGGTCTCTCAGCCGTCGCCTCGGGAATGCGGATCGATGGTTTGGACGTTGTGCTGGCTGCAGCCGACATTGCGTCCGCAAGTGACGCGGCTGACTGGATCTCAAGCGTGTTCGGTGCGCTGGCTGACGCCGGCGTGCCGCCGCCTTCGCCCTCGATCGGTGCCGGGCCGCTGGGGCGAAGCGACGAGGCCGCTCTACCGCCTTACGATACAGCGATGGCGCTCCTGAGCATCGCCACAGCGATCGCGACCTCCTCGACAGAGGCTGACAGCGACCCCGTCGCCATCGCCCGTATCGCGGTGGCGCTTGGCGCGATGGTGTCTTTCGTCGGGCCGCTCGCAGCCGTGCCCTGGGAAAGCCGGCAACAGGCGATGGAGGCACGCGCGACGATCTCGTCAGCCATCAGCAGCATCGCCTCGGCTGTCACCCGCCCGATCGGCGGCTCGGCCGATTCACTGCGCCAGCGACAAGATGCCTGGCGCGCGCTCTCGACGCTTCGCCGGCGCATCCATGAGGATCTGGACGACCGCATCGGCCGGTTGCCATCGGTCCTGACTGTCCAGCTGCCGGCACCGACAAGCGCCTGGCTCGTCGCGCAGCACGTTGCCGGCGATAGTCCAAAGGCGGTTCGAAGCGCCTTTGAAGACATCGTGAAGCGCAACAAGCTCATCCATCCCTCGATCATCACGGCCGACCAGATTGAGGTGCTGCCGCCGGCGACGGGGACCG
>NMRC01022153.1_pt1 | contig 14969 bp, 12 predicted proteins | sample 1520911 | NCBI WGS metagenome assembly NMRC01 (sample SAMN07342169, study PRJNA393822) | plant metagenome | isolation source: fluid collected inside the plant's | place: USA: Vermont, Morristown, Molly Bog | reverse complement strand
TAGAAGCTCCGCTCGAAGACGGTCCGTGCCCGGCGGGTGGTGCCGAGGTACTCTTCCTCGAGTGCCGTCGCCGAATGCGGCGGGTACTCCAACAGGCGCGCGATCGCGTCGAGATCGCCGCGATCATGCGGCAACACGTCGGTGGTCTTGTTGAGCCAGAGCGTGATCGCTGAGCGAACCCTTGAAGCGAGTGTCCATGCCTCACGCAGTTGCTCGGCATCGTCTTCTGGGAGGAGTTGCCCCGCCGCAGTCTCCAAGGCGCGCAACGTCGAGGTCGTGCGTAGCTCAGGGATCTGATGTGCGAAACGCAACTGCAGCAACTGCACACACCATTCGACGTCGCTGAGTGAGCCGCGCCCGAGCTTGAGGTGCCGATGTGGGTCGGCGCCCTGCGGTAATCGCTCGTTCTCGACCCGTGCCTTGATGCGGCGCACCTCACGGATTTCAGCCTCACCAAACTCGGCCGGGTAGCGAACGGTGTCGGCCAGCGCCTCGAAGTCTCGGCCGAGCTTCACATCCCCCGCCACGAACCGAGCCCGAAGCAAGGCCTGAGCCTCCCAGGTCAGCGACCAACGCCGATAGTAGGCGGTGTAGGCGTCAAGGGTGCGCGCCATCACACCGTTCTTTCCCTCAGGCCGCAGATCGGCATCAAGATCGAACGGCAATCTTGGATCCTCGCTCAGGCGGTTCAGCTCGGAGACGATCCCGAGAGCCCGTTTGGCAGCGTCGTCGTCGCCCGGATCGGCACGATAGACGTAGACCACATCGGCGTCGGAGCCGAAGCCGAGCTCTCGGCCACCGAATCGGCCCATGGCGATAACGGCGAACTCGAAGTTCGGCGGACTCTCGCCGCGAATGAGTTGAACCAAGGCGGCAATGTGGGCCTCGCTCACCGTGCTGAGACCATTCGCGAGTTCGGCAATCGGGCTCGTGCTCAAAATGGCCGCAAGGCTGAGCCGGAGCACCTCGCGGCGTCGGATCGCCCGCAGAATGGTTGCCGCCTCTTCAACGTCTGTGTGCCTGGCCAACACGGCCGCGGTCTCTTCGCCCAACTGGTCCAGTGTGCGCGGGGCCAGTTCCGCGTCATCTGCGAGCCACGCCACCGACTCCGGGGTCACGTCGAGCAACTCAGCTGCGAAACGAGAGCCCGAGAGCACTTTGCTCAGTCGGTAGGCAGCACTGGATGAGTCACGCAGCATCCGCAAATACCACGGCGTTTGCCCAAGCGACTCAGAGAGCCGTCGGAACATGAGCAAACCGTAGTCGGGGTCGGCGCCTTCGGCGAACCAACCGAGCAGCACCGGAAGGAGCGCGCGTTGGATCGCGGCTCGGCGCGACACGCCGCTCGACAGTGCGGTGAGATGCGCCATCGCGCCCGTGGGATCGCGAAAGCCGATTGCGGCGAGCCGATCAGCCACCTGCGTACTCGACAGGTTGAAACTCTCGGCCTCAGTCGCCGCCAATGAGGCCAACAGCGGCCGATAGAACAGTCGTTCGTGCAAGCCGCGCACCCGCGCTCGCACGGCGTGCCAACGCTCAATCAGCTCAGCAGCCGTGCTGGCCAATCCGCTCGCTCTCGCGAGCACTCGCAACTCATCTTCATCTCGCGGCATGAGATGGGTGCGACGCAACCGGGAAAGTTGCAGTCGATGCTCAAGCACGCGCAAAAAACGATAATCCTCGGCGAACTCGGCCGCCTCAGGCCTGCCGATGTAGCCCGCGGCAGCCAGCGCGGCCAGGGCGGACTGCGTATCAGGGAAGCGGACGGTCGGATCGCTCATCCCGTGCACGAGCTGCAAGAGCTGCACCGTGAATTCGATATCACGCAGCCCACCCGGCCCGAGCTTGAGCTGCACATCAACCTCATCCGCCGGGATGTACTCGGTGACGCGTTCACGCATCCGCTGCACGGACTCAACGAAGTTCTCACGTCCAGCACTTGCCCATACCTTCGGCGAGAGCGCAGCCACATAGCGGGTGCCAAGTTCACGATCGCCCGACATCGCTCTGGCCTTCAGGAGCGCCTGAAACTCCCAGCCCTTCGCCCAGCGCTCGTAGTACTGGATGTGGGAATCAAGCGTGCGCACCAAGACCCCATCCTTGCCTTCCGGGCGCAAGTTCGCGTCAACCTCCCAGAGCGGCGGTTCGATGCCAGCCGCACCGATTGCCTGTTGAACCCGCTGGGCCAAGCGGGTGGCAATCTCAATGGCGCGTTCGGTCGAGATTGAGTCGTTGGCGGCCTCGGCGACGTAGATCACATCGACATCACTCACGTAGTTCAACTCGCCAGCGCCAGCTTTGCCCATTCCGATAACGGCAAGGCGCGTCGCCGCAATGTCGGCGGCGGGGAAGCGGCCAAACTGGGCGGCGCCTTCCGGCGACGTGAGCGCCAATCGGGAGATGGCAAGGGCCGCATCAATGGCTGCGGCCGCCATATCAGCCAAAGTCGCCGACACCGTTGGCTGCACGGCGGTCGCCGAGCTCGCCGACAGATCCCAGGCGGCCAGCTGGGACAGTTGCACCCGATACTGCTCGCGCAACGCCGACCAGCCCCGCTCCTCGGCGGCAGCGCTCAGCGGCAGCGCCTCGCCAGCAACGGCATCGAGCGCGCTCTGACTGAGACGTTCGACCAGTTCAGCTTCGCTCGGCACGCTCTCAAGTTCACTCGAGAGCGCGTCCAAGTTCGCGGGCTTGCGGAGGAAGAAGTCGGCAAGACCGGCCGAGGCCCCGAGCACTCGCAGCAGTCGCTGCGCGGCACGCGGGTCTCGCCACAGCCGCTGCAACGCCTGCTCGTCGCGGTCCCAGAGCTGCAGCAGCCGGATGAGCGCCGCATCCGGATCGGCGACCGCGCCTGCCCAGCTTTTCAGTTCATCGACCGGAGTGTTCAGCCGCTCGGCAACGAGTTCAAGATTCTGTGCAGCTTCGCTCAGCGAGCTGAATCCAGCGCGTGCAAGTTCGGAGAGACTGACCGCCATTGGCCGCAGCCGCGCCTAGAGCGCTTCGAGGTTGCGACGCAACTCGAAGGGCGTGACTTGCGAGCGGTAGTCGGCCCACTCTTGACGCTTATTGGCCAGCACATAACTGAAGACCTGCTCGCCGAGGGTTTCCGCGACCAAATCCGATCGCAGCATGTGCTCGATGGCGTGCTCGAGGCTTGAGGGCAGCGGCGCGTAGCCAAGCGCCCTCCGCTCGGCTTCGGTGAGCTCCCAAACATTGTCTTCGGCCTCGGGTGGAAGCTCGTAGCCCTCGGTGATTCCCTTGAGCCCTGCGGCAAGCAGCAGCGCGTATGACAGGTAGGGATTGGCTGCCGAGTCAATGCCCCGGTACTCGATTCGAGCACTTTGGCCTTTCCCCGGCTTGTAGAGCGGCACACGGACGAGGGCGCTGCGGTTGTTGTGTCCCCAGGTGATAAAGCTGGGGGCTTCTCCCCCACCCCACAGCCGCTTGTAGGAGTTGACGAACTGGTTCGTCACCGCAGTGATCTCCGGCGCGTGGGTGAGGAGCCCGGCCACAAACTGTCGGCCAATCTTCGAAAGCTGATACTGCGCGCCAGCTTCATGGAAGGCATTGCTGTCACCCTCGAAGAGTGAGAGATGCGTGTGCATGGCCGAACCCGGATGCTCCGAGAACGGTTTGGGCATGAAGGTCGCGTACACGCCCTGCTCGATCGCGACCTCTTTGATCACAGTGCGAAAGGTCATGATGTTGTCGGCGGTGGCCAGCGCATCGGCGTACCGGAGGTCGATCTCGTTCTGACCTGGGCCGGCCTCATGGTGACTGAACTCAACCGAAATACCGAGGTCTTCAAGCATCCGAACGCTGCGGCGGCGGAAGTCGTGGGCAGTGCCGCCGGGCACATTGTCAAAGTATCCGGCCGAATCCACCGGCTCGGGACCGTGCTCGCCGAACTTCGACGATTTGAGCAGGTAGAACTCGATCTCAGGATGCGTGTAGAAGGTGAAGCCGCTATCAGCCGCCTTGGCGAGGGTGCGTCGCAGGACGTGACGCGGGTCGGTCGCGGCGGGCTGTCCGTCAGGGGTGGTCAGATCGCAGAACATGCGCGCGGTCGGATCGATCTCACCGCGCCACGGCAGAATCTGGAAGGTGGAGGGATCTGGATGCGCCAGCAGATCCGATTCGTAGCTGCGGGTGAGCCCTTCAATCGAACTGCCGTCAAACCCAATGCCCTCGGTGAAGGCACCCTCAACCTCGGCCGGGGCAATCGCAACAGACTTCAAGGTGCCAACCACATCGGTGAACCACAGTCGGATGAATTTGACGCCGCGCTCCTCGATGGTGCGCAATACGAAGTCCCGTTGCTTGTCCATGGCCACCCTCTCTCTGCGAATAAGCGTAGTGGCTTGGCCGCTGGCTAGACTCAGGCTATGTCAGAACACAATCCGTACGGCGGCGGCTCGAACAACTCTGACGAACTCGTGAAGCGGGTTCGCATCCGGCACTTTCAACGCGCCAAAGCCGACGGGATCAAGATCACCGGCCTGACCAGCTACGACATGCTGACCGCGCGCATATTCGACGAGGCTGGGATTGATTTCTTGCTCGTGGGTGACTCGGCCGGAAACAACGTGTTGGGCTTCGGCTCGACCCTGCCGGTGACCGTCGATGAGCTCATTCCGCTCACCCGAGCCGTGGCCGGGGCGGTCAAACGTGCTCTGGTGGTCGCCGATATGCCGTTTGGTTCATACGAGTCAGGGCCAAATGAGGCATTGCACACTGCCGTGCGGTTTATGAAAGAGGCCGGCGCGCACGCGGTCAAACTCGAGGGCGGCGAACGTTCGGCACGCCAGATTGAGCGCATCGTGCAGTCGGGCATCCCGGTGATGGCGCACGTCGGTTTCACGCCGCAGAGCGAACACGGGCTGGGCGGTCACCTCATTCAGGGTCGCGGGGATGGTGCCGAGCGCTTGCTCGCCGATGCCAAGGCCGTTGAAGCTGCAGGGGCGTTCGCCGTTGTGCTGGAAATGGTGCCAGCCTCGGTTGCCGCGACCGTGACGGCCGAACTTGGAATCCCAACCATCAGCGTCGGTGCCGGTGCGCACACCAACGGACAGTTACTGGTGTGGACCGATTGGGCCGGGCTGACAATCGGACGCGTTCCGAAGTTCGTCAAGCAGTACGCCCAGATCGGCGAAACTCTGCGCGGCGCAGCCAAGAGCTGGATCAGCGATGTCGCTGACGGCAGCTACCCCGGACCGGAACACTCATACGAGTAGCCCGCTTGGACTAGTCCTCGTCCTCTTCTTCCCAGCGCAGGGCGTTCTCATGCAACGTGGTCATCGCGTTCTCGGCCTCAAGCTTGGTGTTGAACGGGCCGACCCGGTCGGTTGAGATTGACTGCATCCCCTGCTCGACCAGACCGGTCGACAGGTTGTACCACCACTGCTGATCTGCTTCGAGTTCACTGGTCATAGCAGGAAGCCTAACCGGTACTCTCGAGGTATGAGCATTGCGATCGGCATTGACATTGGTGGAACCGGCATCAAGGGCGCGCGCGTGGATGTTGCCAGCGGTGAGCTGCTGAGCGAACGTTGCAAACTCCCCACCCCGATTGGCGGCGAACCCGAAGCGGTCGCCGATACCGTCCGCGAGGTGCTCAGCATGATCGGCGCGAAGGCCGACGAACCACTCGGGGTGTGTTTTCCTGCGGTGGTGCTGCATGGCCGAACCATGTCGGCTGCCAATGTCTCACAACGCTGGATCGGCTTCGATGCTGAGACATTCTTCGAACACGAACTCGCTCGCCCGATCCACTTTGTCAACGATGCCGACGCCGCAGGGATCGCGGAAGTGCAGTATGGAGCCGCGCAGGAGCGCACCGGTCTTGTGCTGCTGACGACCCTCGGCACCGGCATCGGGAGCGCACTCATCCACAACGGCATCCTGATTCCGAACTCTGAACTTGGTCACCTGGAGATGAACGGGAAGGATGCCGAGCGGCAGGCCGCGTACTCGGCGAAGGAACGTGAAGGGCTCGATTGGGTCGAATGGACCTCGCGGCTCCAGCAGTACTACACGATGCTCGAACGACTGTTCAGCCCCGAACTGCTGGTCATCGGCGGCGGGGTTTCGAAAGCGGCGGAAGAGTTCATCCCGCTGCTCAAGCTCAACACCGAGGTTGTGCCCGCAACGCTTCGGAACAATGCTGGCATCCTCGGCTCAGCGTTCCTCGCCACGCAGTAGTCGCGGTCTCGAACACTCGCTGCCGCCCGGGAAACGGGTGGGAATGGGCCGGCCGATACGCCGGGTTCTGTCGTTGGACGGTCATCTCTCTCGGCGAGCCGTTGCCGACCCGCTCTAGCGGTCTACCCGGATGCGGGACGAGCAGCCCCATGGCATCCTGTCTGACCTTGCTCCGGACGAGGTTTACCAAGCCGACCGAGTCACCCCGGCCGCTGGTGGGCTCTTACCCCACCGTTTCACCCTTACCGCTTGCGCGGCGGTCTGTTTTCTGTGGCACTATCTCGCGGGTTGCCCCGGGTGGGTGTTACCCACCGCCCTGCTCTGTGGAGCCCGGACGTTCCTCGGCGCCCGAAGGCGACGCGACCGCCTGGCCGACCCATTCGCCTTAACGCTAGCCCACCCGGCGCACGCCATCAGCGCACAAAGCTTGCGCGCAGATCCATTGATTCGTTTGCCAGGGCGTCGGCGAGCTTGTTCTGCTCACGCGGAATCCACTCAAAGCGCAGCTGCCGACCGTCGATCAGTTCGTGGGCCTGGCGGGCGAGCTGTTGCATATCGGGATGCTTGATCTTCCAGCGTCCCATCATCTGCTCAACGACCAGTTTGGAGTCCATCCGCACCAGCACCTCGGCGTCAGGGGCGATCTCGAAGGCGCGGGTGAGCCCAGCAATCATGCCGTTGTACTCGGCCACATTATTGGTCGCGGTGCCAACATAGACGCCGATCTCAGCGAGCAACTGCCCGTCACTGGCGTCGAGGACGACCGCTCCCCCGGCGGCGATGCCCGGATTGCCGCGCGAACCTCCATCGGCTTCAACGATCAGCCTGGTCATGCCAAACCGGATTCTTCGGTGCGCACCAGGATGCTCTCGCACTCTGGGCACTGCACCAGCGCATCATCAGGCAGACTGCGGATGCGGTCGAGATCGGCACCGGTGAGCACCATTGCGCAGGCGCCACAGGTGCGCTGACGCAGCAGCCCGGCCCCCACTCCAGCGTTGCGATCACGGCGCTGCTCGTACAGCGCCAGCAGATCGGCGGCGATCGTGGCGGCCAGTGCCCTGCGATCGGAGGCGGCTTCACCGGCCTCGCGTTCCAGGGCGGCCTGGGCCTCGGTACGCTCGGCCTCGAGAGCGAGCCGCGCCTCCGCGCGCTGCTCGGCGCGGGCGTCAATCTCTGCGAGTGCCGCCTCGGCCTGTTCGACGCGCTCCATCACGACAAGTTCGGCGTCTTCCAGTTCGCTCTTGCGGCGGCGGAGCGAGTCAATCTCAAGTTCGAGCGCAGTCACATCCTTTGCCGATGCGCTCCCCGCCTCGCGCTGGGTATCGCGCAATATGCGCGCCTCAACCATCTCAACATCGGTTTCGATTCGGCGCAGTTCAGCTCTGGCATCGTCGAGTACGCCCTGAGCTTCGGCGCGCTCGCGCAGCCGGGTCTCGTCGGCGGCGCGCAGTTCGGCCAACTGGGCATCCTGCGGCAGCGACTTCAGTAGGCGGGCGATCTGCGCGGTGCGCGAATCGAGGTCTTGGATGCGCAACAGGGTGCGCTGCTCAGCGGGATTGGCGTTCATTCGGGCCTTTCTGCCGTTGGGATCACAACGAAGTCCCATGGGTCGGTGCGGAGGTCGCTCACGTTGATCTCGATACCGGGAAGGCGTTCGCGCAGCTGCTCTGCGGCACGCTCGCACCAGAGCCATTCGCTTGCCCAATGGGAGAGGTCAAGGAGGGCCGGACCGCCGCCGAGCAGCGCTTGTTCGCGCGCCTCCTGGGCGGGGTGATGGCGCAGGTCGGCGGTAATGTACACATCGGCGCCGCGGACCAGCGGGTGGCTCAGCAGCGAATCGCCGGCTCCGGAGCAGATCGCGATGCGTGAGATCGGCCGCATCCATTCGCCGGCCCCGCGAATCCCAGCGGCGGTTGCCGGAAGGAGGTCGGTGAGCAGTCGCGCAAGTTCGCCGAGGCTGAGTGCTTCGGGCAGCTCGCCGATTCGGCCGAGCCCAGAGCGGGCGTCGCTCGTCCCTACGGATGGCACGATGACCTCCACCTGGCGGAGTCCGAGTTCGCGCGCGAGGATGCCCGATGCGCCGTCATCCACAACGTCCGCGTTGGTATGCGCGGCAAGGAGCGCACAGTTCGCTTGCACGAGGCGGGTCAGCAGGGCCCCCTTGTAGCGGTCAGCGGCGATGCTGGTCACACCGCGCAGCAATAGCGGGTGATGGGTGAGCAACACGTCGTTGTCGCCGTCAATGGCCTCGGTAACTGTCGCGTCGACCGCGTCAACCGCGACGAGCACTCGCTGCACTGGCTGAGCCGCGATACCGGCGACCAGACCAGAAGCATCCCAAGCCTCCGCACCGTCGGGCGGCCAGAGCTCGTGCGCCTGGGTCAGAAATTCTTCGAGGGTCAGCACGTCACTCAGCGTAGCGGGCGGGTCGGAGAATTACTCGGCCGCGGCGAGTTGCCCACAGGCGCCGTCGATTTCTTTCCCGCGAGTGTCACGAAGTGTGGTGGGAATGCCCGCATCATTGAGTCGCCGAACAAACTCACGCATAACCGACGGTTCTGAACTGGTCCAAATTGAGCCGGTGTTGGGTTGAGTGGGATCGGGTTGACGTGCACCCAGCCGCGGCCGCGAGCAATGAGCTTTTCGGCGAGCAGATCGGCGCGCCAGGCGTGATCGTTCATGTCTTTGATGAGGGCGTATTCGATCGAGACGCGGCGACCGGTGCGTTCAAAATACTCGCGCGCCGCATCAAGCGCCTCGTCAACTTTCCAACGTGAGTTGACCGGAATCAGTTCGTCGCGAAGCTCGTCGTCAGGGGCATGCAGCGAGAGCGCAAAGGTGACCGGGATGCCTTCGGCCGCGAGCTTGCGGATCGCTGGCACGAGACCAACGGTCGATACCGTGATGCCGCGCGCCGACATACCGAGGCCGTCTGGGGCGGGTGCCACCATCCGCCGGAGAGCGGTGAGCACCCGGTTGTAGTTTGCGAGTGGTTCGCCCATGCCCATGAACACGATGTTGCTGACGCGTTGCTCTCGCACAGCTTCACCGAGATCACCGGCGGCAATGGCACGGTTGGCGGCAACGATCTGGTCGACGATCTCAGCGGCTGACATATTGCGGGTCAACCCGGCCTGGCCGGTGGCGCAGAACGGGCAGTTCATCCCGCAGCCAGCTTGCGAAGAGACGCACAGCGTGATGCGGCCGGGATAGCGCATCAGCACGGACTCGACCAGTGCACCGTCGAAGAGCCGCCACAAAAACTTGATGGTGTCACCATTGTCGGTAGTGAAGCGACGCACCTCGGTCAGCAGCGGCGGCAGGAAGGCGGCGACCAAAGCATCCCGACCCTCGGCTGGCAAATCGGTCATCAGCGAGGGGTCGACGCAGTAGTGACTGAAGTAGTGCTTCGAGATCTGCTTGGCGCGAAAAGCCGGAACGCCCAGCTCGACGGCTTTCTGCTGACGTGCGGCAGGGTCGAGATCGGCCAGGTGCACAGGCGGCTGAGCACGCCGTGGTGAGGCGAACTGCAGCGCGGGGCGACCATCGGCATCGAGCTTCTGGGTCCACCCTTCGGTGGTCGGTCGAACCTGCTGCTTCGGCTCGGGTGCGGCACTCATAGCACCAACGCTAACGGAGTTCTCTGAATGGGCTGCGCCGATAGCTAGCTAGGGTAGCCTTGCCTTCCTCATTTGATGTACATCAGATCGGAAGGGAAATCCGTGCGGCGGCAGACCACGCGAGGGCCATCGCGCCCGCCGCAACTCCTCGTTGTGCTCGGCGCTCTGGTCGTGCTGGTCGTGCTGCTGCCGCTGATTTCGCTGTTCTTCGCCGCAGCGAATGCCGGATGGGCGGAGATCCACACCGTGCTGTTCCGCCCTCGATCGGCCATGCTGTTCGGCAATACCCTGTTGCTGTTGGCGACCGTGACGCCGCTGTGCGCCGTGATCGGCACTGCGCTTGCCTGGCTCACCGAGCGCAGCGCGTTGCCCGGACGGCGCCTGTGGACGGTGCTGCTCGTATTGCCGGTGGCAATGCCGGACTTCGTGGTCGGCGCAAGCTGGCACGGCCTGTTCCCGACGATGCCACCATTGGCGGCCGCCACATTGGTGATGACGTTGTCGTCGTACCCACTCGTGTATTTACCGGTCTCGGCGGCGCTGCGCCGGGCGGATCCCGCGCTCGAGGAGGCGGCCCGCGGACTGGGCCGAGGCGGTTGGCGGACCTTCTTCCTCATTACCCTGCCACCGCTGAGAACCGCAGTCACCGGAGGGAGCTTGGTCGTCATGCTCGCGCTCATCTCAGAGTTCGGGGCTTTTGAGATCGTTCGATTCCAGACCTTCACGACCGAGATCTTCACCGAGTTCAAATTCAATTCCGCAGCCGCAGCCGCACTCTCGATTCCGCTCGTGCTGCTTGGCGTCGTGATCGTCGCAGCTGAGAACCTCATTCCGCGCCGCACCGGCATGCTCCGCGCCAATGGGCGCAGCGCCACGCGCATCCGTTTGGGCCGGGCCACTCCGCCAGTGCTGCTCGGCATGAGCGCCCTGTTCGCGCTCGCGGTGCTGGTGCCGATCGGCACGCTGATTTCGTGGATGCTCTCAAGCCAACACACCACCCTGCCAGCCGAGGCCACGCTCGCCCAGGCAACTGGTTCAACCCTCGGCTATTGCGCGGGAGGAGCGGCGGTCGCAGTGCTGCTCGCGATTCCGATCGCGCTCATGTGTGCGCGAAGTGAGGGGCGACTCGCGCGACTGCTCGAACGAAGTAGCTACCTGATTTTGGCCGTGCCCGGCGTCGTGGTTGCGCTCAGCCTGGTGTTCTTCTCAATTCGGATCGCGAGGCCGTTGTACGAGAGCAGCACGCTGCTGATGCTGGCATACGGCCTCCTCACGTTCCCACTCGCGCTCAGTTGCCTGAGCACCGTGGTGCGGCAGATTCCAGCCTCACTCACGGGTGTCGGCCGCTCACTCGGTCGCAGCGGCGCGGCTGTGTTCGCTCGCATCACGCTCCCGCTGATCGCGCCGGGTCTGGTCGCAGGATTCTGTTTGGTGTTTTTGACCTCAACGACCGAACTGACTGCGACGCTCGTGTTGGCTCCGCTCGGCAGCCAAACTCTCACCACGCAATTCTGGGCGTTTCAGAGTGAGGCGGCCTATGGAGCGGCCGCCCCCTATGCCCTGATGATGATCGCCATTTCCCTGATCCCCGGCAGCCTGCTCGCACTGTGGTTCGATCGCGGCCGACCGGTCGAGCTCGCACGCATTCACCTGCGGCCAATTGGCCGACATCGCATCGAAGCCACCCAAGCGATCGGAGCGGCCGGATGAGTGCGATTGAACTGAGCGAAGTCGTCAAGCGCATTGGCACGCGCTCGGTGCTCGATCGGGTGCAGCTGAGCGTTCCAAGCGGCAGCCTGACCGCGGTGGTCGGCGCATCAGGCACCGGCAAGACGACACTTCTGAGGCTGATCGCCGGCTTCGACACGGTCACCAGTGGTCGCATCCGCATCGATGGTGAGACCGTTGACGACGGTCACCGACACAGCCATGCGCAGCACCGAGGAATTGGCTACGTTCCGCAAGACTCGGCCCTGTTCCCGCATCTGACGGTCGCCGGGAACATCGGCTTTGGACTCAAGCGGGGCGAGCGAGAGCGCATCCAGGAACTCCTTGAACTCGTTGACCTGGTCGGACTCGAGCATCGCCGCCCACACCAGCTCTCGGGCGGTCAGCAGCAACGAGTTGCGCTGGCCAGAGCACTCGCGATTCGGCCACGGGTCTTGCTGCTCGACGAACCCTTTGCCTCACTTGACGCATCGCTCCGCTCGAGCGTGCGAGATGACGTCGCCCGAATCGTCGCCAAGGCCGGAACCACGACGATATTGGTCACCCACGATCAGGATGAAGCCCTCTCACTCGCCGACCAGGTGGCGGTGCTGGCCGATGGAGTGGTGCTCGGCAGCGGCTCGCCGCGCGAGCTCTACAGCGCGCCGGCCAACGCGGCGATCGCCACCCGACTTGGCCTTGCGAACATCCTGCCGGCACAGCTCAGTGGTGGGTCGGCCATGACCGCGCTTGGGCTGCTCGAGATCGATCTGCAAGTGCACGCCGGCTTTGGAACGGTCATGGTGCGGCCCGAACAGATCGAGGTGCTGCCGCAGTCTGCACCGGATGCGATTGCCGCACGCACGATTCGCGTCGATTTCACGGGGCATACCGCTCTCGTGCAGCTCGCAAGCGACGCCGCAGAGTCCGCCGCGACGTCGGCCCCGACAACGCCGCCAACACCGTTGACCGCGCCAATTTTCGCGCGAATCCACGGCGCCCGAGACCTTCCGCTTGGCCAAACGGTTTGGCTCAGGGTGCGTGGCCGAGCACATCTGCTCAGCGAATCCGAACACCCGCTCTCGGTCGATTTGACGTGAGTGCGCGAAAGTCATCTAATTAGGTGAGGCTCACCTAACTTTCTATGAGTTCTCTCTGTGATTCCACCGGCTGCATCCGGTCCGAGTGACTGGATCGGTTCGACCCTTTTGGGCTGAACCGGAGCCGTGTGGATCCGACCAGCCGAACATCCGTCCATCCAGAAAGACACCAATGACTTCGCTTCGCTTCCGCCGCCCAAACACGACGCGCACCGCCGCCCTGATCGTTGCCGCCGGCTCTCTCTGCCTGCTGCTAGGTGGATGCTCGGGCAACTCCAGCGCGCACGCCGCGACCGGCCAAACCCTCGTGCTCTACAACGCACAACACGAACAGACCACCAACGCGATCATTGCCGCGTTCGAGAAGCAGACCGGTATCAAGGTCGTGACCGACAACGACGACGAAGACACGCTCACGGCGAAGATCGAGCAGGAGGGGTCGCAGTCCCCCGCCGACCTGATCTATACCGAGAACTCGAACTGGCTCGTGCAGCTCGACCAGGCAGGCCTGCTCGCACCGGTTGACTCCAGCACGCTCGCGAATGTGCCAAACCAAGATTCCGGCACCGATGGCAATTGGGTCGGCGTCTCTGCGCGGGTCTCGGGCTTGGTCTACAACACGAATGACCTCAGCGCCGCGCAGCTTCCGACGTCGGTCATGCAGCTCGCGGACCCGGCGTGGAAGGGCAAGATCGAAGTGGCTCCTGCAGAGACCGACTTTTGGCCCGTGATTGACCTCGTTGACCGCCAATATGGTGATGCCGCGACGCTCAATTGGCTCGCAGGTCTGAAGGCGAATGCGGGCGCGAATGACAACGTGCCCGACAACGAGACCCTGACGAGCGATGTGAGCCAGGGCATCACGCAACTCGCACTGATTAACTCGTACTACCTTCACCGCCTGCAAGATGAGCTCGGCGCCAACGCCGTACACGCGAGCTTCGCGCCATTCGCTGCGGGTGACGCGGGGTACGTCGAAGGAATCTCCGGCGCGGCGATCCTGAAGTCGAGCACCCACCGGGCCGCTGCCCAGCAGTTCTTGCAGTTTCTGACCAGCACCGCCGGTCAGACGGTGATCGCGCACAGTGAGAGTTTTGAGTATCCGCTTGCACACGGCGTCGCAGCGAACTCGGCCCTGCCGCCGCTGAGCACTCTCAGCCCGGCGAACTTCACCCCTGCCGAGCTTGGAACCGGGATCACTGCGAAGACGCTGCTGCAGCAGGCCGGCTTGCTCTAGCAGAACCGGTGCGGGCGAACCAGCGGCCGTCATGACGGGCGACTTGGATCGGATGCGCGAACGCCTCGGAAACATGTTCGGTGGTGAGCACCTCGCTCGCGAGCCCCGAGCTGACAATTCGACCTGCGCTGAGCAACAGGGCGTGTGAGGTGCGTGACGGCAGCTCTTCAAGGTGGTGGGTGACCAGGATCGAGGCGAGCTCGGGGTGGCTGTCCTCGAGCGCGTCGATGATCTCTAACAGTTGTTCGCGCGCAGCGACGTCGAGGCCGGTCATCGGTTCATCCATTAACAACAACTCGGGTTCGCAGATCAACGCTCGGGCGACGAGCGCACGACCCCGCTCGCCCTGAGACAACGTTGGCCACACATCCGCCTCACGTCCGGCGAGGCCCATCTGTGCGATGAGCGCTTCAGCGTGCGCCAGTTGGGTTGGTGTTGGCTCCCAGCGCAGCGGTATCTCGATGGAGCCGGTCAGCCCCGTCAGCACTACCTCACGCAGTGTCAGCGGCGAGTTCAGCGGATGCCGGGGATTCACGTGCCCGATCGAGCGGCGCAGGGTCTGCAAGTCAACCCGACCGATCCGATGCCCGAGAATGTCGACCGTGCCAGAACTCGGATGCGCCAGCGCACCACAAAACCCGAGAATCGTGCTTTTCCCAGCGCCATTTGGTCCGAGCAGCGCCCAGTGCTCCCCCGCTCGAACGGCAAAGCTCACCGAGTCAAGAATCACCCGACCGTGGCGTCGAAACGTGACGTTGTCGAGGTCAATCACCGTTGCGGCGCCCACATCACCCACTGCGCATCCTTCCCTGCACTCTCTCACACCCTAGCCAAGCGGCCGAAGCCATTGACTCGACTCGGACGTTGAGCGTGGAGCCGCACGGCTCACAAACGAACCGGACAGGCACCGCAAGCCTCGCGTTCCGCTCGATCTGGCGCGCCCGAGTTGAGATAGGGCCGTCGATTTGGCCGAGAACGTCGATTGTTATGCTCTCAGGATGAGCATCACGATTCGGGTGGTTGAGCCCAAGGATGAGACGGCGTGGGCAGAACTCTATTCGGGGTACCGCGCTTTCTATCGGTACCCCGAAGACTCGGTAT
>NMRC01013514.1_pt1 | contig 15203 bp, 15 predicted proteins | sample 1520911 | NCBI WGS metagenome assembly NMRC01 (sample SAMN07342169, study PRJNA393822) | plant metagenome | isolation source: fluid collected inside the plant's | place: USA: Vermont, Morristown, Molly Bog | reverse complement strand
CACAGTCCCGAGGGTCACCGCGCTCGGCGTCGGCCTCGGCGGCCGCATCGCCCACAACTCCACCGTGGCGAGTGCCGCCTTCCTCGAATGGGAGGGCGTCCCGCTCGTCGACATGATCGAGGCGCGCACCGGCATCTCGACGATCATCGAGAACGACGTCGTCGCCTTCACCGAAGCCGAGCACTGGTTCGGCTACGGGCGCGGGCTCGACCGCTTCGCCGTCATCACCCTCGGCGTCGGCATCGGGTACGGCCTCGTCATCCACGACGGCATCGTCGCCGACGAGGACACCGGCATCGGACTCATCGGACACTGGCCACTGGACCCATTCGGCCCGCTCTGCCCCGCAGGTCACCGAGGATGCGCACGCAGCGTTCTCACCCAAGGAGCCATCACCCACGAAGTGAGCGCCGCGCTCGGACGCGAGGTCGGGTACGACGAGGCGCTCGACCTGGCCGTGGCCGGTGAGCCCGCCGCTCGCCGCGTCGTCGACGATGCCGGCCGGGGTCTCGGCCGCCTCCTCGCCGCCATGGCCAACCTCACCGTCCCCGAACGCATCATCCTCGGCGGCGAAGGCGTCCGCCTCTTCGAGATCGCGCGCGAGGCCGTCGACCAGGGAATCGCAGCCGACCGCGACCCGCGGGCGAAGCGCCTCGACCTCGTCGCCACCTCCGGCGACAACCTCGAATGGTGCCGAGGAGCCGCCGTCATCGCCATCCAGACCTACGCGCTCGGCACGCATCCCGGAGCGGAAAGGCGCTGAAGCGCGCTATCGCGCTCCAGCGCCCCTTCCGGAAGGCAGCCCACGGACGAAACCGCGGGCTGCCTACGGACCGCAGTCAGGGTCCGACCGTGATGTTGTCGAGGTTGATCGCTCCCACTCCCCCGGTGCACCAGATGACGACCGTATGGAGGCCCGGTGGTCAATTGCCGGGCATCCTCTCGAACTGCTGAGGACACCGCGCCAGAACGCCGTGAGGCGGTGCTTAGCGACCGAAGTTTCCCCGGTAGTACTCGTACACCCAGCCGACCATCGTAATGATCATCAGGGGTACTCCGATGAAGACCAGCCAGATGCCAACGCCGAGACCCATGAACACAATTGCGGCCGACGCAGCGAAAGAGATCGGCCACCAGCTCCACGGGCTGAAGAAACCGATCTCCGGGTCGCCATCATCAATGTTTGCATCGGGAAGGTCTTCTGGAAGCTCGCCGCCCTGATTGCGCCTCACCATCATCAGGTAGAAGGCAATAAATGACGAGAGGAGGCCGGAGAACAAAATACCGATCATGCCGACCCAGTCCATCCCGGCCGGCGACGCCGCGTGGGTCCAGAAGCCGTAGATCGTTCCGAGCAGGAACAGATACCCGGCAAGCACCCAGAAAATCACATAACTGCTGCGCATGACTTATCGAGCCTCTCCTGCAACCAAGGCGGGCGCTGGAACCGGAACCGACTGTGGCAGTCCAGCTTCGGGGTGATTGACATCAAACGCTGGTCGCTCCGAGCGAATGCGCGGAATCGACGTGAAGTTGTGCCGCGGCGGCGGACAACTCGTCGCCCACTCGAGCGAACCCCCAAAGCCCCATGGGTCATTGACGGTCACCTTCGGAGCGCTCCGCGCGGTGATGTACACGTTGAGGAAGAACGGAATCATGGAGACCCCAAGCCCGAACGCTCCGATGGTCGAGAGCTGATTCATCCAGGTCACGCCATCTTGAGGGAGATACGAGTAGTAGCGTCGCGGCATCGCCATGACACCGATCCAGTGCTGCACCAGGAAGGTGGTGTGGAAGGCAACGAACAGGATCCAGAAGTGAATCTTGCCGAGTCGCTCGTTGAGCATCTTGCCGGTCCACTTCGGCCACCAAAAGTAGAAGCCGGCGAACATTGCGAACACCACGGTGCCGAAGACCACATAGTGGAAGTGTGCGACGACGAAGTAGGTGTCAGAGAGGTGGAAGTCAAGCGCCGGTGAGGCCAGAATCACGCCGGTCAAGCCACCGAACACGAAGGTCACCAGGAAGCCGAGTGTCCAGACTAATGGCGTCTCAAATGTCACTGAGCCTCGCCACATCGTGCCGATCCAGTTGAATATCTTCACACCGGTTGGCACCGCGATGAGCATCGTCATCAGTGAGAAGAACGGCAGGAGAACCGAACCGGTGACGTACATGTGGTGAGCCCACACTGTCATCGAGAGCGCACCAATTGCGACGGTTGCAAACACGAGGGTGTTGTACCCGAAGATCGGTTTCCGGCTAAACACCGGGATGATCTCCGAGACAATACCGAAGAACGGCAGCGCAATGATGTAGACCTCTGGGTGACCGAAGAACCAGAACAGGTGCTGCCACAGAATCGGACCGTTGGTCGCAATGTCGTAAATGTGGGTGCCGAAAATACGGTCGGATGCCGCGGCGAGCATTGCAGCTGCGAGCACCGGGAACACCAGAATCACCAGAATAGATGTGACGAGAGTGTTCCAGGTGAAGATCGGCATCCGGAACATCGTCATGCCAGGTGCGCGCATCGTGATGATGGTCGCGATGAAGTTCACGCCACCCATAATCGTTCCGAAGCCGCTGAGGCCAAGACCGAGCATCCAGAGATTGCCACCGATTCCGGGCGAGAAGGTGGTTGTGGCCAAGGGCTGATAGGCAAACCAGCCGAAGGACGCCGCCCCCTGAGGGGTGAAGAACGCGGACGCAGCGATCAAGCTTCCGAAGGTGTAGAGCCAGAAGGCCAGCGCATTCAGCCGCGGGAACGCCACATCAGGGGCGCCGATTTGCAGGGGCATAATCGCATTGGCAAAGCCAGCAAACAGCGGTGTCGCGAACATGAGCAGCATGATCGTGCCGTGCATGGTAAACAGCTGGTTGTACTGCTCGCGGGTTGCCACGATTTCAAGGCCCGGCTCGAACAGCTGAGCCCGGATGATGAGTGCCATCACCCCGGCGATCAGGAACCACGCAAATGATGAGATCAGGTACATGTACCCGATGGTCTTGTGATCAGTCGAGGTGATCCACTTGACGACCACATTGCCTTTTCGCTCAACACTCGATGAGCTCCGCGGCCGCGGAACGCTCTGTGCCGGAGCCGTTGGCGCGTTGGCTGCTGTACTGGTCATGGCTTAACCCTCCGCCGAGGCCGGCGCGGTTGCACCGGGAAGATTTTGGTTGCGGTTGTAAGAGGTGTCGAGCTGCCCGACATTGCCCTGATCGCGCAATGACTGCAGATACGACTCGTAGTCAGCTTCCGACACGACCTTGACGTTGAACAACATGAGCGAGTGGTATTCCCCGCACAACTCGGCGCACTTCCCCGCATAGGTGCCGATGCGCTCCGGGATGACCGACATGTAATTGGTCTTGCCCGGAATCATGTCTTTCTTGTAGAGGAAGTCGACGACCCAGAAGGAGTGAATCACGTCGCGCGACATGAGCTGGATCTCGATCTTCTTCCCAACCGGCAAGACCAGTGTTGGGAGTTCATCCTGCTTCACCGAGCCGGCAGGCTCGTCGCCGCTCGTGTCGAGTTGCGCCTGAACCCCAGCGGTGTAGACATCTGCGTTGACGTAGTTGAAGTCCCATGCCCATTGCTTGCCGATGGCTTGAATGGTCACGTCAGGCTGGGCGAACCGAGCCTCGATCGCTGTCTGGTCTTTCGCGGTGAATGCGAACAAGCCAAGCACGAGGATGAGCGGAATGACCGTGTAAAACACCTCGATGGGCATGTTGTAGCGCAACTGCGCAGGCAGGCCGGTTTGTCCCTTGCGGCGACGGTAGGCAATTGCTGCCCAGATCACAAGCCCCCACGTAATCAACCCAACGAGCAGCAACACGATCCAGGAGTTCACCCAGAGGTTCTCGATCCGGACGGTTTGATTGGTGACCGGGGTCGGATTTCCGTTGAAGCCGGGAAGGTATCCGGCGAGTTGCTCAGGGGTACATCCAGCGAGCGCGAGACACGCGATAACCGCGATGGGAATTGCACTCCAGCGGAGGCGACGATGTGTTCGCACCGGTGACCTTTCGGGAGAATTGACCGCATTTCACGGCTGAAATGCAGAGGTTCCTTTAGCTTAGCCCCGAATCCCAGCACCCCCAGCACACCAGTTCGACGACACGCTGTAGAGCACAAAAACGCACGTTTTTTGCGTGCGTTTTTGTGTTGCTTGCGCCCTCAGGGCGAAGGAGTTTCGTCCCTAGTGGAAGGAGTCTCCACATGCACAGGAACCCTGGGCGTTCGGGTTGTCGATCGTGAAGCCCTGCTTCTCAATGGTGTCTTCAAAGTCGATCGTCGCGCCATCAAGGTACGGAACGCTCATCGAGTCGACGATCACTTCGACACCGTCGAAGTCGCGGACGACATCTTCTTCAAGCTGACGCTCGTCGAAAAAGAGCTGGTAAATCAGGCCAGAGCATCCGCCTGGCTGCACCGCTACGCGAAGGCGCAGATCATCACGGCCCTCTTGTTCGAGCAAGCTCTTCACTTTGGCGGCGGCGGTGTCGCTGAGCACAACATTGTGAGTAGCGGGAATGGTCTCAACCATGATGATTCCTTTGGGTAGCTGGCAACGATGTCATCATAAACCCGCAAGCTGGCAAAGCTATTCCGCGCTCCCGGCGCTGCCGTGACCGGCCAGTCCGTCGAGGAACAGCAGCTCACTGAGAATGGCCTTCTGCAACGAGCCGAGGTGCTGTGACTCGTTCGGGCTGTGCGGCTGCGAGAGCGGGTCACCGACTGCGGTCACCAGAATCTCGGCGTTCGGGAACTCAGTTGCGAGGGTCGAAATGAACGGAATCGAACCGCCGATGCCGATCTGACTGACCGGCGCAGCCCATCCTTCGGCAAGGGCTCGCGTCATGGCTGCCGCGTGCGGTCCACTCGCGTCAACCAAAAACGGATCGCCAAGGTCGATCTCAGAGAATGCGAGTTGGGCGCCCCAGGGCGCATTGCCTTCGAGGTGGGCGCGAATTGCCGTCCAGGCAGACTCTGCCGACTGACCGGGTGCGACCCGCACGCTGATCCGGGCCGACACCTCTGGAATCAAGGTGTTTGATGCCTCGGCCACACCGACGATGTCGATACCGGTGACGGTCACACTTGGCTGAGCCCACAACCGGGAGACGATCTCGCCGTTGCCGATGGGCTTTGCCAGCAGGCCGGTCTCAATACGCAGCTGATCTTCGCTGTACTCGATCGTCCCCAGCGTGGTGCTCTCCAAGCCGGGGATCGCCACTGAACCGTCTGCCGCCCAACATGAGTCGATCAATCGGATGAGCGCCATCGGCGCATCCGGCACCGCTCCCCCGAACATGCCGGAGTGTGAGGCATGTTCGAGTGTGCGCACCGACAGTCGAAACGTCACGTTTCCGCGCAGCGCGACGGTCAGCGCCGGAGTTTCAGTGTCGACGTTGTCGGAGTCGGCCACCACAATCGCATCGCCACCGAGCACCTCACGGTGATCGCGCAGGAACTGCGCGAACGAGCGTGAGCCGGCCTCTTCCTCACCCTCGATGAACAGCGTCACGCCAACCGGATAGTCGTCACCATAGCGACGTTGCAGGATGTTCGCTGCGGTGAGGTGCGTCACAACGCCCGCCTTGTCGTCGGAACTTCCGCGGCCATACAGCCGATCACCGCGCACCGTCGGCTCGAACGGCGGTGAGTCCCACAGCTCAGCATCTCCGGGGGGCTGCACATCGTGGTGCGAATAGAGCACAATGTGCGGGTAACCGGGCTGAGCTGGGCGGTGGGCAATCACGGCCGGCTGGCCGAGGGCATCCGGCTGTGCATCCGATTGCTCGCCTGATGGCAACGCGGCCCGTGCAATCTCCACACTCGCAAAAAAGCCAGTTTCGCGCGCCAGCTCGGCGATACGCTCGGCACTGGCCTGCACGTTCGCGGGGTCGAACGCCTCCCACGACACTGAAGGGATGCGAATCAGACTGGAAAGTTGGGCGATTGCCCCTGGGAAGGCAGCGGCAAGCTCTTCGGGCAGAGAAGAGGGGTTCGCTTGGGTGGGTGTGCTCATGCAGCTAATCTTAAGCGACGCAGTTAGAAAGCAGACACGTGCCAAGCCAGAATTCCAAGTCATCGCAAACCGAGCCAGAACACCACACAGTAGGTAAGGGCGCTCCGACGCCGAGTCGCGCCGAACGTGAGGCCGCTCGCAAGCGACCGTTGGTGCCAACTGACCGCAAAGCGGCCGCCCGGCACAATCGCGAACAGATGGCCGAAGAGCGAGCCAAGGCCCGGGTGGGAATGGCCAGTGGTGATGAGCGTTATCTGACCCGCCGCGATCGGGGACCCCAACGCCGCTTTGCACGCGACTACGTTGACTCGCGCACAAGTTTCGGCGAATTGATGTTGCCGCTACTGCTCGTGGTGCTCGCGCTTGGACTGGTGGAAAACTACACGCTGCAAGCGGTTGCCTACGTTGTGATGATGGGGTACCTCATCGCCACGATTTTCGATTCTTTCTGGATCGGGATGCAGGTCAAGCGCGGCATTGAAGAGCGCTGGGGGGTTGGTTCGATGGAAAAGGGCATTCGCTGGTATGCGGCGATGCGCGCCGTTCAGTTCCGGCGGATTCGGCTCCCAAAACCTCAGGTGTCGCGTTCATTGTTTCGCAAGAAGACCCCCAAGTCGTAGCGATTCAGCGCGAAAACGCTCCGAATCGCAGCAGTGGCACACGGGTTTCCTCGTCGCTGAGTGAGCCATGTTGACCGATCATGGCGCGCGAGTTGGGCGAAGCGGATCGTGAGTCGTACAGCGCGACTTGTGTGCGAGCGGCGAGCAGTACATCCCCAATGCGCGGCACAACCTCGGCGGCTACCTCACCGAACAATCCGGCGGCAATCGCTTGCTCGCGGCTGAGCGCCCAGACCTGATCGCCAAGCGCCCGCTCCCAGGCGGCTGCGTATTCGGCCCGATCAGCTTCCGTGGCATCTGCCAGGTAGAGCGACAGCGCGCGCGGCTCCCCCGCCACCGCGATCGATGGTGCGATCAACTCGGGCGCGATCTGATCAACCAAGAGCTGCCGGTGGCTCGGCACGTCGATCATGCCGTGATCGGCCGTCAGAATGAGGCCGGTGTGATGCGGCAGTTCACGAATGGTCTGGCGCAGCGCGGCGTCGAGTTCTTCGAGCGCGGCCAGCCAACGCGGTGACTGCCAGCCAGCTGCGTGACCGGCCTGATCGAGTTCGGCAATATACACATAGCTGAACCCAGGCGCCGTGGCGCGGCTGGCAGCGATCCGCAACCGATCAGCGATTGTTGCACCCGGCACGTAGTCTGCGCCACGAAGCACGGCGCCGGTGAAGCCCGAACTCGCATAGCTGGGCAGCCCGATCGCGTCGGCACGCAACCCGGCCGCTTTGCTGCGTTCAAACAGGGTCGGCATTCGCTGCCAACTCGACGGCATCTGTGGCCCCCAGCCAGTGAGCTGATTGCGCACCACCCCGCTGGCCGGGTCACGCACGGCGTAGCCCACCAATCCGTGCTGGCCCGGCAGCTCAGCGGTGCTCAGACTGGCCAGCGCCGCGGCCGTGGTTGAAGGGAAGACGGTGCGCGCAACAGAACCGCGGGACACCGCAGACATGAGCGTTCGCGCGTGCCCGGAACTGGCCGACAGATTGTGCATCCCGAGCCCGTCGACGAGCACTACGATCGCCGAAGTGACCGAGGTCAGGCCAAGCGGATTCTCCTCGCCGCGAGTGGCCGCGATCGAACTGAGCAGAACATCGGCAAGGCGCGGAGTATTGGCGCTTGGCGTCGGTAGCATTGGGCACATTGCGCCCAGTTTGGCATAGCAGCGGCGCGAGTATTCGCGCCCTCGAGTTGGCATGACCCCAGGAAGCACCATGAGCCGCATCCCCGCAGAACCGAGTAGCCCGACCGGTCACAGCGAACGTATCGACGACATCGATGTGTCAGCAGAGATGCAGACCTCGTTTCTCGAATACGCCTACTCGGTCATCTACTCGCGGGCACTGCCGGATGCACGCGACGGGTTGAAGCCCGTACAGCGCCGCATCCTGTACCAAATGGCCGAAATGGGGCTACGCCCGACCGGGGGCATGTGAAGTCCGCGCGGGTGGTTGGCGATGTGATGGGCAAACTGCATCCGCACGGCGACTCGGCCATCTATGACGCCCTGGTGCGCATGGCGCAGGACTTCAGCCTGCGCGTGCCACTCGTTGATGGCCACGGCAACTTTGGCTCGCTTGATGATGGCCCAGCGGCCTCGCGTTACACCGAAGCGCGCTTGGCTCCGGCCGCCCTTGCGATGACCGAAGACCTCGACGAAGACGTCGTCGATTTTGTTCCCAACTACGACAACCAGCTCACCCAACCCGATGTGCTGCCGGCCGCATTCCCCAACCTGCTGGTCAATGGGGCGAGCGGCATCGCGGTTGGCATGGCCACCAATATGGCACCGCATAACCTCGGCGAGGTGGTTGCCGCTGCGCGACATCTGATTGCGCATCCGCAGGCCAGTCTCGAAGAGCTCATGGAGTTCGTGCCCGGCCCGGACTTTCCGACCGGCGGTACTGTGGTGGGCCTTGATGGCGTGCGCGATGCCTACGCGAACGGCAAGGGCGCCGTGCGGGTGCGGGCCAAGGTCACCATCGAACAGATCACCGCGCGCAAGCAGGGCCTCGTGGTCACCGAACTGCCGTACCTGGTCGGCCCTGAGAAAGTGATCGAGAAGATCAAGGACGGCGTCAACGCCAAGAAAATCAGCGGAATCAGCGACATTGTCGATCTGACCGACCGCAAAAACGGGCTCAAGCTCGTGATCGAAATCAAGGCTGGCTTCGACCCGCAAGCCGTGCTCGAGCAGCTCTACCGGCTGACACCGCTGGAAGATTCTTTCTCGATCAACAACGTCGCACTCGTCAACGGTGGCCCGCAAACACTTGGCTTGCGCGAGTTGCTGCAGGTGTATGTCGACCACCGGATCTCGGTCGTCACCAGGCGCAGTGCCTACCGTTTGGCGCGTCGGCAGGAGCGACTCCACCTCGTTGAGGGTCTGCTCGTGGCGATTCTCGACATCGACGAGGTCATTCAGGTCATTCGCACCAGTGACGACGCTGAGACCGCTCGCGGCCGCCTCATGGAGGTCTTCGACCTCTCGACCCTCCAGGCCGACTACATTCTTGAGCTGCGACTGCGCAGACTCACCAAGTTCTCCCGCATGGAACTTGAATCCGAAGCCGACAAGCTGCGCACAGAAATCGCCATGCTGGAACAGCTGCTGGCCAGCCAGTCGGCCATTCGGGCGCAGGTCTCGGCTGAACTCGCGACGGCCGCCGAGCAGTTTGCGACTCCGCGTCGCACCCTGCTCACAGAGGGAGGAGCGGCAGTGCCAGCCAGGGCATCCAAGGCGGCCGCGGCCTCGCTCGAACTGGCAGATGCGCCCTGCCTGGTGCTGCTGTCGGCAACCGGACGAATTGCCAGGGTTGATCGAGCTGAGGGAGCCGACGAAATCGTGCTGACGGCACCGGCTCGCCGATCGAAGCACGACGCGATTCTCTCGCGCCTGGTCACGACGACCCGAAGTGAGATCGGTGCGGTGACCAGCCGCGGTCGACTCGTTCGCTTCAGCCCAACCGAACTCCCAGTGATGCCGGCGAACTCGGTGCAACTCGCGGCCGGAGTCAAGGTGTCCGACTACCTGGCACTCAGTGATCGCTCGGAACAGGTGCTCGCTCTCGTTGACTTGGCTGCCGAGGCACCGATCGCGCTTGGCACTCGACTGGGCGTGGTGAAGCGGGTGACCCCAGGTGGCTACCCCAACAAGCCGGACTTCGAGCTCATTGCACTCAAAGACGGCGACCGCGTGGTTGGCGCTGGCTCCACGATCGACGGCGACGAGTTGGTGTTTGTCACTGCCCAGGCGCAATTGCTGCGCTTTGCGGCGTCGAGCGTACGACCGCAGGGCGTTGCCGCTGGTGGCATGGCAGGCATCAGCCTTGGTGCCGATGACCGAGTGCTGTTCTTTGGGGTCGTGCCGCGCGAGCAAGCGTCAGTCGTGGTGACTGTTGCGACGAGCGCCGAGACGCTCGCTGGCGTCGAGCCCGGCTCAGCGAAGCTCAGCGACTTCGCCGAGTACCCGGCCAAGGGCCGTGCCACCGGCGGTGTTCGTGCCCAACGCTTCTTGAAAGGTGAGACCGAGCTCTCCCTCGCCTGGGTTGGCCCCACTCCCCCGCGCGCGCTCGGTGCCGACGGCAGCCTTCGAGAACTGCCGGAGACCCTCGCCAAACGCGATGCCTCCGGCAGCGCGCTCGAAGCCCCGGTCGACGCCATCGGCGCCGCAATCACCGCAACGCCGTAGGCGAACTAGGCGTCGATACGGTCGCGTTCAAAGTCGCTGGCGGAGTCGACAATGAACTCGCGGCGCGGGGCAACTTCGTTGCCCATCAGCAGCTCGAACACCTTGCCAGCGTTTTCGGCATGAGCAATGTTGACCCTGCGGAGCGTGCGAAAGCGTTTATCCATCGTGGTCGAAGCGAGTTGCTCCGCATCCATTTCGCCAAGTCCCTTGTAGCGCTGAATGGGGTCCTGATACCGCTTGCCCTGCTTCTCCAACTGCGCGAGCAGTGCACTGAGTTCGGCCTCAGAATAGGTATAGAGCACGTCGTTGGGCTTGCTGCCGGGGTTCATCACCACCACGCGGTGCAGTGGCGGCACCGCCGCGAAGACCCGACCCTCTTCGATCATCGGCCGCATGTAGCGGAAGAACAGGGTCAGCAGCAGCGTGCGAATGTGCGCCCCGTCAACGTCAGCGTCGCTCATCACGATGACTTTGCCGTAGCGGGCCTGCGCAATGTCAAAGCTGCGGCCAGACCCTGCGCCGATCACCTGAATAATCGACGCGCACTCGGCGTTCGAGAGCATGTCGCTCACGCTAGCCTTCTGAACGTTCAGAATCTTCCCGCGAATCGGCAGCAAGGCCTGATGCTCGCTGTCACGCGCAAGCTTGGCGGTGCCGAGCGCCGAGTCGCCCTCGACGATAAACAGTTCCGTTGCCGCAACGTCGTTCGAGCGACAATCTACGAGCTTGGCTGGCAGGGATGAACTCTCCAAAGCGTTCTTACGACGCTGGGTTTCTTTGTGGGTGCGCGCCGAGATGCGAGATTTCATCTCCGACACCACTTTTTCGAGCAGCAGGGCGGTCTGGGCCTTATCGTCGCGCTTTGAAGAGCGGAACCTCGCCCCGAGTTCGGCGTTCAGCACACTTGCAACGATGGCGCGCACCGCTGGGGTGCCGAGCACCTCTTTGGTCTGACCCTCGAACTGCGGCTCAGCCAAGCGCACCGTGAGCACGGCCGTCATGCCAGCCAGCACATCGTCTTTCTCGAGCTTGTCATTCCCGACCTTCAGCCGCCTGGCATTGGTCTCGACCTGGGAACGAATGAGCTTCAACAGGCCCTGCTCGAAGCCGGCCTGATGCGTCCCACCCTTCGGCGTGGCGATGATGTTCACAAAGCTCAGCAGGGTCGTGTCGTACCGGTCCCCCAGCGCAGCGCCACATCAACCACACACTCGCGCTCCACCTCCGTCGGCAACATGGCACCGTCGTCGTTGAGCACCGGCACGGTCTCGGTGAAGCTCTGCGAGCCGGTCAATCGCCAGGTATCGGTGAGCGGCGCATCCGGGGCAAGGAACTCAACGAACTCGGAGATCCCACCTTCAAACTTGAACGTATCAACACGGCGTTCAGCGCGTTCGTCAACCACTTCAAGCGCGAGCCCCGGCACGAGGAACGCGGTCTGACGTGCACGGGTGAGCAGCTCGTCGTGCGAGAAGGCCGCATCAGGGGTGAAAATCTGCCGGTCGGCCCAGTACCGGATGCGCGTTCCGGTCACCCCCTTGCCGACCTTGCCGATCACGCGCAGCTCACTGTGATCGTCGAACGGCGTGAACGGCGCGTCAGGGCGTGGCTCGCCAGCATCCGCAAACTGCCCCGGCTCGCCGCGATGAAACGACATGGCGTAGGTCTTTCCGTCGCGATCAACCTCAACGTCCAGCCGCTCCGAGAGCGCATTGACCACCGAAGCTCCAACGCCGTGAAGCCCGCCGGCCGCCGCGTACGAGCCGGAACCGAACTTGCCTCCGGCGTGCAGCTTCGTAAACACCACTTCGACACCGCTGAGCCCAGTCTTCGGCTCGATGTCTACCGGGATGCCGCGCGCGCGGTCGCGCACCTCGACCGAGCGATCAGGATGCAGCACAATGTCGATCTGCGTACCGTGCCCGGCCAATGCTTCGTCAACCGAGTTGTCGATGATCTCCCAGAGGCAGTGCATCAGACCGCGCGAATCGGTCGAGCCGATGTACATCCCTGGGCGTTTCCGAACCGCCTCGAGGCCTTCAAGGACTGAGAGATGGCGGGCAGAGTATTCGGAATTCACAAAGCTCAAGCCTATGCAGTTGGCGTGGCGGGGCCGGTAACAACACCCTCGCACCGCCACCTACGCGCTGAGCGAAATACGAGGCAAAAGCACCAACTTTTGAGCCGCGGCATGGTTGTATAGACCCATAGCCCGAGCATCCGCTCGCACAGCACCTGAGGAGGAGCGATGACTGAGACCACGTTGAGCCCTGAAGCCCCGACTACTCAACTGTCAGCTCTCGACCGTTGCGACCAGTGCGGCGCTCAGGCATACATCCGCGTAGGCGTTGGAAGCGGAGAACTGTTGTTCTGCGCTCACCACGGGCACAAGTACCAAGAGAAGCTCGAAGGCATCGCCAGCAGCTGGCACGACGAGTCGGGCCGACTGAACGAAGCCATCAAGCCGTAGCAGTCGCTGCGCCGCTCGGCTCTTCTCCCGAGTCGTATATGTCTGCGGGGCGACCGACAATCAACGGATCTGCTTGGCCGACGACCGCGAGGTCCTTGTCAGGGTAGTCGAATTGCGACAGGACAAAGCGCATCGCTTCAATGCGGGCGCGTTTCTTGTCATTTGACATCACCACCGTCCACGGCGAGGTGTCGGTGTCACTTGCCAAGAACATCGCCTCTGCGGCGGCCGTATAGTCATCCCACTTGTTGAGGGATGCAAGATCGGTCGGCGAGAGCTTCCATTGCTTGACCGGGTCATTGCTGCGTGCCAGAAAGCGGGCCCGCTGTTCTTCTCGCCCCACTGAGAACCAGAACTTGATGAGTGTCGTATTGCTCGCCAACAGCATACGTTCGAACTCTGGAACTGCTCGCAAGAACTCACGGTACTCGTCAGGGGTGCAGTAACCCATCACGCGCTCGACCCCCGCCCGGTTATACCAGGAACGGTCAAAGAAGACCAGTTCACCGGCGGCCGGCAAGTGTTGAACGTAGCGCTGGAAGAACCACTGGCTGCGCTCGCGTTCACTCGGCGTTTCGAGTGCGACCACCCGAGCGCCGCGCGGGTTGAGGTGTTCCATGAACCGTTTGATGGCACCGCCCTTGCCCGCTGCGTCACGACCTTCGAAGATGAGGATCGCCTTACTGCCGGTCTGTTTCACCCAAGCTTGCAGCTTCAGCAGCTCGATCTGCAGCTTGCGTTTCGCACGGTCGTACTCCTTGCGCGACATCCGCTTCTCGTAGGGGTAGCCGATTCGCCATTCGTTGCCATCGGGCTCGTGGCCATGACGGCGAAGCTCTCCGATCTCGTCAATCTCCTGACTGAGGTCCGGCGATCCGGGCCGGGCCGTCTCAAATTTCTCTGCTGTCATGGTGCCCTCTTCCTGCGCTAGCTGCCGTTGAGATCAAGAGTGTTCAGGATGCGCGTGCGGGCCGCGTCCGCCCAGCCGTCCACCCGATCCGCCGCCGCTGATCTTCGGTAGTCTATGCCCGCGTGGGCTGCGGCAGCTGTAAGCAGGTGGTCGGCCAGAGCAGGGTTTTTGGCGCAGACGGGACCATGCAGGTGGGTGCCGATTGCCGTTCCCATCAACACACCCTCGTGGCGCCGCCCGCTGGCTTGCGGAATGCCGTTTCCTGAACCAAAACGGACACTGCCAATCGAAGACCTTTCGGCGCCGACATAGTCGCGCGCATGGTTCTCAAATCCCAGCAGTTGCCCCCACTGAGAGTCAACCACGAGGTCGCCGAGGCTGCGCTCGGGGGCAGGCAATGCCCGCCCGGCAAAGACGCCAAGACCCTCGACGATTTCGCCCGAATCAAACTCAATCCCCCAACTCAGCAGCTCCCAGCCCGAGCCAACGGCCAGCAGCGCGACCCGCTCGGTCGGCCAGGCACGCACTCGCTCGATGACCGGCAGGAGGGCCTTGCGGGCATGTGGCAAGTCGCTATCCGCACCCGAGCCAAGCACCACCGCATCCACCCGGTCAGGAAGCTCAGCGACATCATCAACCCAATACAGCTTCGGATCGAGTCCGGCCCAACTCGCTCGCTGCGCAAGCACACGCGCATTCTCGGCATCGCCGTTGATGTTCATGAGCGACGGCAGCAGCGCCACGATATTGAGACTCATTGAGCTGCCCCGCTCAGTCCGAGGTAGGCCCGGGTGCGCCGCATCGAATCGGCGGTAAAGACAATGGTCTTGACCCCGCTCGGCGGGGTCGGCAGTGCAAAGAACTGCTCGATTGCCCGGTCCAGATCAGGCTCAAGCACATCGATCTCCACACCGTCATAGGCCAACATGAGCGCAGCCTCTTCGGGTTTCGCCCCTGAAACGATCGCAACTCGGCCGAGCCCCTCGTGGCGACCGGCCAGAAGTAACTCGGGTCCCGCACATCGATGCCGAGCGCAAGAGAATACAGTCGGCCTGCCCGGCGATTGCATCCACGTTCAACTGAAAACTCGCCGGATTCTGCACGAGGACAAAGTCAATCGCCTGCCCACGCACCACTGTGCGCTCGCCGCGGGCGAAGACCGGCTCAACCGCGCTGAGTGCACTCAGCGCAAGCGGCAACTGCCAGCGCTCCCCCAGAATCCGTCTGGCTGCCGTGAGGGCCGCTGCAGCGTCGCTCGCATAGTGCGTGCCGGGCGCCGGCAGACCCACTTCAACCAGCTCGCCGTCGATCTGGAGCTTCGCACTGCGCCCAGCGACCGACTCAACGATCACCGCACCGGCCCGCTCACGCTCCAAACGTCGCACGGCCGTCCGAGTGTAGCCAAGGCCGCGCGGCGCAGCCGCTAACACCTGTTCGGAAACGCCATATCGGTCAATCGGCACCGACAGTT